>CENZ01065921.1_pt1 | contig 36699 bp, 36 predicted proteins | sample 361341 | NCBI WGS metagenome assembly CENZ01 (sample SAMEA2619782, study PRJEB7988) | marine metagenome | biome: marine biome (ENVO:00000447); feature: deep chlorophyll maximum layer (ENVO:xxxxxxxx); material: "saline water (ENVO:00002010), including plankton (ENVO:xxxxxxxx)" | depth 50 m
GTATTTCGAGGTTAGGCGAAATAGCAAACCTCTAAACCCACTGGAATGGGTTACCATTACGAATTAGAACAAAACGTCAGACTGAAGAGAAACGTTCGATAAACTCAAACGCGACAGGTATTTTAAGGGGTCCTATATGAGAAGCAAATTAAGTAAAGCAGGTTTGGTATCGCTCGGCCTTGTCGGCGGAGTTTTAATCAGCCTGCAGATGTCTGCTATTGCAGACCGCAGTGCCGCACCTCTGCCGATAGACGAGCTAAGGTCGTTCACGGAAGTTTACGGCAGAGTGAAAAATGATTACGTGGAAGCAGTGGACGACAAGGAGCTCATTGAAGAAGCCATTAACGGCATGCTTTCAGGCCTTGATCCACATTCGGCTTACTTAAATGAAGAGGCCTTCACGGAGATGAAGGTTGGAACGCAAGGTGAATTTGGGGGGCTTGGCATCGAAGTCAGTATGGAAGACGGGTTCGTCAAGGTCGTAGCTCCTATTGAGGACACGCCAGCCTGGAATGCAGGTTTAAAATCGGGTGATTTAATCATCAAGCTTGATGAATCCAACGTAAAAGGAATGACTCTTAATGATGCGGTAAAACTGATGCGAGGTAAGCCTGGGACAGACATTGTTCTTACAATAGTTCGCAAAGGTGAACCTCAGCCTCAGACCATAACAGTTACCCGCGATATCATTCAAATCCAAAGTGTTAAGTATCGGATGCTGGAAGATGATTACGCTTACTTCAGGGTGACACAGTTCCAGGAGCATACTGGTGAAAAATTGGGCCAGGCAATAGAGAAACTTTTCGCTGAGAATGAAGGGCCTATGAAAGGCATGATTCTAGATTTAAGAAACGACCCTGGTGGTTTGTTAACTTCTTCAATTGGAGTTTCAGCGGCGTTTCTGCAAAAAGATAAACTTGTCGTGTACACGGAAGGTCGAACCAACGATGCGAGAATGCGCATGTATGCACGTCCTGAATTCTACGCCCGAGGGCCCAAAGGTGATTACTTAGCGAATGTTCCAGAAGCAGCGAAAACTGTTCCAATGGTCGTGTTAGTTAATGGAGGCTCGGCTTCTGCGTCGGAAATTGTAGCCGGGGCTCTGCAAGACCACAGGCGCGCGGTGATCATGGGCACTCAAACTTTTGGTAAAGGCTCAGTACAAACGATTTTGCCTCTTGGGAATGGAACGGCTATCAAATTAACAACAGCTCGATATTTCACGCCGAGTGGACAGTCGATCCAAGCGAAAGGAATCACTCCAGACATCATCGTTGAAGACGCTACGGTAGAAACTAAAGCAACCTCTCCTATGATGCGTAAGGAAGCTGACTTAAAGAACAGATTAGATAACCCTCAGGGCGGTGGTGAAAGTGAGGCGCAAGAGTCAGAACCCATTGATGAAGCGACTGCATCTTCTGGTGAAACTGCAGACTATCAGCTGAGCCAGGCGTTAAATCTATTGAAGGGGCTACAAATTTTATCGAGCCGTTGATCTAGAATCCGCAGAATCCCCTCCATCCTGTCGAGAACAATAGGGTAGAGGGGCAGCTGAGAATGTGTGAAGCCACACTATGAATGATGATGAACTCCTAAGATATAGTCGACATATTCTCTTACCTGAAGTCGGGGTCGAGGGACAAGAGGCGATCCAAAAAAGTAATATTCTAATAATCGGCGCCGGAGGCTTAGGATCTCCAGCGGCGCTTTTTTTGGCCGCCAGTGGAGTTGGCTCAATTACGATTTGCGATGGAGACACAGTTGATCTAACCAATCTGCAACGTCAGATCATTCACACGACAGACTCCGTTGGATCACTAAAAGTGGACTCGGCACGGCAGTCAATCGAAGCAATTAATCCGCACGTTAAAATCAAAATTATTAAACGCAGAGCGGAAGGAAAACAACTCAAAACTCTAGTATCCGAATCATCCATCGTGCTGGATTGTTCCGATAATTTTGAAACGCGTCATGCGGTTAATAAAGCATGTTTCGAACTCAAAAGACCGCTTGTCTCAGGTGCAGCAATAAGATTTGATGGCCAACTATCAGTTTTTGATGCGAGAAACCCTAAAAGCCCCTGTTACCAGTGCTTGTTTCCGGAAGAAAACAAGTTCGAGGAGACTCGATGTGCAGTAATGGGCGTTTTCGCGCCGTTAGTGGGAATCATAGGTACTGCCCAAGCTTCAGAAGCGCTAAAATTAATAAGTAATATTGGTAGGCCTGCGGTGGGGAGGCTAATGCTCTTTGATGCACTAGAAATGGAGTGGCGCTCAATCAAATTAAACAAAGACCCAAAGTGCGCAGTCTGCAGCACCTCATCTCATTGAAACAAACCCAATCGCATAACTCGATCAAACATCAGCTAACAACATCCTCATTTGAACTTCACTGTACGCAGTAGGATCCTTGGTGAACCGGCTCTTGGCAAACTGATGCCAACGACCGATTACATAAGCCATTAGCTGATTACCCTTCGGGTCGATTTCGAGCGCCGAGTTCATTTCGCCGTGATTAATGGCAAATCTCAATGACTGCCTCATAGAAGATTCCAGCCTATCGTGCAAACGATTAATCCGATCCTGCAATCGATCATTTTCATGAACAAGAGCATCGCCAATTAACACTCTTGTCATACCGGGATTTTTTTTAGCAAAGTTTAGTAGCACATTAACCATAGCGGAGACTTGCTTCAATCCACTTTCTTCGGATTCGGATATTTTATTGATCAACCTAAAAATTGTTTGTTCAATAAACTCGATTAATCCCTCATACATCTGAGCCTTACTTGCAAAGTGACGATACAAAGCGGCCTCGGAAACCTCGAGCCGCGCTGCAAGCAACGCTGTAGTCACCTTTTTGCAGTTAGGGTCTTCCAGCATTTGCGCTAATTGCTGGAGTATTTGCAGTTTTCTATCGGCGACTCTGGGCATTAGTTAAGGACAATAATCTATTGACTAAATTTTTAAGCGAATACAGATCACCAATATACCAGCAATATACCAGCAATATACACCCAATGTAATTTTCCCAAACTCCTAATCATTTTGGAACACTCAACTCCTAGTAAAGATGAGTAACTCGAGCATCCAACCAACACATACGTTTCGAGTTACGTGCTACCCAAATCGTCTTCATTCCTAATCTTTTTGCGGTTGTAAGATTAACCAGCGAATCTTCTACCATCACGCATTGCGAGGCTTTCAGCTTGTGCGTCCTAAGTAGCTTACGAAAACCGATCGCAGACGGCTTGGGGTTCATATGAGTAGACTCTATAGAAAACGCATCCGTTATATAGCGCCCGATTCTTAAGAGCCTTAACATTTCTTTAAGATATGCCGCTGGAGAATTGGAAAATATAATTTTTTTACCCGATATGACTCTTAGTAGATGCCTAAGTCTAGAGGATCGGTGAATAAACTCGCTCAGGTCGCCAATGTCATGGGTCTTGTCTAAAAAATCAACTGCATCTATGTCATGATGGCGAACAAGTCCTGTCATTGTTGCTCCATACTGATCCCAATAAAGTTTACGAAGACGATTGGCTTCATATCGATCAACACGTAAGTGTTGCTCAATATACTGGGTCATTTTTTCATTAATAATCGGGAAAATTTCTCGTCCCGATTCAAACAAAGTATTATCAAAATCAAAAATCCACGCCGCCGGCTTTACTGTAGCGTTTTGTATTGCGAAGCAAGCATCAGCCAAAAATTTCACATCAACGACTACGGATCAGTGTTCCAACACCTTGGTCGGTTAATACTTCTAACAACACCGCATTCTCCACCCGACCATCAATAATATGGACACTATTGACACCGCTCCGTGCGGCATCGAGTGCAGATGAGATCTTTGGCAACATACCACCAAAAATTGTGCCATCTTCAACAAGACGATCGATATCAACTGGTGAAACTCCCGTTAATAATTGTTCATTTTTATCGAGAATACCAGCCGTATTCGTCATCAAAATCAGTTTTTCTGCATTCAATACCGTTGCAAGTTTGCCTGCGACGAGATCTGCGTTGATGTTATATGCCTCACCGTTATCGCCATAACCAATTGGTGCCACAACTGGTATGAAACCCTGCATTTCCAAGGTAGAGATAACACCAGGGTCCACTGACTCAACCTCTCCGACTTGCCCCAAATCCAATTGCTCCCCCTCCGACTCGATATGCAGCTTTTTCGCTCGTAACAAACCTCCATCTCGGCCAGTCAAACCAACCGCAGCCCCTCCCGCCTTATTGATCAGGCTGACGATATCCTTATTAACATGAGCGCCGAGCACCATTTCGACTACATCCATAGTTTCTTTATCGGTCACCCTCATACCCTGAACAAATGTACCGTCCTTCCCTAGTCGATCAAGCATGTCACTTATTTGTGGGCCACCACCGTGAACAATGACCGGATGCATACCAACGAGTTTCAGTAACACAACGTCACGAGCAAAAGATTGTTTCAAATCCTCATCAATCATTGCATTACCACCGTATTTAATAACGATAGTTCGCCCATGAAAACGCTTGATGTATGGCAGAGCTTCTGCCAATATTTGCGCCTTCTTATGTGCCTCTTCATTGTTTAACGACATTGCTCGAGTCCTAGTAATATACCTACCAATTTAAGCCTAATTTTAACCGACTTAGCGCTTTTAAAGTTAGCGCTAACTGTAAGTTCAACTACCCCGTTAAAATAATACGTCCATTCAGAGCATAATAATCATCAATGACTAGTAGATTTTTTTTATTTTTAATGTGCTTACTTGCACCAGTTATTGCCTCTCCAAAGGCATTCAATCTCATAGAGTCTAACGCCTCAATTTATCTCCTCGGGGACCTTTCGACCGGACTAATCATCTCGGAGAAGAATCCTTCAAGAGATATCAATTCGACGTCTCTAACCAAGCTAATGACGCTCTACCTTATTTTCGACGCAGTAAAAAACGGGATACTCAACGCTCAAGGTAAAATAAAAGTTTCACGCACGGCAGCCACAACTCGAGGCGTTCGTATGTTTCTGAATGAAGGAGATAGCGTAAAGATCGAGGATCTCCTTAAAGGAGTCGTTATTTATGGGGCAAATGATGCGGCCTTAGCGCTCGTTGAAGAAATTGCAGGAACGGAGGCACAATTCATTGTCGCCATGAATCAAAAAGCAAAAGTTTTAGGATTATCACAATTGAGATTTACCGATGCAATAGGGGAATCTCCTAACATGAGCCCCACATCTGCATCAGATCTATATCAACTTGCAGCCTCGATAATCTTAGATCACGCACCAAGCTACGCTCTCTTCAAATTAAACCAACACGAATGGCAAGGTATTACTCAATATAGTTCGAACAGCTTATTGGGAAGAGACTCATACAATGACGGGCTCATGGTAAGCAGATCTGCCTCAGGAGGGACTATTGGAATCATTTCGAGTGTTAGAGATGGTAGACGAGTACTTTTAGTCATAGCCGACAACAGCTCCAAAGGTCAGTTTGCTTCAAAAGCACAAGACCTTCTAAATCAAGCCTTTAAAAAATTTACAACTGTTCACATAGCAGAGCCGAACACGCCCATCGCTCAACTTACTGTCGGCCATGGAGTGAACGAGGTCCTTGATATCGGGTCCACGGACAAAATATCCGTAACCATCCCAAGGGAAAGAAAAAATGAAATTGAAGTTGTCATTGAAAGCGTACAACCGCTCATAGCTCCAATTAAATATGGGGATGTTGTTGCAAAACTTACAGTGAAACTAAAAACAGACACGATCCAAACTTCAGAATTAGTTGCTTTAAAACGTATACGACGGGCGGGCGTGATGGTCCGAGGGTGGAAGAGGTTAAAATCATTAACATTACATTTACTAGAATTCATGAAAAATAACTAGGCTCTTAATAGGACTTTTAAAAAATTGAGATGGACACATTAAGCGGTCAGAGAACTAACGGCATTGAGTATCCAATCCTGTTTCCCATTAAAGTCATTGGAACATCTACACCCAGCTATGAAAAACTAGTCCTGGAGATACTCAGGGAGTATGCCCCCGATGTGGATAACCATAAGGTGATTGCAAGCGAGAGTAAAACAAAAAAATATACAAGCTTGACCTGTACCTTTTCGGCTAAATCTCGCGAGCATCTTGAGGAAATTTATAGGGCGCTTAAGGCCAGTCCGCTGGTATCAATCGTTATATAGCAATGGTTAAAATTAACAGAAGACCGAAAGGCTCACATTTTGATCATTAAAGCGCTTGGTTTATCGGCTTACGATGAATCACTCGAAAAGATGAGAAGATTCACTCTTGACCGCTCAAAACTGACTGAAGATGAAGTATGGCTGATGGAACATCCTCCCACATACACTCTGGGACTAAAGGCAAAAGCAGAACATATTCTTAATCACGATCATCAAATACCGGTAATTCAATCTGACCGCGGTGGGCAAATAACCTACCATGGACCCGGTCAACTCATCGCATATACGTTACTCGACTTAAAAAGATTAAATTTAACTGTTAGAAAAGCGGTCAGATTACTAGAGCAGACAACTATTAACTTGTTATCATCCTTGGATGTTATGGCATGCGGAGATGAGGCCAGACCGGGGGTGTATGTCAAAGGTAAAAAGATAGCTTCATTAGGGCTCAAAATTAGAAATGGATACTCTTATCATGGAGTGGCTCTAAACGTTAATATGGATCTGAAGCCCTTTGACAACATCAACCCATGCGGATATAACGATTTGATGGTGACGCAACTCAAAGAATTGAATGTAAATCTTTCTATTGAAGAAGTGAGTCAATTGTGGGCCAATCAATTTTTATTGTCCTTTAACGACTAGTTTTATTGAGAAAATATTATGAACACTAAGATCATTAGGGAAACCGGGGTAGAAAAAACCGCCAAAAATCCTGTCAAAATAAAGTCCGCCGAGCCGATTAAAAAGCCTGATTGGATACGTATAAAACTACATACGAGTCCGAAATTTCAAGATGTTAAAGCGAAACTGCGTAAAAGCTCGCTGCATACTGTTTGCGAAGAAGCCACATGTCCGAATATTGGTGAGTGTTTCTCTAAAGGGACGGCCACATTCATGATTCTTGGTGATCTATGTACGCGCCGATGCCCCTTCTGCGATGTAGCACACGGCCGACCCAACGGTGTTGATGAAGCTGAGCCTGAGAGACTTGCGAGCACTATAAGAGACATGGATCTCAAGTATGTTGTCATTACGAGTGTTGATCGAGATGACCTTAGGGATGGCGGCGCCACTCACTTCGCTGAATGTATAAAAGCTATACGCTCAGCCTCACCAAATATCAAAGTCGAAATTCTTACTCCGGATTTTAGGGGCAGACTTGATAATGCTATTGAATTATTAAGTTCGCAACTTCCAGATGTAATGAATCATAACTTAGAAACAGTCCCTCGCTTGTATAAACAAGCGAGGCCTGGAGCAGACTACCAACATTCTTTAGACCTACTCCATAAATTTAAAAAAATTAACCCTCAGGTGATTACCAAATCTGGCGTAATGGTAGGGCTAGGTGAAACCGATTCAGAAATTATAGAGGTCATGCACGACTTAAAGAAACATGAAATAGATATGGTAACGGTCGGACAATATTTACAACCTACAAAAGGTCACCTACCAGTGCATCGCTACGTCCATCCCGATCAATTTCGACAATTCGAAACAATAGGACTGTCTATTGGATTTAAACATGTGGCATCAGGTCCATTAGTTCGGTCTTCTTATCACGCGGATGAACAAGCTGGAACAAGTCTTACTGAAAATTACTGAGCATAGCTTTCTTAATTTGCTCTGATCCTAATTGAAGAAGACAATCACTCTCGCTGTTCACGTGTCGGCCACAGCCCTCCTGAAGACAAGGAACGCAAATCCCAGAACCCTGGATTAACGTTACATTGCCCGCCGACTGCGATCCCAACTGCGACCAAGGAGTGATGTCACAACGATGGCCTACAGGCCATGGGCCCCAAACCAAAGGGCTTGAGGGGCCAAAAATCGCTATGGTAGGACTACCCGTTGCTGCAGCCATATGCGTCACAGCAGTATCTGTTCCCACATAACAACCCGCCGAACAAATTAATCGAACTAAGTCTTCAATCTCAGTCCGATTTAACAAATTAAACACTCTTTCGTCATTAAAGTTTAGTTGGCTCAATATTTCATGATTTAGCTCATCAAATTGACCAGATAGTATGACCCCTATGTCATGTTTGACACATGTCTGAATTAACTCTTTCCAACGAGAAATTGGCCACTCTTTATAACGGAACTTTGGAGTTAAATGCATTACCACATAGCGATTATTAAACGGCCAACTGTTGAAATCTTCAGAGTGATCTTGGCCCCCCATTAAACGTTCCGGTATCTGTGGCGCGATTTTGTGTTTACCCAATAAACTGGCTACAACATCGTGGTACATCACTAGTGTATGACGTCCAGATCCATCAAACTCTACCAAATTATGGAGCATCCACCGCTTCCACACAGATTGCTTACTACTGACAATAGTCCCGTAACGTTTTTTACCCAATAACCAGGAATATATAGTTGGTCTATCGCCTGGTAATAAGGATATGGCGACGTCGTAACGCCGATAGTATTGACATATGAATCTGAGGTGTGCCGCTAGTCCTGGTCGCTCCGCAATTGAAATTATATTATCTAATTCTGTATTACGTAATAGTCCAGACTCGGTACCACAAAACACCAACGCATCCAGTTGGGCGCTCGGGTAACGGGTTCTTAGCGCATGGATCGTGGACGTCGCCAAAAAAACATCGCCTACCCGTCGAGTGCAAATAACTAGGATTTTCAATCAAATTTCTCCAAAAAAAGCGCCTTATATCTTTAAAAGTCTATTTGCTTGAGGCCAACACTCGCCTCAATACGGCTCGAACTCATTATGGACCTAAGCCTCTGTCCATTTCGTTCCAAACCGCTTCTATCATTTTCTGGATGCCATAGGTGCAACGTTGGCGTAGCTTGCCTAGCATTTTTATGCTTCACGCCATTTTTCAGAAGCCGCACAGCCAAATCTGAGTCTTCTAGCCCCCAACCTTCGTACTGTTCTTCAAAACCATTGACCTCAAACAAATCAGACCTCCAAGACGAAAAATTGCATGTCTTGACGCCCTCCCAACGTTTAGGAGATGATTTTCTATAGGGTATGAGCCAGGTAGATGAGAGTAAGGGGAGCAGGCGGTTAATATCTCTAGCGCAGTAATGCCTGAGTATTGTCCAACGATCCCAGCGGCTAACGTCAGAAGCATTCGTCAATATCTCCCGCGTAAGCTTCTGACTTAAAAGCACTCGATTACCCGATAAAAAATAACCCTTTTCGGCTAATTTTTTGTGGTTCAACACAAAGTTTGTTCGCGGGATACAGTCTCCATCTGTGAAAATTAAATATTCACCTTGTGAAGCCTTTACAGCCCTATTACGAATTGCCGCAGCCCTGAATCCAAGGTCCTCATGCCAAACATGTGATATTTCAAAAGGGGCCTCTAACTTAAGTCGCGAAACAATATCCCTCGTGCGATTGTCTGATCCGTCATCAGCGACTACGAGATCAAAATCAACATCTTTCTGCAAAAAGAATCCTCGAACGACAAAATTAAGAGCGTCAGGACGATTGTAGGTAGTAACGATAACGGTCGTTTTCAACGTTTTAGTTTATTCAAGTAATAAAGTTTGACGTATTTGTAGTACGCCCCTTCTGCGTTGGAGACAGCAAGAAAAAAACCCTCAGCTCCGTCTAGAAATCCAGCTTTTATGATGTAAGTCTTTAAAAAAGCGCTTAAACCATGGATAACTGCTCGGAGCACACCTCCTCGTTGAGCCTGACTTGCAAGCTGCTCAGCACCTAAGGTCGAATAACGGTTCATCTTATTAAGGACATCATCAGGAGAGTGAAACGAATCGTGGAGCAAGTAACCAGCCAAACGTTTGGCTTGCCCCTCATAAATCAGTCGCTCGTGCACCAGACTTTCACTAAATCGAGCGGTCCCATTACGAAACAATCTTGGTACGAAGTCTGGAAACCAACCCGAGTGACGCATTTGCTTCCCACAATAATTGGAGATTCTCGATAATTCGAAAACATCTTCTGCCGGCGATGAACTAACGGTATGCAATATTGCAGAGGCTAGATCCCTATTCACGAACTCATCCGAGTCGATAGACAATATCCAGTCTGACTGCGCGAGTCCAATTGCTAAGTTTTTTTGCGGACCAAAACCACACCATTCAGCGAAGTGAAATTTTGCTCCTTTTGCGCGCGCTATTTGTGAAGTCCGATCGTTACTTCCGCTATCGAGTATGATTATTTCTGATGCCCACGTCAGAGCGTCGAGGCATGCCTCTAACGTACGATCAGCATTTTTAGTGATGATCACCGCAGAAATAGTGTCGAGCTTTACTGCTTTGTTGTTGCTCGTCCCGACTATTTGCTCGTGTTCATTCATCGCCACACAAAATGACCATTTTGCCTTAACCCATGAATGGTCATGTTAAAACTCTGTGTTTCAGTCTTCCTCCAAAACGATTCGCTTTTCTTAAGTTGAAAACGTCGCATTTTTCTCTCAAACCAATTCATGCCTAACATTTTGTAATTCTGTCGACTACCAAGAGCCTGGGACATGGCGAGGCCCTTCTCTTTCTTCATTTGATCTTGCGTTACCGAACCAAAATGATGAAACCAAACTGCTCCAGTTATCGCCGTCCGAATTCCTGCCTTTTCAATCTCATTAAAAAATATGGTGTCCTCATAACCCAACAATCGAGGCTTAGGAGTGAAATATCCTATATCCTCCCACACACTCTTATGAACAGCCAAGCAAACCGCGTGCTTGGCCCCTAAACGCGATACGCCTGACATACCTCGCTCAGCCTCTTTAGCAAACTCCTGAAAATCATAATCCAGGGGCCCCTCAATCATCGCTGGACTGATTACTTTAACGTCCAAGTCTAGAGCAGACTCAATCAATCGCTTCGCCCAGTCCTCAGTCACCAACACATCATTATTCATAATGATGGTCCACTCCGCCTGCTGCACCAAGGCCCCTTGATTCCAAGCTATACCGCATCCAAGGTTACTTTTATTGAATATCACACCTCCGAATGGTTGGGCTTTTAAATAGTCTTGAGTACCATCATGACTGCCATTGTCGACAACGATCACTCGACTCATAGGCGTTCGTGACGCAATTAAGCTGTTAACACATTTTTTTGTGTACGCAAGCGAGTTATAACAAGCAAAAGTAATTGAGTAATCATGCATATTTTTGCGCTGACCTTTTGTGGAACCATCGAATAGAGTAAAGTGCGTTTAAAGACCACATTTTAATCAATTATTGAAGTCCTGAAGCGTGCATAAACGTAAAATTTACGATTGTTTTTGTTTTTTCAATGAAGAAATGTTACTGCAACTGCGCATGGACACGCTCTGGGATTACGTTGACTACTTTGTTATCTCCGAGGCTACTTACACTCATAAAGGACTCCCAAGAAAAACTATCTTCGAAACTGATAAATTTGAAAAGTATAAATCGAAAATTCGTTATCAGCGACTGGAAACGCGCCCACCTGGAGAAAATGAATTTTGGAAAAACGAAAATTTCATTCGAAATAATATCACTACTGGACTATTCGACTCTAACCCGAACGACTTGATACTAATATCCGACCTTGATGAAATACCAAAACCAAGCAAAATAAGCTTGTACGATCCCCGCTTCCTCCGTGGTGATTTTCTTCAAAACTATTATAGTTACTACCTAAATAATCTTTGGGTAAAAAACGGAAATACCACTCGGCCCTCTGGAATTATTTGGAAGGGATCGAAAATAACAACGATCCATCACTTCAATACATTTTTTCGTGCCAACGCATCAAGCGTTAGAAGCTACAAGTCGAACGGTGCGTTACGATCTCTGAAAAGGACTTGGTTCAATAGACGTCGGGTTCAGGATATCCAAGACGGAGGGTGGCACTTTACCTGGGTTCTAACACTGGAAGATATTATTAAAAAGATGGATAGTACCGCTCATACTTTTGATGACCCGCGATTCAAAGATAAAGTATTTTTAGACAAAACAATAAAATCCAACAGAGACTTTCAAGACCCTAAAAAGGGCTATATCGCATTAGCGGTAGATGACTCATTTCCTGAGCCTATGAGGCGCCATCCGGAAAAGTATGACAAATTCCTAATGTCCCCATCTATTAGCTGAATGAAAATGAACATCCGCCCATTAAAAGCCATCAATATTGGCGCAGCAGACGCCATAAAATACCTTTTAACGAATACCAAGCTGGAAAGTTGGCATGGCGGTAGCCCCATTTACGCGAGGTCGCTCTCAAACGGTTTTCGACCCTCATCCAAGAGTCAACTCGCTTTTCAAATAATTCACCTCCATATTTAGGGTATCGATCAGAATCCGGATGCGAGTAGCTATAAATCTGATCTTTAAATTCCATCGACCTAATCACATACATTTGATCTGAAAATCCGTAACCATAAGCGAAGATTTCCTCTAAAAACATCGCATCTTTATCTACCTCACTGAATTTGAGGTCCCACGCAAGGTTCACAACAGAGACGTCGGGCCTCTCTATCAAAAGCTCAACTGCGGTATCAAACCAGTTGGAAGGCATACCATCTTGCCCAACTGTATCACCGGAAAAGTGCGCCAGATAATCGGTTTCACACAAGAAAATAGATACTAATTCAGCAATTGAGTAGTAATACCCTTTCCCCAAGTCGTCTTTAGTAATCTTAAAAAAGTCTAGGGCAGCCGAAGCATAGTCATCAACAAATAAATAATCATCTAATACGCCTTCATGAATCAATTGATCTGCGTAACGAGCAACCTCGGTGGGGCGATCAACATTATTGATTAAAAGTAGTCGCTTTGAGGCAGATTGCCCAAGGCCCAGCATCACTTTTTTGATCAATCCTTTTTTTAGTATGAATCTCCAATCTTTTTCCCATACTTTGGTCTCAACTGTAAGCGACATCTTTAAATCCTCATTAAAACCAAATTTGCCTAGTTTATATTTTATTTTAAGCAATTCATTGGCCTCGGAGTAAAATGATTTAAATTGTTACCGAAATAATCCAAGCAATTAACCGTGAACAAGCCAAAGCGAATACTCATCATAAAAACTTCCTCATTGGGTGATGTTATCCATAACTTTCCGATGGTTTCGGATATTGGAGCTCAATTCCCAGATTGCAAAATTGATTGGCTTGTTGAGGAAGCCTACGTGCCATTAGTCAAGCTGCATATTGGGGTTAACCGTATTATCCCTATAGCATTCCGACGATGGAGAAAATCAATATTTTCCTCTTCAACTTGGAGCGAATTAAAAAACTGTATTCGTAACGTCAGGAGGTATCGATACGACCTAGTTATTGACTCACAAGGACTCATAAAAAGCGCAATATTTGCGCGATTAGCAAAAGGTCCTAGTTATGGATTTGGCCCTCGTTACTCTAAGGAAAAACTGGCAGGGATGAGCTACAACATGAGGTTCAGCGTGAATCGAGAACAACATATGCTTGACCGGTGTCGTCAATTATCATCTTTGGCTTTAAATTATCAGGTAGCTAAAAAGCCACATTACGGGCTGATCAAAAAGGAGCGCTCAGCGACAAATAAAAAGAATGTGGTCATTTTCTGCTCTTCAGCTCAGTCTACAAAACAATGGCCTACAACTGATTGGATAAAAATCAGTCAATATCTAAGTTCGAAAGGATTCAACTGTCAATTTACTTGGGGAAACCCAGGCGAACAAGCAATTTGCGAGAAAATTATATCTTTGTCAGCGGGCGAACTCTTACCTAAGATGCCCATAGATGGCGTAGCAACGCTAATTAGCCAGTCTTACCTGGTGATTGGGCTGGACACAGGACTTTTGCATCTCGCTGCAGCCCTTGAAGTACCCTCTATTGCCATCTTTGGTGCTTCAGACCCACTCAAAACAGGACCTCAGGGGAACGGACCCATCAAGATATGCGGTTCTAAGAATCGCTTTCCAAATGTGGGGGAGGTTGAATCAACCATCACCAGCGTTATCGAAATGATCAGCTAATGTACGCGCTCTACAAAGTTTTGAGTTGGACAATATTACCTCTCATAGTGGGGAGGCTAATCGCTAGAAGTCGCAAAGAACCTAATTATCGCAAACATCTAAAGGAGCGATTTGGACTATCGAGCCAAAAATCATCGACACCAGTAATTTGGCTGCATGCCGTATCCGTCGGCGAAATGCTTGCATGCCAGGAGCTGATTGAACGAATTGAGCGTCGATATCCAGAATTTGATTTACTCGTCACTTGCAGCACACCCGGCGGACGGGAAACCGCGAAGGCCTTCACTTCGAAAAAGATACGCGTTTCATACCTACCATTCGATATCAAACCATTTATTACTCACTTTATAAAACATAACAAACCGGTGTGTCTTTTGGTTATGGAGACGGAAATTTGGCCGACACTTTTTGAGCGATGCTCAGAACACTCTATCCCTATTTTCATGTTAAATGCTCGGTTATCTCAAAAGTCGATGCGTGGGTACCTTAAAGTGAAGGGGCTAAGCGCTCTCACTATGAGCAAAGTGAGCGGCATACTGTCTCAAACTAACGAGGACGCTGAGCGACTGAGAGAAATTGGCGCACAAGAGGTTCTAGTCACTGGCAATCTCAAATTCGATCGCAAGCCCACACCAGATCAACTCAATCTTGGAGATCAATTCCGAAAACTGTTTGGCGAAAAGAGGCATATCATCATTGCTGCCAGCACTCACGAAGGCGAGGAAGGCGCAATAATTGACAACTTTATATCTCAATGTCCTCAGGAATATCTACTGGTGGTTGTGCCAAGGCATGAACGGCGCTTCTCCGACGTTATGGCGCTCATTCAAAGCAAAAAATTGTCATTCGCCCGACGTAGTGTCAATAAAGCAGTACCCGAGAATTGTCGCATCGTGTTAGGTGATTCGATGGGCGAGATGTATAGCTATTATGCTTGCTCTGATCTCGTAATTATGGGAGGCAGTTTTGTCCCATCAGGAGGACAAAACCCTCTAGAGGCCTTATCTACTGGAAAGCATGTTATCACTGGACCTTCCACCTTTAACTTTAGTCAAATCGTAAAGCAAGGCGTAGCCGCAAACGTCATTCACTATGCAGAAAATATTGACTCGGCCATGTTGGCGGTAAACAGATTATTACCGAATCTAAAAAACTCAAATGCTATGCGAGATACCCCCATTCAATTCGTTAACCAAAACGTTGGTGCACTCCAAAAGACCGTCGACTACATTGAAAGACAAATGAAGACTTGGCGAAAATATTAAACTATCCCCTGTCAAATCGTGATCAATACATCAACTTTTAGATCATGCGCCTCGAGAGGCACTTCTGGAAGGACTTGAATCGGAAAAACAGGTGCCACTGTAACTGACGATTCAGGCAATTTGGACATTGCAGAGTCATAATACCCCCCACCATACCCCATTCGCAGCCCTCGCTCAGAGAAAGCAACCCCAGGCACTATCATTAAATCTATTTGAGAATAATCTATTAATTCACTTTTTGCTGGATCAGGCTCAGGTATACCCCAACGTCCGCGCAAAAGCTCATTAAAAGTACCGCTAAAAGTGCGGAAAGAAAGTAAACGACTAGAAGACTCAATTTTTGGAAGTACGATGGTCTTACCAAGTCGCAACGCTTCGTTAATCACAATCTCTGTCTGAAACTCACTTCCGAATGATATATACGCTGCTATCACTGTCGATTCCTTAAAGCAATCCAAGCCCAAAAGACGATCGGAAATAGTTTTCGAAATCTCGTCACGATAAGCTGCGGCCAAATGATCGCGCTTTTCTATGATTGCTTTTCTTAGTTTTATTTTTTGTTGTTTTATATCCATGAAGAACTTGTAGAGTGCCGATCAACACCATAACGACGCATGATAATTCATTGATATTAAAATTTAAAATTACTTAACTGACATTCCTATGAAGCAATGAATGACGCAAAAAATATTAAGTCCACCAGAAATGGTTAGTCTGCACTATACTATCCATATCAGCACACATTATTTTTTGTATTTTCCGTTCCGGTTTAAGGAGTTTTAAATGAACGCGAACCCCAAGTTTCTCAATTCGGAGGCTCAAATTGATCAAGCCTCGACATCCTCTTTCCCCAATTCTAGGAAAGTTTACGCGGCTGGCTCGACAGATAACATCAGGGTGCCGATGCGAGAGGTCAGACAATCGTCCACAGCAGGTGTCGACGGGAACGAAGAGAACCCGGCTATTTTCATTTACGACACGTCCGGTCCATATACCGATCCCGAGGTGAGAATCAATATCCAGGAGGGCCTACCTGCCCTCCGAAAACACTGGATCGAGTCGAGAGAAGATACAGAAATGCTCAGCGGCCCCACCTCTGATTACGGTAAATTAAGGCTCAACGACCCGGAATTAGAAGCGCTACGATTCAAGCTACATAGAAAACCACGTAGAGCTCGGGCAGGCAAAAATGTCACACAAATGCACTACGCTCGCCACGGCATAATCACGCCAGAGATGGAATTCGTGGCCATTAGAGAGAATCTCCAAAGAGAAAAATATCTCGCTAGACTCTCGGAGTCTCAGCGCAAACTCATTGCAAAGCAACATCCTGGAGAGTCTTTTGGGGCAAATATTCAATCGAGTATCACCCCTGAGTTCGTCAGAGAAGAAGTAGCTCTGGGAAGAGCGATCATTCCCGCTAATATTAACCACCCAGAAACCGAACCGATGATCATTGGGAGAAATTTTCTAGTTAAAATTAACGCCAATATTGGTAATTCTGCCATTTCCTCAGGAATTCAAGAAGAGGTCGAGAAAATGACGTGGTCTACCCGATGGGGTGGCGATACAGTTATGGATCTTTCAACGGGCAAACATATCCACGAAACACGAGAATGGATAGTTCGAAATTCACCTGTCCCCATCGGAACGGTACCTATATATCAAGCCTTGGAAAAAGTTGATGGCAAAGCAGAGGAGCTTTCCTGGGAGATTTTTAAAGACACCCTAATTGAGCAAGCGGAACAAGGTGTCGATTACTTCACTATCCATGCTGGTGTGCGTCTTCCATATATTCCGATGACCGCAGACAGAATGACAGGTATCGTATCCCGTGGCGGTTCCATTATGGCTAAGTGGTGCTTGGCGCACCATCAAGAGAGTTTCCTGTACGAACATTTTGAAGACATCTGCGCCATTATGAAAGCATACGACGTCTCATTCAGTCTTGGGGACGGACTACGTCCTGGATCAATTTATGATGCGAATGATGAGGCTCAGTTTGCTGAACTTAAAACTTTGGGCGAACTCACTAAAATTGCTTGGAAGCATGATTGTCAAGTTATGATCGAGGGCCCTGGACATGTTCCGATGCACATGATTAAAGAGAATATGGATCTTCAGCTTGAACACTGTGGTGAGGCTCCTTTTTACACACTTGGTCCACTAACAACGGATATTGCTCCAGGACATGACCACATCACATCAGCAATAGGTGCTGCGCAGATAGGTTGGTATGGTACTGCAATGCTCTGTTACGTGACTCCAAAGGAGCACCTTGGATTGCCGGACAGAAATGACGTAAAAGAAGGGATCATGGCTTACAAATTAGCAGCCCACGCAGCAGATCTGGCAAAAGGGCACCCAGGTGCACAGATGCGTGATAACGCGCTTTCAAAAGCACGCTTCGAGTTCCGATGGGAAGATCAATTCAATTTAGGGCTGGATCCTGAAAAAGCGAAGGATTTCCACGATCAAACGCTACCTCAGGAAGGGGCAAAACTAGCTCACTTCTGTTCAATGTGTGGTCCACACTTCTGCTCTATGAAGATTTCACAGGACGTTAGAGATTACGCGAATGAACAAGCATCCGAGGGAATGAAGCAAAAATCTAAAGAATTCGTCGAATCGGGTAGTGAGCTCTACAAGAAGGCTTAGGCTATGATACCCGGCTCCGTTGCGAGACTGGGGTAGGCAATTAGGGCCGTTTATGAGGTAGGCTAACGACTGAATATCGAACTCCTATATGGACAATACACTCACGGTTATCTTAATTGGAATACTGGAGGGACTCACAGAGTTCCTGCCGATATCGAGTACCGGTCATTTAATCATCGCCTCGAGTCTCCTCTCGCTGAATGGAGCTGAGGTTAAAGCATTCCTTGTTGTTATCCAGTTAGGGGCTATCCTCGCTGTGTGTTGGCATCAAAGAATCACGCTTTGTAACACACTTAAAGAGTTACCTACTAAAAGATGGAATAGCTTTGCCGCTAAAATCGCAGCTGCGTTCATTCCAACAGCTTGTATTGGGCTGATCTTTCACGACGTCGTTAAAACCTATTTGTTCTCGCCCATTACTGTGTCTTGCGCGCTTATCTTGGGAGGAATCATCATTATCTTTGTAGAGAACAAAAATAAATTCTATAAAGAAATGCAACCCGAAGATATGACCTTCTCTCAAGCGATCAAAATCGGACTCTTCCAGTCTCTCGCTATTTTTCCTGGTGTCTCACGATCGGGAGCTACGATCATAGGCGGACTCTCCATTGGATTACCTAGGAAAACTGCGACGCTATTTTCGTTTCTATTGGCTATCCCGACTATGTTTGCTGCTACAGTGTTTGATCTCGCTAAAACTCCCGAGCTATTAACCAACTCGTCCCTCCCCGCCCTATCATTGGGGTTTTGTGTCGCCTTCATCACCGCGCTACTGACAGTCAAAGTTCTTATTAACTTTGTCTCAAAGCACAGCTTTAAACCATTTGGGTACTATAGGATCATATTCGGCTTAATAATTCTCATAACTTGGCAATCCGGCTTGATTGAGTGGCAATCCGTATAGCACCATTCTCATCCTAACCGTAAATCTCAACTCTGAACCCAGGGTAATCCAGAAAATTTCCAACCAGCCGTGGTACCCCGATGTCCAGAAGCGTCTTTGTCCCCCTCGAACCCATCGATAACATTGATTGCCTTTGAATAGCCTGCATTACTGGCCAACGAGGCCGCAGCATGTGATCTGGCCCCGCTTCTGCATAGAAATAATACATAAGCATCCGTTGGCACATTTTCTCGCAGGTGATCTAAAAAGCTGCCATTAAATTCGCCTGTAGGAAACAACTGCCACTCAATTTGAATCGAACCGGGCACTGAACCCACATAAATCCATTCGGGACGTGTGCGAACATCTACAATAAAGGCTGAAGATACTTTTTCTTGAATAAATTGCGATTCTTTCGGCGTAGATGCACCAAAATAGGGCAAATTAGCGTCGATTGCCCGGGCCTTTATACGCTCAATTACGTTATTCAGATCCATTTATCTCCATTCTTTAATTTTTAAGCTTAAAATTGCATTATTATGGTGCACAAATAACCAATATGCACCATAATAATGCAAAAATAAACGAATTTACGGTTGCTAATTCTTAATAATGCCTTACTTAACCTTATTAGTATACGTTGGCATGGTTTATGCATGTTGTAGGCTGAGCTAAGACGCGTAAATGCACTCAATATTTCAATCAATTTTTAAGGTTTAGGAGAATAATAATGGCATCGCCCTCTGATGTACTCAAGATGATCGCTGACAATGATGTCAAATTTGTCGATCTTCGTTTTACGGATACTCGCGGCAAAGAGCAGCATGTTTCAGTGCCTACCCGAGAGTTCGACACAAGCAAATTTGAAGATGGACACGCTTTCGATGGCTCTTCAATTTCAGGCTGGAAAGGGATTCAGGCATCCGACATGCTTCTCGTGCCAGATCCGGACTCAGCTCGGATAGACCCGTTCACAGAAGAGCCTGTTTTAAACATTAGCTGCGATGTTATTGAACCTTCGGATGGTAAGGGTTATGACCGGGACCCGAGATCAATTGCCAAAAGAGCTGAGGGCTACTTGAAATCCAGCGGCATAGGAGATACTGCCTACTTTGGACCAGAACCGGAATTTTTTGTATTTGACAGCATCACTTGGGATGTTAGTGCCGGCGGCAGTTTTGTGAAAATAAATTCGGAGGAAGCTCCGTGGTCTTCTGGAATTGAAATGGAAGGCGGCAATCTTGGGCACCGTCCGAGGACTAAAGGTGGTTATTTTCCTGTTCCACCAGTGGATTCATTACAAGACTTACGAAATGCCATCTGCATGGCTCTAGAAGCCCAAGGCGTAGAAGTTGAAGTACACCATCACGAGGTGGCTGCGGCGGGTCAAGGTGAAATCGGAACCAAATTTAACACGCTAGTTAAAAGAGCCGATTGGACTCAGATACTAAAGTATACGATCTGGAATACCGCTCACTCGTATGGTAAGACTGCAACATTCATGCCAAAACCTGTAGTAGGCGATAACGGTACTGGAATGCACGTACACCAGTCAGTTTGGAAAGATGGGAAAAACTTGTTTGCTGGCGATGAATATGCCGGCCTTTCAGAGACCGCCCTCTATTATATTGGCGGAATCATAAAGCATGCTCAGGCGCTAAATGCAATTACAAATCCGAGCACAAACTCGTATAAACGATTGGTCCCCGGGTTCGAGGCGCCGGTAAACCTGGCTTACTCTGCACGAAATCGCTCAGCTTCAATCAGGATTCCGCATGTCGCAAGTGACAAAGCAAAAAGAATTGAAACTCGTTTTCCTGACGCCATGGCTAATCCTTACCTGGCATTTACTGCGCTACTAATGGCAGGACTAGATGGCATAGAGAACAAAATCCATCCGGGCGGGCCTGTCGATCAAGATCTCTACACAATGAGTCCAGAAGAACTATCAAAAATACCAACGGTATGTGGCTCACTTGAGCAAGCGCTAAAAGCACTAAGCGCCGATCGAGAATTTCTGACAAAAGGTGGCGTTATGTCGGATGAGATGATTGATGCTTACATTGACCTCAAGATGGAAGAAGTTAACCGTTTCAACATGACAACCCATCCAGTTGAGTTTGATATGTATTACAGCTCATAACTAGAGAAACGAGACAAGCTGCGACCTCTTGGTCGCAGCTTTTAATCTTAAAAATTCATCAGCAGACACAAAAACCTCCGATAAAAATCTAGGCGCGGATCTGACATGAACGCAATTAAAGAATTTACTGATTTCCCCGGATTAGAAATGCTGTCTTCTGCAGTCGTATTAATTGATCAATATAACTGCATCAGCTATATAAACCCGGCGGCAGAACATCTGTTTGACATAAGTCGAAAAAGCGCTAAAGGCACCTCATTAAAAAAGCTTTTTGTTAATCCTAGCGCAATGCTCATAGGGGTTGATTATGCCCGACGCCATCGTTGTAGTTATATTCAACACGAGATTCCATTTCAAATTCACGACCAAAAAAAAACAGAACTCTCATTTACAGTCACTCCCGTAGCAGACATCAGCGACCACGATTTTTTAATTGAATTTTCTTCAGCATCTCAACAAACAAAGATTGCCCGCGAGCAACGAATCATCTCAGAAACGAACCATAGTCGAGAACTAATAAGAAACCTAGCTCACGAGATAAAAAATCCTCTAGGAGCGCTTCGAGGAGCTGCGCAACTACTTGACCGCGAGCTGGACAAAGAAGAACTTCATGAATATACGTCTGTAATTATTAAGGAGGCCGATCGGCTCAAAGACTTGCTTGACCGATTATTGACTCCGCATAAGATACCTCAAATGAAAGGCTTCAATATTCATGAAGTACTCGAACAAATCCGCTCGGTCATACTCGCTGAGTTCTCATCTGGCTTACGGATCGAACGAGACTATGATTTAAGTCTTCCAGAAATATTAGGTGATAAACAACAAATAACTCAGGCTTTTTTGAACGTAGCGCGAAATGCTGCCCAAGCCCTTTGCGGCAAAGGTTTAATCAAAATAACAACAAGAGTTGCGCGACGCGTTACGCTAGCAAACCAGTTCTTTAAATTAGGGTTATTCATAGAGATTTCTGACAACGGGCCTGGCATACCAAAATCGTTAATAGACAAAATATTTTTTCCTCTCGTTTCAGGCAAAAATGATGGTAGCGGATTAGGACTTTCCTTATCTCAAACTTTTATTAGCCATCACAGCGGAACCATAGATGTCGAATCACAACCAGGGAATACATGTTTTACGGTATTGATCCCGATTAAATCAACGCAACACCTAGGAGAACACACAAATGGCTAAGGTTTGGATTGTCGACGATGATCAGTCTATTCGATGGGTTTTCGAAAAAACATTAATACGCGAAAAAATTGACTTTCGATTATTCTCGTCTGCCGAGGAGGCGAGTGCGGCGCTGCGCATAGAGCAACCATCAGTTGTGGTCAGTGACATCCGGATGAGCGGAAATAGCGGACTTGAGCTCTTAAATGAAATCAATGCAAAATTTCCAAAAGTTCCAACAATCATCATGACTGCGCATTCCGATTTGGATAGTGCTGTCGCTGCCTTTCAAAGAGGGGCGTTCGAATACTTAGCAAAACCATTCGATATCGATGCTGCGGTCGAGCTGATTCAACGTGCGATAAAAAAAAGTGATGAGCAAACCTCAAATACGGATAACTCTGTAAATCCGAATGGCCTTTTAGGTCAAGCGAAATCGATGCAAGAGGTTTTTAGAACAATCGGACGTCTATCACAAACAGACGCAACTGTACTAATAACAGGCGAATCAGGAACAGGAAAAGAGCTCATTGCTCAAGCACTTCATCAGCACAGTCAGCGTAGCAGCAAGCCGTTTGTCGCCATAAATACGGCATCAATCCCTAAAGAATTACTCGAATCGGAATTGTTTGGACATGAGCGGGGCTCATTTACCGGCGCTCAAACAACTAGGAAAGGACGATTTGAACAAGCTGCAGGCGGGACGCTATTTCTCGATGAGATAGGTGACATGCCCGCAGAGCTACAAACGAGACTACTCCGTGTTTTATCTGATGGACACTACTACCGCGTCGGTGGTCATGATCCCCTCAAAGCTAACGTAAGGGTACTCGCAGCCACGCACCAAGATCTAGAACAAAGAGTAGAGGAGGGGTTATTTCGCGAAGACCTTTTTCACCGACTCAATGTCATTCGAGTAAAAGTGCCACCGCTCAGGGAGCGAAGTGAGGACATCCCACTACTTGCCGATTTTTTCCTAGAAAGAAATGCAATCAAGCTAAATGCTCAAAGGAAGTCTTTTACTGAAGAAGCTCTTAGTTACCTGCAAACTAAATCATGGCATGGCAACGTACGTCAACTAGAAAATCTCTGTCATTGGGTGACGATTATGGCACCAGGAGCATCCGTTGACGTCTCAGATCTTCCAAAAGATTTCAAACATGAAATCGACAAAACAATCGATCCAAACGAGGGATGGCATCAATTACTTGGCAAAGAAGTCGACCAACTCTTACTCAACGGCGGTACTGGCTTATATGAGGGATTAACGCAAACTTTTGAAAAAGCGCTTATATCGAGGGCTTTAACATTCACCTCTGGACGGAAAATAGAAGCAGCAAATTTACTCGGCATCGGAAGGAATACTATTGCTCGGAAGATATCTGAGCTCAATCTCTCACTCGATAAAAAATAGATAGGATGGCACATTAGCTTGGGACCACATTCATGCGTCAGTGAGTGCTTGCCATAACAGGAGCGTGGTCAGAAGGTCGTTCCATTTTTCTATAAGATTTAAGTACTTCGACTGATATGCATTGCTCGCGCACCGCATCGGACATTAATATATGGTCAATCCTTAAACCAAGCTTCCTCCTAAATGCATTCATCCTATAATCCCACCATGTAAATCTTTCTGAACCATCAAGAAACTCATCCAAGCTATCGCATAAACCCGAATTCAGTAGCTCTTGATATAGATCTCGTTCTTGCTTAGAGCACAACACTTTCCCACGGAACGCCTCAGCATCATAAACATCTTGGTCTTTTGGGGCGATATTAAAATCGCCCAAAACCACAAGCTCACTACACTGGGCAGCCTCAGCAAGAACAAAATCCACAAAAGCACGTAACCACTTGAGCTTATATTGATACTTTTGAGAATCAGTGGACTCTCCATTAGGTACGTAAGCATTAATCAGTCGTAAACCGTCAGCGCTTGTTGCAGCGATTACTCGAGCTTGCTCATCTTGTAAACCAGGAATACCTACCTGAACATCATGCATTTTCTCGCGGGATAGGATAGCCACGCCGTTATAAGTCTTTTGTCCATGGTAAACAACGGAATAACCCAGCTCTTCTATCTCCTCTCTCAAAAAATTTTGATCCTCTGTCTTCGTTTCCTGCAGACAGATAAAATCAGGCGTGTGCTCCTTTAGCAAGGATTCTAAATGGAGCAATCTAACTTTTAAAGAATTTACATTCCATGTCACTATCCGCATCGTGGTAGCCTTTCACTCATTCACAAAAATATTCTTTACTACGGCCACTCAAATCCCTCATCACGCCGGCTCAGATAAACCAGTATGCTGCAACAGTGCGTCAATATTTGGCTCTCTGCCTCGGAAGCCTATGAAGTTCTCCAAAGAGGACCTCAACCCGCCCTTCGAAATCACCTCCTCCAAAAACTTCGCGCCCACTTCCCCCAGAGACATTGAATTCTCTTGAGACATGCCGAATGCATCCGCAGACAAAACCTCCGCCCATTTATAGCTGTAGTACCCAGCAGCGTATCCGCCAGCAAATATGTGAGAAAAACTATGTGGAAACCGATTATATTCGGGAACGGGGATTACTGAGAGATCTTTACGAAGCCCCTCAAGAATCTTCATCAACTCCTCTAGACTTCCCGCTGGCGAATCAAGATGCACAAGTAAATCGAAGACAGAGAACTCAACTTGTCGAAGCGTTTGTATTCCGCTCATAAAGTTTTTCGCCTCAACCATCTTCTTAAATAAATCCTCGGGCATATGTCCATCTCCAGAAACATTACTCGAGATTTTTTTTATAATGTTCCAATCCCAGCAAAAATTCTCCATGAACTGACTTGGCAATTCTACTGCGTCCCATTCCACCCCATTAATGCCCGATATACCCAATTCATCAATTTGAGTCATCAAGTGATGCATAACATGTCCACATTCATGAAACAGTGTTTCCACTTCATTATGACTGAGATAAGCATCTGAAGACTTATTCGTTGCCGATGGGAAATTACATACCAGATAGGCCACAGGTATTTGCGTATGACGACCTGTCTTCCATCTTCCAACTGCGTCATCCATCCATGCTCCAGACCGCTTACCATTTCTAGCGAACAAATCCATGTAAAAATAACCGATTGAATGCCCGAGATGATCCTTCACCTCATATAACTTCACGCTCGGATTCCAAACTTCCGCCTGCTTCTCCAAAACAGAAACACCGTAAAGACTATTTAATAAATCAAATAAACCGTTGACACACCTTTTAAGTGGAAAATATTGCCTTAAATCTTCATCTTTAAAGGTATAACGCTCTTCCTTAATTTTTTGCGCGACGAAACTAATATCCCAAGGCATTAAATTACTGATATCCAAATGAGATGAAGCATAGTCTTTAAGTATTTCGTACTCAGATTCAGCTCGAGACCGGGCTTTTAGCGACAATTCAGTCATTAGATCTAGGGCACGCTTTGGCTCGACCGCCATTTTAGTTGCAAACGATAAATGCGCAAAACTATCAAAACCTAGTAACTTAGCTTTCTTACAACGAGCACCCAGAATATCGATAATTATTTTTGAATTATCATACTCAGGTGCACCGCAATCTGACGCCCTAGTCACGTAAGCACGATACATCTCCTGGCGGAGACCGCGATCAATACAGCTCTCCATAAACGGAACCCAACAAGGCGCCTTCAGCGTAAAAGACCAACCAGTCTTATGCATGGACTTAGCCTTTGACTTTGCTTCAGCAATGATCGCGTCTGGCAAACCCTTAAGCCGATCAAAATCGGTAATATTCAGCGTATACTGATCGGTAGCGTCGAGCACGTTATCACTGAATTTTGCTGAAAGGGAAGCTAGTTTTTTAGATAGCTCCTGATACGTCTTTTGTTCTCGCTCATTCAGACCAACGCCGCTCAGTCGGTAATCCCTAAGCTCGTTCTCCAGTAGCTTTATACGCTCACCGTTTAATTTATTTGGCCCCTTGGCGTCATACACATTATTGAAACTTTGGTAAATTTCTTTATTTTGGGATAAGCGGGAATAAAAATCGGACACCTCGGGTAACAAATCGTTGTAAATCACCCTCAAATCTTCCGTGTTAACCACTGAGTTCAAATGACCAACCTGCCCCCAAGCCCTGCCCAATCGATCTACGGCGGCAGTGATTGGTTCAACTGTGTCTTCCCAGGTACTCTCGCATTGTGACGAAACTTGCTCGATAGTGTTCTCAGCCTGCTCGATTAAATATTTAATCGCGGGCCTCACATCCTCAATCTTAAAACTCGAAAAGCTCGGTAAGTTCTTAAAATCACACAGCGCATTATTTTTGATCATAGCGATTACACCTTGTTTTTAGGTAGATTTTGTCTGATATTTGTTACTCACATTAGTCATATCGGACTCAAGTTAGTTTCCACGAGAACACACCGAATAACGATGGCAAGTACCTGTTCGCGCCCGATGATAAGCCATTTAGAATATCTCGTGAACTGGGCGAGCACATTTAAAAGTAACTAATCTTGCAATAATGACATTACGGCCATTCGGACAGCTATCCCAAACGTTACCTGACGTAAAATGACAGCCTGAGGCCCATCAGCGACCTCCGACGCAATTTCCACTCCACGATTGATTGGGCCGGGATGCAGGACAATAGCTTCGGGATGAGCGAGGGCCAAACGTTCTTTTGTTAAACCATAGTCTTTGTGAAATTGTTGCACGCTTGGCACCAATGAAACTTCCATACGCTCATTTTGCAGCCGCAGTGTCGTTACAACGTCTGCGCCCTTGATAGCAGAGTCGACATCGTTGTAAACGCTGACACCCATTTCAGATAACGATTCGGGAACCAAGGTTTCAGGCCCTACTACCCGAATTTCATGCACACCGAGCGCTTTAAGCACGTGAATTTGCGACCGAGCAACCCGCGAATGGAGAATATCGCCGATTATCACAATTTTCAAACCAGTGAAATCTTTTTTAAAATGCCTGATTGTAAATGCGTCAAGCAAGCCCTGAGTCGGGTGTGAATGGCTACCGGCTCCAGCATTGATAATATGTATCCCCTTAGGGACATGTCTAGCAATCATGTTAGCCGCATCGCTTTGGGCGTGGCGCACCACAAACATATCAGCTTGCATCGCCACTAAATTATCAATCATGTCTAGCAAACTCTCGCCTTTACTTTGCGACGAAGTAGCGATATTTAAGTTGACCACATCCGCCGAGAGCCTCTTGGCGGCTATTTCAAACGTTGTACGGGTGCGCGTACTGTTTTCAAAAAAAAGGTTGAATACAGATCTTCCGCGTAATAAAGGTAGCTTTTTAGTTTTCCGGTCTCCAATAGACAAGAAATTTTGAGCGCGGTCGAGAATTTCACTAACTAGTTCTCCAGATAAATTTTCTAAGGTAAGCAGGTGCCGAAGCGTCCCTCCATCATTTATCTGTATGTCATCAGTCACGAACTAACTCCGTTTATCCTAGACAACATAGACCTCTAACTCCTTGTTTTTATCCAATCGAACTGCAATTTTTTGGCTGTCGGGAACATCAACAAATCCTCCAACAAACTGTGGTTCCATCGGTAACTCTCGGCCTCCACGGTCTACCAAGGTAGCTAATTGAACAGTTTTTGGTCTGCCAAAATCATAAATTTCATTCACCGCAGCTCGAGCCGTTCTGCCCGACTGAATCACATCGTCAACTAATATTACGTCGCGGCCATCAAGAACCACATCAATTGAAGTACTTTTTTTACTTTTAGCGAGCCCACGGATCTCAAAATCGTCCCGATGAAAACTGACATCCACAGACGCGAAAGCCACATCAATATCAAGTTCTTTAATAAGATAACCTAAAACAACAACACCACCGGTTTCAATGCCGATCAATAAACTATTAGTCCCAAGCGCCTCGGTCACTTGTCCAAGAAGCGACTCAGCAAGTAATTTTGAATCAAACACAGCCTTAGTTCTCCTCCAAAGAGTTAGCAAAAAAATCTTCAAGAATCAGTTGTGCGGCAACCATATCGATCATCTTCTTTCTTCTTGCCCACCTCACTTTGTTGTTCGCCAGAAGTTGATCGGCCTCTACTGAGGTATAGCTCTCGTCAATAGTATGTACCATAAGTTCAAATCTGGACTCAAGCGTTTTACAAAACCGATTGACTCTCTTTTCTAATATATGTGGTTTCCCATTTTCTTGTTTGGGCATCCCTACAACCAGGGCCGACGGGCTCCATTCTTTAACGATAATCTCAATTTCATCCATCAACTCCCTTGCTGTTTTATACGCGATGGTTCTTACCGGATGAGCAATACCAATCGAAGCGTCTCCCATAGCCACCCCGACCCGTGCCCCGCCATAATCAAAAGCTAAAAACAATTTGTTCGTTTTAGTTTTGCTCAATGCAAGCACCTGACTCCGCGTTTGGACCATGCGCCATGAGCAATTCATCGATTTTCATGTCACACGATTTTTTTACAATCAAGTCTAGCGTCCCGTGACTGTCATATTCGCAAATGTGAACTATATGAAAGGAAAAACAAGAATCGACCACGCTTGGCATGGGAATTAAGATAATGATTAGTAAAATCAAGTTGACTCATGTAAGAGCTATAGTCTACCCGATTATTGACGTCTCAGTTACACTCAGAATCTGACAAAACGTAAAATATTAAACTTTCTATTAAATGGATGGCAGGGAATGCTTAATTCTCATAAAACTCACAATCATCAAAAATATCGGCCCAGTAAAGTGCGGCAATTATGCTCCCTTGGCTACGAATGCATAACAACAGCCGCATTAGCCCTCGCTATCGGATTCGTCACGACAGCCATCATAGGTTCAGCAGACATAGTTGTGCTGAGATCTGTCGTTGGATCAACCATAATATTCGGTGTCTGGGCTTACTACGTTTTGTGCTGGTGCACCTCTGGCCAAAGCCTTGCGCAAAAATCTTGGGGACTCAAAATCACAAACAAATCGGAAAATCGGCTAACGGTCATATTGGCGAGCGCAAGGTTGGTCCTATGCGCAGCATTTAATGGCACCTTGATTGGGCCAGCGCTACTCTTAATTACAAAGGACAATCAGTTGCCTCAAGATAAATTGCTCGGCACGAAAGTGATGTTAACAGAGCGTAAGGCTTGAATATAACGTAGGGCTATCGTCGCTCTCGACTCACCATAAAAAAATATGCGGCAATCAAAATTAAAAGGATGGGGATTAAGCTATACGTCGCGGGATGCCAACGTCCAATTGTGCCTATTGAGTTGATCAATTGAGTAATAAAGTAGAGCCCGACACCAGAAGCAATTCCGATGAAAATCCAAAAACCTGCGTGACGACCTCGATTCTCAAAGCTGATGAATGCTGCCGCAATTAATACCAATAAAAACACCGTGACTAAATGACTAATCTTTGACCACTGTGCCGATTTATATCGGTAAACTTCTTCGCCATTATTTTCAAGATGCTCAATATACCTGGCAAGCTCGAGATAAGTAAGGTGGGTCTCCCCCAAAAGTAACGAATTAAGAATTTTGGGGTTGATCAAGGTACTCAAAATCAAAGATGGAGACGCGAAGCGAACTAATCGGTCAGAGTGGATATCGGTGACCAGCACGTCGCTCAATTGCCATTTGTTATCCTCTATAATGCCATTAGAGGCTTTTATGATGCGGTTAACCGAACGATCAGCATCATTTAATTCATATATCAAAATACCCGACAATTCATAATTTTTAGTCAGCCTCGTCACATTAATGATCCGGTCCTGATCCTTAATCCAATGGCCCGAACGAAAAGTCTGAGCGATGACATGCTGTTCTGGTCCAGAACTGACATTTATAGTCTGGAGCACTCTTTCTGCCTTTGGCACTATTACCTCACCAACGAAAAGAGTCACGAAGGACGCAATCAAGGCAACAATAGAGAGTGTTGATACAAGGTTTCTTAGAGACATCCCCGCGCTTCGCATCACAACGTACTCAGATTGAGACGAAAATCTCGCGAGTGCGATTAACGTGCCCGTAAGCGCAGAAAGCGGAACCAACTCGTAAGCCCAAGAGGGCAGCTCCAGGACTGAACGAACGAAAGTCAACCTAAATCCACTGTTTGACTGCTCTCCCTCAGCGATTCCTTGGATGAGATCGAAAAGAAAAAATAAGGCAACAAACAAAAATAAAACGGATGAAATACTTATAAGCGCCTCGGTAACAATATATTTTCGTATTGTCTTCACGTAAACCTCTTCCTAAGCAAGCCTCTTTTTAGCGCCCCCATCCGAAAGAGCAGTAGCCACATAAAAATAACCAAAGTAATGACATGTGGCAAGGTGAGGCCCATCCATAAGGACCAACTAGATTGGTGAACTTGGGTTTGAACAATACCCAGCATGTTCTTATAGAAAAGAAATAATAGGACGCCCACCACTACGCTATATGAACGCCCCCCTCTATTGTTAACAAAAGATATTGGAATGCTGATGAGTGCTAGCAAAATCGCACTCAGCGGCAAACCTATTCTCCATACCAACTCAGAAAAACCATGAGGTGAGGCCTCTTCAATCAGTGACATCGTTGATCTACCACCAAGATGAACGTAAGGTTTTTTAACAGGACTTTTATCCATTCTGATCCCGTATGTAGCGAACTTAGTCACATCGAAATCCTGAGATTGATCGAACTCGGTGTACCGATACCCATCCTCGACCACTAAGTAACTAATGCCTTGGGTCGACGCTTCTTGACGACCACGGCTCGCGCTCGTTATTGAGACTCCGTTAGCTTCGCGGTTAAAGATAAAAACTCCGTTTAACCCCTGCACATTCGGATCAAGACTGTCGACGAAAAAAACCGTTGAACCATCCTTAGATTCAAGAAAGACCCCGGGCGATACGGTCGAGATATCGTCATTGACTTCTAGCGCTTGCTTTTCAGTTTCTAACCGCTGCTCAGCCCAAGGTGCTATAAATAAACTCAAAACGGCGACCATCATGGCAATTGGAGACACAAACCATAAAGTGGGCAAGACCCACGCAGACAATGATTTTCCCGAAGACGCCCACACCACCATCTCAGAGTCTCGATACCAGCGACTCAAGCTGAGTGTAACCGATAAAATAATGCTTAATGAAAATAAGACAGGCAGATTTTTTACGCTACCCAAGGCCAACAATAAAAATACAGACCCAAAGGGAACTGAGCCAGTTGCAGCGTATCCTAGATAGCGGACGAGTTGGGTAACGAATACAATCATTAGTAGTGCCGCAAAAATGACCGCCCATGTCACTGAATATTCTTTTACAATGTTCCTAGAAAAAATAGTCATATATTAAGGTGCAATCACTTTCAATACAGTACTCGCCAAGCAGATGTTCGATCACAAAAAACCAAACTGAGGACGTAACTGATGAACTTTAGCATAACCACCAAATCCCCGGAAACCCTAGGCGCCTACGTCATTGTAGGTGTGTTTGAAAATCAAAAACTTACCGCAGCAGCGGACACGATCAACCAAGCAAGTAAAGGAACGTTACTTCAAAATCTAAAGTCCAGAAAGTTCTCGGGGAAGGCTGGTAAAGCCCTAGAGCTCACAAACCTTCCGGGAACCAAGGCTAAAACGGTATTGGTTGTTGGTCTTGGGAGCAATAAATGTAAAGTCGAATTCATTCGGGCCATCGAAACACTTTTTTCAAAAGTTCGAGAGGCCGAAGAAACAGCCATCACCATTTTCATACCTGAACTCGAAGCCAGCGGTGTGGATCGAACATGGATGACTCGTAAAATTGCCTCAATTGGCACAAGTATTAGCTACAGATATGAGCAAAGGAAAAACTTGCTTGATGGGAAGTCATTGTCTGGTACTCCGACTAAGGTCGCGGTAGCCATTGAAGGCAAGGGCTCTTCTAGCGATAAAACTCACCTTGTAGAAGGCAGTGCTATTGGTAAAGGCATGAACTTGGCAAAGGATCTTGGCAATCTACCGGCGAATATCTGCACCCCTCGCTTTCTGGCAGAGATCACGACCAAATTAGGCAAGCAAAACAAATTTGCTGTTAAATGCCTCTCAGAAGCCGACATGAAAAAACTCGGGATGGGCTCACTCTTGTCGGTTTCTCAAGGCAGTAAAGAGCCCGCTCAATTGATCCATGCCTCCTACTCAGGCGGAAAAAAGAAAGATGCACCGATTGTTTTAGTTGGGAAAGGAATTACCTTCGATACCGGGGGTATATCGATAAAAGCGTCTAGCGGTATGGACGAAATGAAATACGACATGGGGGGAGCGGCCAGTGTGATCGGGACTCTATCCGCTATTTCAGAAATGAAGTTACCCATCAATGTCGTCGGACTCGTAGCGGCGGCCGAAAATATGCCCAGTGGAACTGCGACGCGCCCTGGAGATGTCGTGACCTCCATGTCGGGTAAAACGATTGAGATACTCAACACCGACGCGGAAGGACGACTAGTTTTATGTGACGCACTTACTTATGCGGAAAAGCTTAACCCAGCAGCAGCAATAGACGTAGCAACACTCACGGGAGCATGTGTGGTTTCTTTAGGCAAAGTAGCCTCGGGGCTCTTCAGTAACAATGATGACTTAGCGGAAGAAATCAGTCGAGCGGGCACGACCGCCTGGGACCGCGTTTGGCGTATGCCCATTTGGGAGGACTATACTAAGTTACTCAGCAGCAACTTCGCAGACTTAGCCAATATCGGCGGTAGAGCTGCAGGGAGCATTACGGCCGCTTGCTTTTTAGCGCAATTTGCGACGAAGTACCCATGGGCCCATCTAGATATCGCAGGGACGGCCTGGGTATCGGGCAAAGAGAAAGGCTCAACCGGCAGACCCGTACCACTTCTATGCGAATTCCTACTCAACCGCATTTAATACAAGTTTCTAAGCGCAGCCGCGGCACATAATGACTGAGATTATCTTCTACACGGGAATTAAAGACGAACTACCGTTTCTTATAAAGCTATCTGAAAAAACAGTAAAAATGCGACGAAATGCATGTATCGCTACTAGAGACCCCGAGCACTCGAAATCTGTGTCAGAGTATCTTTGGTCGCATGACCCCACTAAATTCATTCCTCACTCGATAGGCGCTGATGAGCTGACTAACGATTTAACGACACTGGAATTACGGCATGACGATGGAAGCTCACACTTAGATATCCTAATCAATTTAACTCCAAAGACGCCAGACCACTTCAGTTCATTTCAGCGATTAGTCGAGATTGTTACGGACCATAAAATATCAATCGAAACTGGTAGAGAACGCTTTAAGTGGTACCGAGACCGCGGCTACGATATAAAAGTACATAAAATGTAGCTGAAGATAAAAATAGGCATCCAAGGTCAGATTAATTACATACAAGCCCTGATTAATAAATTCCAATTTATAAATCAGGCGCCCGTACTCGTCTCATTATAGACAAAGAGTTGTTACTAAATAATGTTACGATGAGCCTTAATTTTTAATAGTCCAAAACGTTTAAAAAAAGCTTCAAACATGGAGAATAAACCTCACGTAAGACCACTTCAATCTGAATTGGCCAAGACCTTCGATCCTAAGTCGATCGAAGATTACTGGTACAAAAAATGGGAGGACTACGGATTCTTTAAGGATGACGCATTCGCGTCAACAAACGATGAGGCAATAACCTACTGCATACAGCTCCCACCACCGAACGTAACAGGCACGCTGCACATGGGACACGCCTTCCAACAAACGCTTATGGATAGTCTCATACGGTACCACCGCATGAGCGGTAAAAAAACAAACTGGGTTGTGGGGACTGACCACGCCGGCATAGCTACCCAACTCGTTGTTGAGAGACAGCTCGCAGCAACTGGACAAAAACGTGTTGATTTAGGTCGTGAAGAATTTCTAGAAGAAGTTTGGCGATGGAAACAACAATCCGGATCAACCATCACCAATCAAATGCGACGTTTAGGCTCGTCAGCGAACTGGGAATACGCTGATTCAGATGGTGGTAAATCAGGTTACTTTACGATGGACGCACACATGTCCGAAGCCGTAATCGAAGTGTTTGTTCGCTTGCATAAAGACGGACTGATTTATAAGGGTAATAGGCTCGTCAACTGGGATCCAAAATTACAAACAGCTGTTTCCGACCTTGAAGTGGAGAATATTGAGACAAACGGTAAAATTTGGGAGATCACGTATCCAAGTGTTAATGGTGAATTTAGCGTTGTCGTGGCTACCACTCGACCAGAAACGATGCTCGGAGACGTCGCCATTGCCGTAAATCCTAAAGACGATCGATATGCTGCGCTCGTAGGGGAACAGGTCGTTGTTCCCCTATGCGATCGCTCAATACCTATTATTGCGGACGAATACGTCGATGAAACATTTGGTACGGGTTGCGTAAAAATAACGCCAGCCCATGACTTTAACGATTTCAGTGTGGGCGAACGACATGATTTAACCCCAATTAACATTCTTAATCTCGACGGAACCTTAAACGAGCACACGCCCACCCGTTTTCAAAATATAGACCGATTGGAAGCCCGAAAATTAATTCTTAAAGAACTCGAGACATTAGGATATTTAAAAGGCGAAAAAAAACATACTCTGAATGTCCCAAAATCAGGACGTACAGGTGAAATTGTTGAGCCTATGCTAACGGACCAGTGGTTCGTTAAGACCCAAGGCTTAGCCGTTAAAGCGCTCAAAGCAGTAAAAGATGGAGATATTAAATTTCATCCTGACCATTGGACTTCTACTTACAACCACTGGTTGGAGCACATTCAGGACTGGTGTATCTCACGACAATTGTGGTGGGGACACCAAATTCCCGCATGGTACGACACTAACGGCAATACTTACGTTGCACGTAACGAAGAGGAAGCCCTAGCTCAGGCAAAGACAGAAGGTTACTCCGGGGTGCTGCGTCGCGATGAAGATGTACTTGACACTTGGTTCTCTTCCGCACTCGTTCCGTTTAGCTCCCTCGGGTGGCCCCAGAAAACTGATGACTTAGCACGATATTTACCGTCAAACGTTCTGGTCACTGGTTTTGACATTATCTTCTTTTGGGTCGCGCGCATGATCATGATGACGCTACACTTCACTGACCAAGTTCCCTTTAAAGATGTCTATATCAACGCACTCGTACGAGATGCTGAAGGACAAAAAATGTCCAAGTCAAAGGGCAACACCATTGACCCCCTCGATCTTTTAGATGGCATTGACTTAGAGTCGCTCGTTAGTAAATCGACACAAAGTCTTATGCTGGCAGAGCACCAAGATAAAATTGAAAAATATCTACGCAAGAATTTTCCAAAAGGCATTCCCTCCTTTGGCGCTGATTCGCTGCGATTTACTTTCGCGTCTCTAGCGACGTTCGCTCGAACACTTAACTTCGACCTCAATCGATGCGAAGGTTATCGAAACTTTTGTAATAAATTATGGAATGCATCTCGATTCGTGCTCATGAATACCGACGGTGAGGATTGCGGTTTAGAACAGCATGGGCCAGAAGTATGCGCTCCAGGAGAGTATCTTGATTTTTCTGCGGCAGACCGTTGGATTTCTAATGAATTTGAACGAACGCTCATAAGGGTACATAAAGGGTTTGAAGACTACCGATTTGACAACGCAGCAAGCGCTATATACCAATTTGTTTGGGATGAATTTTGCGACTGGTACCTAGAAATCGCGAAGGTACAAATACAGATTGGAGATGAGGCTCAGCGCAGAGCTACAAGGAGGACGCTCATTCGAACACTTGAGAAATCACTGCGTATGGCGCATCCAATTATTCCATTCATCACTGAGGAACTTTGGCAGAAAGTCGCGCCGATAGCGGCGATTTCTGGAAAAAGTGTGATGGTCAGCCCGTATCCACAACTCAACGGGAAAACTATTGACGCACCGGCCGATCAGGAAATCGAAGTACTCAAAAGTATGGTCACGGCATGCCGAACACTCAAGGCTGAAATGGGTATCGGTCCATCGGAGCGACTGCCGCTGATGATTGCTGGTAACACAGAGTTTCTAGATAAGTGGAAAGCAGTTATACAGACACTCACGAAGTCTCGAGAAATACGATTAACCGGAGAGCAACTGCCTGAACGAGATAGCCCAACCGCAAATATCGAGGGCTATGCGCTTATGTTACACATTGAGATTGATCCCGAGCAAGAACTTAAGAAAATAAAGAATGAAATTGAGCGTCTAAGCAATGAACTAGAGCGGGATCAGAATAAGCTTCAGAATAATAGCTTCGTACAAAAGGCGCCTGAAAAAGTTGTACAGCAGGTGCGCGATCAGGTGGAGCGCCACCAACACAAACTCAATCAGCTTGAACGCCAACTCAAAAAACTGTAAAAATTTTAAAAATAATCAAACTTAATCGTGCGTGTGTCTAATCATTTTTTAGATACAAAAAAAGGGGAGCCTAGGCTCCCCTTCTTCATCTAACGGTA
>CENZ01052372.1_pt1 | contig 35894 bp, 30 predicted proteins | sample 361341 | NCBI WGS metagenome assembly CENZ01 (sample SAMEA2619782, study PRJEB7988) | marine metagenome | biome: marine biome (ENVO:00000447); feature: deep chlorophyll maximum layer (ENVO:xxxxxxxx); material: "saline water (ENVO:00002010), including plankton (ENVO:xxxxxxxx)" | depth 50 m
TGTGGAGACTGTCATCGTCTGCCGCACTTGGTCAGCACCAACCATCCGACTATCGGTATGGATACGCCGACATGGCGCGGTGCCTACGATCGGTTTTTAATTTTGCCACAAGGTCGCATCAATCTAGTTACTCTACAGCCCTTTGCCGAGCTAGCGGAACAAGGTATACCTGAACGTGAACTATGGCGCCGTACCTGGGCGCAGCGCGAAGCTTTCGATCCAGTGTGGGATATGATTGAAGAACACAGCACGGGCTATTCAGGTGCCTTTGCTCGCCAAGCAACCCTTAATCAAGCATCACTGGCGAAGCCGATAACTTTGGACATCGTCAATGCGCTAGAACAGTCTGCACGCGAGGAGGCAATCATCTTAGCTGTTAGCGGCGTGATGATCGATGCTAACGACACACAAGCAGTTTCAATGCTCTTCGACGGCCAAGAGTATAAAAGCTCTATTGCTAGTCACACGCAGGAAGAGTTAGTCGCCTTAACCCGTGAAGGAAAATTCATCGGCACTTTTACCGGCCACCATGGCGTTAACACTGACTTTGACCATCCACAACCGGCGCTATGGACCTTGAGTCCAATTCACGAGCAAAGTGGCCCGCAGGAGTTTCCGAATATCCATTCCGAACAGCTCTCCATGACTCTCAGCGGACGGCACGTTGATGCCGATGCCCACATCATCGTCAACGGTAGGCGTGTGGATGGATCGATTAATCTGTTAGAAGAGGAGATAATTCGCGTCGAATTAGCCGAGAGACCACCGCTAGGACTGCACTTACTGCAACTACAAACTCGTGGCGGATTGATCAGCAACGACTTCATTTTTAACGTCACCGCCGAAGCCGTGCCCAAGCGGGCACCGACGCTGGGTGAAATCGTGAATGATAATGGCTGGGAGAGTTTACTCGGAGACTGGGTTGATGTGTCGACTCGCGGCGAATTCCAAGTGAGCCTAAGTTGGAAAATAAAAAACCAACTGCTCGAAATGTCCTTCAGTGAACAAGCCGGAGCAACAATTGCGTCTATCAATATAAACCCTAGCTCTGGTGAAATCGTTCATGCCGGAATTAATCCTCTTGGCGCATCAATCACAGGCACCTGGGATTTTGCAGTTGAGGAAGGGCCCAAATTTGACGGAAAATTCATTACGCCCGAAGGCGTCGAAGGTAAATTAAGCATCCAAATGGTTCCGCAAGAAAACGATGCTTTGTTGTTTAAAATTGCGCAATCGAATATATCGATGATACGGAAATAGGGAATTCAGGCTCGAGTTTAAGCTTATGTAGCCTGGGGCACAGCAGAGGGATTTGCTAGGCACTGACAAGAAACCCCAGAAATAAAGACGTCTAAAAAATCAGGTCACGGCGCTTCACCCTCTCCCTTAATGCCGAGCCCGCCCCTGGGCACCATCTCCCCTATCTTATGTGCACTTTCCTTGACGCGTTGACAGCTTCAATATTTTATAGCATAAGTTACTAGATTCTATCGAAGGGACATCAAAGTACCCTGACCCCTTTGATTTGACAGCTTCAATGGGCAAGGGCATCTCTTGCTAGACTCCATCGAAGAAGATCCCTAAGTTAGCACTTCCTCAAAACTACTGTATTTTTACGCTGACCCTTTTTATCAGTTGGAATCTTTGTGAAGAAACTCCCTTTAAAAGTTCAAGTTTATGGAGCAAGCCACTCACCCTGGGTTCAGGCCGTCTTACTGACTTTACACGAGCAGGGTATCGAATATGAGTTGCGACAACTTGCACCATTCGAGACATTCCTGCGTTGGGGAGTGTATATGCCTACCGCCTCGATCGATGGGGCTCCATGGGAAAGAGAATCCACCGAGATCATTGCCAAACTAGGCATGAATCCTATCTCCAGTGAAGATCTAAAAGCAGTAAACGCCGCGTGGCAGGGAGTTGTTCACCGATCGGACAATCCTTTTCGATTTTTTGCAGCATTTGCAAGAGATGCCGATGTATCAACATCTGCCTGGCGGCGACTGGTCAGCAGCATCTACCGGGGTTTCGTATCGTTTTACATGTTCACGCTACTCAACTTCGTTAAGTTGAAGCTTAAACCACCAGAACCAGAAAATTTTGGAGATCAGTACCTAGTCTGGGAAAACGAATTCAATGCTTCACACTCACCCTTTCTCGATGGTGATACGCCCGGTAGTCGGGACATTTTGCTGTTTGGCATTATTCAGTGCCATTCAAGTATTTCAGTGCCTCCACTCACATCACTTCTCAATGATGAGCGTTTAAACGGGTTACGAACGTGGATTGCCAATATGCATGAAAGGTTTAAGGATTTCTCACATCTGTATTCCGGTCGTCACTTTGAACCCAGAATACCACCGCCAAAACCAGCCGGTTTAATACAGCAGGGGGCGTATTACTTCGGACTTCTCACCTCAATCGTGGCCTTTCCAGCCTCGTTGCCTCTGGTTTTCATACTCGCGGGGCGAGCTCGTCGCAAATAGCATGGTTGAGAGCCAGCGGGAGCTGACATTTAGTGCTCCTGATTTTATACTTGAGCGACCTCAACAAAAAGCTGTGGTCCATGACGGGCAAAATACACGGCAACAACAAAGAGCTGAATTGCCATGCTGCAACTTCGAACTAAGCTACACCTTTTTAGGCCAGTCCCCAAAATTCAAGGCCTTGGCACCAAGCTGGTCTTTTTTCTGGCCCTGCTGCACTGTCTGGTAAACCAAGCATTGGCAGCAGATGTAGATAGCCTCGAACCCCTGGCGGCCAGCGAATGGTCATATGACCATGCTGCGCATTTATTAGAACGCGCTGGATTCGGCGATACGCCGGAAGTGGTCACGCGATTCGCGCAAATGACCCCCGAAGCAGCTGTAGATCTTATAATCTATTACGAACAGATAGCTGACGACCTCCCAGACTTTCAACACTCTGGAATATGGGATGAGCCCATGCTCCCGGATGTGGACCTGCATCTGCGTTTCGATGACGTCATGGCCAAAGCCGCAGAAGTAGGAGAAGTATACGGCGAAGTCGTGGCTGATGAGGGGCCAAGACAGCTGCAGGACATAACTGACGCGCTGTATTACAAGTATCTGTCTTCAAATCGCGAATGGGAGAGAGTCGCACAGTGGTGGGCAGAGCGCATGTTAATTACCCAGCGGCCGCTGGAAGAAAAAATGACCCTGTTTTGGCACGGGCACTTCGCGACTGAGGAATTAAAAAACGACGACTATCGCCTAATGTTGAATCAGAACGAGACGCTTCGAGACCTCGCGACCAGTGATATGCGCTCTCTACTTATCGCCATGTCAAAAGACCCAGCCATGTTGTTATATCTGGATAACAGGCTGAATGTAAAGGGTCACGCCAACGAGAACTATGCACGAGAAATTCTGGAACTATTCTCCCTCGGAATCGGTAACTACACAGAAAATGACATCAAGGAAGCCGCGCGCGCATTTACGGGTTGGCGTAATCAGGGGCTTGAATTTATCGATGACAGGCAACAGCATGACGACGATGTCAAAACTGTTTTTGGTGAGACTGGTAACTGGGACGGCGAAGATATAGTTGACCTTATTCTCCAGCAAGATGCTGCGGGCGAGTTCATCTCTAGCAAGCTGTACCGCTTTTTCGTCAGGACTGAAATTTCCGAGCAAATGGTCAATGACTTGGCCGAAAATCTGCGCGGAGACGACTATCAACTTAAGCCTTTTCTCCGCACCTTGTTTCTATCACAGGATTTCTACAGCGAACCTTCGCTAGGTGCGCAGATTAAAAGCCCTGTGCATTTTTTAGTCTCTACCTATCGCAAGCTTGACCTTGAGAAGATCCCGGGCACCCCTTATTTTCCGGCAGCGACAAATCTACTGGGCCAGGCACTGGGGAACCCGCCCAACGTTAAGGGCTGGGACGGTGGAAGGGCCTGGCTAAATCCTTCGACAATCCTGCTACGTAACAATCTTATAGGCCACTTGCTGTTTCCTGAAACCGCTGCTGGGGCTTACCCACGATTTGCTTACTCCCCTCGCTACTCCAATGCACCGGCAGAAGCCAGGCAGCGTGATCTCGATGAAGCCCTCGCATTCAGTTCGGAAAGTGGATCGGTCGAGTTTTCAGCGGCTGCCATGGCGGGTGACGACCGTGACATGGCCACTGATATGAATTCAATGGCTTCCACCGCTCCCTCGGCGGCGCGGCATAATGCACGGGCGGAATATGACTTGAAGCTTGGCTTGTATCGCGGCATCACCAAGAGCTATGAGCGAGTCAGGCCGATCCCACCGACGCCAGCATCTTTCGACCTTAGCGGCATGTTACGTAATGCTAGCGTGTCCAGCTTTGAGGATGCCGTTATCTATATGGAGCGGCGTTTTCTAACTTTGAGACTTTTCGACGAGGACAGACAGACCATCATTGAATTTCTGCAAGACAGGATGCCAGATGGATTTCGCCTTCGTGATTCCGGCAACGGCGAGGTTGAAAAAAGCCTGCGTCTCACATTACAACTCATTCTAAGCACTCCAGAATACCAGTTAGGATAATTCAATGAACAGGGATAAGAATTTAACTGATACCAAAAATTTTAGCAGCAGCCGACGCCGCTTCCTGGAACTCAATCTGGGCGCAGCACTTGCTGCTGGAACAGGTCTATCGCCAGTATTTTCCGCAAGTGCTGCAGAGGTTAAGCTTACCGACAATGGCAGAATTCTGGTTGTTTTGGAACTATCGGGCGGGAATGACGGCCTCAATACTGTCGTGCCTTATACTCAAGATGAATACTACTTAGCCAGGCCAACGATCGGGATCCAGCCTGATGCCGTGCTTAAGCTTTCTGATGATTACGGCCTGCATCCAAATCTACTAGGATGGGAACGCCTCTATAAAGATGGCAAGATGGCTATTGTGCATGGTTGCGGCTATCCCAATCCCAATCGATCTCATTTCGAAGCGATGAAATTCTGGCACACTGGCGTACCTAATGCACCGGAATCCAGAGGATGGGTGGGGCGGCTTGCAGACACAGTAATCCCAAGGGAAGCCAGTGGCATAGTGATGAATATTGCCAAAGAGCAGTCACAGGCAGTTTCGTCAACCTACCACCCACCCGTGGTATTCAGCAATCCTGCGGCTTATCGCCTGGATAATGCTGAATCTCAGGCGAGCGCCTTTGATAGCATTATGTCGAACAGGTCGAGATCAGCAAGAAGCAACCTCGACTTTGTCCGCAGAGTTACCTCAACAGCGGCCGATAGCTCTGAGTTTGTGCGCCGCACCTGCGCGAATTACCGAACGAATTCAGACTATGGCTATGGCACCGTAGGCACCTCTTTACGCAACATAGCTGCCCTCATCGAAGCGCGAGCAGATGCTCGCTTCTACTATACCAACTTCTCCGGTTTCGACACGCACGTTTCCCAGGCTCCAAATCAGGCGGGGCTTTTCAATCAGGTGGGCGATGCCGTCCTGGCTTTTCAGGCTGACCTCAAGACCATGGGTCGGGAGGACGATGTGGTGATGCTGGTATTCACGGAATTCGGCCGTCGAGTTCAGGAAAACGCATCACTTGGTACAGACCACGGCGTCGCGGGGCCCATGTATATTTTCGGCAACCAGGTAAAGGGTGGTTTTCACGGCGAGCATCCTAGCCTCTCGGTTCTGGATCAGGGAGACCTGATCATGACAACCGATTTCCGTTCAGTCTACGGCAGCATGATTCAAGAGTGGATGGACGTGCAGGATGTGGGATCAGTGCTTGGTGGTGATTTTGCGAGACTATCGCTAATCGGCTGATCAGCAATATCCTGACGGCATATAGGGACAGATTTATTTTAGTAAAATAAATCTGTCCGATTTACACTTTTTACAATTTACTCATCACTCATGTCCGCCAATTAGTTCGTCCAAATAACCATCTCATGCTCTCCCTCCGGCGGTGCTCGAAGAGTATGGTCCACAGTTATCCGGCCCTGAGATAGAGCAGGCCAAAGCGGCTCCACCATCCCATTATCCAACTCGTACAAAACTTCTGTTAATTCTACCAATTTTTCAGGCATGGCCTCGGAGAGATTGCTTTGCTCGGTTGGATCTTCATTCAGATTGTACAACCAGGTCATGCCATTTCGTTCTTGAAGCTGAAGCTTCCAGCCGTTTTGTTGCACAACCTTATAATCGCCTGTTCGCCAATATAGCGGTCGGTCCAATGCTATTTGCGGCTCCGCCATCACGTAACTCATCAGATCAACGCCATCGATAACTCTGTCTCCTGGTTGCTCGACACCTGCCGCTGCGAGAACTGTCGAGAAAATATCGACATGGGCTACTGCAGAATTGTATTGGCTGTTGGCCGGGATTTTGTCGGGCCAACGAATAAAGAAAGGTGTGTGAATCCCTCCCTCAAAAAAGGACATCTTCCAACCACGATAAGGTTGGTTTAAGTCGGATAAGCCAACATAGTGGGCCCCACCATTATCGCTGGTGAACACTACAATCGTGTTGTCGTCGATACCATTGTCTTCCATGGCTTGCAGAACCTGGCCAATGCCGCGATCAAGACCGCGAATCATGCCGGCGTAGGTTCGCTCAACGTGATCCTCAATATGGGACAAGGCATCGTAGTCCGCTTTTTCTGATTGTAGTGGTGTATGAGGTGCGTTATAGGCCAGATACATAAAGAGGGGCTGGTTTTTGTTGGCTTCAATCGCCTTTACAGCCTGCCTACTCAGGTAATCAGTCATGTGTGAATCCGGCGCAAATCTTTCCTCATCGTTGTAACGAACAGCGAATTGCAGGTTAGCCCAAAGATACTTGTCGATGGGATCGAAGTCCTGCATGGAATTAACCACATTCGGATCATCAACATCCATGAACAATGCGCCTCCCGCAAGGAATCCCAGCCACTCATCGAATCCCTGATCCAATGGCTTTAAGCCTTCAGCACGACCAAGATGCCATTTACCAATACCAACAGAATGGTAGCCCTCAGCATCCAGCATCTCTGGAATCGTCAACTCACTTGTTGGCAGTCCCAGGGATGCCACTGGAGGGTAATTTACGGCGTTTTCCTCGATGAAATCATCGGTGGGAGTGAGGGTGTTGGTAAACCGAGCCATTTGTGGATTGACTGGCGTAAACTCAAAACCCGAGCGCGTTGCAAAGCGCCCGGTTAACAGTGCAGCGCGCGAAGGTGCGCAGGAGGCGTTACCTGCATAGCCATTTGGAAAATGTATGCCCTGTGAAGCAATGGAATCGATGTTAGGCGTTGGCACACTGCCACCTGCAATACCGCCACCGTAAAAGGTGATGTCGTTAAAACCCAAATCATCCACCACGATCAATACGATATTGGGAGGCTGCTGGTCATCGCTGGCTGTTGCAGGACCCTGCTGCCAGGTCACATCCTGAAAATCACCGATTGGATCAGTGAAACTCATTATGATGCGCGGCAAGTAGAACCAGTATTGGGAAAACAGCCAACCCCCAAGAGCCAGCAATATGACAACGGGTATTAGAATTTTTTTCATAGCTGAGCGGTTTTGAAATGCTTTCATATCATGACCTTTAGGAACTGGGTTTTGTTTGACCGTCGCAGTTCTAAATCAGGGTTTAAGTTAAGCCGAAAACGCTTTTGCACAGGCCGGGCGAGCCAACAGACGTTCGGCATAGGCGCTTAGGTTCGGGTAATTCTCTTCATTAATCGCACCCAAACGTTTCGACATGATGCAGGCATGTCCTAGCATGGTGTCTGCCGCTGAAAAGTCACCGATCAGATAGTCCCTGCCTTCGATTGCTTCTTCTACTGGCGCCCAGGCCTTTGCGAGAAGCCGCTGCGCCTGCTCGCGCACCGTTGCATCCTGCCTTTCTGGAGGTAGTAAAAGTGTGTGCACAACAATGGTGTTGATGGGTGGCATTACCATCCCTTCGCAGTAGTGGAACCATTGCAGATATTCCGGGTATCGGGAATCATCGGCGTCAGGTTTGAGTCCACCGTTCTTATGGCAATCAAGGATGTATTCAGCAATCGCGCCGGATTCAAAGATACTGACATCACCATCTTCCAGCACAGGGATTCTTCCCAATGGGTGACGTGCACGATGCTCATCAGACTTCAGGTCTTTTGGATGGAACTCCATCCGATTCAATTCATAATCCAGACCCAGCTCTTCTAGCAGCCACAGGGTGCGGCTTGCACGAGAGTTTGGAGCAAAATGGAGTTTCAACATTTGTCATTTCCTCACCTAATAAGAGCCTGTTTGTTTACTTGATAGAGGCCTTGGTGTTTAGATTTTGTTCCCTGAATTGAATTCCGTCCTTTAAATAACTAAGCAATCTCTACTTTCTTAAGCACAGCTCGGTCTCGTCTGAGACTTCAGCCTTAAACATTCCTACTAGCAAATCCACTAAATTACTCAGAAACAACTCAGCTTTCCTTCCGCTAAAGCCGGCCTTCTCCCTTGCCTGGTTTGACATCGAAAGATTTGAGAAACGAATTACATTGAGGCAGCGATTTTCGAACATCGTGTCGTCAAGGTGGGGCAATGACGACTTGAAAAGGCTTTTTATGATTTGCACGCTGTTCCCTTCATCAATCGCCTCTTCCTCAAGTGAAGGGTGTACTAGAGCTGCGTTCTTGGCGCCCCAGGCTTCAACCCATTGCCTGTGCCCCGTATCACTTTTACAAAGTTGAAAGGTAGGCCCCACCATCAAATGGCAGAGATCCCGCACAGATGGAGAGGCATTCTTAGCAAGACACTCAGCCAACATCTTCCGCCGCTTGACCTGGGTTTGCGTGAATCTGGCCTTGTGAATCGCCGCCAACAATCCTGCCTTACTGCCAAAATGATATTGCAGCACGGATTCATTCTTCTGCCCCGCCTCTTCTATCAACTCCTTAACAGAAACGTTTTCAGAGCCCTTTACAGCACTGAGCTTCTCCATTGCCCGCATCAATTTGTTGCGGGTATCTACTGCCCGGGCCTGACGGGCTTCCAAGGCGGCCATTTACTTACTCCTTAAGCGGTTCACGCTGACACGTTGCTTTTTCAATAAAAAATAATTCATCAACTAGCTTGATAATGGTATCCATTAATTATTTAATGTACAACATTATTTATTGACGCTACTATCTGCGTCTTAATTGCTGCACATTAGAACCCTTTAGAAACCATCAGGAACTGCAAATTGGCGAAAGTAAGCGAATCAATACCAATTGACCTGCAGCCGGAAGTAGATGCAGCAATCAATTGGTTTAATGCCCAATCCGCAGATGAATTCAAAGTCACTGGTATTGTAGATGCCGAAAATTCATTAGCGCAGAGCGATGAAAAAGAGCTTCGCCTCGTACTTTGCGGCGGCGATATCTGCCAACAGAAGAAGTTTAAAGTGCTGCGAAGCGGGGACAGCTTTTCCGTTTCATTCACTGACGAGGCGTCGATAGCAAATGGCACTCAAGCGGAACTCGATCCTCCTCCGGGGGCGAGAAAAGCCTGGCTTGACGATGTCATTAGTAAGCACAAATTCGTTGTCCTGGTTTTCTACCGCGGGTTCTGGTGACCTCCCTGTCGCCTCGAGTTACGAGGCTATGTTGAAGAAGGCGTTGCCGAGAAAATTCGTGCAGCGGGTGGCGAGCTCTATGCAATTGTGAGCGAACCACAGCGCCTTGCCGATGCCGCCAAATCAGAATGGGAGCTCAATTTTGATACTGTCGGCGATCCTCATCAGGAGATCGCCGGGCAATGCAAAGAGAGAGGCTGGCTGGAATTATTCGTCAATGAACAGACGTCCTTTATCATTAGCACGGATGAGCGCCTTTCACACCCCAAGGGGTATTTTCAGCCTGGCGTGCTGGGAATAGACATCAATAAGCGAATTCTTTATCGCTGGCGTAGTGTGCCGACTCGCGCAAACATTGGCGGTGCCTCAGAAAGACCAACAGCAAGCTATATTTATAAGAAACTTACTGAGTCGCTGGAGCAAACTGCTAGCAACTTGGATGCCTTGTTGGACAGCGAGCCCGAGCTGGATTCTAAGGGTCGACCCTTCCCGGTATTTGTTGCCCTGTTAATGGCAAATGGTTGGTTTATCAGGCCAGTGCCTTTTCTGCTAACTAATAGCAAACTCTCGGCACTACAAAGAGTCAAACGAGCAGCGCGCCGGATTCCGGTTTTTCTCGCCCTTTGGATTGCGGCATTTTTGATCTTGCCTACGAATTGGGTTGCCACTGCGGCGATAGCTTACGGCATTTGGCTAATTCCAATTGTGATAATGATTCGTAAAGGCTTGCAGCATATTGATGAGCCGGAAACCAAATAATCAAAAGAGTCAGATTAGGTCGATTTTTGGTTCGAGGTTTTAAGTCGACTTACTCTGACTGCCGTATATTCTCAGCATTTAACCTCTCCGCTTTAAAGCGCAACTACGAAAAGCTCAATATCTATGTCTAAAGTTACTCTCTATGGCTCTTCTCTTTCACTCTATACTGGCAGAGCTCGCAGCTATCTCATTAAGGCTGGCATTCCCTACGAAGAAACCCTGCCGAACTCACCACATTTCGCAAAAAATGTACTCCCCAAAATGGGAGAGCGCCAGAGTATTCCGGTTATTGAAACTGAAGACGGCGAAGTAATTCGGGACGGTGCCGCGATCATAGATCATTTTGAAGCGAGTAATAGTCAGCCCATTTCTCCTGTTACGCCCAAACAGAAAACCCTTAGCCTGCTGTTCGATGTCATTGGCACTGAAGGCTTGCTGCGACCTGCCATGCACTATCGCTGGAATTTTCCTGAGGAAAATTTGGAATTCCTAACTTTCCATTTTGAAACCTTCATTCCCCCAATCCCGGATAGAAAGGAAAAGGCAGAAGAACAGATGAATCGCATGCGAGGCGCCGGACAAAGTTTTGGCGCAGTTCCGGCTAACTTTGAAATGATTGAATCACTCTATGGAACACTAATAGAAAAACTCGACCAACATTTTGCCCAATACCCCTACCTCTTGGGCAACAAACCCTGTATCGGCGACTTCGGTCTAATTGCCCCGTTTTTTGGGCACTTGGGACGGGACCCTGCTGCTATCCGTTTATTACAAACAAAAGCAACAAGACTGTTTCGCTGGGTGGAGCGAATGAACAGACCTGATCCTGATTTCGGCGAGTTTGGACTAGGTGAGGAAGAGTATCTAGCGGGAGATGAAATCCCTGACTCGCTTATCGAAGTTCTCAAGCACATCGCTATCGACATTATTCCAGAGACCACTGCTGCCGCGGCCACTATCAATCAATGGCTGGAAGAAAACCAGGCTATGCCATCGAACACAGTGGCTGAAAGACATGTGGGGTTTACTGAATTTGACGTAATGGAAACAAAGATTCAGGCCATCGCACAGCCCTACCGCTTTTATTTGTTGAGTCGCATGCAGGACTTCGTTGATGCCTTGCCAGATCAAGAGAAGACGAGCGTTCAGGAACTGCTGCAGCAATGCGGGATGGAAAGCCTATTGAGCACTCGGCTCACAAGGGGGATTGGTCGGAACAATAATCGTGAGGTCTGGTTGTAGTAAATAGGGAGAGATCTATTTTGTTAAAATAGATCTGCCCCTTTTTTCTTGTCACTGCTGCCTGAGGGCATCCCCTAGTATCTGTCCGGACCGATTATACCCATCGGGCATGGGCAGCACGTTATTGTTTTCGACGTAGGCCTCGTAATCCGCAAGCATCTCTTCAAGCAAGGCTGGCATTTGCTGCGCCAGATTGGTGGTTTCTCCGGGATCGGTCTTTATATTGAATAGATGCCAGTCCGCATCATTCTGCCCTACCGCGTTTATCACGATTTTGTAGTCACCTTTGAACAGCGCGCTATTGCCTCCCAATTCATAACCTATGGGATTTGAATCACCATGCACGGATGCATCTTCACCCGCCAGAAAGGCAGAGAAGTCCTTCCCAATTATTGGCTCCACTTCTCTGTTCTGCCAGTAACCTTGATGATTTTCTACATCAACCAAACTCAGAATCGTAGGCGCCAGATCGGTGACGAAAACAAATTCATCGGTCAATTCATCAGACTTGTTGATACCTGGCCCCGCCATCACCAGTGGCACTCTCAGACCACCCTCGCTGGCGTGAAATTTATAGTAATAAAGTGGCGACGCTGCGATCGTCGCATTGCTGGGACCAATGGAGCTCCAGGAATTGGCTTCGCCCAAGGTTTCATAGTCTGAGTTATAGCCAACTGTCTCAAACCACCGAGCCAAGAGCGAGCTTCCATCCTGCCGAATGAGGTTCGATCCTTCTGCGCCGTTATCAGAAGTAAAAATAAACAGCGTGTTCTCGTATTCACCAATGCTTTGCAGGTAGGCCATCAGGCGACCAATATGCATATCCATTGCTTCCACCATGCCGGCATACACTTCCATGCGCCGGGCGTTATAGCGCTTCTGCTCATCGGGCAAACTGTCCCAGTCCAGTGTGCCGGGGGTAATCGCAGCCTGGGTCCCGGCCGGAATGACTCCCGCTGCCTCGGCAGCAAGACGCCGCCGCTCACGCATGACTGTCCAGCCTTCATCGTACATACCGGTATACTTGTCTGAAAATTCGCGGGGTGCCTGCACCGGCATGTGAACCGCCTGAAACGGAATGTAAGCAAAAAATGGATTATCGTCTGACCCGTTGGATCCGATAAATTCTATGGTCTTGTCGATAAAATATTCTGATGAATAAAAGTCATCGGGTAGCGTATGCTCAGCACCGTCGGCATACCAGTTGGCTTGCTCATAGATGGGCAAATAGGTGCGTTGATCCCAGTTATCCGCTCCGGTATCCGCCATCGCTATTGTCCGGTCAAACCCGCGGGACGAGGGTAATAACTCCGGGGTATGACCAAGGTGCCACTTGCCGGTCATATAGGTGTGATACCCATTGTCCTGTAATACATTTGCGAGCGTGACGACTTTGTCATTCAACACACCCTGGTAGTGCTCATAGGCCATTTGCTCTGCAGGCAATGCCTCAGGGATATTTGGTACACCATTGCGATGACTATCCACCCCGGTCAGCAGCATGGCCCGCGCCGGCGCACAGCTCCCGGCCGTGTGGTAATTCGTGAATGAAAGGCCCTGTGCCGCGAGCCGGGCAATATTTGGAGTGCTTATCTCGCTGCCGAAGGGGGAAATATCCGTGTAGCCAAGATCGTCGGCAAGAATCAGTATAATATTGGGTCGCTTCATATCTTGAGCGTTGACGGGCGCAACTGTACCAACAAGCAATATAAGTGCGGCGCGAAGAAAATAGGTATATCGGTCTTTAATGTGCATCTGAAGCCCTTTCTCACTTGGGTATTAAGGATTAAAAACGAGCCCTGACCAGGAATTTGGTTTGCTCGTTAAATATAATACACAATAGGTTAGCAGATTAAATAACATTTCAGTCCAGTGCCTGCGTGTGCTCGACTCGCGAAACTGTAAATCCATCGTCGCGACTCCCTTATCTCACTCTTACTTAACTAGAGGTCTAGGCGGCAAAGTTGCATGCCTGAATCCATTGCCAAACTCTTATCAAGGAAAGCCAAGGCTCCCCTCCCCGTTGGTTCTCTATCACACTCCCATAACCACAGTACTCTTTCTCATACCCCCAATAAGTGTAGCTGCCTGTTTGAGCATTGCCGACAACAAACCTTTATGCGATTAGCCCATAAAGCGTAATTCGGCGCAAAGCTGCCATTAAACAACCCCACTCACCCTGATCCTGTCGATTGCTAACTTTCTAAATGGGTCTTGACAACCTACCATACGGTAGGTAGTTTTAACTTGCCACTTTACTACAAGGAATTAACATGCCCATTCATTCAAGGTTCGTAGTTTTTATCACGACATTATCCATTACTCTACCGACCCTTTTCGCTGCAGAACAAAATACCGCTGCTGATGTGCAGAATGACGTTATGGATGTCACGCTATTCCGAGGCGCTGGTAACAACACCTGGTTCGAGGTGTACTTTAATGCTGTGCCCACTGCAGGCGCTGAAAATGTGGAAATGCAGACCCGTGATATAGACCTCAGGCCAGAGCGTGACGTCACCCTGCACGTTGAAATTTACAACCCTAATGCAACGATGCCGCTAATTATTACTCCCGGTGGCAATGGTGATACCAGCGGCTTTGGAAGCTTCGCACGAAATGTGGCAGCAGCGGCACCTGAGCTTAAAGTCATCATCTATGACCGACGCAATTTGGGCCAGTCGGAAGTTTCATTCGGCAATGAACCCCAGATGATTGAAGAAGGAGAAGACCTGCATGTGCTAATTAACCGCCTTGATGTTGCGCCTGTTACTCTCTATGGCATGTCTTCGGGTGGCCGCTCTAACATGATACTTGCCTCCCGCTACCCGAAGGACGTGGCCTCCCTGATTCTTGCGCCCCTTACCGGAGGACCGCTGGCTGCAGCCCGATTGTCCGAGGAGTACTTTTTCAAGTATCTGAATAGCGAAAATCTTACTACGATGGATCCTATTAGCGACTCACCTATTACCTCCATGGAAATGCTCAGTGAAACTCCGCTATGGAATGCCTATCTGGAGCGGAATACGCCTGAAAAGCAGCAACGTTTCTATAATGCAGACATCGACGTTTTTCGAGCTGCAATGAAGACATCTGGCACACATATAAGATCAACGGGTGAGCAAACGGCACTGGGGATTGATGACCGCGATCTGGCGGCACTGGAAATTCCCGCCACACTTATTTTGCATCATGGTTCCTATATTGACTATTTGCACCCAATCACTAATTCCAGGGCCGCCTTAACCTTGATCCCCAATTCAACTATGCAGTTCGCTCCATATCTTCCAGAGATTCTCGATGCCCTTCTACCCTTCGTAAAAGCGCACACGCCAATGATAAAAGAATGAATGAAACTGCGGTCAAGATACTGGATGTAGGCCAAGAGCTAATCCAAACGCGTGGGTTCACGGCGATGAGTTTCCAAGACATTGCCTCTCAAGTCGGTATAAAGAAACCCAGCGTTATCCACCACTTCCCGAGTAAGGCAAACTTGGGTGTCGCCCTTATTCAGCGTTATCGAGACACCTTTGCCTCTCAACTCGACGCGATTAGGACCAACCCAGACAAGAACGCCTGGGATGCTCTGGAGTTTTACTTTTCGCCCTATTTGCAGTTTGCAGCAACACCAGAGAAAGTTTGTTTGTGTGGTGCACTCTCTGGTGAGGTCACGGCGCTGCCAGAAGAAATGCGCGTGGAAGTAAAACACTTCATGGAAGACCACCAGAAATGGCTGGAAACAATTCTCAACAATGGCCGCAAGAACGATGAGTTAAACTTCAATGAAACCCCAGCTCGCCTTTCTCGGATGATATTCAATACACTACAAGGGACATTGTTGGTTAAACGTTCAACGGATGATATGAGCCAACTCAAAGATGTCATTAAAGTCATCACGCATATGCTGAAATAAAAAGCCACACCCAGAGACAGTTATCGCAACGTACATAACAGGGGAAATACCATGATTACAGCCGAACTTACCTATCTCACCTGGATATCACTTTTTACTGCATTAATGTGGATGCCTTATACCCTGAACCTGATTTCCGTCAGGGGCCTCATAGCCGCTATAAGTTATCCAACCGACCCGAAACCCCTGGCACCCTGGGCAGCGCGAATGAAACAAGCCCATGCTAATGCAATCGAAAACCTGGTGATTTTTGGCGCACTGGTTCTCGCCGCGCACTCTTCGGGTGCGAACAATGAAGCTACTGCGGTTGCTTGCGCTGTGTATTTCTGGGCTAGGTGTATACACCTTCTAGCCTACACTTTCGGCATTCCTTGGATTCGCACCGCGACCTTCATTGTCGGATTCGGTTGCCAAGCTACGATAGCTGCGCAGATCTTGATTTGAGCAGTCCTACTTCGAAGAAAATGAAAAAGAGTGGGACTCTCGGGGCGATGGTTGGCAAGCAGCGCAAACAGGATTAGTTGAGAATCAGTGGACGCTCACGGCTTGTTTAACCCATAGGCCCCTTAGGCTACGTTAGGAATGAGAAAATCGCGATTTCCCGACACGGTTTCCACGAACGATCTTTGCAAGACCCCTGATACTACAGGCCTTACTAAACATTATTAGCGACCCTATCCCGTCGTTTTTAGTGTTCTTGTAGTCTAATAAATTCGGAAGTTGGAAGAACTTTTATTTTTAGGTAAAGCTGTTCCGGCTTTCATAGGTCACAGAAACGCGCAAATTTGATGGGATCATTCTTGGCTTGATCGCCAAATATGATTCCTTCGAAAATCTTATCCCAACCAGATAAACCCCATCGAATTGACATAACTTCTGCTACACTTATACTCAAACGTCCACTCAATTAGCGTCGAGGTTCTTTATGTCTTTTCGCATTCAAATCGCATCCCTGGCTACTCTAGTCGCCCTTGTCTCTTTTTCTATTCCGCAACAATCCGTTGCGCAGAATTCCACGAACCCCTATGCAATCATCGAAGGTTGGGCGAAACTTCCTGGAGGAAGAGTAATGGGAGCCGTCGGAAAAGCCAAGGTCGACCCCGATGGCCGCCATATCTGGGCCGTCGTTCGTTGCGATGCCGGGCCTGATCGTTTCGGTTCAGAGTGCGCTGATTCAGAACTTGACCCTATCCTGAAATTTGACCCCGAAGGCAACGTAGTGGAGTCCTTCGGCAGCGGCATGTTTATCTGGCCCCATGGCATTGATGTTGATGCGAGCGGTAATGTTTGGGTGACTGACGCCGTGAGTGATAACAATATTCCCGCAAACGACGATCGTGGGCACCACGTCATCAAGTTTAGCGCTACGGGCGACTTACTCATGACATTGGGCACGCCAGGAGAGCAGGGTGGCGGCCCGAATCATTTCACGTCTCCAAGTGACGTGGCAATTGCGGCAAATGGTGACGTGTTCATCGCGGACGGCCACAATGCAAATGGAAACAACCGGGTAGTCAAGTACAACAGCCGTGGCGAATTCCTTATGTCGTGGGGAGAGACCGGCTACGCTCCTGGCGAGTTTCGCGCGCTGCACGCCATCGCCATTGACCCAAATGGTCGGGTCTTCGTCGGCGATCGCAGCAACAGCCGGATTCAGATCTTTGATCAGGAAGGTAACCACGCTGCCACCTGGACTCAGTTTGGGCGCCCCAGCGGGATCGCCTTTGACAACAACGGGCGAATCTACGTCGCGGACTCCGAGTCGGACAACGTGCAGAATCCAGGTTATGAAATGGGCATTCGCATTGGCGAATACGAGACAGGTTGGGTGCATGAATTCATCCGCTTCCCATGGGCAAATCCCAACATCCTTCCCGGCAATGGTGCGGAATTCGTCACTGTCGATAGCGAGGGCAATATTTACGGAGGTGAGCCTGTCCCTAATCCGCATATTAATGCTCGAACGCTAAGAAAGTATGTGAGAGTGCGACCTTGAAGATACTGACAATAAGTTTTTGAACTACTGGAGCCGGTAATTGCGTCGAGGATGAGCAATCCGCGGCGAATGAGTTCTGAGTCTCTTTGTTTACGTCATATAGTTTCTTGGTGAGCTGTTACGTCGACAAAAAACAATGATTTTTAGCTCTGAAGCTAAATCTGGAGCATTTCTGAACTAGCAGGTCTTAATGCTGAGTTCAGATCGGATTTAAATCTGCCAAGGCTGACTTTAGAGAGCACCTATTTTCGTATTAAGGTGTTGATGGGCCGATGTAAATCTCTCGCCAGCTCCTCACCCGATCGTGGCCTCGGTACGTGCCAAATTCTGCAGTGGCTCGAGGATTATCGTCATAGCTGCCGTTGGGAATCTCGACATAGTCTGCGATTCCCCTTCGGCTGCAATTTCCTGAGCATCCAGGGCAGTGCCACGCCAGTCATATTTAAGGAAATCCAGATTGCGCATCCAGCTCAATCTGAATGATTACCCGACCGGTTTTCTCATCGCTTGGGTTCAGGTCGCTGTATGGCGCTGAAGTGAGGAAGGGACGATCAGCATCGCCCGCGTCCAGATCGCCAAGGCTTTGGCCATCATTAACTGTCGGCGTGAAGTCAGTATTGACTCCTTGTTCGATTACCGTATCCCCATCCTGGAACGGCAGTCCCTGGCCGACGCGATTTCAAGTGCCGGGTAGGACTATGCAGACATGATGTAGCAGGTTGCTAGGGGTCATGAGCAAATTAATGCAATGCGTAATTACTCAATCACAATCTCATTGGATTCTGCAGGCAGCGAGAAAACCATCCCGTCTTCGGTGATAACTGCTCCCTCGGGCATACTATTAACATATACCCCTAAAGCCATATCGTTGCGGGGTGCCGGTACCAAATGGTATAGCGCGAGTTGCCCAACATCGGCCTGTTCTACCAATTGCTTCAGGTCTGCTATGCTGGCATGGTAATCCTGAATGTCGTGCAGCACCGTTGCCAATCGGGTATTGCCCGTACTTCGCGTCATGCCTTCTGCACCTCGAACCAGTTGCAAAGCCATAGCATCGTGCATAACCACATCCGCACCATCTGAAATCTCGATAATTTTTTCCGTGACGAGACTGTCTCCGCTGATTACGACAGAACGGCCTTCGTAATCCAATCGATAACCAAAGGCAGGCTCAATGGGGGGATGGGAAACTTCGAAGGATGTAATGCGCAGTCCATCCTCCTCAACAATGACTCCCTCGCCAACGGTCCGGGATTCAAGCACGCCGAGTTCGGGGTTGAGCAACTCTGCACCGTGATGCGCGACACGATATCCACGGTCAAGTTCATACGCAATATTGAAACCTTCAACGACGCGATCTACCCCCTCAGGCCCTATGATTTCCATCGGCTCAGGCCTGCCCGCCACCCATGAATTGAGATTGAAGTCGCCGATATCTGAAATGTGATCCGAATGAAAGTGGGTTATAAGAATGCCGCGCAGTTTTTCCATTGGCAGGCCAGAGAGATTGGCTGTGGCTGCCGAGCCGGAACCAGCATCCACAATATAGAGATGCTCAGGCGTTTCTACTGCAATGCAAGCCTGCGCGCGGCCCGGCGCTGGCAGTGGTGACGACGTACCACACATAGTGACTTTCAGACCCTCGAAATCTTGCGCAAACAGAGCGTGGCAGAAGCTAAGTGAAGAGATCACTGCAGTGCAATAAAGACCAAGCGTTAACCTGAAGCTTTCCATGAAAATTCCTCTAAAGAAAATAGGGACAGGTTTTTTTATAGCATGAGTAGGGGCAGTGAAGAAAATAGGGGGCAGAAAATAAGTCTGACCCTATTTCCTTATTTTCTTTCATTAATGCAACGCGGGTCGGCCGCTTGGGCACCTCGGATTTGTTCAAGGGTAAATGGGATCGGTGCACAGCCATAGTCGATGCCGCAAACAAGATCCCACTCGGGGCGCGCCAACTGGTGGCAACCAAAACAACTGCCCGCCGGATTAGCCACCTCAATGCCGCCTCGCGCCAAGATGTTTGTGCCTTCTGCAGAAACATCCAGCAGGAAAAACTCCCAGTCATTGGTAGCTGGATTCCAACCTTCCCGATGTTTAACCATGACTTCGTTAGGAACCAAAGTCAATAAGGATCCAGGCGGGTAAACCCCTCCCTTGCTGGAGTTGGCCACCTCCAGTGTTCCATCTACATCGCCCAGCGTATTATCAACAAAAAATCGGCCGCTGGCCGCGAACGCGCTTAAGCATTTAAAAGTCGCTTCAGAGACATCGAGCTTCTTGCTGTCGTCAGCTGAATAACTCTGACTCGTGATTAATGAAGTAAGAACGATTAGGGAAAAGGTTTTAAGCTGAGAATTGAACATAATTGCATGCCAACCTGATGATTGTGAAAAAAGTGATTGTTTGAATCAGCAAGCAGAATGGATTGAAAACGGCGACATTTTCGGCTTCGCTGAAGAGTGAAATCTGATAATAATCGGAAACATCCATGAATCCTAGGATTAGTCCCGCTCTGGCCCCAAGCCTATGCTGAGGTGCTGGAAAGCACAATAAGCGACTACGATTCAGGCTATTGGTTAATCGAACTTCCCCCCATGGTTCGCGAGCCTTTTCAAGATACTTACGGGCCCCTTATAAAGGGCCTGGAAAATAACTGTACCCGGTTTGTTTCATTCCGAAGAAGCTATATGGAAAGGTTAAACCAATAATAAAATCGGGGTAGCAGCGCTGGCATGAAGCATGACACATGACACATATCAACGCCCCACAGCGCCTCAGATTTCCAAAATCTATTAATAGGATGCTCATCATGAAAAACCTGTTTCAGAAATTTTCACTGACCGCACTGTCACTCGCGCTCTACTCTGGTGCTTGCGCCCAACAAATTCTTCTGCCTACCGAGTATTGCCGAGATTATTCTGGCGTCGACATCGTAAGCTTTGCCGACGCCGTGCTGGAGAACGAAGTAAGAGAAGCACTGTCCATTGAGCCTGAAGATGCGCTCACTTGTGACCTGGCTGCTGGATTAACTGCATTAGATGCTTCCGGCGCCGGCGCGCGACGGTCAGTGTCAGGCTCGCCAGAATGTAATGACCCGGAACATCTGTTTCATGACCTATCCGGCATTCAGAACCTGTCAGGCCTCACCGATCTCGCTCTCAGGAACCGAGGGCTTTCAGATATTAGCCCTTTGGCTGGACTCACCGGTTTAATCAATCTGAACCTCCATACCAATTGGATCTCTGACATAAGCCCGTTGCGAGGCCTAAGCAATCTGGTTCGATTGCGTATCGCCGAGAACCCACTGACAGATATCAGCGCATTGAGCGATCTCACTGAGTTGAGAGTCCTTAGAATGCACCGTCACGGAGATTTTATCGGCGGGCAAAATCCCAGATCTCATAGAGGAGCGACCGGCATCCTGCTTACCAATGCGGTTACTGATATCAGTCCGCTCGCCAACCTTACCAAGCTGGTTGACCTCAACATTCATACACAGGACATCAGTGACCTTGCGCCTTTGAGCGGACTGACTGCTCTACTTGAACTGCGGCTCGCTGCGAATTCTTTCACTGATCTCAGTCCGCTGCGTGTGCTTACCAGCTTACAGTTTCTTGAACTCACTGGAAACGACATCACCGATATCACGCCACTAAGTGGACTGACGAACCTTGAGGCCCTCGATCTTCGATTTAACCCTGACCTGACCGATATCCAGGCGCTGTTTGAAAATCCGGGCATTGGGGCAGGAGATATAGTCGAGCTGAGGCATACCAATGTGTCATGTGCAGATCAGGCACGGCTGGCGGAGAAAGGTGTTGAGGTCCGCACTGAATTGTTTTCTTCTTGCGCCACTGCAAACAGACAGAGATAGCTTAAGTGCAGTTTTGCTCTAGTAAGCAAAGGATCACAGGAGCCCTGTTTACATTGGCCGGACTTAATTCGCCCAGAGTCGCATCAAGCGATAAAGATTGTCTCCGCCACGTTTCACGGGGCAGCGAATGAATTGCCATTCAAATAAATCGGAACATAAATCTGTCCCTATTTACCTCTATTTAACCGCGTTTACCGGCCGCTATTTACCGACTGCGCCAGCGATCCAGCAGCACCGCCAGAATAATCACCAGCCCAGTAATCAGGCGCTTGAATGGCTCTGACACGCCAAGCTGTGCCAGTCCGTTTTGTAGCACTGAGATAATCAATACGCCGATAAACGCACCGACGATAGAACCGCGCCCGCCCATCAAGCTGGTGCCACCAATCACTGCAGCCGCAATCGCGGACAACTCCAGACCCAGTGCCGCGTTCGGATCTGAAGCACCCAGATAAGCTGCATTCATCAACCCACCTAATCCAGCCAGCAACCCGGAAAGCACCAGCACAGCGGTGACATACGGTTCGGTACGAATACCTGAAATCCTGGCTGCCTGCTCATTGGTCCCGATAGCAATCAGATAGCGACCAAACACAGTTCTGGTGAGCATGTACTGGGCTGCGAACACCAGGGCCAGCGCAATCAGGAACGCAGGGGACAGGCCCAGTGCCTCAATAGGCAGTGAGAGACCCTGAATTGAGGGACCGATATACATGGTTTGGGAGCCTGTCACCATATAGGCCAAACCCCGCCCCGCTTCCAACATACCCAGAGTCACGATAAAAATCGGCAAGCGTAGATAGCTGCCGAGCAAACCATTCACGAGACCGGTAAATCCTCCGGCCAAAATCCCGAGCATTGCAGCCACGAAAAGTGGCATCTCGAAGCTGGTGTAAAGCAGACCGATCACCGCCCCACTCAGGGCAACGACCGAACCAACTGACAGATCGATTCCGCCACTGATCAACACCAAAGTCATACCGATGGTCACTACCGTAAGCGCGGGCAGTTGAGTGAGGATGGCAGCAAGGGTGCCGGCGGTGAAAAAATTGTCCGCAGTGAATCCGAAGAAAAGCACCAGCACCAGCAGCGCCAAAAAGATAAACAGCTCTTCAAAAACCAGACTGAGCTTGCTGAACAAATTCTTCGATTGCTCGCTAGATTGCATTATCCCGTTTACCTTATCCCCGTTCCTCAACAAGCTGCCCGCACAGCTCTGTGGGTGTATTCGCTGAACGCCGCTTCCAACAGCATTTCCTTTGACCACTGTCCTCGCTGAAATTCTGCCACTTGCTTGCCATTGGAGAGCACCAGAATGCGATCGCATAGCGCCATCAATTCTTCCAGTTCACTGGACACCATGAGCAATGCGGCGCCATCATCACGCAGCTTACGCAGCTGCTCATGAATTGCGAGTTTGGACGTCACATCGACGCCACGCGTGGGTTCGTCGAGTAACCACACATTTGCCCGGGCTTGCAACCAGCGCGCGATGAGTACTTTTTGCTGATTGCCACCGCTGAGCCGATCGATACTCTGCAGCGGGCCTTCGCATTTTACCTTGAGTCGATCGATGAGCTCCTCAGTCACTTGCCTTTCACGCCTGGGCAAAATTGTCGACAGCGCGCCCCGCAGCTTACCGAGTTCAGCCACAGTGCTATTCATTGAGACTGATTTATCAGCGAAGATGCCCTGCGATTTGCGATCTTCGGCAATTAACGCGATGCCGTTTTTAACGGCCTGCGACGGTGAGTCAATCACGATTTCATGATTATCGATTGCATCCATGAGCAAGACGCTGCCCTTACTTTCAGCAGACAAACCAAAAATGGAATGCAGTAATTCGGAACGACCAGAACCGGCCAGACCTGCGATACCCAGAATTTCTCCGCGATGACAACACAAAGAAATGGGTTCCGGGAAAATATCAGTGGCAAGCTGTGCTACCCGCAAACACGGCTCGCCAGGAGTTTTCGAATTGTCATCCTTATGTACCATGAGCGCCTCGCCTGACATGGCTTTGATCAGATCATTGCTGGTCAGGGCGCTGCACGGCGCACAGAGTGCGATGGCACCATCACGCAGCACCGATACTTCATCACAAACTTGTAGTACATCTTCGAGGCGATGGGAAACGTACAGCACACTGAGTCCCGCATCTGCCCGATCACGAATGATCTCATGCAAGCGATCGGCTTGAGGACCAGTGAGTGCTGAAGTGGGCTCATCCAAAATCAAGAGCTGGCAATTAGCCTCTGGCATCGATAGTGCTTTCGCCAGTTCCACGAGTTGCTTCTGCGCCAGGGTTAGAGTTGAGAGCCTGTCGTCAGTGCTTACCTCTACTAGCCCCACCAGATCCATCAATTCTCTTGCCCTTGCCCGCGACTGTACTCGCGCAATTCCTAATGACTGACCTGGCAGATCAGATAAGAGAATGTTTTCGGCCACAGAAAGTGTCTCAATCAAACTAAGCTCCTGAGACGCCAGCGCTACCCCGTGATCCAGTGCTTTACGGCGGGAACTGCGGGGGTAAGCCTTACCGTTAAGACTGATCTCACCCGCATCGGCGGCCAGCAGACCAGAAACTATATTGATCAGCGTAGATTTACCTGCGCCATTCTCTCCTACCAGACCATGCACACTGCCGCGCGCGATCTGTAGTCCGACCTGATTGAGCACAGGCGCAGCGAAGCGTTTGCTGAGCCCTTCGATTTTAAGTCGGTCGGTCAAGGGATCGTAATTCTCTAGTTGGCTTGTAAGGATTGCGCGGTAATGAGCTCAAGTGGAGTTTCCCTGTCGTCCGGGATGATCCCCGTTGTCAATATCTCAAGGGCATACTCTATTCCAAACACGGCGAGTTGATCTCCAAACTGATCGACTGTTGCAATGACCGCACCTGTCTCGACAAGCGGATGGATGGCGGTGATATTGTCAAAGCCCGCGATTATCACTGGATGGTCAAACCCAGCCATACCTAATGCGGAGGCGGCTCCCAGCGCCATATTGTCATTGGCTGCGAGAATGACATTCAAATCAGGGAACTGAGAAAGAATGGCTGAGGTGACTTGGGCGGAGCGTGTTTGATCCCAGTCGGCACTTTGCAGGGTCACCACTTCCATGCCTGCCGCCGAAACTGCCTGCTCAAAACCCGTGCGTCGCTCAATTGAATTGAACGCAGAAGGAATACCTTCCAATATCGCGACTTGACTCGACGCGGGCAAATTCTGCAGCGCATAATCTCCGACCATTCGAGCGCCTTCGACATTACTTGGCCCTATAAAGGGAATCTGTAGTTCGTATTCTGCCAGCACTGCGGGCTCTAGCCGATTATCTATGTTGATTACCACAATACCGGCTGCTGCGGCACGTGAAAGTGCCGGAACCAAAGCTCTTGAATCCGCTGGCGCGATTACTATGGCGTCGACCCCTGAGCTGATCATCTGATCCACCAATGCCACCTGCTGCGCCAGGTCGCTCTCATTGCGAATACCGTTAACAACTAATTCATATTGATCTGCATTAGCCAGCTGATGAGCTTCCGCACCATTGGCCATATTGACGAAAAATTCATTAGCCAGTGACTTCATCACCAGGGCGATTCGGGGTATATCAGAGGTGTCAGCAGAATCAACTAGAGAGCTCGTCGATTCTTCAGAACCACAAGTCATCAGACCCATCGTCGCAATTGCCAGCAGCATTGTTCGTGCTTTATTCATCTTCTTTACCTATCTACTTTACCTGCCTACTTTCCCTATCAAAACAGCCAATGAGCGGCGACGGCAGCAGTTTCCAGGGCCCAAGAGCTTGTATTCACACTGAATATCTCTTTATTATCGAGTCTATTAATTGCCAACAATCTACTGTATCAGAACCCAAGAATAAAGAAGCCTGGACTTCAACGACAAGGAGAAATTGCCCGTGAAGCAATTACGCTTGATCCGCACACTAGTTATCCACTTGAGTCTTGCTCTCTCCGCCATCTGCGCGACCGCAGCGATCGCGGCTGAAGAGCCAGTCACCATGTCCACAGCCACGCTGCGGGACAAGATCAAAGGCGCCTGGGCAGCCCAAACCATAGGCGTCACTTACGGTTTCCCGGTTGAGTTTCGATTTAACAGTGTAAGGGTGCCAGATGACCATGAAATTCCTTGGTATGACGGCTACCTGCTGGAAACTTTCACGCAGCGTCCCGGTGCTTACGATGACATCTACATGGACTTGAGCTTTGTCCAGGTTTTTGAAGATCAAGGCTTCGATGCGCCAGTGCAATCTTTTGCCAACTCCTTCGCCAACGCTGAATACAGCCTCTGGTTTGCCAATCAGGTGGCACGCTACAACGTGTTGAACGGACTCACGCCACCAGAATCTGGCCACTGGCTCAACAACCCCGCGGCTGACGATATCGACTTTCAAATTGAGGCCGACTTCGCCGGGCTCATGGCGCCGGGCATGGTGAACTTAGCCATCGAGGTCAGTGACAAGGTAGGCCACATCATGAATTATGGTGATGGCTGGTATGGCGGCGTGTTTATCGCCTCCATGTATTCCCTGGCCTTTGTGGAAAACGACATCGAAACAATCATTGATAAAGCAATCAACGTCATTCCTGAAGAGAGTGATTTTCACAAAATCATCGATGACGTCAGTGCTCTGCATAAAGAGAACTCTGAAGATTGGAAATTTGCCTGGGAAGGCATCAACCAGGAGTGGGCACACACTGATCTTGGTCCACGCGGCATGATGAATGACTTCAACATCGACGCCAAGATCAATGCTGCCTGGGTCGTGCTGGGCCTGCTCTATGGCGATGGCGATTTCGGCAAAACCATGGAAATTGCAACCCGCGCCGGCGACGATGCCGACTGCAACCCTGCTTCGGCTGCAGGTATTCTCGGCACCATTTATGGTTATGAGGCTATCCCAGATTTCTGGAAACAGGGCTTAGCGGAAGTAGAGGGATTGGATTTTGCCTATACCACTATTTCTCTCAACGAAGCCTACGAGATGTCTTTTCAGCACGCCCTTGAGATGATCCGGCGAGAAGGGGGACTGGTGAGCGCGAGTAGTGTCACCATTCCAGTTCAGACTCCTGATGTGGTTCCGTTCGAGGACGCATTCGAGGGTCATTTCGCCAAGGAAAGAATCCAACTGGGGTCAGGGGTCGGTCGGGAACGCAGTTTGCTCGAGATGGACGAATCCTACTCCTTCGATTTTAACGGAATTGGGTTTGCCATCCTGGGTTCAGCGCAAACCGACGCCGAGGAAGACTACGTCTTTACTGCCGAACTGCATATAGATGGCGAGCTGGTAGAAACAGCGCAATGGCCAACCAATTTCGTCAAACGGCGATTCTACCTGTTCTGGCAATACGATCTGGATGCAGGTGAGCATGAGGTGGAGATTAGATTGCAGAACCCCAGCGACAGTGCCCGCGTGATGCTGAATACGCTTGTCACTTATGGTAATGAACCACTCGCCGCCGACTAACATCAGGTCGCGATATCAGGAAGACATGATGAACTCCCTAATTCGATGGAGCACCGTAGTTTTATTGGCAGTCTTTGCCACAGTGACATTTGCAGATCCTGTCAAAATCATCTTCGATACTGACATGGGAAACGATGTGGACGATGCGCTGGCCCTGGCTATGTTACATTCATTGCAAAGCCGAGGTGAGAGCGAGCTTCTCGCCGTTACAATCACGAAAGACCATGAGGATGTTGCCCCTTACATTGACGCACTCAATCATTTCTATGGTCGCGGCGACATTCCTATTGGCATCACGGACAGCGAAGTCACACCAGAACAGAGCAGGTTTACGCCTATTATTCACGAACAGCAGGGTGGAAACCCCATTTATCCACGTAGCATTATTGTGGGTGACCCAGTACCTTCCGCCGTTGATCTGCTAAGACAAACCCTGGCCGGCCAGGAAGATCAATCCGTAGTCATTATCCAGGTGGGCTTCTCGACCAACCTGGCAGAATTAATGCAAACCGGACCTGACAGACACTCACCTCTTGCAGGAATGGATTTAATCCGGCAAAAAGTGAGTCATATCTCAATCATGGCTGGTGCATTTACCGAGATTAACGGTGCTTCGCATCTGGAATACAACATCGTCAACGACATCGCCTCCGCACAGCAATTGGCAGACGAATGGCCAACTCCTGTGATCTGGAGTGGTTTCGAAATTGGTCTGGCGATTCGCTATCCAGCGATAAGTATTGAAAATGATTTTGATTATGTCGATCGACATCCGATTGCCGAATCCTATCAACTTTACATCCCTACTCCTCACGAACGACCCACATGGGATCTGACCAGTGTACTGTGGGCGGTGCGAAAAAATCGGGATTACTTCGGCCTGTCAGCTCAAGGCAAGGTTGAGGTGCTTGCCAACGGAGAAACTGTATTTAGCGAGAATCCGGATGGCCTGCATCAATACCTGACGGTTAATGATGCAATGATAGAAGCAGCGCGGGAATTGTTAGCCGCATTAGTGAGTGAACCTCCTTGATTCAATTCCCAAATAACAATTCGGCTCATGCGCGTCGGGGACACTAATAGTTTAATAGCTTAAAGTGTCGAGAAAAATAAATCTGTCCCTATTTAAGCTCACTGCTGCGGGGCCGCCGCAATTAGCGCTTCCCAGAACACATCATTAAAACTGCTCCCCGGGCTGCTGCCACTAAACCCTAATCGGGTCACCACGAGATTCAGACTCGGCACCAGGTATAGCTTGCGATCTCCAGCGCCTTGCATGGCAATCAGATCATCGGGAGCCGAGGAAATTAGGGCCCCATCGCGACGAGGAGCCCGGGTACGGGTGCCGAGGGAAAAGGCTTGCCCATTGAGCCACCATAAATAGCCATAGGCCGGATTCAAACCCTGGGAAGGCGATAACATCTCAGTCAGGAATTCTGCATCAGCAAGCACATGTTCTCCCTCCCAGACTCCACCGGCCTGAATCATCAGACCGAAGCGCGCCAGATCTCTTGCCGTCGTCGATAGTCCAACCGCAATGGCGGAATTAGCCCAGGGTCTGGGCGTCCAGGCAGTGTATTGGGCACCGATGGGCTCACTAATCCAGTTTACCGTGAGCTCATTACGCCCCATACCGGTGGCCGCCATCAACACGCGCATGCTGGCGTGATAGACCGGCGTGTTATACAACCAGCGTGAACCTGCTGGTCCGGCATAGGTGAAGTCCGTGTTCAGCCCGCTGTTCATGCTTAGCAGATGCTTGATGGTAATCGCCTGCTCCTGCGCAGCTGTTGCCTGGGACCAGCCTTCGCCCAGATAGTCAGACACCGGATCGTCGAGCTGCAAATAGCCACGTTCCTGCGCCATGCCGGCTAATGTCGCAACCACACTCTTCTGGGCCGATGCCACGTCTTCTATGGCACGGCCGCTGCCATCTTTACCCTGCAAATAGCGACTATAGACGTCGCTTTGCGGCAACTCCCAATACCTTTCAGCCATGATACGGCCATTGTGAAGTATCACGATTCCTGAAGAATTTCTCTCGCCAGCGATATCCAGCGCTGCAGAAAGTTTATCTTCATCCCAGCCCACCGCAGCGGGGGAAATTGACTCCCAGGCTTGGGTTGCCGGGGGGAAATAAAATTCAGCCGCGGGCGCCGGGTGAGCAATTGCACAGCAGAGAATAGCCTGCATAAGCAGATAGTTTACTTTATTCATTTTTTATCACTGTAATGGCGTAGGAAAGTAAACAGCATAAGTGAAACCGGGATTCTTCAGTGCATAAAGGTGCCAGGGAATGCATTCCTGGTTGCTGATATAATTGCCACAGAAATTGGATAATAGCTGAAAGCAAAAGCGATTGATCGAGGATACTGCAAAATAATGAAGCCAATAACAACTATGATCCTGCTCTGCCTCACTCTGGCCGCCAGCGCACAGGAGCGCGAGAATCATCCGCGTATCCTCTCTATCTACCACGGACTCGATCCCTTACCGCCAAGAGCCACTCGACTGTGCGGACTGCCGCCCGCCGCCAATCAGGACGGCATGCCCGTTGTTTTTTCTGTCCAGGTAGATGGCGATACAATTTCTGCATCCGCGTTTGCCGTTGAAACCAGCAGTGGAGAAATAGTCACGCCTTTGTGTGCAACGCTTCGTCCCGCTCTGGAACCCCTGGAACAACGCACAGTCCTTCTGATTGGCGAGTTTAGTCCTGCAGACGCTCTACCAGTCAGCGTTGAGATTGTGGGGCAGCTCCAAGATGTGAACGGCAACTCTCTGGTCGGTCTCACAGGCAAAAAAGTTACAGCCCTTGAGTCTGGGCCTAGCCTCGTTTACGCAGAGCGCTTCTCACCCTCCCAGTCAAGGCTGGCAGGTGAATGCCCGGAACAAACCGTGCAGGCAGTGCAACTGACCTGGGAAGGCGGCGTGACCGGTCCCCAGGGCACGGATCTCGCCGAGGCCCAGCGAACCGCAGTAACGATATTGCTGGATGATGGCAAATCTGTACACCCTCTCGCGCTCGGCGATGACGATCCGGATAATCACGTTATCGCATGTATCGCCGAATCAAGTCCGGCAATCTCAGTAAGCGTAGTCGCGGGTTTTTTTCATGATCCGGGAGATGACGCCAACCCGGAAACTAGAATTACCGTAATCTCGAAAATGAAAGAATAGGATCTACAGTACAAAAGAGGTCGCTACAAAAGGGCCTGCAAAAGGGATCGGGTTTATTCAGGGACAAAGCAGTGGCAGAAACTAAATCTGTCTCAGTCTATCGACATGCTTTGAACCCGCCTACTCCACCAGTCTCACATTAATAGCCCGGCCAGTTTCCAGAATACGCATCCTGTGGATCCCCATCCAATTTCTGGTGATCTCAACCTCGGGGTCGACTGCAGAATAGCTGTAACGTCGAGTGCTGCTGGTTTCCCACACTTCCCCGTTTTTGAGACGGAAACGAGTTGGACCGTCCCAGCCGTTGAACTGCCCGTCAATCGCGCTGCGAATCGGCGCGTTGGAAATTTCCTGAACGGCGGGGCTGGAATCCATGATTTCTCCGGCATCCTGTGCGGTGTAGCGCACGAGCCAGCGATTAATGGCCTCTATCTCGTCATCCGACAGGCGGCCGATTCCAGAGGCCGTAAGTTCCTCTGTCGTCATCAACACGCGAATGTCAGGGTTATCAGCAGCAATTGCGATCTGCATACATACAATCAGTACAGCAGCGAAGCTTAGTCGAATCATTTTTCCAGCCATTTCCAGTTAATCAAAAGATATCAAGGTTGAAGAAAGTGAGCTCAACTTTAAAACATTTAGCTTAATTGAATCAAAATTTCCGGCCTGCTCAAGTTGTAAACTTTTAGCAGCAAGCGATGCCGGCGCTATTTGGGTTTCCGGTCACTAGGGACTGGCGCCCTGGTTCGGATCGCTCTGTGGCAGCCTGTTCGCTGAGTGTGCTAACCTTACTCGGACTGCATCTCTCGAGACAAAGCTGGAGGAAACGCCATGAAATCAGTTCTAACCGTCATCGCACTCTTGTTGGCCTGCAATACTGCCAGCAGCCAAAGTATCAGCGCGCTACAACAAGCTATGGACAATCCCGATAGACCGGCACAAGACAAAACACGGGATAGCATCCGCAAAGCGCCTGAAATTTTGCAGTTTATGGGCGTAAAGCAAGGTGACACCGTGCTGGATGTCATCGCCATGGGGGGCTGGTATACAGAAGTGCTTTCCTACGCTGTTGGGGATAGCGGTAAAGTTTATATGCACAATAACCCTATACCCATCACTGAAAACAGTGCCGAAGAAAGAAACGAGCGCTTGAGTCGATTATCCAATGTCGAGAATTGGATCGGCTCACTAGCAGACATTCCCTCAGACTCAATTGATTTTACGATGACCGCTTTGAATTTCCATGATATTTATAATCGCTCGCCAGCTCAAGCAGATAGCATGCTTAAAAGTATACTGTCTGCCTTAAAACCTGGCGGGGTCCTGGCCATCCTGGATCACGAGGGCACGGAAGGTGCGGACAATGCAACACTTCACCGCATCGCTTTTGAGGATGCAGTGAAGGCCGCCCTGAGCGCAGGTTTCGTATTAGTCGGCGCGAGCGACTTGCTGGAAAACCCAGAAGACGACCATACGCTCGGCCCATTTGATCCGAGTCTGGAAAGACGCACCGACAGGTTTGTGCTTAAGCTCGCGAAGCCAGAATAGACTTTAGATTTTGTATCGGGGCTAAGCCTGACACGCCTTTCTCGTGAAGCATTGGAAATATAATTCCGTATAAAGCGGGTCAGGCCTGCCCCGCAATGGTGACCTGACTCGCTTACAATAAGTTCACGGCACTCTGCGTAGAACATCCCGATTAATCAGCGCCTCTTATAATTGACTCAAATCAACACGACTTCCTTGCAGGGGCGCAAAATCCCTCCTGACTCAATCGAATGCGATTAAGAAAATTTAGGAGTTCTTTATCATGACAATCGATGAAAGCCGTGACGACAGAATAATGCGCGTAATTCTCGGCATTGTCTTGATCGGGCTAGGCGGGTTTGGCTTTCTTTCCATCTTTGGCCTTATCGCTCTGGGCACTGGAATCGTGGGCTTTTGCCCCTTATATAAAGTACTCGGCAAAAGCACCTGTCCCCAATAATTAGGGAATCTTTCATCGCAAGCGCATCAGAGTAATTACTCTGCGCTGGATAGTACGTCTGACCTGGTGTTCCTGGTAAATGGTGGGTGGTGGATGTTGGATAGTGTCGAGAAGCGTCGGTATCGCCAGATAATAGAGCTAAGGCTGAACCTGCTGTCTTAACAGCATGCACTAAAGCGCACGGATCAAATCTAGTATTGCGCCAGGTTTCGCTGCGTAACCTCCCAGTAATACCATTTCGCGACGACCTGTTCCGTTCCATTTTCGGCTATAGTCGTGGTCACTGGTTCCCTGCCAATGACTTCGACGAACTCGGCCGGATCACTAACCAGCGTTGCCGTCATCTCATAGATCTTGCCATCGATCTTTAGCCGCACACGGGGGTCTCGTTCAACGTTAGCCCACCACTGCTTGTGGTCAGGGAACTCACGTTCCAGTCTGGCGTCTCTGGCACTGCCACCAATATATAGCTTGTCACCACGGGCGGTGGGCAGGATGGTGACCGAATAGGGAATGCCATACCAGGTTCGGGTTTCCAACATGATCGTGTTTCCCCGCACTGGGTGATCCACATCATAAACCCAATCCCAATCGGCCACTGGTTCTTGCACCAGCTCTCCCTTTAGCCACAAACCGGGATAGGTCATACGACCTCTCTCAGTGTATGCCTCCGTGGTGTAGTCCATGTACTCAGGGTCGAGCCCAGTGATACGCAGCGTCAGCAGCGCACCGAACAGCAGGATGCCAACAGTCAGCAGAACTTTTCCAACCTTGCTCATGATTTCTCGCCTTCATAGATTTTTAGAGATTAGTTTTATAGAGAAAATGAAAAAACGATGTGTTGAGAATAATACGGCAAGACTCAAACCACCTCATTGTAACTGAATTTCAAGCATCAGGCGGTCGCAAGTCCTCTAATCCTGCTTTTTCCCTCTAACCCGAATTCGTTTTGCGGTATCCTTTCGGCATTCACCAAGGAGATCCCATGAGTAACACGATCAACAATTATGCTCGCGAATTGTGCCCTGCGCTGCTGCTTATCACGTCGCTGGCAGTTGGAGCGTTGAGCCATTCAGCTGGCGCCAATGAAACCTATTATCAGCTCGACTTTAGCGAGCGACAGGTTCAACAGGTCACGATCGAGGCGCGCTTTAGTGAGGTTATTGGCGATACCCTGGATTTCCACCTGCCAGTATGGCGCTCCGGTCTTTACCTCGTGCTGGACTTTGTCGGCACGATGTCGGGCATTGAAGTGATGGATGAAAATGGCCTGGCCCTGCCATTTGAGCAGACAGCCAAATCTTCCTGGCAGGTAAAAAGGCCTGATTCAAGCATCGGCGACGTCATAGTTCGCTATCGACTCTATGCCGACAGCCTTACCGATCGCACCCGCCATGTCGATGCCGAGCACGCATTTCTGAATCCGGCTGCCGTATTTGTCTATGCCGATGGATTCCGTGACGAGCCAGTGGATATCACCCTGAACTTGCCTGCAGGCTGGCGCGCAGGGAGCGGCATGGAGCAGCCTGAACCAGGCCATTTTGTCGCCCCTCACTATGATCGCCTGGTAGACTCACCCATCGAAGCCGGGACTTTTGATCTCGTCAGCTTCGAAGCTGGCGGCATGACCATCGACTTCCTGATCCATGGCACCTGGGATGAGGACGAGGAGCGCCTTGCCAACGACATCAGCGCCATTGTGGAAGCTTCTGCCGGTGTATTCGAGTCGGCCTCGCGGTCATTGCCAACAGATCGCTACCTGTTCCTTTTGCATAGCGGACCCGGTCTCGGTGGCGGTACGGAGTACTACAACAGCACCGTCGTTCACACCGACCCCCGTTCATTTTGGGATGACGAGCGCTGGGGTGGTTTTCTCGGATTAATGGCCCATGAGTTTTTTCACACCTGGAACGTAAAGCGTTTCCGCCCTGCATCAATCGATCGCTATGACTACCAAAATGTTAACTATACCGAGTTACTCTGGGTAGCCGAAGGTCTGACCAGCTACTACGACCAGCTCCTGCCGGTACGGGCAGGTCTGATGCCCGTTGCCGATTATCGCAAGCAGCTCGCGGATACCATAGGCGGCGTAGTCGACAATCCCGGTTATGGCCAGGACACCCTCGCACGGGCCAGCTACGAAGCCTGGACCAAGGGCTACCATCGCGGTCCCGACCGCGCTGCGGATAAGGCCAATCGAACTATTTCCTTCTACAGTCAAGGCGGTCTTGTAGGGCTAGTGCTGGACCTCGAGATTCGACGCATCAGTCGCGGGCACCGCAGCCTGGATACAGTGATGAGCGCACTGTACGACGACTTCCCCCTCGGCGGAGGCGGTTTTACTTACACAGATTTTCGCGCACGGGTCGCAGCAGTGGGGGACGCAATTCTGGCCGAGCGGCTGGACGGCTGGGTTTATGGCACCGAACCACTGCCAATTGCACAAGCCCTGGAAAATATCGGCTGGTCACTTGACCGTGAAGACATCAGCGAGGACCCCGTGCAGGTTTCCCTTGGCGTATCCATTCGCGGCAATCCCCCTGTGGTGCGCGCACCACGTCTCAATGGTGCGGCATGGCGTGCAGGCGTGAACGCCGGCGACGAGCTCCTCGCTCTGGACGGCGTGCGGATTGGCAGTGGCCTGAATACGCTGCTTCGTCGCTATGACCCTGAAGATACTGTAGAGTTGGCGTTATTCAGGGATGGCCATCTGAAGACTCTGGGCGTCACACTGGACCCTGCCCTGGCTGACCACGAGATAATAGTCTATGAAGATGCCGCTCAAAGCAGGAGCCAGATGCGCAGGGACTGGTTAGGCGGACTGGATGAGGGCGATGAATAAGACTAGCTGAGGCGGAACGGGTCAGAAAATAAATCTCCCTCTACATACTAGTAGCGCGTCAAATTTAAATGACATAGCATGAAACCAATATGCAAGAATTAGTTCCCTCTCAAAACGACAGTTTAAAAGATCTCCTTTGGAGTTTGCCTCAGCCATTTGTTGTGCTGGGCAGCGCCGTACTTGTGGCTACCGCCATAACTACCGGCTGGACCGATGCCGATCAACTCACTTCGATCATTCTGCTGCTGCCTATTCCAACGCTGCTACTGTGGGAGCGGCTCACGCCAAGACGGGGCGACTGGCTGCTAAACTGGAGGGATTTTCTGGAAGACAGTTTTTGGGTGCTGGCCACCTACATGATCTGGGTGCCGCTCTACGATGAGTATTACGACACACCAATTTCCGACGCCTTTGACTGGCTCAGAGAAGCTTCTGCGTTTCCTGTAACGATTCAAGCAGAGACTACGCTTGGGCTGCTATCCATGGCTTTCCTGGCCATGTTGATGGTTGAGTTCATCTACTACTGGTTACACCGCATTCAGCACCGCTACATGTTTTTCTGGCGCATGCATGCCACACACCATCATATTACCAAGATGAGCGCTGCCCGGGCTGACCGAACACATCCGCTGGAGTTCATGGCTTTGAGTATTGGGCCCGCGATAATCCTGGCCTTTTTCCAGGTCAGCGGGGACGTGATCTCAGTGTTTATTACCTTGCGCCTGACTACAGTCTACTTCAATCACTGCAACTTACCGCTACGTTCTGGTCTGTTTGGTTTGCTTTTCACCACCGCCGAATGGCATGCCCTGCACCATTCCCTGGAACGCGACGAAAGCGATCAAAATTTTGGCTGTGCGCTGATCATCTGGGACCGAGTGTTCGGTACCTTCAACGGCAATCCGGATGTTGCGCGGGTGGGCAATGGCACTGGTGAGCAGCTGTCTCTATACATGCAACTAACCATGCCATTTCGTTCGGTCGAGACCCTAAAAAATCTCTAGACCGCTGCCTTTTCAGATCAGTGAGAGGCTGGCAATCTCGATGCCGCCATGAACAGAATGGCGG
>CENZ01204264.1_pt1 | contig 35754 bp, 31 predicted proteins | sample 361341 | NCBI WGS metagenome assembly CENZ01 (sample SAMEA2619782, study PRJEB7988) | marine metagenome | biome: marine biome (ENVO:00000447); feature: deep chlorophyll maximum layer (ENVO:xxxxxxxx); material: "saline water (ENVO:00002010), including plankton (ENVO:xxxxxxxx)" | depth 50 m
AGAAAGCCAACGCACCCGTCTCAGGCAACAACGTACCAATGTTCAATGGGTCACCAGCTGAAGCTGATGCACTTGAACTATCTGAGCTACTACCTGAACTGCTATCGTCATCATCACCGCAAGCAGCAGCGACCATTGCGAAAGAAAGCAGAATAGCAAGTAGCCAAACTAATTTTTTCTTCATTTACCCTCCTTAAGAGCAAGGCTTCATATTAACACTGAAGAACAAAAAAAATTATTGCCTGACCGTTCAATTACATTTATGTTACGAACTTTAGATAATGTCCTTGTTGTTTCGTGATATATGTAATTTTGATCTGATACCATTACACCTGAATTGTGGGGGCCAATGGGCATATTATTAAAGATTCATAGACTAACAAAAATGTTCCCGGGACAAGTTGCCCTAGAAGATGTTGATCTTGAGATTCAAACAGGTTCGACACATGCCCTTGTTGGCCAAAATGGATCTGGTAAGTCAACGCTCATAAAGGTCTTGTGCGGGTTTCATCAACCAACTGGCGAATCTTCAGCTGAATATTATCCTCAATCAATTTTTGATACACCATCCCTAAATGAATCAATAGAGTTACAGCTAGGCGATGGTAGAGCAGCTGCTAACGCTGGCATCCGATTTGTGCATCAAGATCTTGGATTGGTTGATAGTTTTAATGCTATTGAAAATATTTCTATGGGGGTTGGTTATACAAGAGGGTTTGCTGGTTCGATTAACTGGAAAGCAGATAGGAAAAGGGCTGAAGAAGGTTTAGCAAGTCTCGGGTTTCCCGATATTGATGTTAATACACCAGTTGGATTACTTTCCCCTTCGCAGAAAACTGCTGTTGCTATAGCTAGAGCTCTACATGATTGGGATAAGGGAGCTTCACTACTCGTACTGGATGAACCAACGGCATCCCTTCCAGGAGCAGATGTAGAAAGATTATTTGCGGCTATCAGAAGATTGCAGGATAAAGGAGTCGCTATTCTTTATGTCTCACATCATCTTGATGAAGTATTTGAAATAGCAGATACCGCAACCATTCTTCGTGATGGAAAACGTGTTGCTACATTACCAATGGATGAGCTAAATCATGACAAAATGATTGAGTTAATGATCGGACAAAATCTTGAAAAACGTCAACAGATTTCTAGAGATTTTGAAAGCTCCGAGAAAGGTCTAAAAGTAACTAGTCTTTCGGGAGGAACCTTAGCTGGTATCGATCTGCATGTTGAGCCAGGTGAAATCGTGGGTGTAGCTGGGATTATGGGGTCTGGTCGAGAAATGCTAGTTCCTTTAATTACTGGGCAAACACCAAGTGATGCTGGTTATGTTGCAATAGATAACACAGAGATTCAGAATTACTCTCCTAAATCAGCAATAGATGCTGGGATGGCTTTCTTGGCTGCGGACAGGTATGTTCAAGGCGTAATAGCTATTCAATCAGTAAGAACAAATTTAACACTAAGTGATGTTGGGCGGAACTGGAATTCGTTCCGCCTTGATCATAAAGCTGAACAGAAAGAATCTGAAGAGTGGATTGAAAAATTAGATGTAAAAACACCTACGTCAGAAACACCAATCGGCTCTCTAAGCGGTGGAAATCAGCAAAAAGTACTTTTTGCTAGATCCCTTCGATTAAATCCCTCTGTTCTAGTACTTGATGAACCAACTAGAGGAATAGATGTCGGAGCAAAAGAAGAAATACATCAACTTGTTGATCAAGCTTCTCGAGATAACACTGCTGTTCTTGTTGTTTCTACAGATACGGATGAACTAGTTCGTTTATCTCACCGGGTGCTCGTTATGGCAAACGGCGTGATTTCCGACCAACTCATTGGGGATAGTATGACAGTTGAAAAAATTGAAAAAGCACAACTCCAAAGTCACGAACAAATGAAAGCAGGAGCACATGGAAACACCTGAAACACCAACATCTGAAAAAAAGATAGATGACTTGAGTTCACCTGATCGTTCTATATGGTCACGGTTAGGTTTTGATCGTTTCAGTGCTCTCTACGTACTCGTCCTATTCTTCTTCTTCTTTGGAATTACAGAAGATAGTTTTCTGATGTGGAATGGAAGTCTTGAATTTGTTCTCACAGATAAGGTAATTGTTTTGATGTTGGCTTTAGCTTTTCTTGTCCCGCTGACAACAGAAGCATTTGACCTTTCAATTGGTGCAATAGCTGCATTATCACTTTTGATCGTAAACAAAATTGCATTAGAAACAGATCTTCCACAAGGGATTGGTGTCCTAATCGCGATGGGTGCTTGTCTTGTGATCGGATGGATAAACGGCTTTATTGTCGTCAAGTTACGCGTGAATTCATTTATTGCCACACTTGGAATGAGCCAAGTTGTAGCAGCAATCATTCGAAATATTCATGATGGCGGTCAAATCAATGGTGAGTTAAGCGACACATACAGAAGCTTTGGAAAAGGAGATATCTTTGCTTTTGATTGGCCCGGGACTGGAAGCGAAATCGCTCTACCTTGGTACTTCCTATATGGGTTAATTATTACGATAATTGTCTATTACGTTCTTGAACATACTCCTGTCGGTCGACATATGTTTGCTACGGGAGGAAATCCAGAAGCAGCTCGTTTGTCTGGTATAAATACCGATCGAATTACTTGGGGTGGATTAGTTGCTTCAGCGGCCCTCGCCGGGTTCGCTGGGTTAGTGTACTCATTCAAAGTTGGCATATACACAACCTCTTTTGGTAGCCCATTACTTTTCCCTGCAGTTGCCGCTGTATTCTTCGGAGCAAGCCAACTTCGAGGTCGACCTAATGTTTGGGGAACAGTTATAGCGGTTTATACCTTAGCTTTTGGTATTAAAGGTATTGGACTTCGATACCCCCGTGAAATTAGTTGGCTCCAACCAATGTTTGAGGGTTTGACTCTATTGATTGCTGTAGCTATTGCTAGTCGCCAACTTGTTATCAAAGTCAAAAAGCGAAAAGATTCATCAGAAAATGCAGCCGCTAACGTAGAAGTTGAATCTGAATCATAACTTTTTTCAAAGATCCTATATTCATTGAAAAGAGATTATTCGTTTATTTAAAACTTGTTCCGTATGAAATAAGTTCCAAAGGGTAGGGTGCATAGGTACCTATCGGAGACCCATGCTTAATAATGACGTATCGTCTTTGAATTTAGGGCGAAAAGAACTTCTCGCTATGATCGCTGCGTTAATGGCTTTGATGGCTTTGGGAATCGATATGCTACTCCCAGCATTTGACGATATCCGTGTTGCATATGGTTTAAGTGAAGACTCGTCTGCTCCTGGTCAACTTATCACCGTCTATTTTATTGGTTTAGCTATAGCCCAGTTATTTTTTGGCCCTCTTAGCGATTGGTATGGTCGTAAACCCATTATTTATATAGGAATTTCTATTTATATACTTGGGTCTATCGGTTCAGCTATCGCTCCTAGTTTTGGGGCTTTATTAGCATGTCGTTTTGTATGGGGTGTAGGCGCAGCAGGAACTAGAGTAGTCGCAGTTGCTGTTATCCGTGATTGTTTTGAAGGCAGCCAAATGGCAAAAGCCATGTCTGAAATTATGGCTGTTTTCGTTCTTGTTCCTGTTATTGCTCCAACATTTGGAGCTGGTTTAATCCTTATTTTTCCGTGGGAGAGTATCTTCTGGTTCAGTGCTTTATTTGCCGTGGGTATGAGCATCTGGAGTCTTCGGCTACCTGAAACTCTCAACCCCAATTACAAAGTCAAATTTAATTGGGCCTCAACCAAAAGAGGGTATGCTCGGGTTCTCCGAACGCGCATTACAGCCTTTTACACACTGTCTTCTGTTTGTCTTCAAGCAGTATTCGTCATGTATCTATCAAGTAGTGAGCGCATTATTAGTGACATCCTTGCAAGAGGCGACCAGTTTCCAATTATTTTTGGTGTTGTCGCTATTGGGTTTGGAATCACTGCCCTGATTAATGGAAAGCTAGTTGTAGCTCTGGGTATTCAGAAACTATTACATCGCGCTTCAATGTTTCTCGTTTTCAGTGCAACTGTTTTATTGATTGTGACAATAGTAAACAAAGGGACTCCAAGTTTTTGGATATTTATTCCTGTGCTTGCTGTGGTCTTAGGAACATTTATGTTCATCATGCCAAATTTAAATTCTGCTGCTCTATTCCCAATGGGAGATATTGCCGGAACAGCGGGAGCATTCACTAGCGCAATTCGTATGTCGTTGGGTGCTGCCATAGGTGGAGTCATGAACTCACTTATCAAAGACTCCTTAACCCCGTTCGCTATGGGTATTGTCTGTATGGCAGTGTTTACGATGATAACGATTTTTATTGCTGGCGATCCCGAACCGGAACGGAATCATTTACCAAAGTGATCAAAGATTAATGGTGGATCACTCCAAGGGTCAGCTAAAGTCCCACTCTGCGCATCGGAGATCGCTTTCCAAATACGTTCTGGTGTGCATGGCATATCTAAATGCCGAACTCCAAGATGAGAGATTGCATCAATGACTGCGTTCTGAACAGCAGGAGTTGACCCAATTGTTGATGCTTCTCCTATACCTTTGGCTCCTAAAGGATTGAGATGAGTAGGGGTAACAGTGTTGTGCGTTTCAAAATAAATCATTTCAGCAGCTGAGGGGAATGCATAATCCATAAGATTACCTGTAAGCGGATTACCGTATTCATCGAAACGTACTTCTTCAAAAAGAGCTTGTGAAATGCCCTGAGAAATACCGCCCTGTTGTTGCCCTTCAAAAATCAATGGGTTGATAACTGTGCCGGCATCATCTACAGCTACGTGACGTAATAACGTCACAGATCCTGTCTCCATATCAACCTCAACTAAAGAAATGTGAGTGCCGAATGGGAACGTTCCATTTTCTTGTTTGAAATCTAATTGAGCAGCTAAACCGTCCATGCCATCACTTTGGTCAAGTACCCCTTTAGGAAGTTCTGTTTTCGCTGCCTGCGCAAGTCCAGCCCACGTTAACGCTGATGCGGGGACACCAGCTACACCGACTGTGCCTTGATCTGTATCGATAACTATGTCATTGGGAGCAGCTTCAAGAAGGTGAGCTGCAAGTTTTTTTGCTTTATTAATTACCGATTCAGTAGCGTTCCGAATGGCAGAACCACCAAGTTGAAGCGATCTTGATCCTCCTGTTCCGCCTCCACGCGGAACAATGTCTGTATCAGATTGTATAAGTTTAATGTCTTTAACTGGTATGCCAGTGTGTTCTGAAACAATCATTGCGTAACTTGTTTGGTGGCCTTGTCCATGGGCGGAGGTCCCTGCTTTCATTGTCGCGGTACCATCATCATGAATTTCTACAGAAGCGTATTCTGATCCTCCTCCCCCACTTGTCACTTCGACGTATGATGCTATTCCTATTCCAAGAGCCAGTTTGTCTTTATCGTGACGTCGCTGTTTTTGTTCCTCTCGAAGACTTTCATATCCAATTATTTCGGCTGCTTTTTCTAACGGAGCGAGATAGTCTCCAGTGTCATATGTCCAACCGGTTAATGTATCAAACGGAAATTGATCGGGTCGTAGGAAATTTTTTCTCCGGATTTCTAGAGGATCTATGCCAAGTTCAATAGATGCTTGGTCCATTGAGCGTTCAATAAGTGCTGTTGCTTCTGGCCGCCCAGCTCCCCTATACGCACCTGTTGGTGAAGTATTAGTAATTGCTACAGCAACATCAAAACGAAGCTTCGGTAAATTGTAGGTTCCATTAGCCATTTGTTTAGTTAAACCAGGGAGAAGAGCCCCCATGCTTGGATAAGCCCCAGCATCACCTACAAGGCGGACCCGCATACCCGTGAGTTTTCCTTCTTTATCGAATCCAGTTTCACAATATTGTATTTGCGCCCGGGAATGAGCGAGAGCGACCATATCCTCACTTCTAGTTTCGGTCCATGTAACTGGTCGTTTAAATTTTTCAGCTAAAACCGCAAGTACAGGAAATTCGATGTATAAACCTGCTTTAGCCCCAAATCCGCCACCAACATCAGGAGCGATAACGCGAATTGTTTCTGCTTGACGGTCTAAAGTCTCAGCAAGCTTATCCTTAAGACTGTGAGGCATTTGAGTAGCACAATAAAACGTCAACCTCCCATCTTCATGATGAATTGCCGCTGCTGAATTTGGTTCCAGCGGAACTCCTGCAACACGCTGATTGACGTACCTGCCTCGTACAACATGATCGGCGTCAGATAGAACATCTGCTTCAGGGTCTTCAAGTGAAATCGCTAAATTATTTCCTTTTGATGGGAAAATTAATTGGCTGCCTTCTATAAAAGCATCCTCGGGGTTAACGACCGCAGGAAGGAAATCATAATCAATATAAACAAATTCTGAAGCATCCATAGCTTGCTGAAAAGTTTCTGCGACGATGACGACAATAGGATCCCCTACATAACGAACCGTTTCAGTCGCTAAAGGCGTTCGAGCAAAAGCATCGTTCACTTTTGCAATTCCAGCACTAAACGGACCTATCCCTAACGCTTTCGCATCAAGAACTCCCAGCACACCGGGGGCATTGACAGCTTCATCAATATTGATTTCTTTTAACGTTGCATGCGCAACGGTTGAGCGAACGAAATACGCATATGCGACGTTTTCTAAAGGAAGATCATAGACATACGTGCCTCCATCTGTGAGGAGATTTAAATCTTCTGTTCTTGGGACACGATTACCGAGTATTGATCCGACCACGGGAGAACAATACCTCATTTCTGGTCAACAAATGTAGTCAAGTTGCACGAAACTCTTGTTTATAGGGTTGTAGAGTGACGAGAATAAAATCATATTGAAGAGAAGCGGCACAAGCACATGGAATTTAATGACAATGAAATTTTTGAATCCATACGTGAAGGTATCCGCCGTATATGCGATCGGTTCCCTGATGAGTACTGGTCCGAAATGGATAGCGCTCATGAATTTCCGTGGAAATTCTATGAACAAGTAGCTGAAGGTGGTTGGATCGGTATAGCTATACCTGAAGAATTCGGTGGTGGTGGAAGAGGAATAACGGAAGCATCAATAGTGCTAGAGGAAATAGCTGCATCTGGTGCAGCTATGAATGGTTGCTCTGCGATCCACTTATCAATGTTTGGCATGGAACCAGTTCGGAAATACGGATCTCCGGAACTTGTCTCAAACGTATTACCACGAGTGGCTTCAGGACAACTTCATGTTGCATTTGGAATAACTGAACCAGATGCAGGAACTGACACGACAAAGATCAGAACCCGTGCTGTTCGCGATGGTGACGAATATGTCATTACGGGTGCGAAAGTTTGGACAAGTAAAGCACCTTATTGCGACATGTGTTTACTCCTTGTTAGAACCACACCTTTTGAAGAAGTTGCTAGCCCCACCGAAGGAATTTCTTTATTTCTTGTTGACCTCGATGATGCTTCTGTTGATATAACCCCAATTCCAAAACTTGGAAGAAATGCAGTTGTCTCCTGCGAAGTCCGTTATGACGGTTTGAGAGTTCCATCGAGTCGTCTAATTGGAAAAGAGGGAGAAGGCTTTCGTTACATTCTTGATGGTTTGAACCCAGAACGAATTCTAATCGCAGCAGAAGCGTTCGGCATTGGAAGAGCCGCAGTTAATAAAGCCGTGAACTATGCCAAAGATCGCGTGGTCTTTGACCGGCCGATAGGTAAAAATCAAGGTATAGCGTTTCCATTAGCAGAAGCACATATGAAACTCCATGCAGCTGAATTAGTTATTCGTGAAGCCTCATGGCGATATGACAATGATTTGCCTTGCGCTGAATCAGCAAACACTGCGAAATACTTAGCAGCGGAAGCTGGGTTCTTTGCTGCAGATCGAGCCATGCAGACTTTGGGGGGGTTCGGTTACGCTAGTGAATATCATGTGGAACGGTATTGGCGGGAAGCTCGGTTAATGAAAATAGCCCCTGTTTCACAGGAAATGGTATTAAATTTTATTTCGAGCAAAACACTTGGGTTACCTAAGTCCTATTAGGTCTTCATATTGAGAGACGAACTATTTCTCTTGAATGCGAATTTCTAGGATTAGTTCTCCCCGGTTCGTTGGACTCGCAGGATCACGAAGATCAATAGCAGCAAGAACATCATCCCCTGATGTAAGTATCCCAAAAATTGTGTAGTTCCCATCGAGATGTGGTGCTGGGGCGAAGGTAATAAAAAATTGGCTTCCGTTTGTATCCGGTCCAGAGTTTGCCATAGCTAGGATTCCGCGCTGGTCAAAGGTTGTTCCTGGATCTACTTCATCAGCAAAACGGTATCCAGGATTTCCTGTGCCTATACCTGTAGGGTCTCCTCCTTGTGCCATGAAATTCTCTAATACTCGGTGGAATATGAGCCCATCATAAAATCCATCTAGTGCAAGACTGACAAAATTGTTAACAGCGAGGGGAGCTATGTCAGGGAACAATTGGAATGTCATTTTCCCATCGGTAGTAGTGATAGTCACCTCATAATCGATTCCATCACTAATTGTCATCGGCGGTTTGGCTTCATACGCGTTATTTCGTGCTGGCGGCGCTACAACTGCAAGACTTCCTTGCCCAGACCATGGCACAAAATTTTCTGGAATTTCTTGAAGAAGATCACCGAAAAGCGCTTCTTGACAAGATTCAACGAGTAATGAAATATCAGCTAGTTGTTCCGCATCTTGACTTATAAACGCTACTTCCCAGAATCTATCTATTGCTTCAAAATTACTGAGTTCATCAATCAGACACTCTTGATTGACGGTTTTTGTGAAAGATTGTATTTGTTCGTATTGGAAAGTCAATTGAGCTGCAACTATTTGAATGGGAACGCAGTCATCAAGTAACTCAAGGGTTGGTTTTTGGAATTCATCAGGAATTGGAAGACCAGCCGTAATTGCTGCTAGTCCAACGAAAGACGCATCAGTTGAGTCATTAATGAAAGCTTCGTTAAGACATGTGCTGAGATCGAAATTATTAGCATTTAAAGATAGCCCTAATGCAATTGCGTCACTCATGCGTTGTTGCCCTACGCAATCACGAACATAGGTAATAAGGCTTCTGAAATAGTCCGGAGTAAGTGAAGCATTAGGATCAAGAACGGCTGCTATAGCTTTTGCGAATTCTTCATTATCAACAGCTAATGTAAATAAACACGTCTGATCATCCTCAGTTATCGGCGTACCCAGTAAAGACTGGGCAATCTGGCCAGCAAAGGCTACTTCAGCAGGAATGACAAGGTCACCTGAAGTCTCTTCTTGAGTAGATTCAGTGCTTTCAATCTCTTCACTATTTTTAGAAATAGGCTCATCGCTACCACCGCATGCCGCGAGAATTAAACATATAGAAAACCCAGTTGCAGTAATAACTTTTGATACGTTCAAGGACATACTTAGTCATATCAAGGTTAATGAGTTTCTCAACGTTCTTAATGTCTTCTTTTCCTGATTTAGAAAAGAGCGAAGATAACACGCAGGTAGGGGTGAGAAGGGAACTAGCCTTTAAAGGAAGAGAAAGGAGCGGCATGAGTGAAGAAGAAACTGTTTGGTTAACACAGTTCAGTCATGGAGCTGGTTGAGGCTGCAAACTCGACCCGAGTGAATTAGCTCACGTCGTGGGCTCTCTGAACGAAACAGATAATCCTGAACTTCTTGTAGGTTTTGAAAGCGGTGATGATGCTGGCATTTGGGACCTTGGAGATGGTCGCGCCATTGTGTCTACTGTTGATTTCATAACACCATTAGTGAATGACGCACGCACTTGGGGTCAAATAGCTGCTGCGAATAGTGTTTCCGACGTGTATGCCATGGGTGGGAGGCCCTTATTCGCGTTGAATCTCGTTGGGTGGAATAATGATGAACTCCCAACCGAACTTCTCTCGGAAGTTTTACTTGGCGGTTCTGATATCGCCGCTAAAGCAGGGATGGCAATTATCGGCGGTCACACCATTTCCGACCCAGAACCTAAATATGGGATGGCGGTTACGGGGTTGGTTGATCCTGAACAAATGCTTACGAATACAGGTTTAAAACCTGGCCAGGATCTGATTTTAACAAAACCGTTGGGTATAGGTGTCATCACTACTGCTATCAAAGCTGGTGTAGCAAGTGATGAAGTGATCAATAGTGCTATTAGCTCAATGCTTCAGTTAAACGATGTGGCTTCACAGGTAGCGGTATCTGCTGGTGCTACCGGTGCTACGGATGTAACAGGTTTCGGCCTTCTTGGTCATCTTGGGAAAATGGCTTCTGCTTCAAACGTAAATACGGTTTTGCATGTTGGAAATATTCACTTTATCTCTGGTGCTCGAGATTTCGCTTCAGATGGTGTTGTTCCCGGTGGGACACGACGAAACCTTTCTTGGATTGCTGATCAGGTTGATGTTGGATCGAATGATGAGGTTGATTTATTACTATTGGCTGATGCACAAACATCTGGCGGACTAGTTTTCGGTGTTGATAGGGAAAAATCAGCTGATGTTACGGCAGAACTTGTTTCAAAAAATGTTGACGCCGCCATTATTGGTGAAACCCAGTTTGGCGATGGAAAAATCACTCTTAGGTAGTTGACATCTTCTAGGATGAATCTATGACTCTTTCGTTAGATCCCTACCCTGCATTTCAAGGTCGTACTGGTCCAGTTCTTGTTGTTGTTGCTGATGGTGTTGGTATTGCGTCAGATACAGAAAGTAACGCAGTAACCCAAGCGAGCACACCGACTTTAGATATGTTACTTAGTTCTAGGCTCTCAACTCATCTTGCTGCTCATGGCACTGCTGTTGGCTTACCAACTGACGAGGATATGGGGAATAGTGAAGTCGGGCATAACGCAATAGGCGCCGGGCGTATCTTTGCTCAAGGAGCGAAACTAGTCAATAAGGCTCTAGAAAGTGAGAGTATTTTTAAATCAGATGTATGGGGTGACGTTGTAGGGCATGGTGTAAACGGGACTTTGCATTTCATAGGCTTGCATTCTGATGGAAATGTTCATAGCCATATAAAACATTTACATCAGATGATCAATCGAGCTGCAACAGAAGGAGTGAAAAATATTTGTATTCATGTGTTGCTTGATGGCCGAGATACTTCACCTCGATCCGCTTTAGAATATATAGAAAAGACTGAGGCGTTTATAGCATCGTTAAACCGTGTCTCGGGTGTGCAGGTTCGCATAGCTTCGGGTGGTGGACGAATGAAGATAACAATGGACCGGTATGAAGCTGATTGGGGCATGGTAAAACGAGGATATGACTGCCATACGCACGGAATAGGAAGGCCATTTACTTCTGCCAAAGAAGCGATTGAAACGCTTTATAGCGAAACTGATTTAGGTGATCAATATCTAGAACCATTTGTTATCACTGACGCTGGTGGAGTTCCTGTAGGGAAAATACAAAGTGGTGATTCCATAATTTTTTTCAACTTTCGTGGTGATAGGTCGATAGAGATTTCACAGGCTTTTGAACAGAAGGATTTCATAAATTTTGATCGGGGAAACCACCCAGATATTTACTATGCGGGAATGCTTCAGTATGACGGAGATTTACAAGTACCGAATAATTATTTGGTTGACCCTCCAGTGATTGATCGAACCATGGGTGAGTATTTAGCTGGGATGAACGTCTCTTCTTTTGCAGTGAGCGAAACGCAAAAGTTTGGCCATGTAACTTACTTTTGGAACGGAAACCGCAGCGGTTACATAAACGAAGATTTAGAAACCTATGTGGAAGTTCCTTCGGATAACGTTCCCTTTGATGAAATACCAGCAATGAAAGCACAAGAAATAACTGATGAAACTATTAAGTTGTTGCGTTCAGGTAAATACAGGTACGGGCGGGTAAATTATGCAAACGGTGACATGGTTGGCCATACAGGAAACCTTAATGCTGCTATTAAAGCTATAGAAAAAGTTGATGAATGTATAGCGCAACTAATTCAAGTGATGGATGAGTTAGGTGGTGTCTTAATTTACACATCTGATCATGGAAATGCTGATCAGATGTTTACCGAAACCTCTGATGGGAGTCGTATTCCCATGACGTCGCACACCTTAGCTCCTGTTCCTTTTGTTATCTACGACACATACGAAACTATTGAATACGAATTAGATCCCCCAGAAGATGCGGGACTAAGTCATATTGCCTCAACCACATTAAATCTTCTTGGATTTCAACCACCCGAAGATTACCAACCAAGCCTTCTGTCTTTCGGTTAGTAGCCCTTAATTTTTTGGTAAAACGGTAACAAAATTTTAAGATAATAATGTCTAAAAACTTTGCTAAGTTAAAAGAGACGTTGGGGGACGAAGATAGAGGATCTTTATGAACGTAAATAAACTAAGTGAATATATTGGTGCAGAAATTTCTCAATTGGATCTGGGTAATTTATCTTCAACAGAAATTAAGGAAGTGAAACAAGCTTGGCTTACTCATAAAGTGCTGGTGTTTAGAAATCAGAATATATCAACCGATAATCATATTAATTTCGGTCGTTATTTTGGGGAGCTAGAAATACATCCTTTCGCCGATAATCTAGAGGCATACCCTGAAGTTATTCTTCTAGAAGCAGGTGGGGATTCAATACGACAAGAGTATAAAGCTGCAGAAGATTGGCATATCGATGTCTCTTTTCGAGAAAAACCACCAATGGGATCAATTCTTAGAGGGAAGGTGATACCAGAAACTGGTGGGGATACTCTATTTTCTAATGCAGCAGCAGCCTATGAAAAACTTGATTTAGATATTAGACGTCGTGTTGATGATTTATTCGCTGTAAATGATTACACCAAGATGTTTGGTCCTACTACCCGGTTTAATAGCGAAGAAAGCCATACGGAAAATATCCAGAGTTTTCCTCCTGTGCTTCACCCTGTGATTCGTACTCACCCCGAAACAGGGCAGCGATCAATTTTTACAAATAATTTTTTTACATCACATATTGATGGTATTGATGCTGACGATAGTGAATTCTTATTAAGAAAATTAGCTGAGGCGATACGAGATCCCAAGATCCAATTTCGTATCAAATGGGAACCTGAAACTTTTGTCATGTGGGATAACCGATGTGTCCATCACGTGGCTACGAGCGATTTCCTTCCCGCTTATCGAAGAATGGAAAGGGTAACAATTGCTGGAGACCGGCCGTACTAGTCAATAGGCCAAAATCCTTCACAGGAAACTAAATAATGGCACCAGTAAATCAAACCTGGCCTAATCGAAAATGCCGCTGTAAACCAATCCTGCTAATGTCAGACTTATGGCGACTTCTTTAACTCTTTCAGAACATGATGCGCAGGAAGAATTCTTTGTTCGCGGTTGGACCGACGGGCTACCTGTGATTCCGCCTACACCAGAGCGGGTCGAAGTAATGCTTGCCTTCGCTGGAGTTTCTGGGAATGACATTGTCGGGGCCGTTCCAGAGCGATCTCGAGAAATTACAGCTGAGAAAGCGGCGATTAATGCTGTTATGGCTGGATGCGAACCTAAGCATTTCCCTGTCGTTCTTGCTGCTCTTGTAGCTATGTGCGATCCTGCTTTCGGATGCCATACGGCAGTAACGAGCACTGGTGGAGCTGCATTGTGTGTAGTTGTTAGTGGTCCTGATCTTAAGAGTTTAGGATTCAATGCGTCACGAAACGCTCTTGGACCTGGTTACCGTGCTAATGCAACTGTTGGACGTGCTATGAGACTTGTCGCAATGAATATTCTTGGAGCCCGTTCAGATAACCTCGATGGGTCTTCTATCGGGCATCCGGGTAAGTACACGATGTTAGTTGCTGAAGAAACACCACCTGAGGGATGGGATCCTCTTCGTATTGAGCTTGGTTACGATAAGTCCGATACTACTGTGACACTTTTAGCGTCTGAAGGGCCTCATCAGGTTTCGAATCAGCTTAATGGAACACCAGACGGAATTCTTGCGACGTTTGCTGCTGCGATGACTAATCCAGCAACTTATGGTGTTGGGAAAGGGCATCAGGTAATGCTTATTCTTGGTTATGAACACCGAACAATTCTCATTGAAGGTGGATGGACTCGACAGGCTATTCGGGAGCACCTTGTCGAGGCATCTCGCGTGACACCTGAGTATCTAGAGTCAGCAGGGATCGTTATGGAACACACGACCCAAAACGATATGACACCTGATGCTGATGGGAAGCTTGCAACTGTTCGCAGCCCAGACGATATCTTTCTAGTTACTGCTGGTAGCCCAGGAGCTGGTTGGAGTTCCTACGTCCCGACATGGGCTCCTACAATACATTCAGTTGCTGCTACGAGAAAAGTTATGCCTGCTGGTAGTGGGCTACCATTAATATGATGAAAGAAAAAGATTTCTGATGACTACTATTGATGTCCTTAACCCTGAATTTGAAGCTAGAGGGCCATCTGAAGTTTTTATGGCTGCTCGTTCAATACCTGACAAGCCTGTTGTTATTACAGTGATTGATAATTCCAAGCCGCATGCGAAAGAGCTTATGACCTATATTGCTGAAGGGCTAAGTGATCGTTTGCCGATCTCAGATATCGTGGTCCACTCTAAATCAGCTGCTGGTAAGCCCATTGATGCTGATGAAGCGGAAATGTTGGCAGCTCGGTCCCATCTTGTAATTTCTGGGCTTGGAGATTGAGGCGCTTGTACGGCGTGTAGTTTGCACGATGCAGTCCAGATGGAGGCTCTCGGTATCCCTTCAGCACTGATTATCACTGAGCCATTCGCGCCGATTGTTGCTAGTTTTTCCCCAACAGTTGGAATGGATAATTACACGAGTTCAATTATGGTTCCGCATCGCGTTTCTACGATGAATGATGACAGTCTCCGCGAGCTTGCCAAATCAATAATTGACGAAACGTTTACCTGTCTCACTGTTTGATGAGTTAAAAAAATCTTCTAATCCATTTTTGATTAGTTATTTACTAATGTAGTTACCTTCAAAAAACCAAAATTACGTAATCAGATAATCCTCTATTCGTGAGGTTTCGTTCAGCACATATATCTGTAAACAATAAACGAATGAGAAAAATATTTCAGATTCAGCTATGTTCTTATTCATGATTGTTGGATTACATCATGTTGGATTATCAGTTCCAGATCTTGAGGAGGCCAAGACTTTCTATAAAGATGTACTTGGTTTCACTGAAGTTTTTGACAACTCATGGGATGGCGATAGACCCGAAGCTGATCAAGCTATCGGCCTTGAAAAGACATCAGCCAAAATGCAGATGTTGCGTGCAGGTAACGCTTGCATTGAACTATGGGAATATTCGAATCCCTTTCCAGCGTCGAAAGATCCTAATTATTCTCCAGCCAATCACGGCTGGGCACATATCGCATTACAAGTCACCGATATTTTTTATGAGTACGAACGCTTAACAAAAGCTGGAATGACTTTTCATCGACCACCTGTAACTAATGTTGGTGAAGGTCGTTCTGCTGCTATTTATGGCCGTGACCCTTTTGGTAATATTGTTGAATTATATGAACCCTAAATAACCGGTTTTTTGCTTTACTGTCGTGCTGCCGGCATCCATTTTGACCCACCAGTCTGGTCTATCCGATTAAGAAGAATTTCACCTACTGTCTCAATCAAGTCAATAAGGTTTATGGTTTCTAGTTCTCCAAATATTTTCCATGCTGTGGAAGACAAGTCATTAAGTCTGTCTTCTAGCGATTGTCGATGTGCTAAACCTAATTCAGTTACTGCACCATTGCGGGCTAAACCGCGGCCTTCCAGGCTTTCATATGCGACTCTGAGAGTTTCATCGTCTGCTCCGCGACTTCGGGCGAGCCAATCGGCGTCATAATTTCTCCAAGCTCCATCTAAAATTCCTGCTTCCACGCCAGTGAAACCTTCTGCAATCTGAATCGCCCAGTGCGTATCTCCTCTCCATTCTCGGATGCAATTTATAGCAAGCCAAGCGTTTATTAAAGGTTCATCGGGTCGGCGGTGATCTAATTGAGCGGCGAACATCGCACGACCGGAGGCTGGTAATGAATCAGCAACATTCCACAAGCTATCTGACATAGAAGAGAGGTCTTCGCAAATTTCGGGTACATATGAACGTAAACCATTAAGAATTGTGTCATCTCTGATCTGAGTGGCAGCAGTAGTGTCAGCGTGCTCATTGAGCAGTTGATAACTTGATCGAATAAAATCTGGGTGTATTGAATAAAACGCTGCAATTACAGGATTAGGTCCTGCTTTACCTAAAGACCCAGCACGTGTTGTGATGTAATATCCGAAGGCATTTGGTATACCAAGTTTTTCATACTGGGTTTCACCGTATGGGTCCCAATAAATCCATCCAATTAACCTGTGTGAGGAAAGCGCAGCTTCTTGACTAATTTTTCTCCAGTTTGTCATACGGTTTCTAGAGTAGTGCCTGCTGGTACTTAATTGATTTCAAAGATCACTTCAAAAGAAACGTTGCCACGTATTGGGTTGACCTGCAGTAAGTAATCCCCTGTTTCAGGAAGTAATAATTCTATATCTTTTTGGTTCACCGCAATAAATGTTCCATTTGGCGAAACGATATCTATCGAACCGTTTTCTTCAAGTGTGGTGATTCTTGCGTTCAAGAGTTGTTGAGCATTGGCTTGGAATAAGTACACGGGACCGCTTTCACCTCGAACGATTCCTCCCGAAAGGATGGTGCTACTCTCCCCTGCATTAAATTGGATTCTCTGCACGATTGGATCCATGATCAAAATATCAACTGCATATTCGTTGTTAGGTTCTAGTTTGTTCACGTAGAAAAGGTAATCGCCGTTGTCGGGCACCAGTATCTTTGTTGATCTAAAGGGAGTGATACTCAGTGGGTTGGGTCCGTATAGGGCAATATTTGCGTTTGGGTTTTCTGTACGTAGCTCTAATTGAAGTAATTGACCTGAATTAGCTGTGAAGACATAGTTCGGGGAACCATCACCTTGCATGAATGTTCCTCGAAGACTGGTACCGATATCATCCGCACTAAATTGGATACGTCCTGGTTCTTTCGCCTCTTCGATAAGTGGATTTCCTGATGAATCAGTTAATGGAGAATTGAGGAGTTTGAACTCTTCTTCGTTCAAGAAGGACAAACAATTAGGTCCAAATGTCTGCCAATACTCACTTATCTTTTCTACATCATCTTTAATAGTGTTAAGTAAATCCGTTAGTGACATACCGGCTTTTTCAAGAGTTTTATCAATGATGCAATTAACGAAATTAGGATTGTAAGGAATGAAATCTTGAAACGTATTGGTAAGTATTTCCTTTTCATTCCCAGCAAGTTCTTCTTTGATACTGGTGTTATTGCCGACAGTGTCCGTGTCAGATTGTGGGGTAGGTTGTTGTCCTGATTGAGTTGTTTCTGAAATATCGGAGTTATCAATTTTTGTAATAGTGGAGGTTGAGTTCTCTGCACATGAAACCGTAAGTACAATCAGGATTCCTAGGGAAGCCATGTAAGTGATTTTCTTTTTGTTCGTATAACGACCGGTCATTTCAGATTAGTTAATGTTTTGCCCATATGAGAATTCTACGAGATTGCCGTCAGGGTCACTCAACGCACAGACATAGCCGACGGGGTCGGGTTCTTGCCGGGGTTCCCATATCAAACATGCATGACCCCGTCCTTCTTCAGCAATTGCATTGACCTCTTCTCTAGATATCATTTCGATTCCCAAATGAGCGAATGGTGAAAGTATGGGTTGTGGTTCCTTGGTATCAGGTGATTGAAGGAATACTAGGAAGATGCTTTTGTCGTCTGCTTGTATCCACGCGACTTTGGCACCATTGTCCTCGCGCTGATGGATCACATTCATTGGGGTAAAGCGTTCGTACCATTGAATTGTCTTCTCAATGTCATGGCATGGAAGAGCGAGATGAGTGAGTTTCCCGTTCATGTTTCCAATATAAGCGGGAATGCGTGACTACAAAACTTAAAGTTTATATGCGCCTGCATCGGAGGAAAAGGTACTGAAGTCTTGTACTGTGGTCCGGTCATGCAACCACAAAAAACTATCCGTAATGTCGCGATCATCGCCCACGTTGACCACGGAAAAACAACTTTGATTGACGGAATGCTTCAAGAATCTGGTGCATTTAGTGACTACAAAGAAACGCAAGATCGAGTAATGGATTCTATGGACATTGAGAGAGAACGCGGAATCACGATTCTGGCGAAAAACGCTGCTATTCAATACGGTGAGACAAAAATCAATATTCTTGACACACCTGGGCACGCTGACTTTGGAGGAGAAGTTGAACGAGCATTGAAAATGGTTGATGGCGTTCTCCTTCTCGTAGATTCAAGCGAAGGGCCATTACCGCAAACACGTTTCGTTCTTAGAAAAGCGCTTTCGCAAAACCTTCCAGTTGTGCTGGTCATTAATAAAATTGATCGTCCTGATGCACGATGCGCTGAGGTGATAGATGAGGTGTATGAGTTATTTATTGACTTAGATGCTTCTGATGATCAAATAGACTTTCCAATTATTTACACGGACGCACGTAAAGGGACAGCTACTACAGACCTTGAACAGCCTGGAGATAATCTCCTGCCGTTGTTTGACATACTTGTTGATACCATACCTCCTCCCATGCATGACCCTAATCACCCGTTTCAAGCGTGGGTTACGAACCTAGATGCATCTCCATATGTTGGGCGCATAGCGTTATGTAGGATTATGCATGGATCGATCAAAAAAGGTGCACGGGTTTCCTGGTGCAAAACAAATGGTGAGATAGCTAGCGCACAAATAGCGAACTTGTATGTAACAGAATATTTGGAGCGAGTCGAAGTAGAAACCGCTGGAGCTGGGGAAGTAATCGCCATTTCAGGGATAGAAGAGATCACGATAGGTGAGACTCTTTCCGACCCTGATGACCCTAGACCGCTGCCTGTTATTACCGTAGATGAGCCGACCCTTTCAGTAACGATAGGAACAAATTCATCGCCTCTAGCTGGAAAAGAAGGAGATAAGCTCACTGCCCGACTGGTTAAAACACGCTTAGAAAAGGAACTAATTGGAAATGTTTCTATTCGAATGTTTCCAACAGAGAAACCTGATGCGTGGGAGGTACAAGGCAGGGGTGAATTGCAGTTAGCGATATTGGTGGAAATGATGCGCAGAGAAGGCTTTGAACTCACTGTAGGGAAACCAGAAGTTGTCACGAAAGAGATAGAGGGAAAGCTTCATGAACCAACTGAGTATCTGACAATTGATATTCCCGAGGAGTATGTGGGACCAGTCACTCAGCTTTTAGGGAGTCGTAAAGGCCGAATGGAAACGATGACGAATAATGCAAGCGGTTGGGTTCGCCTCGAGTACATTGTTGCCGCTCGAGCGCTAATCGGTTTCAGAACTGAGTTCCTTACTGAAACTCGTGGCACTGGGTTGTTGCATCATGTGTTTGAGAATTATGAGCCTTGGATGGGTGAATTGCGCATGAGAATGACCGGTAGTGTTGTTTCTGATCGGACGGGAGTAGCTACGACATATGCTATTGCTCCTCTACAAGAGCGGACGTCACTTCTTATCTCTCCTGGAACAGACGTGTATGAAGGAATGATTATCGGTGAGAATTCACGACTTGAAGACATGAATGTGAATATCACTAAGGAAAAGAAAATGACTAACGTTCGTGCAGCAGCTTCAGACGATACTGTCCGCTTAACCCCTCCACGAATTTTTTCTTTGGAACAAGCGCTTGAATTCATCGCTGCCGATGAATGCATTGAGGTCACGCCTGAAACTATTCGAATGCGGAAAACCATATTGGGAATTACAGACCGGGCAAGAGACGCGAAGAAACTTAAAACGAAAAATGGTGACGTATAGTTTTCCGTTGAGGCTTTTTAGTTTGATCTTTTCTAGTGCGCTGATATGAAATATCATTCAGGAGTGAATCATCAGCGGCCAACGCCAGCAGTCATAGCTCCATTTGTGCAAAAGGTCGGCAGGTTGCTCTCAAGATTGGGGCTTGATGTCAAACGTTTGTACGAATTGACGTACTGGCGCTGGAGGTACTTTCGCGAGAAAGAACTTAGTAATTCTTGGTATCAAAATTTATTTACAGCAATACCAGAATTAGATAAATCACTTTACGCGGGAAAGAAAGTGGTTGATATCGGGTGTGGTCCTCGCGGCAGCCTGGAATGGTTAGATGATGCAAACGTCCGAATAGGTGTTGACCCGCTACTTACTGATTATCTAAAGCTTGGTATTGAAAAGCATTCTTCGAACTACGTAGCATCTCAAGCCGAGAATCTTCCCTTTAAATCGTCAAGTATTGATATTGTTACATCGTTTAATTCTCTTGACCATGTTGACGATTTAGAGCTAACGCTAAAAGAGATTGAACGAGTTTTGGTTAGCGGAGGTTATTTCGTTGTTCTTGTTGAGGTTCACCCTAAAGCGACGTTGAGCGAACCGATAACAATTCCTTGGGATTTAACTTCTCTTCTATCTGATGGCTTTCTTATAGTTAAAGAGAAGCATTTCGAGGAGTCGGTAAGAAGGCCCGGCAGTTCAGCAGCTGCTCGTGCAGGTGTCGAATTTGACCATAATGACCCCGAAGAACGATCTGGGACTCTAATGACTGTTCTTCAGCGTCGATAGAAATTGGAAGTCAGGAAACACGGCCTGATTTTCCTGATGAGGTGTGATTTTGTGTTTAGGAAAAGCGAACCCGAATTTCCTAAACAGTAATTCTATGAATCCACTCCGGTGTTTTTCAGGAAAAGCGAACCCGATTTTGCAGGTTTTTGATAGGAAAAACGAACATGAAAAACCTCCCCCCTTCCCTCTCTTTTAGGGTGTGGGAAATTTATTGTGTGTTTCTAATAAAGTGCGATCATTTCAGCCGCAACAATAAGCCCAACAATCACAACATTAAGAGCCCGAACTACTCCCATTGGGGCATTTACAAGTCGCTGCCCTATATGTGTGTTTTTCATGTCATCTGATAGATCTTTTCCACCAGCTACTAGGTCTTGCATGCAGTCATCGAGCCATCCCACACACCATAGTGATCCCAATACTGCCATTGCTGCTATTGCGAGCTGAACACCCGAATTGTCGAGGCCATCTCCTCCGAATCCCAAGATGATGAGAATCGCGGCGTGGGAGAGGGTGAATGGCAGGATTATAGATCGTGCATCAGATGCCCGGATCTCCATCATTCGCATGATTTGGTCATCGTCCATAATGGGTCCTTTCAATTGGATATTCAAAAGAGTAGGTGATCGTGGACTCTATGTGTTTGATTCATGTCAACAATACGGAACGGTTACGATAAATGGAAAGCGTTGTAGAGGAGGATGGTTAGATGAGTGATTATGGTGAAAGTAATAGTGATATTGCGTCTGAGGATGAGGGCACTACAGATGTGCTGATTATTGATGATCCGTTGCCTGGTGTTCGGCGATTAACAATGAATCGTCCTGAGAAACGAAATTCGTTGGTTCACCCCTTACGTGGTGCGATTTTGGAGGCGTTACGCGAAGCTGACATGGACGCAAGCATTAAAGTTTCAATCATTCGTGGTGCGGGCCCATCTTTTTCAGCTGGGTATGATCTGGCTGGTGGGAATGAGGGGTACGCTCTTCCTTTTTTCACTGCCGATGGTGAAGGACAATGGCCTCGCCATGTGACAGAGGGTTGGATGAGTATTTGGGATTTAGCTAAACCAGTTATTGCTCAGGTTCATGGATACTGTTTGGCTGGTGGCAGTGAACTCGCTACATGCTGTGACTTGGTCTATATCGCTGAAGATGCGCAGATGGGATACCCTGCTACTCGGTTTGGGGTTCCAGACATGCATTTTCATACATGGTTTCTTGGCATGCGAAGGGCAATGGAGATGATGATGACAGGTGATTCCATTTCAGGAGAAGAAGCAGTCGCTGAAGGGTGGGCGAACCGTGCCTTTCCCGCTGATTGCCTCGAAGAAGAGGTTTTAAAAATAGCTGAACGAATTACGAAAACGCCTTCGGATCTAACACAACTCAATAAGCGTGTCGTGCATCGGCAAATGGAAATAATGGGGTTACGAACTGGGATTCGAGCTGGTACTGAACTGTGCGCGTTAGGAATACATACGGAGTCTATGCAACAATTCATTGGGAAAATTAACGATAAAGGACTGACGGAAGCGTTGAGTGAGCGCGATGGGGAATATGGGGATTACCGGACGAGTGAATCGTGACTATCTAAGTGCTGATCGTCCATTGAGATGCTTCTTCAGCCCCAAATAGAACAACTTGATTTCCGTTTTCTGTTGAGATGTGTGTTGCTTTCTCAGGGTCAATGGATGAGCGGTGAAGCGATATGTTCTCTTGGGAAGGTTCGTATCCGTAGAAAATAGATCCATTTACTGATGTGAATGCTGCAAGATTTTCTAATTTATTTTCTGCGGCGAATATTTCTGCAATGACTTCTAAACCGTAGGCTGCGTTAAAAATACCTGCCTTGGCGTCCTTCCCGTATTTTGCGTGAGTTGGATGAGGTGCTGAATCAGTGCCAAGGAAAAACGATGGATTTCCACTTATCGCCGTTTCAACCAGCGTCAATCGGTCTTTCTCAGAGTTAATAACTGGTTTACAAAATAAGTCAGCATGAAATGCTGGTGAAATCATGTCAGACCGGTTCCGTGATAAATGATGTGGCGTGATTGACCCACCTACCTGTTGGTGTGCATTCACAAAATCGATGCCTTCACTTGTTGAAATATGTTCAACCGTTGCCCTGAGCGCAGGGAACCGTTCACATACAAGGGCGAGTTCTCGTTCCAAGAAAACTGCTTCCCTATCGAAGATGTCAACGGTGTGATCAGTTGATTCTGCATGGACTAAAAGCGGTATGTTGTTCGCTTCCATGGTTTCAAAGATATGGCTGTAATCCATCATGGCTGTACCACCAGATTGAGAGTTTGTTGTCGCCCCAGCAGGATAGTATTTCACAGCTTTCACGATTCCTTCGCTGTGCCCTTGAATGAGATCGTCTGCGTGTAATTGGTCGGAGCAATATAGCGTCATTAGTGGTCGAAAATCAGGTGAATCCGAAGGTGTTACTTCTCGGATTTGTGCAAGATATGTTGATGCCTGTTCGGTTGTAGCAACAGGAGTTGAAAGATTTGGCATAACCATTGCGTACCGGAATCTTCGAGACGTGTATCCGATAACAGCGTGCAACATGTCTCCTTCTCTGAGGTGCACATGCCAGTCATCTGGTCGGGGAATAGTTATCGTTTCGGACACAGTTTTATGTTAGCAACGAAGCAATGAACCTATGTTGTCTTAGGTGCTAGTATTGCTTTTTTGAAGATCAGTAAGCTTTGTCTTGATTTCCGTGTCGCCTAATGCACCAATAACTCTCTCTTGGTTTCCATTTGCGTCGATGAAAACCCAAGCAGGTTGCGAGGAAATCCTATATTGACGCCAAATGTCTCCTTGATCATCAAAAATATGGGGTAGGTCAGTCACCGCATATCGTTCAATAAATTCTTTGACTTGTGAAAGGTCACCCCTACTCGCAACTCCTATGAATTGAATGTTGTCTTGAAATGTTCTGTTAAGTTCTGCGACCGCAGCTGCTTCTGCCCTGCATTGGCCTCAATTAGGGGACCAAAACCACATAGCAGTAGGAACCCCGTTGAAGTCAGAAACTGAAATGATTGAACCATCAACTGCTTGCACTTCAGTAGAAATTTCGGGTTGTGTTCCACTTGTTTGGACACTGGTGTTACCTCCCGTAGAGTCACTGCAACCAAGGAATGCGAGGAATATGGCGACAAGTGGTAGGTAGCGTTTTCTAGTAAAAATGTGGGGGAGCATAGTGAAAGGTTATCCAATTACTGTTCTTGCAACTACGCTTGCAAGGTATGAGATGGACTTCTTTCTTTTCACCAACTTTACGCGATGCTCCTGCTGACGCTGAAGCTATAAGTCATAAGCTTCTTGTCCGTGGAGGTTTCATTCGTCAATTACATTCCGGACATTACACGCTTCTCCCGTTAGCGTTTCGTGTTCGGAAAAAAATTATCAAAATTGTAGAAGATGAAATGGATGCTATCGGAGGGCAAGAGGTTCAAATGCCAACGCTACAGCCATCAGCGATTTGGAAGGAGTCTGGAAGATGGGATTCTATGGGTGAAATCATGTTCAGACTTGAAGATCGACATGGTAGCGAATCTGCTTTAGGGGTGACTGCTGAAGAAATCTTCGCAACTGTTGCTAATGAGATTTCTTCTTATAAACAGTTACCGCAGATGTGGTATCAGATCCATACGAAGTTTAGGGATGAAGCAAGGCCAAAAAGCGGCTTGCTTCGGGTTCGAGAGTTCACTATGAAAGATGCATACTCGTTTGATATTAATGAGGAAGGACTTAGCGATGCTTTTGATAAGCAACATCAGGCATATTTAAAAATCTTTAAACGTCTTGACCTTGATGTTATTCCGGTTGAAGCTTCTTCAGGAAATATGGGAGGTTCAGACAGTATTGAATTCATGGTGCAAGCGCCTTCTGGAGAAGATGACGTTCTTTTATGTACCTCTTGTGGTTATGCAGCGAATATTGAAAAAGCTATTTCTCGAGTAGATGACGTGACCGATTCGGCTGGGCCGGATGTTCCGCAGAAATTTGCTACACCTGGCATACGAACAATCAAGGCATTAGCAGAAGCAGGTCACGCTGCTATTAATCAGATTAAAACTATGGTTTATGTGATAGATGAGCAACTAACGCTCGTTCTTGTTCGTGGTGATCAATTTATTAATGAACAGAAATTGGCTGATGTCACACAAGCTATCCTAATCCGTCCTGCTCGTAGAGAAGAAACCGTTAAATTTCTTGGTGCGGAGCCTGGGTCACTTGGGGCTGTGGGTGTTGAGACTTTACCAGTTTTTGCTGATTTCTCTTTACGAGGACGAACTGATATGACTACTGGAGCTAATGAAGATGATTTTCATTTCTCTGGAGTTGATATTGAACGAGATATTCAAGTTGATGACTGGATGGATCTTCGAGAAGTTCAAGAGGGAGAGTCATGTATCAACTGTGGTAATAGCCTTAATCGGGTTTCTACAATTGAAACGGGGCATATCTTTAAACTCGGTACTAAATATGCTGAAGCATTTGGAGCGAAAGTACTTGATGCTAATGGCTCGAATTGTCCGCTGATTATGGGTAGTTACGGCATAGGAATTGAACGAGCTATGGCAACAATTGTTGAAACACACTATGACGATAAAGGGATTATTTGGCCAGTGTCTGTTGCGCCTTTCCATGTGGTAATCACTATTGTGCAAATGAAAAATGCAGAAAGTGTTCAGGTCGCTAATGAACTATATGAAGGCATGACAAATTCAGGGATTGATGTTCTTATTGATGACCGAGATGCACGCGCTGGTGTGAAATTTGCTGATGCTGAATTAATTGGTATTCCTGTTCGGATTACTGTCGGCCCTAAAGGAATAGCTGATGGTGTTGTTGAAGTAACTACCCGCAAGAATAGCGAAACAAATCTTATAAAAATTAAAGATGTTATTTCAAACGTTAGTGATCTTTTACGTGCATATTCTTCTAGCACGGACTCGTAGAGGAAAAGTATGGTTGACAATTCTGAAGATGTTCTTTGGCCCCCTATAGATGAAGTAGTTGAGAAACCTAATGAGACTGTGGAGGAGAAAAAGCGTTTTGGTTTTAGTAAACCTGAGAATGCAAGTGTTTTATATCGTCAACTGGGTATTCAAGTAGAAGATGATGGTGAGGAAACTAGGCCGTAACTACCTAAGTGTTTTCTTCCCGTAATTGAAATTGATCAATGTAAAATTGAAGAGTTGATTTTCTTTCTTTAGTTTCGTAACCGAATTGAGTGATGTCGTAAGAGAGTCGACCATATTTCCCTCTAGGGTGTTTTTCCATAAACGTGTTCATCGCATTACGGACTTTCTCTGTAAAAGGTTGTTCTGCAAGGTCGTAAATACGTTCTACCATTGCGACATCATTTTCCATGAATTCGTGAAAGCGGACATCCATTGACTGCGATGGCGGAAGTAGGTGACGGTCCTCAGATCCTTTGCGGAACATGGTTTCACTACGTTCAATCCAATACCGACCAACATCTCGAAGATGTTCGGGTTTTGTAGATGTTCTTGCCGTATAGGTGATCATCGTTGATAATGATTGCGCAACAGAAACAGGGTCTCTGTGAGTGCAAAGAAAAATAGCATCTGGAAATGTTGTTAGGAGAGGTTGAAATTGTTCAACGTGTTGCGGGCTTTTTAGAATCCATCGCTCGCCCCCTCCTATATGCGTGCATACTTTAAGGACAAGTTTCATCCACTGATACCAAGGAGTTTGATCGGTCGTTGTGTACCAGTCGCGGTACCGACTATCACATAGTGATGTTTCCCAGAGCATGCTTCCGAAAGCTGGCATCATTAATTGAATTTCTTCATGAACATGAGCAGCGTACATATCGTGCATGCGTTTAAAGTATGGAAGAGCATAATTTAGCCCAGCTAAGGTTGATTCTGTTCGCTTATATCTTGGATCAACAGCAAAGCTTTTTCCCTGCTCGTCCTTGGGTGGGACAGGTTCCAATGATTCCCAATATTGAAGGGATCGAAGCGATGGGTCAGAAGCAATCAGGTTATGTAGATGTGTCGTTCCTGTTCGTGGTTGGCCTGCAATAATAATTGGACTTTTAATATCTATATTATGAACTTCTGGGTTCCACTTGATGTAATCAACTATTAGGAGACGTTGAGAAGCATTAGCAATAAGAGTGTTCCAAAAACTCACTTTTCCTGAGGGTCTCAATGTCTGTATAGATTCCCCAATATTCACTAAAAGCTGTAATGGTTCTTCTAAAAGATCATCTCCAAAATCAGTTAACCCTGTTCTTTCAGCAGCTTTTTTCTTTACGGCAGTCACGGACCATTGAAGATTTTTAGCTTCCTCATCCATAGCGTTTAATGCTTCTTCAACACCGTCGGGAAATTGAGGTTGTAAAAGATCTGTAATTTCAGCGAAGTTAGATGAAGAAGGCATTACTTGAGAATCGCATTTCCTACTAAAGAGCGCAATTCTTTTACCGGAGATGTTTCTGGAGTTAATAATCAGTTTCGGTTTTCTTTTGTCCTTGACAGTGATATTGGCATACGCTCAGAGTGCGGGTATTTGTAATGGTCTACTACGATTATGGATATCTAATTTAGGAATGAAAGGGGGGGTAATGAGCGGAATTGAATCAGAAAATGACGCTGCGAGTATTACCGCAACCATTCTTGAAGAAGAAGAAGCAAGAAAAGCTGCTTTAGATCAGGAGAATGCTGACACAGTTTTACCTGATGACCTGCTTCCCGGTGTAGGTGATGAGGAAATGACATTCCGAGAAGGGATACAAAAAGGCGGGCTTTCAATGGCTCTAGTACTTCTGATTCTTTCTATTGTTGAAGAATTTGACCGCGTTGCTATAACTGTTCTCGGCCCTGATATTCAGGACACCTTGAATATTTCTGACACTATGCTTCTTGGTTTAAGTAGTTTTGGTGGTGTCGTTCTTGTTCTGTCAACGATTCCCTTTGCTTGGCTTGCTGACCGTTATAGGAGAGTGGGAGTTCTTTCTATTGCAACTGGGGTATGGGCTGGACTCGTTGCTTTTACGGGTGCTGTACAGAATGCATTTCAATTAGCGATAGGTCGAGCAGGAACTGGTATTGGTGCTGGGGCAAAAATTCCTATCTCACCTTCATTAATAGCTGATCAATATCCAATCGCTATTCGAGCAAGAATCTTTGCTGCTGAAGCGCTTGGTCGTCCAATAGGTCAGGTTATTGGCCCTTTTATCGCTGGTGGTATTGTCCTTCTAGCCGGTGATGGACCTGATGATTGGCGAGTAGCCTTCTACGTTTTCTCAATCCCTGCTTTAATATTAGTCGTTGCGATTTTCTTATTGAAAGAACCTGTGCGCGGGGCCTACGAACAAGACGCCGTTCTCGGCGGAAAGTTAGATAAGGCAGAAGAGGAACCTCCCGTTCGACTTTCCTCTGCATTTCAAAGACTTAAAAACGTTCGTTCTTTTTATTATCTTGTTGTTGGAATTGGAGTACTTGGATTTGCTCTTGTTGCCGTTCCTACAACCATGTCGCTCTTATTAGAAGAATATTACGATTATGGTGCGTTTAAAAGAGGCTGGTTAATCTCCATTAGCTGGGCTGCTGCTCTTATTGCAATTCCCTTTGCAGGAAAATTAGGAGATAAGCTTTTTCGGCAGGACCCAAAGAAAGCTCTTTGGCTTATGGGTCTTCTTGTTACCCTATATGGCATTTTCGTAACTATTGGTGTCCGATTCTCCAACATAGTCTTGCTAATGGTTTTCTACACTCTTGGTAATGCTTGCCAAGGTGCCGCTTTCACACAAATGGGTCCAACTATCTCTGCTGTTGTTCCTTATCGAATGCGGGCACAAGCCTTTTCCCTAGTTGGCGTATACATCTTCCTCATGGGTGGTTTCTTTGGGGGTCTTCTTACAGGAGCTTTCTCGGATGCGTATGGGGAACGTACAGCTCTTACAATCGTTGTCCCTCCTGCTGCTCTAATAGGTGGAGTACTTATTATGTACGGGTCTCGTTATATGAAACGAGATATTTCACTTGTTGTTGAAGAGTTATTAAATGAACAAGAGGAGGAGCGAAGGGCTTCGGAGAACCCTGATCAAGTTCCTGTTCTGCAAGTTCAAGGAATGAACGTGAGTTATGGAAATTTACAGGTTCTTTTTGACGTTGATCTTGAAATTCGGCGCGGTGAAACATTAGCTCTTCTGGGAACAAATGGAGCTGGAAAGTCGACCGCTTTAAAAGCAATTTCAGGTTTACACATGCCGGATAGGGGTGTTGTTCGCATGAATGGGAGAGATATCACACTTGTTGATCCCGAGTATCGTGTATCACTTGGCATGGTCCAAATACCTGGTGGAGAAGCGCTATTTACGAGTCAAACTGTTCAAGAAAATTTAGAAGTTTGGAGTTGGCTTATTGAAGACGAAAACCTACGAAATGACCGCATGGAAAAAGTTTTTACTGTCTTCCCTCAACTTAGTGACCGATTAGATGACAAAGCTGGCTCTTTATCAGGGGGTCAGCAACAAATGTTGGCGTTGGCGAAGGCAGTAATGCTTGAACCTGAATTACTCCTCATTGATGAACTTTCCTTAGGACTAGCACCAGTCGTTGTTCAAGATCTTCTTCAAGTAGTTGAACAGTTAAAGGAAACTGGAATCACGATGGTAATTGTTGAGCAATCCGTGAATGTGGCACTTTCAATTGCAGATAGAGCGATTTTCATGGAACGTGGTCGTGTCCAGTTTCAAGGACCAGCTCAGGAACTTCTTGAACGTGATGATCTTCTTAGAGCTGTCTTCCTTTCAGGAGAAGGTGCATAGCAAATGACCGCTATCTTCGCTGGAGTCATATATAGCAATGAAATTTTATTTCAAGGTTTTATTGATGGTCTTATCTATGCACTCATTGCCATAGGGCTAGTTCTTATCTACAAAGCAACCGGCGTTATCAATTTTGCCCAAGGCGCGATTGGAACATTTGGCGGATTTGTTATGGGAATGCTGATGGTCAATTATGATCTTCCTTATTGGCTTGCTGCTATTCTTGCGATCTCAGCAGCAGCTGCTGTATCTACAGTCACTGAACTATTGGTAGTTCGTCGTTTATTTACAAAACCTCGTCTTTTGCTTTTCGTTGCGACACTAGGCGTCGCTCAACTTGTTGCCCTTGTTCAAGTTTGGCTTCCAACAGTAGATGAACGCGTTGATTATCCAACACCCATCAATGGATTATGGAATATTGATAGCCTTAATATCTTGTTACGAGGTGAACAGGTAACTGTTCTGATTGTTGTCCCTATTCTTGTAATTGTTCTTGGGTATTTACTTCAGAAGACACGGTTTGGTTTAGCTGTTCGATCTGCCGCCGATAATCCGGGAGCAGCTCAACTCGCTGGTCTCTCTATTCGCGCAGTTTCTACTCAGGTTTGGTTTATTGCTGGTGTTCTTGCAGGGATTTCAACGTTACTAATCGGTCCTGTGCAGCAACTAGATGCTGGAGGGGTAGGTTCTAGCTTAGGACCTGAACTTTTATTGTTCTCATTAACTGCCGCTATGTTCGGTCAATTGCAATCATTCCCCCGAGCTTTGGGCGGGGGTATTTTAATTGGAATAGTAAACCGTCTCGTTCTTGCTAATAAAGGAAAGGGTTTCTTAGATGATTGGGGAATCGGGAATGGCTCTAACCTTCTCGCTATTTTCTTAATTCTCTTGATTCTGATGTTATTTGTTACGAGGGGGAACAGAACAAGCGAGCAATCTTGGGTGCTGACCCCGAGGTTGCGTTCAGCTCATAAAGACCTAGTGCAATATCCGGCATATAAATGGGTATCCGTGGTCGGAATGATGCTATTGGCCCTTGCTATTATTGGACTTCCTTGGATCGTAGATAAACCAAGCAGGCTTATAGCTTATGCCGGCGTTATGGTAGTTATGCTTGTTGTTCTTTCTGCCGTTGTTCTTACAGGATGGGCTGGGCAGTTATCTTTGGGCCAATACGCCTTCGCTGGCGTGGGTGCGTTCATGACTGCGTACTATGCAGAATCTTTGAATTATTTCTTAGCTCTTGGGATAGGTGTTTTATGGGGGATTCTTGTTGCTCTAATTGTCGGTATTCCTGCTTTACGTATTAAAGGTCTTTACCTTGGAATAGCTACATTGGGTTTTTCTCTAGTCGCTGGTCGATGGATTCTTTCAATTGATCGCTTAAATACGAATGTCGCGGGTGGGGCTAAGGTAAAGCCCCCTGTGTTATTTGGAAGGTATGATCTTCGAACAGATAAGGAAGCCTATTACTATCTCTGTGTTGCTGCTGTTGCGGTTGTTGTCTATTTACTTTGGCGTATGCGTAGGTCTGGAATTGGTCGCACTTTGATAGCAGTCCGTGATAATGAAATGACTGCTTCTGCCTATACGATTTCACCTACTCGGGCAAAATTGATAGCGTTCGCTGTCTCTGGTGGTATTGGAGCTTTAGCAGGGGGACTCCTTGTTCCTGCTACTGGTTCTCTTCGTTCACTAGCCTTCCAACCAAGTGAATCTTTGTTGGTAATGTCGATCGCTGTTGTGGGTGGTATTTCTTCAATTACTGGCGGGGTTCTTGGAACAGTATTTCTTGTTGGTATTCCAACTGTTTTTGAAAGCAGCGCGCAAGTGCGTCTTTTTTCCAGCGGTCTAGGAATGCTTGTAGTCCTAATGTATTTCCCTGGAGGGCTCATTTCGCTTTTGCACAATGCGAGAGACACAATGCTTACATGGTTAGCAAATAGAAGTGAGTGGTCTCCACCATATAAAGGCCAATCGGATGCTATTTGGTCAAGAAATGAGAATAGAGAAGCTACTCATTCTGATACACCAGCGCTAACGACTTCGGATGTTTCAGTCAGATTCGGTGGGCGGCTCGCTGTTGCTTGTGTTTCTATAAATGTGCAACAAGGTGAGATCGTCGGGCTGATTGGGACAAATGGAGCTGGGAAAACAACTTTGATGAATGCAATTTCAGGTTTTGTTCCGTCAGAAGGCGAAGTTGAATTGTATGGTTCATCTATTCATAATTCAACTGCTCATGTCCGTGCACGAAATGGTATAGGTCGGGCTTTCCAAAACGCTAAGTTATTTGGGAGCCTTACAGCTCGGGAAACTATTATGACTGCGTTAGAAGCAAGGGAACGATCCCTTCTTCTTCCTTCAATGCTGGGTGTTCCTCCTTCTCCATTTGTTGAGAGAAGGAAGAAAGCCGAAGCAGAAGAGATTATTCATTATCTTGGTTTAGGTCGATACGCTGACCAACTAATATCTGAGCTTTCAACAGGAACGAGACGAATTGTTGAACTTGGATCTCTTATCGCTCTGGATACACAGTTAATGCTTCTTGACGAACCTACAGCAGGTGTAGCGCAGAAAGAAACAGAAGCTTTTGGGCCGTTAATCCATGCAATTCGAAAAGAGCTTGGCAGTTCTATTCTTCTTATCGAACATGACATGCCGATGGTGATGTCAATCAGTGACCGGATTTATTGTTTAGAGTCAGGTTCAGTTATATCAGAAGGGACCCCTAACGAAGTTAGAAATGATCCTGGTGTTATTGCTTCATATTTAGGTACTGATGAACGTGCGATTCAACGTAGCGGAGATGGGTCTATCTCGTAAGTCTATGCCCAGGTACACCATTGTTTAAGAGGCATACGTTTTGATTCAAGTGAATTGACTGGCTGTTTCCAGTCAGGGTAGCCAATAGACATGCCGCAAAAGAGCATTTCATTAACAGGAGATTTAACAAACATTGAAACAGCTTTTTGGTGCATCGCCCATGCTTCCTGAGCGCAAGTTCCTAAACCGGATTCTTCAGCTAGGAGCATAAAAGTTTGAAGAAACATACCTAGGTCTGACCATTGGGCAGAACCCATGCTTCGGTCAACAAAGCAGAAAAAAGCAGCAGGCGCTCCAAAAAAATCATAGTTTTTTGACATGTTTGCAAGCCTTGCAGGCTTATCATCTCGAGGTATACCAAGTAGGGAATACATCTCCTCACCCAATTCATACCTGTTTGTTCTGTAAGGTTCTTGGAGTTTCGGTGGATAGATAGGGTATTCGGGTTCTTCTAAGGGGAATTCATTGATATGTGATTTGAAATCACTCATTCGGTTATCATTAATGACGTAAATTCTCCAGGGTTGAACATTACCGCCAGATGGGGCTCTTGCAGCTTTGTCCAGCAATGAGGAAAGAAGCTCATCTTCTACGGGCGTAGGTAAGAAACCACGTATAGATTTTCTTTGCATAACTGCTTGTGAAACTTCCATTTTTACTCCAAACGATTTAGTCCAAGTATCGAAATATCAGACTAGTAGTCGAATTTTCTCAACTAGCGACCTTTCCTTAAAAAAATAGGGGGCAGCTTTTGCTGCCCCCTAGAAAATTTTAATTCATTTACGAATTCATGTTTTTTTATTCGTCAAATTTAAACCATTCACCAGTAACAGGAACCCAACAGTTCACTGGTGCTGGACATCCATTGAATGTTCCATCAGACCCTTTGTTAGTACTGCGGGAAGCTAATGTGAATTTCACTGCCTGCATTTGTGTTGAGAAATAGTTCTTGTTCGGACCGAAAGCTCCTTCTCCGTTAGAACGGAAGGCCTGAGGTCCAGATACTTCTCTCATTGCATCGGCAAATGAATCACGGGTTGGGTTAACACCCGCATTCTCTAATGCTTCTTTAATGACATACTGCATGGTACATTCACCTGGTGCATAGTCTGAATTCAGGAGTTCACCATCTGCGGTCTCTAAACCAACTTCTCCTGATGGTGCACCTTTGTCGCTTTGGCCGTTAAAGACTGGGAAATGTGCTATCCATTCTTCTCGACATTGTGCTTCAAACGCATCATCATCGCCTACACCCCCATTAGGAGTTGCGTAAGAATCATAAGATGTTACGCAGATAGCATTTTCTGCGGCCGGGTTCGTTCGGCTTGCACCAAATGGTGTGCAATTCGAAGACGCTGAATCTAGAATCGTCCGATCCCATGACGGTTGTAGTGTCCCTACTTCTCCCCAGAAACCAGATGCGTATATGAATGGAATGATAACAAACACGTGGTCAACGCCTTCTGCAGTGAATTGGGCCACCGCGGCAGCGCCTTCAGCATTTGCGGCAGCATTATCTCCGCTTAATGTGTTAACAGTAATTGTCGTCGTGGAGTATCCAGCTTCTTCAAGAATTGCTTTAGCTGCTTCACCAGCTGCTCCAATTGCTGGGTTATTTGAGTCGAGAATACCGACCTTTGAACCAGCCGGAATTATTCCTTGAGCAACTATGAGTTTCGCTCCAGCATCACCAGCTATTTCAGATGGTGGATTTAGAGCAAATAGACGGTTAGGTGCTGCATCCATCATAAGTTGTGGTGCGACTTCACCGTAAAAGAAAGTCGTATCATTATCTTCGGTGAAACAAGGGATGAATGCTTGGCTGAACCCTGAAGCATTTATTGCCATGAAGACTTGCTCATCAAGAACAGCTTTTGTACAGGAGTCTTCCATTGATGCTGGACTTAACGGATCCCAAGTTATCTGAACGCCTTCAACCATCCTTCCATTGATGCCGCCAGCTTCATTCCATTCATCAAAATATAATGTGAATCGTTCCGACAGATGATCAGTTGTCAACGCTGCTGGAAGTGGATATCCAATATCAATCAAACCTTGAAGGTCAGATACAACAACACCTATTTTGATGGTGTCTTCAGTGATTCCAACATCAGAAGCCGTTCGTTCTTCTACTGGTTCCGGCTCAGGAGCAGTTTCTTCTTCAGTTTCTTCTTCAGCTTCTTCTTCAGCTTCTTCAGCTTCTTCTTCAGCTTCTTCTTCAACTTCTTCAGTTTCTGATGCTTCACTACTGCTATCAGAACTACTGCTATCAGAACTGCTACTTGAACTGTCGTCGTCTCCACCGCCACAACTGGCCATGATCATGACAAAGCTCAAAAAAACAGCTATTAGCTTCAATAGTTTTTTACTCATTTTCCCTCCCCGAAATGAATACCTATCAACAATCACGTTGACATACTTTGTAATTACTTTGCGTTACTGCAAGTACTTTTAACACTAGTACTGCAATGAGATACGTCAAGCCGAAGAGGTTTTAGGCTTCTAGAAACTCTCCGAGTAAAATTGTTGCATTCAGTGGTGCTTTCGCTGAAATAAAGTGCTCTTTATACGTTGTGAATCGACCTTGACACTTATTATTAATTTCTTCTTGTGTGTAATCCAATTGATAATAAGAATGCAAACCAAGCGTTTCTCCGTTTTTCATTGCATTATCCGCATCTAGAACAGCAAAAACAACGCCCTTAATTCCTTCACCGTTTTGTTCCATTTCTGCTCGGATTGGGCTTGGCTTGTTAGGGATTGGGGATATGAGTTCTATCCCAGCGTTCCATGCCATAGCGACACGAACCCCAAATGATTCAGCTTCTCCATCTGTATTTTCTGGAGCAAATTCAGCATCTAATAGTGTTTCAAAATATGTCTTTCCCTTTTCGAAGTCCCATACGGCTACGACTATACGATTTATCCCTTTTTGCTGCATTACCGTAATCTAGCTCGTGTTAGTGCTGGTTTTCTCACTTGATCCGAAGAAGGCAAAGAGTACCGTTTGTAATAGGTAACATCCGATACCCATAAGCCAAGTAGCCTGTAACCCATCAAGGGCCTCACTTGGATTATCTGGTCGTCCAATTATTGTAAAGGCAAGAGCAACACCTAATGCAAGTGAGAGCTGAAAGATTGTGGTTCTACCTGCTCCAGCCATGCCAAATTGATCTCTAGGAACATCGCGCATTGCTGCTCCAATAAGTTGAGCGAAACCAAAACCAGCAGAAAAGCCGATGAGAAGACTTGGTAACAAGATTCCTTTCAGATAATCGGGTTCAACTTTCGTGAAAAGTAGATGGCACGTTAGTCCTGCCGCACCAAGGATCCCTCCTACGGTAAGAAGCGGCCCATTTCCTATTCGTTCGGCTAGTCGTCCTGCTGGTGGAGAAACGAAGGCGGTAAGTAATGGGCCTGGAGCTATGGCAAAACCAGTTTTTAGCACTGACCACTCCCAGGTTCCTTGAATGAACGTGGGGAGGGATATGAGCCAAGCAAAAAATGCAACAATAAA
>CENZ01204267.1_pt1 | contig 35669 bp, 34 predicted proteins | sample 361341 | NCBI WGS metagenome assembly CENZ01 (sample SAMEA2619782, study PRJEB7988) | marine metagenome | biome: marine biome (ENVO:00000447); feature: deep chlorophyll maximum layer (ENVO:xxxxxxxx); material: "saline water (ENVO:00002010), including plankton (ENVO:xxxxxxxx)" | depth 50 m
TGCTGACCTTTGAAGGCGCTCTTTTGGGGTTTCGCAGGGTCCCGGATTGTGTAGACCACTCGAAATCCTATCTGTAAACGCCAGAAAATCCTGAAGTTTTCCTTAATTTGTCGGATTTTCAGCGGAGAATTTAAGCGCTATTTGATTCTCCACGTCCCAAGCCTAACTCAATGGCACTACAAGACCGTGACTTAGCTAGAACTCAGAAAATTTCGTGGGTGGGACTCTTACAGATTGTGACAGATATCACATCGGTAATGGTAAAGATTCCAAGACACCCCGAAATCTCCACCAAGCCATTGAATTTTAGCGATTTACGGGAATTTGGCAAACCCTCGGCGAGAAAATGATAAGCTGCGCCGCTGCAGCCAGGACTTGCTTTGATGGAATTGAATTTAACAGCTATCGCCCTGCTCGCCGGGACAGGCTTCCTGGCTGGCGGCATCAATACAATCGCTGGTGGTGGCTCTAACCTGACTCTGCCAATGCTGATGATGCTTGGCCTGCCAGCAGACCTGGCAAATGGTACCAATCGCGTGGCTGTTTTGATGCAGTGTGTAGTAGGTGTGGCTGGTTATGACAAGCACAACACCCTGGATCGCCCCGCCATTGCGCCCGTCCTGGTGCCCACCCTGCTGGGTGGTGTGCCTGGCGCCCTCGGCGCCGCCCTCATGCCCAATCTCTATCTCAAGCCGGTGCTACTTGTCACCATTCTCAGTATGTCTGTGCTTATCCTGCTCAGGCCAGAGGTGATCGCCCCACCCGCGGGAACCCCGACGCAATCGCCTGAAGATAACCCGAAAGCCTGGTGGGCGCTATTTGCAGCCGGCATCTATGGGGGCTTTGTCCAGGCGGGAGTCGGTTTCATCCTGCTCGCCGCTCTGGCGGGAGGGCTACGCTATGACCTGGTCAGGGCCAATGCACTGAAAATGACCTGTGCGCTGGCCTTCACCGTGGTCGCGCTGGCAATATTTATCGCGTTTGATCAGGTCAGCTGGGTCCCGGGCTTTATAGTTGCCGCGGGAACTATGGCTGGCGCCCACCTTGCTGTCAAAGTTGCTGTGAAGGCTTCCCAGAACAGCATCAAATGGTTTCTCTTCGCCATGACTTTGGTTGCAGTAGCTGGCGGTCTCTACCTGTGAACCTTACGTAAACGCCTTGGTTCAATAGACTTTGACCAACAGGCTTAGCCAAATGTCTTGGGTGGTGGGAAAGTAATTTTGATAGATGCGCCGCCCATGTTACTGGTATTCACCTGAATATCACCTTCGTAGCTCTTGACGATATCAGCTACAACAGCCAGCCCAATTCCTTGTCCTTGCGCTAAAGTATCAGATCTGGCACCTCTCTGTAGCACATAGGCTAATCGTTCGTTGGGAATACCTTTGCCGTTATCATCAACCTGCAGTATGACGCTTCTATTAGCGCCAGACTCCCTGCATATACGAATCTTGATCTCGGACTCACCATACTTGTAGGCGTTGTCCAGGACATTACCCAACACTTCCATGAGGTCACGCTCATCTCCAACGAACTGCGCTGCCTTGTCAAAATCCCTAACTACCATCATGTGTTTATCGGCGTAGACTTTCTGCAGTGCGTCTATCACCTTGTTCGTTGCCTCGGCAATATTGACCCGGCGTGATAACGATCCGGCGTTATTGGTTTGCACAGCCCGCTGCAGCTGATATGTGACTATTTGGTTCATCCGCTCTAACTGCTCATCGGCGGCCTGCAGCTGCGCGACAAAATCTGCATTGCTATCCGGCTTGGCCTTGAGCTGCGGAATGATGCCGGTCAATACGGCAAGCGGCGTCTTCAGACTATGGGCAAGATCACCAAGAGTCGTGCGATAGCGGCTTTGCTGTTTGCGCTCACTCTCAATCAGCATATTGAGATTTGCGGTAACGCCCTGCAGTTCTCTTGGATAGCGGGCCCCAAGCTTGTCCTTTTCCCCGGTCTCAATACGCTTCAAGTCTCGCGCCATGCGACTGAGTGGCGATAGCCCCCAGCGCAGCAATACAGTCTGGATGATAAGCAGCAGCACCGCCGCACCACCAAGCCAGGACCAGAGATCACGCTGAAAATTGCTGATTTCGGAATAATAGGGCTCGGCATCTTCCAGTACAGTGAAATTATATTCACTGATTCCATCCTCCCAGAGAATGCCATAACTCTGGCGAAAATAGATCACGTAGTTGGCGTCTATGCGCCCAAAACGAGACAGACCGACCCCCACGTTTTCTCGCAGAAAACCAGTTTCAGGCGGGCTGAATGCCCGGGCTGAATCACTGCGCCAGAGCTCACCTGCACTGGAGCTGCTGATATAACCATAGAGGCCGGAATCCAATTGATTGAAGCGAGGTTCCTGCAGCGTTTCCAGAAAGTAGAACTCTCCATCACGCTCATCCACTGCAGACAACAGCAGATAGATCTGTACCTGCAATCGTTCCGCTGCCCCGGCTTCGACACTTGAGCGAAATGCCCGCTCCAACACCACACCGGTAATTCCCAGAAACAGGAAAAGAAGAATGCTGAATACCAGCATTAGGCGGGATTGCAAAGAGTAGCCAGAGACCCTGGCGTTGGAACTCATGGAAACGGCCTGTGCAGATTTATCAGGTTTCCGCCAGGCTAAAGCAGTAACCCTGACCCCTGACAGTTTCAATCGGTTTCAGCGTCTGCTCCGGGTCCAGTTTTTGCCGCAGTCGTCGTACAAAGACTTCCAGCACATTACTATCCCGATCATAGTCCTGCGCGTACAGATGCTCAGTCAATTCAGTTTTTGAAATTACCTGACCTGGATGCAGCATAAGATACTCAAGCATCTTGTACTCATAGGCTGTGAGATCAACGCCTTCTTCGTTAACGGTCAGCCGTTTTGCGGTGATATCGAGGCTCAGGGGGCCAAACTCTAACTTGGGCTTAGCGAATCCAGCGGCGCGGCGCAGTAGCGCATTGAGGCGTGCCTGAATCTCCTCTAGCTGGAATGGTTTCACGACGTAATCATCAGCACCAGCATCGAGCCCAGCAACCTTGTCCTGCCAGTCGCCACGCGCTGTCAGAATCAGGATTGGAAAACTCTTGTCGGCAGCGCGAGCTTGCTGGATCAGGGAGATACCGTCTATCTCAGGCAATCCGAGATCAACGATCGCAGCATCATAGTCATACTCAGTGGCATAATACAGACCCGCTTTACCATCCACCGCGACGTCAACCACATAACCTTGCTTTGTGAGGCCCTGCTCCAGCTGTTGACGCAGTAAACTCTCATCTTCAACGACTAATAATCGCATCGTCGACTACCTCCTGTGTGCCATTCGATTCCAGGAATCAGGTACCGCCAGTTACTTCTCCGGTCCTGGCGTGCACGAAAACGGTGAAGACTTTACCCGCATTTTCCATACGAATCTGATAACGCTGCGCGGCTCCTTCACCGACTAACGTGATACGCAGTATATTTCCCGCAAATTGCTGCCTGGCCAGATTCACAGCCTGTCGCTCTGTGATGAGGCCGTTGGCCTGGGGATTTATTCGAAGATCTCGCAGCGGATTGGAGCGGTCCAACTGATTCTGCTCAACCTGGAAAGGCAAAATCTGTCCATGGGAGAACAGGCTCCAACACATAAACAAGCCAAAAAGGAAACTTATCGTTCCAGCTTTCTTCAAAACTCACCCCAAAGGTGCCAGTTCGACCCTATTGCGGACTGGCTGCTGTTTTAATTTGCAGGCTGAATGCTCACTCTGAGCCGAATCTGCTCACCGGGATCGGAATCGGTTCGCACAGAGTATTCTTCACCATTGTAGAGATATGTCACCTGATAACCGACCAGACGCTCTTCTTCAAATTTTTCATATGCTGTCTCGCAGCGCTGCACAGTTTCGTAGACGCGCACAGCATTTCTGCTACGGTTACGGTCTGTGACTATATCACGTCCGATTGAGTGGCCCAACATGGCACCTACCACAGCACCAATCCGCTTGTTACTCTTGCCGTTGCCTACCGCATTGCCGAGTGCACCACCGATGATGGTACTCACCAAAACCGGTGTCCTGGAACCACTGCGTGAGGGGTAACGATCGATGACAACCTCCTCCCAACACTGTTCCATAGGCTCGGAAATTTCCACTATCTGGTAGATAGGTCGCGTCTCGATTACATCACCGTATTCATAGGTGGTTTGCCCACTCGCTGAGATTGTCCAGATGCTGGCACAACTTGCTAGTAGAATTGATAACCTGTTCATGTTTGCGCTCACCTCACTGCTTGCCTTGCGGATATTCTCAGGCGACCAGATTCAGCCCCAAACGCCTGCGGAATGGATCACCACATTACAGGAAGGAAAGTTAGCAGCTACAAGCTTAATTGAAGCTTAAGCGCGAGCGGGCAACTCAAAAATCGGCTCTGGTGTCGCCCAGGAGCCATAAAAAGATCAAATGGAACTGAAATTTGGGGCAGTTATTGATTGGTTTTTAGGCCCGCGGGAATTTAAAGGCACGGTGCAGATGATGCTTAGTAATGCGGCGGCTTCTCCTGGGCAGGATCTGACTGCACATCCTGCAAGCCGCTGGCGGCCTCTAGCAGCTGATCTCGCAAATACTTGACCTGTACGGTCAAGTCATCGATTTGACCCTGCTGCCTGGTGACTATGGCATTAAATTTCTCAAGGGCATCTTCCTGAAATGCTAACTGGCTCTCCAACTCTTCAATTCTGGTTTCAAGTGCTTCCAACAGTGAAAATCCCTCCAACGGCTCGCCTCTTGGCACCACTAAGGTGCGCCTATAGCAATACCCTAGCAGATCATTGTGGCAAGATTACAGTACTGGTTCTTTAAGAAAAATCGGATACACTAGCGGTGTCAATTGTCGTGTTGATTATTGAACCTATGTCACCAAGGGCGGAAATTTAGATCATCATGGATAAAGCACCAATCAACTGGACCAACATGCTGCTGTTCAGTCTCACCCCTGCGTTTGCTGTCACCCTGGTACCTCTTTATGGGTATTTCTACGGTTACGACTTGTATGAATGGCTGATGTTCCTCTTCCTGATGATGTTTTGCGGCCTTTCTGTTACTGCCGGCTACCACCGCATGTGGTCACACAAAGCCTACAAGGCCCATCCGATTGTGCGCTTCATTTTTGCGCTGGGCGGGGCCTGTGCGCTGCAAAATGATGTGATGCACTGGTCCTCTGATCATCGGCGCCATCACCGTTTCGTCGACGACAATCAGCGCGACCCTTACTCCGCTGGCAGGGGTTTCTGGTTCTCTCACATTGGTTGGATTCTGCGGAATCATGAAAGTAGCAAAGAGGACTTTTCCAACATCAAGGATATCCAGCAGGATCCCATCGCAGTTTGGCAGCACAAACACTATTTGAGCCTGGTATTGCTAACCAACATCGGCGTGCCAGCATTGCTGGGCTACCTCCACGGCGACATCATTGCCTGCCTGCTTCTGGGTGGACTTCTGCGCCTGGTCCTGAGCCAACATGTTACTTACCTCATTAATTCCATCGCCCACATGTGGGGTGGACAAACCTTCAGTGATTCCCATTCAGCTAGAGACAACCCCTTTCTCGCCCTGATCACTTATGGAGAGGGTTACCATAATTTTCACCACACGTTTCAATGGGACTACCGGAATGGTGTCAAATGGTGGCATTTTGACCCAACCAAGTGGTTGATCCGCACCCTATCGTGGATCGGCCTCACTCGAAACCTGAAACGCACCAGCCCCGCTCAAATCGAAACAGCTCGGCTGCAAATGCAGTATCAAAAGGCACAAGAAAAATTCGCCATGCGCGATATACCAGAGAACTGGCGTCTGAAGCTGGAGCAAGAATACGAACAGTTCCAGCTGCTGTTGAATCAGTGGAACGAGATGCGCCAGACCTGGCAAGAAGCCAAAGAAAAGCGCATCCAGGATGCGCTGGCACATTGGGAGCATATGCAGTTGCGTGATCGCTACAAGGAGCTAAAGTACTCAGTCAAAGTGCAGAAAAAACGCTGGCGCGAGGTACTGCGTAATCTTCATGACGCGCTACCAGCGCCAGCTTGAGCCGTCCTGACTTTGTAGACGGATTAAAAGCTTATGCGTTATAAAGAATTGAACGCAATAAGACGGCGATCTATCAAGCCTGATATTGAGTATCTGAGTGCTGGAGCAAAAACAACATACAATTGACATAATCAGTATCGATATTCACTGTGTGAGAGTCCGAACAACCTGCAGGTTGCGGCCAAAAGACCAGCGCAGCAGAAAATTCAGTGCTCAGGCCGGTAATCAGTAAATTGCCGTCCGACGCAAACATCTGTTCCAGACCGCCCAGCTAAAAGTTTTCAATTGAGGAACCGACCATGATCAAACAAACCCTGACAGCGGCCCTTTGCATTGCTTTGAGCCTGGCAGCTCACGTCGCCAGCGCCGTTGAGGAAGGAGATCCCGCACCAGACTTCTCCCTCCCATCCATCTACAGCGACAGACCCGATGTCACTTTCGAGGGGCTTGCGGGCAAAACAGTCTATGTCGATTTCTGGGCCTCATGGTGCGCGCCATGCCTGACTTCTTTGCCTTTGTATAACGACATGTATAACAAATACAAGGACCAGGGGCTTGAAGTTGTAGCAATCAATGTGGACAACCCGGTAGAAGACGGGCTCGATTTCTTGCTGGATACGCCGCTGGATTTTCTGATCCCATCTGACCCTGATGGAGAAATGGCAACCCAGTTCAACGTTATTGGTATGCCCTCGTCTTATCTGATCAGCCCGGACGGCGAAGTTAAGCTCGTCCATATGGGATTCCGGCCCAGCGACATGGAAATGATAGAAGCCGCTATCGTCGAAAATCTGCCAGAGTAGCGCAGCATGCGAATTATTCGGCTCACAGTCTCAGCTTTAATCGCGCTAGCTGCGCTGAGCTCCTGTACCCAGGTGCGCCCCTGGGAACGCGGCTACCTGGCCAAGGAAGAGATGGCCTGGGACCGTGATGTGCTGGAGCGCCAGCTCAATGACCATATATTTTTCAGTAAAGAAGCTTCCTCCGGCGGCAATAGTGCCGCCGGCGGTGGCTGCGGTTGCAACTAAGCACCTGCGCCCACTGCTGATTGTTCTGGCCTAGCGGGAACCTATTTTGAAAAGCAACCCCTCTCGCAGTCTGATTGCACTCTCCACCTCAGCTCTCGCCCTGCCGGGTATCGCCCAAGCGGATGCCCCGCCGACTGAATCCACACTCTCGTACAAGATATCCAACTATCAGGAGGATGATCTGACGCGGGCACAGGTGCCGTTTGGAGGATTGGGACGCTATGACATTGATGTGCACCAATTCCAGTATGTTTCACCACTCGGCATAGATTTCGCCCTGTTCATTGATGCCAATCACGAGGACATGAGCGGTGCCTCGCCGTGGTTTTCTACTGCAAACGCCGCCGGAGAGCCTGTCATCAACATGAGCGGCGCCAGTGGTATTACTGATGCACGCAGCGAACTCTCCATCGGCACGCGCTACTACAGTCAGAATGGTAATTTCGGTGGCGCAGTGGGTTACTCCGAAGAAAACGACTATCGCGCCACGTACGTTAATCTCAGCGGCTCGCGCAACTTCAACAATGACCTGACCACCGTCACATTAGGATTCAGCCACTCGGCCGACGATATTTTCCCCACCGACGCCGAGCTGTTCAATCGGGTTCGAAACGAAGACAAGCGCGCTACTTCAGCGGCAGTGAGCCTCAGCCAGGTCATCAACCGGGTGACCACTTTTCAAACCGCTCTGAGTATAACCGAGCAGTCTGGCTTTCTATCCGATCCCTACAAACTGCAGGACGCCAGGCCCGACAACAAGACCCAAATCGCGTTTTCTAATTCCCTGCGCTATTTCTTCATCGAAGCTGACGGTGCCCTTCAGGCTAACTATCGTTATTATCACGATGACTTTGGCATCAGCTCTCACACTCTGGACCTGTCGTGGTTCCAAAATATAAACCGCTCATTCCAGGTTGCTCCCATGCTGCGCTACTACAGTCAATCGGCAGCAGACTTTTACACCAATATCGACGACTTCACCAAGCCACTCACGGAGCCTCAGTCCAGCGATTATCGCCTCTCGGCATTCGGCGCGTTCAGCGGCGGCATCAACCTGATAGCAGATTTTGGTGACTGGACGGCAACGTTTACTGCCGAGCGCTATGTGGCGAATGAAAAATATTCTGTCTATGCGGTGAATCAACCCAGCCCGGCTCTGGTGCAATTCGTGCGCCTGTCTCTGGGCGTTGATTACTCCTTCTAACCTTCCTTCAACATGCCCTATTCCCTCAGACGCTTCAGCTTCAAAGCAATGGGAAGCCCGTGTGAGCTGCAGTTCTATGACGACTCACGGGTCCAGGCCCGAAAACGAGCCCGCGAATTGATCCAGGAATCGGAGCGCCTCGAACGCAAATATTCAAGATACCTGGAAGATAGTTTTCTGTCACAAATCAACAGGTCAGCAGGTGCTAGCGCTGGCATCACATTAGATGAGGAAACTCGTAAACTTTTTGACCATGCAGCAACCTGCTATCACCTCAGTGACGGTCTGTTCGACGTCACCGCAGGCATATTGCGAAATGTGTGGAATTTCCGCTTACCTCAGCTACCAGACCCGGCACGACTGTCCGCCCTGCTTGCTGTTATCGGTTTTGACAAATTACGCTGGCAGCACCAGACGCTTTACCTGGCTGCCGGTATGGAAGTTGATTTCGGCGGCATCGTAAAGGAATACGCTGCCGACGCGGTCAGCAGGCTGGCGCGTGAACTCGGGATAGCCCACGGTCTGGTAAACCTCGGCGGCGATTTTTCCGTGATCGGAAGCAAACCGGACGGCAGTCCCTGGCCAGTTGGCATAGCTAACCCCAGACAACCCAAGGCCATGATGGCCCGCATCGACCTGCTCGATGGCGGATTGGCCTCGTCTGGCGATTATGCGCGCGGCTTTGTACTGGATGGGAAACGTTACAGCCATATCCTTAATCCCAAAACTGGTTGGCCCTGCAGCGGGCTGCGCGCTGTTAGCGTGGCGGCTAATCTCTGCACTGTCGCAGGGTCCTTTGCAACCATCGCGATGCTAAAAGAGGAGCAGGACGCACTGAACTGGTTGGAGGAATCCGGCCTGCCCTACGTCTATATGGACAGCAGTGAAGAGATCAAGGGACCAGCGCTGCAGACTGCGGCGCCAGACGAGTATTAGGGGAAAAGTTGCAGCGGATGCTCATCCAGCGCCGACGACTGTTCGCGCAGCTCGAGAATATGCTCAGCCCAATACCGCTCTGTGTTAAACCAGGGAAAGTTAAGTGGAAATGCAGGATCGTTCCAGCGACGGGCTAACCAGGCACTGTATTTCATCAGCCGCATGGTACGAAGGCATTCAATAAGCGCCAGCTCACTCACTTTAAAGTCATAGAACTCATTATAGCCCTCGACCAGCTCAAGAAGTTGTCCCTGGCGCTGGTCGCGCTCTCCTGAAAGTAGCATCCAGAGGTCCTGAATTGCCGGCCCCGACATGGTATCGTCGAAGTCGACGAAATGCGGTGTGTCATCGCTCCAAAGTACGTTGCCAAGGTGGCAGTCACCGTGAATTCGCAAGGAGTCCCACCCTCCCAGCGCGCTGATCTGCGCATCCATTTTGTCCACAAGATCCCTGGTCAGGCTCTCATAGGCGACGATCAGGTCTGCAGGGATGAAATCATTCTCAAGCAGGTAGCGGCTATTCTGCCTGGCGAAGACATCCAGGCTTAAGGCATTGCGATGCACGAACTGCCGCTGAGCACCAACCGCGTGAATTCGAGCAACAAAACGTCCCATTGTTAACAGGCTGTCCAGGTCTTCCATATCGGGAGTCCTGCCAATCAGCTGGGGGAAAATAGCAATCTGAAAACCATCGCATTCCACCAGCGATTCGCCAGAATCGAGCACCATGGGCGGGACTACAGGTATTTCTAGCTCATACAGCTCACGCGTGAATGTGTGCTCTTCGAGAATCTGTTGCTGAGTCCAGCGATTAGGTCGGTAAAACTTGGCAATTATGTTACTGCCGTCCATCAGACCAATTTGATAAACACGATTCTCGTAGCTGTTCAGCGCGAAGAATCGCGCATCTGGTGAGAAACCCAAGGATTCGATTGCCGAAAGCACCCAATCAGGGGTAAGCGCAACAAATGGGTGATCAGAAACTAGCAACAGGTGTTCCTGTGGCGCCGGGAATCCAGGCGCACAGCTGCCGCCCGCCTGACACGGTTTTAGACGTCCTGGTTATCGGTCTTGGTGCTACCGACCAGGGACACGGGAAAGGGCGTGATATTGTCACCGCTGGAAATTTTAGCTACCCCACTCTTTTCGACCTCATCAATTCTGATGATGGCCTGAATTGGGATGAAGCTGCGTCTGACTCCACTAAATTCGGCCTTTAGTTTTTCTTCACTGGGATCAACCACCACCTGGGAACGTTCATCGAAAAGAAATTCCTCGATTTCAATGAAACCATAGAGATCACTCTGGTAGACCTGCTTTACGAACACCTCATAAACCTTGCCTTTATTGAGGAAAGTGATCTTGTATATCTCAGTCGTATTTGTCATTAAAATCAATCTCTTAGAGAGTTATCGCAACCCCTTGAAGGCATTGGCCGCGGCGCATATCGAGCAATCGAGACAGGCTCAGCTAGGGTAACTCTAATATTAGGCTATTGCGATGAAATTCAAGGGCTTTGCCGCTGGGATGGGATCAGAGACCTGCTATAATGCGTGCCCTTTTTTTAAGAAGACGTGCCTGGGCGGGCCTGCCCGTAATAAGCGATGACTGAAGAATCTTTATTGGTACCCGAAACTGGTCAAGACCCTGTGACACCCGAAGCAAACTCCGGTGGCCGCAAGGTATTCATTAAAACCCATGGCTGTCAGATGAACGAATATGATTCATCCCGGATGCTGGACCTGCTCAAGGATAGCGAAGATGCCGTGCTGGTAGACTCTCCAGAGCAGGCCGACATTCTGCTGTTGAACACCTGCTCAATTCGCGAGAAAGCTCAGGAAAAGGTGTTTCATCAGCTTGGCCGCTGGCGCAGCCTCAAAGCCGACAATCCCAATCTGCGCATTGCCGTGGGCGGTTGTGTCGCGAGCCAGGAAGGTGCCGCCATTGGCAAGCGCGCTCCCTATGTTGACGTCGTATTTGGCCCTCAAACCCTGCATAAATTGCCGGAGATGCTGCAAGAATCGAGAGCAGGCGAAACCGTGGTCGATATCAGCTTCCCTGAAATCGAGAAGTTCGATCGCTTACCGGAGCCACAAGTGGATTCCTGTCAGGCCTTCCTCACTATCATGGAAGGCTGCAGCAAGTACTGTAGCTTCTGTGTGGTGCCTTATACACGGGGTGAAGAAGTAAGCAGACCTCTTGACGACGTTCTGGCCGAAGCCGTGCATTTGGCTGACCAGGGTGTTCGGGAAATTAATCTGCTGGGTCAGAACGTGAATGCCTATCGCGGCCTTAACCATGAGGGCAAATTAGTCGATCTCGCCTTGCTCATCAATTTCATCGCCAGCATCGAAGGTATCGATCGAATCCGCTTCACCACCTCTCATCCTGTAGAATTCAATCAGAACCTGGTGACAGCCTACGACCAGGTCCCAGAGCTCGTGTCCCATCTTCACCTGCCGGTTCAGAGCGGCTCTGATCGCATTCTCACCGCCATGAAACGAGGCCACACCGCTCTGGAATACAAGTCCCTTATTCGCAAGATCAAAGCCAAGCGACCAGGCATCAGCCTATCTTCTGATTTCATCATCGGCTTTCCGGGAGAGACTAACGCAGATTTTGAAGACACGATGAAACTCATCATCGATATAGGCTTCGATACATCGTTCAGCTTTATTTACAGCGCGCGGCCTGGCACTCCAGCGGCAGAATTGAAGGACGAGACCAGCGAGCAAGAAAAGAAGCATCGGCTGGCAAGCCTACAGTCCCAGATCGTATCCCAGGCCAGAGCAATCAGCGAAGCCATGGTGGGAGGCACGGAGTCTGTTCTGGTGACCGCAGTGTCCAAGAAAGATCCGGGCGCACTGCAGGGGCGTACTGAAAACAATCGGGTAGTGAATTTCCGAAGTGGCGATCATTCACTAATCGGAAAATTTGCAGACATCAAGATAACTGACGCACTGCCCAATTCACTGCTGGGGCAGCTGTCTTGAATCCGATATCCTGAGTCCTGTTGCGCCCAACACATCTATTTCCCTTTTGCCATTAATTGCTAACTATGACCAATCATTCAGTAAGTCTCACTCTGCTTCCTGACAACGCACAACGTTTAGCCAATCTGTGCGGCAGACTCAATGAGCACATCCAGCAAATTGAAGCAGACATGGCACTGAAAATACGTCAGCGCGGAAATGTCTTCCTTCTCTCCGGTGACGAGAATGCGGTAGCGAACGGGAAAGAACTGCTCGAGATGCTCTATCAGTCTACGGCCGGCGGGGAAACTCTAAATCCAAATCAAGTCCATCTCGCAGTCCAGGAGTTTTCAGACAGCAGCGCCTCGAGTTCTGAAACTGACCAGGCTATTGACGCTGCGTCTCTCATCAAGACTCCAAAAGGCAGTGTCAAGCCGCGCAGCAACCACCAAAGGGAATACGTGCGCACGATCTGGCGCAACGACATTAATTTTGGCATTGGTCCGGCTGGAACAGGCAAGACCTATCTGGCGGTTGCCTGCGCCGTAGAGGCCCTCTTAAAAGAAAAAATTAATCGCATTCTCCTTGTGCGCCCAGCAGTAGAGGCCGGAGAAAAACTGGGATTCCTGCCTGGCGATCTGGCGCAAAAAATTGACCCTTATCTGCGCCCGCTATATGACGCACTTTACGAGATGCTCGGTTTCGAACGAGTGGAACGTTTGATCGAAAAGAATGTGATAGAAGTAGCACCGCTAGCCTATATGCGCGGTCGCACACTGAACAATGCTTTTATCATTCTGGATGAAAGCCAGAACACCACAACCGCGCAAATGAAGATGTTCCTGACCCGCATCGGATTTGGCTCTACCGCAGTTATTACTGGTGACGTGACCCAGATTGACCTACCCAAGGGCGAGCGATCCGGCCTCGTCCATGTCAGCCAGGTACTCAAAGATGTGGACGGAATCGGATTTACCTTTTTTAATGCCCACGACGTAGTAAGACACCGCATGGTGCAGCGCATTGTCGAGGCCTACGATGCCTACGACAGCAAATCAGTTACCAGCCTGGCGAACCAGGACGGCAGTTCACAGCATGACGCTGACCGTTGAAATAGACAATGATTGTCCGGAACAGTGGACGCCGAACCAACAGTTCTGTGAGAACTGCCTGGGCATTGCACAGACCATTGCAAAAAAGCCAGAGCCACTAACCGTCAGCTTGCGCTTTGTATCCAGGTCAGAATCGAAAGATCTCAACAGCACTTATCGCAACAAGCAAACCCCTACCAACGTACTCTCCTTCCCGGCTGATTTGCCCGCCGAGTTGCTGGAGAGCCTGGATTCGGAGCCAATTGGCGATATTGTGGTCTGCCCTGAAGTGGTGACGGCCGAGGCTGACCAGCAGCACAAGCCGCTACAGGATCATTGGTCACAAATGTTGATACATGGATTTTTCCATTTACTGGGATATGATCATGAGAGTGAGGCCGATGCCGAGAAAATGGAGGCATTGGAAATTAAGTGCTTGAAAAAGCTTGGAATAAGCAACCCGTATTTGATAGGGTAATCCCACTAAGCTGTTACCTGGAGGCCGAAAGACGCCCGGTCATGACTGACGACCAATCACCCATCGATCCAAGACCGAAGTCCTGGATCGATAAAATTGCTCAAGTTTTTTCCGACGAACCTACCGATACCAAGAGCCTTTTGGAACTGCTGCGTAATGCTGAACAGGACCAGGTGCTCGATTCTGATGCACTCGGCATTATTGAAGGCGCCCTGCAGGTTTCCAGCATGCAGGTTCGCGACATCATGATTCCTCGTTCCCAGGTTGTTACCGTTCCCGCTGATCTGAGCCTCTGCGAAATAGTGGAGAGAGTGACTAAGGCCTCACACTCGCGGTTTCCTGTCGTCGGCGAAAACGTCGATAATGTCATGGGTATTCTGCTCGCGAAAGATTTGCTGCCCCTGTTACTGGCGGAGAATCAGGACAAGTTTGATATCAAGGATATCGTTCGACCCGCCACTTTCGTGCCGGAAAGCAAACGCCTCAATGTGTTACTCAAGGAGTTTCGCGAGACGCGTCAGCATATGGCCATCGTAATCGACGAATATGGTAGCGTTTGCGGGGCAGTCACGATTGAAGATGTGCTGGAACAGATCGTGGGTGAAATCGAAGACGAATTCGACGTCGATGATGATAGCTACATCAAGAAATTTGACGATCAAAATTTCATTGTCAAGGCGCTCACGCCAATTGATGAGTTCAACCAGTATTTCGCTACTGACTTTAATGATCAGGAATTCACGACTATCGGCGGCCTGGTGCTGCAGCAGTTTGGTCATATTCCCGAGCGCAGCGAATCTTTGACCATCGGGTCATTTCAGATCACAGTGCTCAACGCCGACAGCAGACAGATCAAGCTCTTGAAAGTCAACACCAATGTGCTGAGCAGCTCCGACACAGCAGCATGACAGCTTGATACCAGCCAGCGTGTGACTTATCACGGACTGAACAAGAGCCCCCAAGCTTTACTCAGAAATTTCTCCTACACCACTACCTGCAAACCCGGTGCTGCGGTATGCTTGCGCCTTTGCCGTATATAGCTAACAGCAGCCAAATCGCCCACGAATTACGACCGATAAACTCATGAGTAACGATGACCAGATAGCCTACAATCCTCAACGAGTAGAGGCTGAGGCCCAGTCTTATTGGGAAACCCACGAATCATTCAGCGTGACTGAAGATCCCGATAAGGAAAAATTCTACTGCCTGTCCATGTTTCCCTATCCCAGTGGTCATCTCCACATGGGGCATGTACGCAACTACTCGATCGGCGATGCCATTTCCCGCTTTCAGCGCATGCAGGGCAAAAATGTGCTGCAGCCCATGGGATGGGATGCGTTTGGCCTGCCCGCAGAGAATGCGGCGATGAAAAACAAGGTCCCACCCGCCAAGTGGACTTACAGCAATATTAACTATATGCGTGACCAACTCCAAAAGCTGGGATACGCCTATGACTGGAGCCGCGAGGTAGCCACTTGTCATCGCGATTATTATCGCTGGGAACAATGGTTTTTTACCCGCCTGTTCGAAAAAGGCCTGGTCTACAAAAAAGAAGCCGAGGTGAATTGGGATCCAGTAGATCAGACAGTTCTGGCCAATGAGCAGGTGGTTGATGGACGCGGCTGGCGTTCCGGCGCCTTGGTTGAAAGACGCAGCATCCCGCAATGGTTTATCCGTATCACGGCCATGGCCCAGGAATTACTGGACGACCTCGATAAACTTGATGGCTGGCCAGAAAAAGTTAAAACCATGCAAAGCAACTGGATCGGTCGCTCCGAAGGGGTAAACCTGGATTTTACGGTTGCCGGTGAAGCAGACAGCACACTGCAGCGCTTGTCAGTTTATACAACGCGTCCAGACACCCTGATGGGAGTTACTTACGTTGCGTTAGCACCACAGCATCCGTTGGCGTTGAAAGCGGCAGAAGCAAATGCCGAACTCGCGACATTCATCACCAATCAAAACCAGATTAAAGTCGCAGAAGCCGAGATGGCGACAATTGAAAAATTGGGTATGGATACCGGTCTAAAAGCAATCCATCCGATCAGTGGCGCGCATGTTCCCATCTACGCGGCTAATTTTGTACTGATGAACTATGGCTCCGGTGCCGTAATGGCAGTGCCCGGACACGATCAGCGTGACTGGGAATTTGCCCGTAAGTACGGACTGGAAATCAAACAGGTCGTAGAACCGGAGTCCGAGCAGGACCATTGCGATCTCGAGCGAGAGGCATTTGTCACCAAAGGCCGCCTGATCAATTCTGGTGAATTCGATGGTCTGGATTTTGCTGCCGCTTTCCAAGCGATCGCTGTTTACCTTGAAGACCGTGATCTGGGCGAACGCACGGTGAACTTTCGCCTGCGAGATTGGGGAGTCTCCCGTCAACGCTACTGGGGTGCTCCAATCCCGATGATTAACTGTAAGACCTGTCGCTCAGTTCCAGTGCCAGAAAAAGATCTGCCCGTACTTCTGCCAGAGGACATTGAGATCGATGAGTCCGGATCGCCATTAGGCAAACTCGCAGAATTTTACCAGGTTGATTGCCCTCGCTGTGGCGCGAGCGCTAAGCGGGAAACAGACACTTTCGATACCTTCATGGAATCGTCCTGGTATTACGCACGATTCACCTGTCGCGATCAGGGAGACGCCATGCTGGATGCAAGGGCAGACTACTGGTTGCCGGTTGACCAGTACATAGGAGGCATTGAGCATGCGATTCTTCACCTGCTGTATGCCCGCTTCTACCATAAATTGATGCGCGATGAGGGACTTGTAAACAGTGACGAACCTTTTGCCAAGCTGCTGACGCAGGGCATGGTGCTTAAAGATGGCGCCAAGATGTCCAAGTCCAAAGGCAACACCGTCGACCCCATGTCTCTAATCGAGCGCTATGGTGCAGATACCGTGCGCATGTTTACCATGTTTGCCTCGGCGCCTGATCAATCCCTGGATTGGTCCGACAGCGGCGTGGAAGGAAGCTATCGCTTCCTGAAACGCCTTTGGAAACAATTGATGGAGCACAGGCCGATCAGCCTGACTGATTTTGGCAAGCTGGAATTGTCATCAGAGCAGAAGCAGCTGCGATTGAAGGCACATCAAACGCTGGCTAAGGTGACAGATGATTTTGACCGCAGGCAAACATTCAATACCGCTATCGCAGCCACAATGGAATTACTGAATGCAGTATCCAAATTCTCTGAGAAACAGTCTGGAGAAATCGATCGGCTCGTCGTGCAGGAAGCGCTTGAGTTCAGCGTACTTATGCTGGCACCGATTGTGCCCCATTTTAGCCATGCTGCTTGGAGCCACCTGGGCCATGATGAAGCAGCCATGGATGCACGCTGGCCAATGGTAGACAGTTCAGCTCTGGAACAGGATTCCATGCTGATTGTCCTGCAGGTTAATGGCAAGCTACGTAGTAAGGTGGAAGTACCCAAGGACATCGCCAAGTCAGACCTGGAAGAATTGGCACTCAGCGATGAAGCAATCAAACGTTTTACCAGCGAAGGCACCGTCCGCAAGGTCATTGTCGTGCCCAACAAGCTGGTTAACATCGTAGTAAACTAGCCCAATGGGCAAGCCTGCTTATCGTCTCGTTTTTCTGATCCTCTCTCTCGCGTTGCAATCATGCGGTTTCGCCCTGCGCGGTAGCGATGCGATCAGCGCCAATTTCAGCTCCCTCGCACTCGATCTGCAGCAACCTCAAAGCGAATTTTCGCGCCTGCTAGAACGCAACCTCGAAATGGCGGATGTCGACATTAGTTCGAGCCTGGATACTAGCAGCGATACGATACCCAGATTGGCAGTCGCCAACGAACGCGTATCGAACAGACCGGTTACCATTAATCCCCGAGCGCGCGCCGCTCAAGTCGAAATCCGCCTGTCAGTCGATATCACCCTGATTCGAGGAGAGCTGGAACTTATTCCCGCCGAAACCCTGCTGGTGGACCGAGTCTACTTTCAGGATATTGAGAATATCGCCGGCAATCAGGAAGAAACACAGATTATCACCACCGAATTGCGCCGGGAGCTGGTCAACCAACTGATGCGACGCCTGGAATCAGCCCCGCAATGAAAATCAAGGTAGAGCAGCTCGCAAGGTCACTCAAGGCTGAAATGCAGCCTCTCTACTGGATAACCGGCGACGAGCCCCTGCTGATTCAAGAATCCGCGGATCAGGTTCGAAAACACTGCCGCCTACACGACTTCAGCGAGCGCGAGCTCTATACGGTAGATCGCAGCTTTAACTGGGAACAGTTTCGACAATCCACCGGTAATTTGTCGCTGTTTGCGGAACGCAAACTCATAGAACTCCGGCTACAGAGCGCAAAACTGGATGATGCAGGCAAGCTGGCCCTGGCGGATTTCCTCGAAGAAGAGCAAACAGATAACGTAGTCCTTGTCACCAGCCCAAAACTCGAGAGCAGCGCCCTCAGCACCAAGTGGTTCAAGTCCATCGAGGCCAGGTCATTGGTGGTACAGGTATGGCCAGTGAAACGAGACGAACTGCCTGGGTGGTTAGAGCGCCGCCTGGTCCAGGCGGGAATTCACCCCAAACCCGACGCGCTGCAGCTCTTGATCGACAGGATTGAAGGCAACCTGCTGGCGGCGATGCAGGAAATCGAAAAATTGAAGTTACTGGCTGGGTGCGATGAGACCATCTCCCTGGATGCCCAGACGGTCATGCAGGTAGTGGCAGATTCTTCTCGCTATAACGTTTATCAATTGGTGGATTCCGCCTTGCTGGGTGATCTGGCACGCACACAGAAAGTCTTAAATGGGCTTCAAACTGAAGGGTTGTTCCCGCTACTTGTGCTGGGTGCAATCACGCGAGAGCTTAGGACGCTGTTACCAATGATTGAAAAAAGAGAGAGCGGGCAGCCGGTTAACGCTATCCTACAATCACATCGGGTTTGGTTTAATCGCAAGCAGGCGGTTAGTGCCGCTATCACCAGACTGCGGAAACCGCTGCTGTGGGAGCTGCTGGAGCAAGCGAGAATTATTGATCAGGCCTGCAAGGGCTTGAGCAGCGCCAACCCCTGGGATGAGCTCAGCCTTTTATTGATCCGACTTTGCGGTGCCGACGTCAGCACCGCAAAACAGAACTTGCTGGATAACGCCTGAGCTAATTCAATCCGCGTCGTTCAAGTAGCGGACTAATCTCTGCATCACGGCCCCGGAAGTCTCGAAAAAGTTGCATTGCCTCAACGCTGCCGCCCTTGGACAACAGTGTGCGCCGGAAGTGGTCTCCATTTTCTCGCAGCAGACCTCCATTTTCCTGAAACCACCCTACGGTATCGGCGTCCAACACCTCACTCCAAATATAAGAGTAATATCCTGCCGAATAACCTCCGATGATGTGGCTGAAATAAGTTGCCCGATAGCGTGGAGGCACTTCTTCGACCTTGATTCCGGCTGCTTCCAAGGCCGCACTTTCAAAGTCCATGATGGCATCGGCCGCTGGCACCTGGTCGGCTGACAACTGGTGCAGCGCCTGATCAACGATCGACGCAGCAAGGTATTCCGTGGTGGCAAAGCCCTGGTTGAAGGTTTGCGTCGACAGGACTTTATCCAAAAGTTCACGCGGCATGGGCTCATCAGTCTGGTAATGAATGGCGTAGTTCTCCAGCACTTCGGGCCACGTCGACCACATTTCATTGACCTGGCTTGGATACTCAACGAAATCTCTTGGCACGGCAGTGCCTGAAAAATAGGGATATTCCACTGATGAAAAGAGTCCGTGTAGGGCATGGCCGAACTCATGAAACATGGTAGTTACTTCATCGAACGTCAACAGCGTAGGCTCACCCTCAGGTGGCTCCGTGATGTTGAGATGATTCCCAACTATGGGCTGCGTATTCATTAAATCACTTTGGGAGATGTAGGAATTCATCCATGCCCCGCCTCTTTTGCTGGGGCGTGCGTAAAAATCTGCGATAAAAATGCCGAGCGTGGTGCCGGCGACGTCGAAAACCTCGAACACCCTCACATCTTCTTGATAAACCGGCAAGTCGAAGCGCTCTTCGAAGCGGATCCCAAAGAGACGCCCCGCAGCAAAAAATACGCCGCGTTGCAGCACGTTATCTAGTTCAAAGTAAGGCCGCAGTTGGTTGGCGTCGAAATCAAAGCGCTGTGCCCGCAGTTTTCCCGTGTAAAAATCCCAGTCCCATGAAGCCAGCTGAAAATCTCCTCCATCAGCCACTATTAATGCCTGCAGATCATTCGCTTCGCGCCGCACGTTGCTCACAGCCGGACCTGCTAGTTCTGATAGCCTCTGGTTAACGGCATCGACGGTCTGTGCAGTCTGGTTAGCCAGGATATAGTCTGCGTGATTAGCAAATCCTAGCAGACTTGCGCGCTCAGCCCTGAGCGCTAACACTTTGGCCAGTATGGCACGGTTATCGTAATCACCTCCACGACTGCCTCGTGACAGGGAAGTTTTGTGCATACGCTCACGCAAGCTGCGATTCTGCAAGTTTGCCAGCGCCGGCTGTCCGCTGGTATTGAGTAAGGGGATAACAAACTTGCCTGGCATATCCCGTTCTTCAGCTTCTGCGCTTGCAGCATCGATCAGGGCATCATTCATACCGACCATCTCTTCGCGAGAATTCACCACGATGGCCAGTTCGTTAACCTCACTCAATACATTCTGACTGAACTGCGTTTGCAGGGTTGCCACCTCTGCATTGATTTCGCGCATGCGCTCCTGCTGTTCTTCGCTAAGCCCAGCGCCAGCGCGAACGAAATCCAGTTGATAGCGCTCCAGCAAGCGCAGCGACTCAGCATCCAATTCCAAGTTTGCGCGAGTTTCATACAGGCCCTGTATGCGGGCAAACAGACGGCGATTGAGCAGAATGGCGTCACTGTGTGCGGCCAGTTCAGGCGCCAACTGCTGTTGCAGCGCGCGTATTTCATCATTAGTATGCGCACCCGCCATGCTGAAGAACACGCGAGAAACACGGTCGAGTAATTGCCCGGATACCTCCAGGGCTATGATAGTGTTCTCGAAATTCGCTTCAGCCTGCTGGTTCGCGATGGCTTCGACTTCCGCGAGCTGTTCCGCTATCCCGCGCTCAAAGGCCGGCAGATAATGGGAGTTCTCAATCAACCCGAATTGCGGATAGTTCAAAAACAGCGAGCTTTCTTCAAAGAATGGGTTGGCTGATGGCATGGGGCCTTCTTCATTAGCAATAGGGGTTGTGGTTGCGGGCTCAACTGCAGGTGCTGGCACCGTTTCCGTTTCAGAACAGGAAAGCAGACTTGTTAAAACAAGCGACAGTAGCAGCAATGATTTAGCCATTGCCAAATCTGCTTGCATAGCATTTACACTCTTTAAAATATTGATTTTAAATATATATTTCATAGCACACGCCACCCTCATAGACTGATGCTACCAGTCAGGCTCGCAGCGGTTTGGTCTGGAAAAGGCACTGATTTTAACAATATTTACTTCAAGGCGCAGCTTTAGCAACCGCATTTATGACCGAGTCCCGTGTAATGCGCCAATTGTTTGTGAGAGCCCGTTACGTGCTAAGCCATTTACTGACATCCAACCTAAGCAGACTCAAACTGACGGCTTCCTTCCTCCTCAGGGTGCCGGTGCTGGTCCTGTTACTTTTAACCACTGTCACACCGCATATCGCAGCCGCCGCGGAAATTAACATCTCTCGTAACCAGTTGCCCGTAAATCTGGGCCAATACCTGGACATCTATGAGGATCCGGAACGCAGCCTCACTATTGATGACATTCTGGCCCAGGACATCCCCTGGCAGCGGTCGGATGAAGCAATTCCCACCCTCGGCATCTCGGAATCAGCTTTCTGGTTTAACCTGGTGGTGACCAGCGAAGATCTGGCTGGTGAGAACCTGATACTGGTGCTGGAAGGTCCTACCCTGGACCGAATTGATTTCTATATCGCCCATGACGAACAGATCTTGTGGCAGGAAACTCTGGGAGACACTGTCTCCTTCGATGAAATAGCCCTCCCCTACCGCATCCCGGTGCTGGCATTTGATCTTGCCCAGCAAGACCGGGAGACGCGCATTTACTTCCGAATCAGGTCCCAGGTCGGAATCGAGGTGCCATTACAAATTACCAGCGCAGAAGCACTGACCAAGGATAGCCAGTCTCTACTCGCATTTTTCGGTGGTTTCTTCGCGTTCCTCAGCCTTTGCTTTGCCTTGTGTACAGTGCTCTGTTACATCATGCGGGAACGGCAATTCTTTGCTTACACCTTGTTTTTTGGCTGTACGCTAATTTTCTTTCTCTCCCAGACCGGTATGGGCCGCGTCTGGTTTTAGGGCGGCATGGAAAGCATGAACAATCGCATCGGATACATGTCCAGCGCTGGCTTGATTGCCAGCATCTGCCTCATCGGGCAATCCCTGAATCTGGTCAATGCCTATCGAGATCAAGTAGTCATTGTCTTGCGATTTATTGCGCTGGCGATGATTCCGGCCCTCCTCTACTTTCTGATCATTCCCTCCGACCAGGTGAGTCCAGGCAACATCAGAACAATCATGATGCTCGGGCTGCTGGTTGCAGTGACAGTGTTCTTGATGACCGTGCTAGCCGCCTACCAGGGCTCGCGACCTGCTGTATATCTGGTCTGCTCCTGGCTACTCATCGTGTTGGCCTACTCCTCCTAGCTGGTTTATAAACTGGAGTTCATCGAGCGTTCCGCCGCTTCCAGTCTGTTTAGCGAAGCACTCGTGATTTTAGCAGCCTTGATGGTGTTGCTCTCCCTGTCGGAATTTGTGCGCTCAAAAAACGAAGAATTTGTGCAGACTCGTCTCGAGACAAAGGCCAAAGGGGATTTTCTTCGCAACGTCTCCAGAGAATTTCTGACCCCTGTACACTTGATCCTGGCCAATTCGAAGCGACTGCTTGCATCACAATCAAAAAGGTTGGACGAAGGTACTCGTCAGCATGTTGCGACGGTAATCAAGCAGAGCGGCCATTTGCATAACTTGATCAACGATTTGCTCGAAATGGCACAGTTGGAATCTGACAGCTTTGAGCCAGAGTTCGAGCTGGTGGAAATGTCTCACTTTCTCAATGAAGTCAGAGACATGATGCTGCCTTCAGCCATGGAAAAAGAGCTGGTCATAAATACTGATTTCGCTTGCGTCAATCTACTGGTGCAAACCGATCAGACCCGCCTCCAGCATGCCTCGTTAAACATTATCATGAATGCGATCAACTTCACCGATAACGGTGAAATCGTTATTGGCTACAAGGCTATATATTTCAAGCGACGCCTTGGCATCGAAATATTTGTTCGCGATACCGGACGCGGGATGAGTGAAGAATTTCAACAGCGAATGTTTGAAGAGTTTGCCAGGGAGCATCCGGATAGCGAAAGTGACCCACAGGGTACTGGACTAGGCATGGTTATAGTAAAACGAATGGTCGAAAAACTCGGGGACGAGGTGCAGTTTGACTCCAGGCGCAAAAAGGGCAGCGAATTCTTTATTCGCCTTCCCCTCCGCCAACAATACAGTTAATCTGCGCCTAATGATTTACCGCAATTCAGCGCGGCGGCTCTTGCTGTAATTCGTAGATTTTTTCGGATATCTCTTCAAGTGAATTTTCCATCAAGCCGAATGCGTCTGCCAACCCCTGATTATAAATACTCCAACCTAATTGCTCGACAAAAAACTCTAGCAGGAACTGGGCATCGAATGTGCCTAGCTCAAGCTGTAATTTCTGCTCAAAATATTGCTTCAATTTTTCTATAGTCTCAGCTTTTTCTGTTTCCTTAAGCTCGATTTGCGGCATGATTCAGGCTCCTAACTGACGAGCCAGGTCGAGAAAATCATCAGCATCAAAGTCAAACTCACCAGCAGGACTGCGCTGCCGTTGACGCTCAGGGCCGCGTTCCAAGGGTCGGTATACATAGGCGGTATGCAAACCGACGTCAGCAGCAGCCCTCAAGTCACCGGGATGTGCAGCAACCATGAGCACCTCAGCAGGCTCCAGACTCAGCAAATCAGCCGCCTTTAAATAGGTCCGTGGATCAGGCTTGTAGTGTTGAGCCAACTCTGCTGACAGCACAGCATCCCATGGAAGTCCTGCGTTTTTAGCCATATGAGTCAATAATGAGACATTGCCATTCGAAAGGGTTGTGATGACATACTTCGTTTTTAAGCGATTGAGCCCAGCCACGGTATCTGGCCAAGGGCTCAAGCGATGCCAGGCCCGGTTGAAATGGTCCAACTCTGTTTCCGTGAGCCCCTCGAGGCCGAACTCCGGAACCAGCTCATCAAGTATCATGCGGTGCAGGTCATCAATCTTGGTCCAGGGCATCTCACCACTGCGTACCTTGTTCATGGCTGGACCATAGCCCGCACGCCAACGGTCAGCAAACTCCCCCCAATCGACCTCCAGCGACTTTTTGCTCGCCAGAATCTGGCCCTCCCGAATTATTGATCCACGCCAGTCCACCACTGTCCCAAACACATCAAACACCAGCGCTTTCACTTTCTCACTCAGGGCTAAATCGCCCTGTGCCCAGGCAGCTTGGCGGGGCAGCATACAAACCGCGGCGCCAACTCCCAGTAAGCCGAACAGGCGCCGACGGTAAGGATTAGAGAGGCTGGGGGCACCGGCGGTAGAGAGTGGTGAAGTCCCATCAGCGAACAGAGAAGGAACTGAACTGTCAGGCTTGGCCACTGCCACCTCGCGGCGGACACTGACAGATGAGTACTTATTCATTGTTTTTCTCCTCATCAATTAGACGCTGCTAGAACCGTAGCATATCTATTTGTTAAACTCATCCGGGACTGAGACAGGTGATCTGGAATCGTTCACAGACACCTATTTCGCCGCTTTCCTCTCCACTATGCAAGGGCCTTACAGCCAGGCCTTTAATAACCCAGGCAGTTGACCCTAAATGATTAGTCTTGCGCAGGTTCGGGCAGATACACCTGCTTGTGAACACCTCATTCACTTTAATAATGCGGGCTGCGCCTTGAGCCCTGCCGCGGTGACGACAGCCGTTACCAACCACCTGCGTCTGGAACAGGAGTTGGGTGGTTATGAAGCGGCTAATGAGGCGGAGCGCAATATCGCGGCTTTTTATCCGGAATTAGCCAAGCTGCTGCACTGTGATGAATCTGAAATAGCTTTCATGGAGAGCGCGACCCGGGCCTGGCAATCTGCGCTACTGTCTCTTGATCTTCAACCCGGTGATCAAGTTCTGACTGCAGACAACGAGTACGCCAGCAATTACCTCAGCCTGCTCTATTTATCGAGAAGGCATGGTGTTGAGCTCATCACCATCCCATCTGGTGACGATGGTCTGATAGACCCGCAGCGGATCGCTGACAGTATCACTGCGAAAACCCGTGCAGTGGCTTTAACCCACGTCGCAAGCCAGCGTGGTGATGTTCAAGCCATCACTGAGGTTGGAGAAATAGCGCTTGAGAATGGCCTGGTTTTCCTGGTTGATGCCTGTCAGTCAGTGGGGCAAATTGAGCTCAACCTGAAACAGATCAAATGTGATTTCCTCTGCGGTACAGGACGCAAGTATTTACGGGGGCCGCGCGGCACCGGGTTTCTGTATGCCAACCGGGAAACCACTCAATCGCTGGTACCACCAGCAATCGACCTCCATAGCGCAAACTGGGCTAGCCCCTCTGAATTTGAAATCAAGGCAGGAGCGATTCGGTTTGAAAGTTGGGAGCGCAACGTTGCCGGCATGATAGGCCTCGGCAAAGCTCTAAAGTACGCCAACTCCCTTGGCATGGAATCTATCGAGGCCAGGGTCAGGCTTCTCGCGGAAAGTCTAAACCGGCAGCTGCAGTCTATTGATGGCGTTGAGGTTCACGAGCGCAGCGCCAATCTCTCAGGCATAGTAACTCTCTCGAGAGTGAACACAGAAGCGGGAACTCTACGGGAAAACTTACAGACCTTGGGCGTAAATACTTCGGTTGCAAAAAAGCAAAATGCCCGTTTGGATCTCGATTCAGTATTGGATCGCGATGTACTCAGGGCATCGCTTCACTACTACAATTCTGAAGAAGAAGTTACACGGTTTGTTGATCTGCTTGCCGCCAGCTAAAAGGGAGCTGGACAGAAGCTTTATTGGAAGTAGACCACCAGGATTGCAACTGGACAGATGAACTTTACGTAGAACGGCCAAATTTTCCAGAACAATCCTGATTCCGCATCTGGACAACCACTCTTGATCTCCTCCAATATTTCGTTGCGCTGCCATATCCAGGCCACGTATATGCAGAACGCTAAACCTAGCAAGGGTTGACTGATCTCGGTAGTAACGGTGACCACTAGGTCGAACAGCGGATCGAAGTTAAACACAATGATCAGCGCAATCACCGTGATGATTGAACCAATGATGGCCGCTGCCCTGCGTCGCTCCAGCCCATGATGCTCAACCCCATAGGCCACTGGCACTTCCAGCATAGATATAGACGAAGTGAGTGAAGCAATCGTCATCAGCGCAAAAAACGCGAAAGCGACAAACACCCCAATCGCGCCCATGGTGTCAAACAGCGCAGGCAGAACCGAAACGATCAAACCAGGGCCGGCAATGAGCCCCCCAGCAGCATCATAAATCTCAACGCCATTATTTAGCGCGACATACATAGCGGGAATAATAAGCAACCCAGCCAGGACAGCAATGCCGACATCTAACAAGGCAACCAGACTACCGATGGTCGGCAGGTTTTCCTGCTTGTTGATATACGAGCCATATATCAGCATCGTACCCACGCCGAGCGACAGTGAGAAGAAAGCCTGGCCCATTGCATCAACCAGCAAGGAGGGATCGGCTATCAGGGAAAAATCAGGAATCAGGTAAGCCCTAAGGCCGTCCATTGCCCCAGGCAAGGTCAGCACATATACAATCAGCAGGATCAGGATGACTATTAACGACGGCATAAGACGTGAGGCCCACTTCTCAATACCCTCTTTCACCCCAGCGCTAATGATATAAACCGTGAGCATCATAAACAGCACCACGAATAGACTGTTACGAACAACAGCATCGGTGGTTAGCCAATTAGACAAGCCTTCCATGCCCAGCAAACGACTCAAAGGCTCAAAGAAGAAAGCAATCATCCAGCCACTCACGATGGCGTAGAAACTGAGAATAAAACTGACTGTAACTATCCCGGTAAAGCCCACTAGCAGCGCCGCGAGGCGTGTTTTGCCGCCGGTTGATATGGCGCGCAATGCGATTACTGCATTGGCCCGAGCATGACGTCCGATAATTAACTCAGCCATTAATGCGGGATAGGCCAGGGCAAAGGCCAGAATCAAATAGGTGAAAAGAAACGCGGCGCCGCCATTTGACGCAGCATTGGTTGGAAATCCCCAGATATTGCCGAGACCAACCGCCGACCCTGAGGCAGCCATTAAAAAACCGAATCTTGAGGTAAATTCACCCCTTGCTGCTGCCATTGCCGTTAACTTCCCCTGCTTGTTTTAATGGTGTTCTGGCCAGCTGCAGTTGACGCCACCAACAGCCATGCGAGACCGCAAGAGTAACCCAGGCCCCATGGATTGGTAAACGGGTCACTATTGATCGTAAGACTCGAGCGTGAAGATGGATGATTTAGCGTCGGTGAGCAAAAAGACCACATTGGTGAAAAGTAAAACTTCATCCCCCTGGGTAACCTCAAGGACCGGAATGCGCAATCTATCATCGGTGGTTGAATAACTCGCGATACCCACAAAGCTGTCTCTCCGCCTGAGCACACTATTCAGATTCGCCTGAATTTGAAGCGTTGGCGTCGCCGTTACCGTATTGAAGTTAAGACTGAGGATCTCTTCGTCTGCATTGACACTGACGGAAGTAATAAGCAAACCGGAATTGGTTTCATAAACATGCGCAGACTCACTAAAGCGTTCTACTACTTCAACATTGATATAAACGAAATCTCTGGGATCATTATAAGCTGCTGCCAGAAACGGAGCATCGGAAGCCTTTACACCCAAATTTATCTTTGGCAGGTCATCTATGGCATCCAGTACTGCCATGCCATTGCCAAGCACCCTGCCAAAGACCGTGAAACCGCCGCTATTGGTGTCCAGACTGATGTTGTCTGAGAGATTTACAAACCACTCGTGAGTTGCACTGTCGGGCAAACCTTCTAGCTTTGCCATAGCGACCGTACCGCGCAAATTAGATGCGCCAAATTCATTGACTATGGATGGGCCCGCCACCACATCAATCGGCCCGACAAATGGCTGAAATCGGTATCCACCACCCTGAACCACGAAGTCAGTCACCACGCGATGCAAGTAGGTGCCGTTGTAAGCATCGCTATTTACATAGCCAAGAAAGTTCTGGACGGTAATCGGCGCCTCTTCATCAAGTAATTCGATGGAATAGTCTCCCACCGACGTACTAACCCTGACGATTATTCCGGCCTGCGCTGAAGTGCTGGTCTCGCTAAACAGCAAGGTCAGTAACAAAAGCCCCGAAAGGCGAGTGCGAAAACTAGGGAAAAGTCTGAATTTCAAGGTCATTCCTACAGATTTTGAAGACTACTTTGACCGACGCAGGATAGGTTAAGTTCCCGCAAACTTCAACCTGTGGGCGGACCCCGAGCAGCTAAACTTTAGGCTTGTACAGTTTTATTCCGAGACCGCTTATGGTGTAAAATATTAACCCATGACAGCGACAACAGCCTGAACTGAGCTGCTGACCAAAGCCAGCCCGGCAGGTCACCAAAAATTATCCACCAGGACGATTGCACTGCTCGAAATATTATTAGCCTTTCGTTCTGAAACAGTCTCCCAGATCAATCTGAAACACATCTTTACCCAGGATTTTCCTTGAACTCATCGTCTTCGCCAACCACAAAAAAACGCCTGGGTATAGGCGTGGATTTTGGCACTAGCAATAGTGCTGCCGCAGTCTTCGATGGTGAACAAATCTACCTCGTTCAGCTAGAAGATGACACCGTGGTTATGCCCTCCGCCACCTATATCGATCGTGAGCTAAAAATTACAACCGGACAGTCTGCTATTGATAGCTATATTGAAAGCAATATGGGCAGGACAGTTGAGCTCAGCGCCGAAGTGCTTGGAGAAGGCAGAACCTCAACCGGTCAGATTGGAGACAAAGGATTACCGGAAGAAGCTCAGACTCAATTGGTTTACGGGCAGTCACTTATCGATGGCGGGCAGCAAGGTCGTTTGTTCAGAGGCATCAAACGTCTGCTTGGAAATCGCAGCGCGCCACGACTCATGGTGTTTGATCGGCCGTTTCGACTGGTCGCCTTGATCACGCCATTGTTGCTGCGAATTCAACAGAGCCTGGTCGCACTCATAAAGGAGCGAAACCTGAGCGCGGATTCCGCTAAACATGCCTGCATTGGCCATCCAGTCAACTTCGAAGGATCTGATCAAGGTCGAAATCAATTAGCCTTGACGCTACTAAGAGAAGCCTACGGTTACGCGAATTTCGAGCAGCAAAGCCTTTACCCGGAACCAATTGCTGCCGCGCTTGGCTATTTGCACCAGAACCCTAATGCGACTCAGAAAACCATTCTGGCCGTAGATTTTGGCGGAGGCACTCTGGATCTATGCCTGTTAAGGCGAACCGACCAGGTTTTCAAGGTGGTCACAACCCATGGCGTTGGTCTTGGCGGTGATCATATCGACCAGTTGCTATTCAGAGAGCTGTTGTTCCCGCTGCTAGGCAAAGGCGAGCGCTGGCGCCGCGCCGGCGAAGATCGCGAGATTGAAACAGCGTTCCCGTTTGAGGATTACGAGGAGCTGCTGCTCAATTGGGCGATTAGTTATATGCTTAATCAGAACCGCTTTACCACGCCCCTGATGCAGAGAATTGAATATGGTGATGAAGCCGCCGTGAAATTCCGCCGCCTTTATGACATGATCAAGAATAACTACAGCTATCTGGTTTTCCAGTCACTTAAGGATTTGAAAGCCACCCTTTCAAGTGCGACCACGGCACGCCTGGATATTCCAGAGTTAGACATTGAATTAACCACCACCCGCGAACAGTTCGAATCAGTTATTGCGCCAATCCTGTCAAAACTTCAGGATGCCGTCACTGCCATATTAAGAAAAGCCGACCTGCAATCGAGCGAGATAGAGCTGGTGATCCGCACCGGCGGCTCGTCTTTGATTCCGGCGGTTAAGCATTTGCTTGAAGACCAGTTTCCGGGCAAAGTGATTGAGCACGATCCATTCACGAGTGTCGCGGCTGGCCTGGCAATCGCCGAATATCGAGGCTTGGGGGCCGACGAATATAATGGACCAGAGTCGGTTAGCAAAATTTAGCCACAGTAGAATCGCTTCATGGATCTCATACTCTCCGCCATACCCTTCTTTCTGCTGCTCATTCTGCTTGAGCTTGGCTATGGTTACATGCGCGGACGCAACACTTACCGCCTGAATGACACCATCAACAGCCTGTCCATGGGCAGCCTGAGCCGACTGCAGGCCCTGGTGATTCTGGGAGCATCTGCATCCATCTATGAGTTTGTGGTGGCGGAGCTGCAGTTAACCCAACTCTCCGAGCAAAGCACTAGGGTGTGGATATCTGCCCTCGTGCTCTATGATTTCGCCTATTATTGGAAACACCGATGGGGTCACGAGGTCGCGCTGTTCTGGGGGGCTCACGTCGCGCATCACCAAAGTGAAGACTTCAATCTCGGAACCGCACTGCGTCAAACCAGCATGGATTTCTACGGGTTCTTGTTCTACCTGCCTTTTTTCCTATTGGGCTATCCGAGTGAAGTTCTGTTCACCGTAGTCAGCCTGAACCTGATCTATCAATTCTGGGTTCACACCGAACACGTTCCCAAGCTGGGTCCAATAGAGTGGGTGTTTGTCACGCCTTCTAACCATCGCGTGCACCATGGCCGCAATGCCTTGTACGTGGATCGCAACTATGGCGGTGTATTTATAATCTGGGATCGAATTTTCGGCACTTTTCAAGACGAATTGGAAGCAGAACCAGTCTACTTTGGGCTACGCAAACCGCTCAATAGCTGGAATCCGCTGTGGGCGAATGTGCATGTATACTGGCGTCTGATCCTGGACTGTGTCGCAGTGCCAGGATTAAAGAACAAGCTGCTGCTCTCTTTGCGTGCGCCCGGTTGGCGTGCACAGAACCAATCCACCAGCTGCAGGCAGAAGCGACTGCAGGCTGATCTCAGAGCGAAATTTAATCCACGCATTAGCACGTTTTCGCGCTATTACACGCTAATCCAGTTCTTTGCGACCGTGGGTTTAAGCCTTTACGTACTAATAAACGCTGCAGCCTGGGCCTATCTGGATTGTCTCGTGGCCGTCTGCTTTCTTGCCTTCACCTACTTCGTTCATGGCTGCTGGCTCGAGGGCCGTCGCTATGGCGTATTACTGGAGGGTTTCAGGTTATTGCTGGCCTCTGCTATCTGCCTTTATTTCGTCGCGGGCACCGACACGCAGCTATTCGCACTCGCCTATCTCATGACATCCGTTGTTAGCCTCATCATTGGCAGAGCTGACTCTGATAGTGGAGTCACTGAGGGTGTGACTATTGGCTCAGGGGCTGCCTAGTTCTGGCTAAATGCGGTCCAGAGGAAACACCGCTATGAGAGTGCCAGCTTCCGGATCCCTGACTTCAAACTGAGCCTGGGTTGCGCTGCTCAAAGCATCAGTAAAGCTTGTCCCATCATCCAGATTAGAGATTATAAAAACCACATTGCCTTCGATTCCCCGAGCAGGTGGCAACGCTATCGGGTTAAAAAGGTAGTTGCCGTTGCGACTCAGCATACCCTGTACTGATGCTTCGACACTCAAGCCGGTTCCCGGAATTCGTCCACGCACCCCCCTGAACAGGGCGTCCCCGCCATTGGCGCCAGTCATGCGCAGGAATACGTTTACATACTGTGTATAGAGCCCTTCATTACGCAGGCTGACATTTGGCGTATATATCGGATAAGTGAAACCTACTTCCACGATACCATTGCTTGACGCATCGGTGATGAGCTCGCTACTCAGCTGCTCGCCCGACACCCCTCCGCTACTTTGCTGCGGCAACAAGACTAAAAAATAGACAAAAACTGGCAGAAGCGCTGGCAGGCATACAACCAGTCCATAGGTTCCAGGTCGCCCATAAAAAAGAGGGTTGAGTGGGAATACGGCCACTAGTGCCGCGAAAATGGAAAAATTGAGAATCAAGGCCCGGACCACCAGCACTTGACCGCCCACAATTTCAGGATTGCGGACAAAGCCAATCAACACCGAAACAGCAAGCAGAAACGCCACTAGACTGATGACTAGCTGTCGGATTGAAATTTTCATGCCCTGCTGTCTCAGGTTACAGCTTCCCCATGGGCCTGTTTGTCCGCATGGTAAGAAGATCGCACTAACGGCCCGCTAGCAACTTGTTTGAATCCCAGCGCCTCACCGAATTCACGCAATTCATCGAATTCAGATGGATGGACAAACCGCTCGACCTTGAGATGGTCTTTACTGGGCTGCAAATACTGACCCAGGGTAATCATGTCCACCTCGTGCGCCTTAAGATCCTTCAGTACCTCTTTAACTTCTTCCTTGGTTTCACCCAATCCCAACATTAAGCCTGACTTGGTCACGACATCCGGGCAACGAGCCTTGTAAGCCTTGAGTAAATCCAGGGACCACTGGTAGTCAGCACCGGGCCGTGCCTGGCGGTACATTCTGGGTATAGTTTCGAGGTTGTGATTGAACACATCTGGCGGCGTTTGCTGCAGTATGTCCAAGGCGATATCCATACGGCCCCGAAAATCCGGCACCAATACTTCCACCTGGGTTTCCGGATTGAAATACCGGGTTTGGGTAATACAGTCAGCGAAATGCTGGGCGCCACTATCCTTGAGGTCGTCCCGGTCTACAGAAGTAATCACCACATAACTGAGCCCCATTTCCTTGATTGCTACAGCCAATTCCCTGGGCTCGTTAACATCAAGCTCACGCGGCTTTCCGTGGGCGACATCGCAGAACGGGCAGCGACGGGTGCAGATGTCACCCATGATCATAAAAGTCGCCGTGCCGTTGCTGAAGCATTCACCAAGATTTGGACAGGAAGCTTCCTCACACACTGAGGCCAGCTTGTGCTCCCTCAATTTTTGCTTGATATGACTGATCTTGGGGGAAGCGGGGATTTTCACTCGTATCCAGTCAGGCTTACTGGGCAACTCCGTGGTTGGAATTACTTTTACCGGGATGCGGCGAACCTTGTCATAGCCTCTAAGCTTTTCGCCCTCTACCAGCACGTTCCGCCGTTTGCGTTCTGCCATGTTATAAATATCCCATCTTTACTTGCGTGAATATCGCGCCACTCGCGATCCGGCTCTGGCTGGGATTACTCAGCTGCTTGTTAAGCGCCTTATTCAGCGGCTCCCTGGCCTGACTTATCCCCACCTGGCTTATCATAGTGGGCCTGATAGCCCAAACCATTCAGTAGCGCATCAGTGAGCCGCTTACTGACGGCCTGCAGCAGATGATCATCGGCTGGATAAAAATCAGCTATCTGGGCAACTTCCAGTTTTTCGAACCCGCAGGGGTTAATGTTTTTAAAGGGACCCAGGTCCATGTTCACATTGAGGCTGAGGCCGTGATAACTCCAACCATTCTTAATGCGTAACCCCAGAGCAGCGATTTTAGCATCTTTAACGTATACGCCGGGAGCGCCGGGTCGGGTTTTTGCCTCAATATTGTAACTGGCCAGGGTGGTAATAATCTCCTGCTCTATCAGGTCAACCAGACCTCGCACCCCCATTTTGCGCCGCCGCACATCGATCAACAGATAAACCACCAACTGGCCGGGCCCGTGGTAAGTCACTTGGCCGCCTCGGTCTACCTGAACGACGGGGATGTCTCCTGGATTCAGGATGTGCTCGGCTTTACCAGCCTGCCCTTGGGTATAAACAGGCTTGTGGCTGAGCAGCCAGACCTCATCGGCGCGGCCCTCTCGCGGGTGTTCGGCAAGATAGCGCATGGCCTGCCAGATTGGCTCATAGTCCTGCATACCGAGCCTGCGCACGATTAATTCAGGCGCGGACTGAGAATCACGGGTATCAGGGATTGCGCGGAACCACTTGTACTGGGAGAGCTGCAACCTACAGCACCAGCTTAACGCTTTCGATCTCTTTCAGATCAGTGAAAATATTCTGCAGCTGTTCCTCTCCAGTCGCGGCAATGGTCACCGTGATGGAAACATAGTTTTTCTGTTTGCTGGGCCTGGCCTGGATTAATTCTGAATCCAGCGCACCTGTATGCCGCTCGATAGCCGCCAGCACTTTCTCCCGAAAATCGCTGACCGCATGACCGATTACCTTGATTGGGTAGAGGCAGGGAAACTCAATCTTGGGCGGCGCTTCTTCAGCACCAGTGGACTGGTCATCGCTAGATTCAGGCCCGGATTCACCATGCATAGCAGCAACTCACTCCGAAAAGGAGTCATTGAACATCCAGTTGATCCAATCAACGAAACGCTTGAAGGCGCCGCCCTCTGCCACTTCTTGCACAGCGACGACATCCCCGCTATGGATCATCTCATTCTCAAGCATGACATTGACTACTCCCATTACCTGACCCTCCTGTACCGGGGCCTGGATAATTTCATCTACATCTACGGTCGCAGTCATTGCCTCAGCCTGGCCACGGGGGATCGTGACATAGACTTCTTCCTTAATTGCAAGATCCACAGAGTCGCGTTCACCCGCATACACCGGCAACGACGTCAGCACCTGGTTGGCGTCATAAAGCTTATGGGTTTCAAAATAGCGGAAGCCATAGGTGAGCAACTTCTGGGTTTCAATGGCCCTAGCCTCTTCACTCGCCGTGCCCATTACAACTGAAATGAGACGCATGCCCTCACGTTCAGCGGACGCCACCAGGCAATAACCCGCGGCATCAGTCCACCCGGTCTTCATGCCGTCAACATTACGATCACGGAACAACAGCGTATTGCGATTGCTTTGACGGATATTGTTATAGGTAAACTCGCGCTCAGCATACATCGCATAGAACTGCCCATGACGCTGAATCGTCGCGGTAGCAAGGATTGAGAGATCTCGCGCAGACATTGTGTTGTAGTAAAGCTCGGTATCCAGGCCGCTCGCATTCATGAAGAAGCTGCTGTTCATCCCCAGCACTTCTGCATACTGGTTCATCATGTCTGCGAAGGCGTCTTCGCTGCCGGCAATATGTTCAGCCATAGCAACGCTGGCGTCATTACCTGATTGAATTATGATCCCGCGCAGCAGATCTTCGACGCTGACCTGTGAATTGACATCAACGAACATCTTCGAGCCTTCCATACGCCAGGCTTTTTCGCTGATATGCACCATATCATTGAGGCCAAGATTGCCATTGATAATTTCTTCAATGGCGATGTAGGCCGTCATGATCTTGGTAAGACTGGCAGGGGGTAAAGGCTCGTCGGCATTCTCTTCAACAATGATGTGGCCCGTCTTGGCATCCAGGAGGACATAGCTGGTCGCAGCAACATCTGGCGCACGGGGAATGATAGCCTGCGCCGAAGCCTGTGAGACAACTCCCAGGCCGATCAGGACACTGGTAATGAAACCGAGAATAGACTGAATGTTCTTTACGGACATAAAGAATCCCATTTAGTAAAGTCTGAACAATTGAAACTGCGAGGCGCGGCAACACCGGCGATCGGACTGAAACTGAAGAATCTGAAAACTTGGGTTCACAGCAAAGCTACTCCGTAATAGTGTACGGGCTTCCCAGGTTGGCAGCAACCACGCGCTGACTAAGCTGACGAATTTCGCCGGCATCACTCACAGGACCAACTCGCACCCGGTGTAGCACACCACTCGAACTGCTGTTCACAGTACGTATAAATACTGGCCGCTGGGTGAAGCGCCGCACCTGATCCGAAACTCGCTGCGCAGTCTGCAG
>CENZ01021531.1_pt1 | contig 35634 bp, 40 predicted proteins | sample 361341 | NCBI WGS metagenome assembly CENZ01 (sample SAMEA2619782, study PRJEB7988) | marine metagenome | biome: marine biome (ENVO:00000447); feature: deep chlorophyll maximum layer (ENVO:xxxxxxxx); material: "saline water (ENVO:00002010), including plankton (ENVO:xxxxxxxx)" | depth 50 m
GGCAAGGAATCTTGCCAAGAAACTCAACATTGATCTTTCAAAACTAACTGGGACGGGGCCTTCTGGGAGAATAACGGAAGAAGATGTTAATCTGTATAGTCAAAGTGATAATAAAAATGGTGATACTCATGACTCTCACGAAAGCTTAGTCTTAGGAGAAATAATAGAAACCACCACTATTAGAGAAGTAATTGCAAAAAGAATGACATTAAGTTCTCAAAGTCCTCAGGTAACACTGAATTCAAAAGCTTGTATTGATAATTTAATTAACTTTCAGAAAAAATTAATTTCTGAATGGAGAAGTGAAAAAATAAGGCCTCAAATTAATGATATTTTAGTAAAAATTGTTTCAAATACTCTTGAGAATCATTCTAAATTAAATGCTCATTTCCAAAATAATGAGATGAAAATATGGAAAAATATCAATTTAGGAGTTGCGATGGCTGTAACAGACGGACTAATTGTCCCTGTTATTAAAAATTCTCAAGATAAAAATTTTTTGGATATAAGTAAAGAAATAAGAATATTTTCAAAAAAAATAAAAGATAATCATATTTTGCCAGATGAAATAACCGGCTCAAGCTTTACTATCTCAAATCTTTCTTCTTACAATATTGAGTATTTTAATCCTATAATAAACCCGCCAGAAGTAGCCATTTTAGGAGTAGGTAAGGTAAACAAGGAGGTTTCTTTTGATGAAAATGATGAGCCTAAATTAAAGAATTTTATTTTTCTTTCTCTTACATTTGATCATAGAGCTCTTGATGGAGTACCGGCTTCTAACTTTATGGACAGTCTAATTAAAAACATAGAAAGCGTTTAAGTTGGCTAGCGTAGGGATTATAGCGAATCCTTCAGCAGGAAAAGATATAAGAAGGCTTGTTGCCTCAGGTAGAGTAATTTCCAATCAAGAAAAGGCAAATATAATTACTCGCTTTGTAAAAGGATTGGCTCATAAAGGATTGAAAGATATTTATTTCATGCCTGACAAAGCATCTTTATATGGGCCATGTACAGAGGAATTCAAAAATCTCCTTAATATAAATTTTTTGGATACTAAATATTATGATGGGCCTGAACAAACTCTTTATGCTGCAAAATTAATTAACAATATAGGATGTGATTGTGTTTTAGTATTGGGGGGAGATGGGACAAATAGGCTTGTAGCAAAAAATATTGGTAATATTCCTATAGTTCCGATTTCAACGGGCACAAATAATGCTTTTCCAATTATTATAGATCCTACAGTTGCGGGTTTAGCTGCTGGTTTTTTTATACAGTCAAAACAAAAAAAAATAAAAAAATCTCTTATATCTCAAAAATCTAAATTAACAGTTTCCATTGACGATAAATATCAAGATATTGCTCTTATAGATATGGCAATTAGTAATCAAAATTTTGTAGGCTCAAAAGCTATTTGGGATCCAAATGTTTTAGATCAACTCTTTTTAACTCAATCTGATCCAATATCAATTGGCCTCTCTGCAATTGGTTCAAAAGTTACACAAATCCCTAAAAATCATGCCATAAAACTAGAGTTTTCTAAAGAAGGAGAAAAAGTCTATGCTCCAATTGCTCCGGGATTAATTTCAGAAATTTTTATTAATAACTGGGAGCTTTTTTCTTATAATAAAAAATATACCTTATCGAACTATTCTGGAACAATAGCTCTTGATGGTGAACGCGAAATTGAAATATATAAAAAAAATAAAATTGAAATAACTCTCCAAAAGGAAGGTCCCTTTGTACTTGATGTTATAAAATCTGTACATCAAGAAAATTTATTAAAAAATTGAGGAGCCATTAATGCCATATAACGTAAATCATATACATTTAAAATCTAAAGACCCTAAAATTACTGCAGAGTGGTTTGTGAAAGCGTTTAATGTAAAAATTATTTCTGAGACAGTGCGACCTGTTGGAGATACATTTATCATTACACAAACTGAAGGCGGTTTAGCAATTAATATTTCAAGCGAAAGAACGAATGAAAAGTTAGGTCCTGCTGATGACGATGCCCATTATGGATTAGAGCATTTTGGATTTGACACAGATGATATTGAAGGAGATATTGAACGTTTGGTTGCACTTGGAGCTGTACATAAAGAAGGTCCTTTGCCACAACCTGATGGAAGAAAAATTGGTTTTATTGCTGCACCTGGTGGCATTAGAATAGAATTGATTCAACCTGCTCCATAATACTAAATAAGATATTTTGAGGCTAAATATTACCCTTTTCTTACCCATGGGATTTTTCTTTGGTGACCTATAGATTGAAGTCCTGCTGTTATATATCCGTAACAATAAGCAAAAGCAACTCCTTTGTTATTTATTCCGGATATACTCGGAACATGATCGGGCATTAGCATATATTCATAACCTACTTCTTTATAGGTTTCTAATGCCTTAATCATATCTATGGAGCCTTCATCAGGAAAAACTTCCATAAAATCTAATTTATTTCCTAGTATATTTCTAAAGTGAACATTAAATATTTTTTTCCTTTCACCAAAATATCTGATTACATCAAATATTTCTTTTCCCGGGTCATCTAGCATTTCAGTAACTGTTCCCTGGCAAAAATTTAGCCCATGATATGGACTTTCGTGCATACTTATAAATTTTTTTAATCCTTCTACTGTGCCAAGAACTCGAGTCACACCTTTGTAACCATCAGGAGTATATGGATCATGAGGATGACATGCTAGGCGTACTTTTAATTCCTCAGCAACAGGAACTATTTTTTCTAAAAAATAATCAATTCTTTCCCAGTTTGTATCTGCATCCAAAACACCAGCAATTCCAGGAGAGGGGCTTTTATCCATTTTTTCCCATCTAAATGTTGAATTCGATGACCCTCCCCTTCCTTTTTCATTTTCTGATCTTGGTATTCCTATAATATTCATATTGTATTTAACTGCAGGGATTCCAACTTTTGAACAAAGCCTTAAAATATTTTGAATTGATTCTATTTCTTTATCTCTCTCGGGGGACTTACCAAGCATAATATTTGGACTCTGAGAGCTTTCAAGTGGTGTTGATGAGAGAGGAATTTGAACCATATCAAGAATTAATCCCTTTTTACTCAATAATTCCATATGTTTTTCTAAAATTTCTATTGTCCATTCATGTGGATTAATAGATCTATAATTTCCATCTTTATCTACTTCAAAAGGATCCGCACAAATATTGTTGACCCCTAATTGTGACCAAACTTCTAAATCTGAAATATTTCTTGGCGCTACTTGTGTTCCAACATACATTTTTTACTCCTAATTTTTAATTTTTTTTTCAATTAATTTTTTCCATTTTTTATATTTATCCAAATAGATATTCTGTTTATCATTTTTAGGATTATATTCGTTATAAGAATTTTTAATATCAGGGCTTATACCAGATTTTTCTAATGAAAGTTTTGCCACACCTAATGATGTCATTTCACTGTTTTTCGAAGCTTTAACTTTTTTACCTATCAAATCAGCAAGATACTGAGAAAAAAAAGAACTTTTTGAAAGCCCTCCATCTATTTTTAGTTCATTTATTTGTAAATTTATTGTTTTTTCAATTGTTTCAATTATTGCTTTTGTAGAAAATGCAATCGCTTCAAAAGCTGATCTAATTATTTCTTCTTTTGTAGTACCTGAGCTAACATTTTCTATGCTGCCCCTTACATTTCCATCCCAAAAGGGAGCGCCTAGGCCATTTAATGCTGGAATAAACATTACGTCGTTTGCTTTAGTTGCATTTAGTTGATCTTCTATATTTTCAAAATTATCCAGAATATTTATTTTTCTAAGCCATTCTAATGTTGATCCTGCTGAAAGAATGCTTCCTTCTAGGGCAAACTTTGTCTTATTTTCTTTTCTATAAGCAATGGTAGATAGAAAGTTTTTATTAAATCCAAAACGCTTTTTATTTGTGTCAATTAATAAAAACCCCCCTGTTCCATAAGTACATTTTATTTCAAATTTATTTCCCTCATTATGTCCGTATAAAGAGGATTGTTGGTCTCCTAAAATAGCATTGATTCCTATAGATTTTCCAAATAAAGATTTTTTTGTATATCCAAAAATTTCATCTGAATTGCAGACTTTAGGAAAAACTGATTTATCTATATCTAAAAAAGATAATAAATCTTCATCCCAATCTTCTTTTTTTGTATTAAATAACCCTGTTCTTGATGCATTAGATATTTCTATTTTAGGTTCTCTATTTTCAGTTAAGTTAGCAAGAATCCAAGAATCAACGGTTCCTATTTGAAGCGTTTTATTTTTTATAGAAGCACTAATTTCCTTATTATTATCTAAAGCCCATTTAATTTTAGAAAAAGAAAAATAAGGATCTATTTTTAGACCCGTTGATGAATTAAAGGTATCTTCAAAATTTGATCCTTTCATTTCTTCACAAATTTTAATGCCCCTAAGACACTGCCAGCTAATTGCATTGCCAATTGGTTTTAAGGTGTTTTTATCCCAAAACACAACAGTTTCTCTCTGGTTTGTGATTCCTATAGACAACACATCATTTGTGTTTATATTAGAGTCATTTAAAGCATTTTTTGTACTCTTAATGACTGATTTTGTAATTTGTTCTGGATTTAGTTCCACCCAACCATCTTGAGGATAAATTTCCTCTAATTTTATTTGGCTAGAAGAAACGATATTTAGATTTTTATCATAAATTACAGCCCTAGTAGATGTGCTTCCTTGATCTATTGATATTACATATTTATTACTGTTCATAAAATTATCTTACACGATCAAAAAATTCAATTAACAATCATTGATTGCACAACATTATAAAGTGAGTTTTATTAATTTCAAATAACTTCTATAATCTGACAATGACTTTAGAAGAATTGATAATTTCATTTGTTAGGATATTTGCATCTCTAATTGTTTTTAAATTTAATTTTTTTGGTGGACTCTTGGTGATATTAATAGATTTTTCTGACTTGTTTATGATGAACCTAATTTCTTTAGGCGGAGTCAGAAATTATCAGATGTTAGATAAGTTTTTAGACTTATTTTATATTTCTTTTTTCTTAATAATAACTTTGAGATGGAGATCTGACCTAAGAAATATCAGCTTATTGCTGTTTGTCTTTAGAATGATAGGTTTTGGTTTGTTTGAAGTTTTTGAGAAGAGATTTATTTTATTTTTATTCCCAAATATTTTTGAATTTTGGTTTTTAGGGATAGCATTTTTGAGTCATTATAAGATTTATGTAACAAAAAATAAAATAATTACAGTTCTACTTTTTTCTTTAGTTTTAAAGCTTACTCAAGAATATATTTTACATATTTGGAAGTTTTTAGATAATTATCGTGCAGTAGATGTTGTTAACTCTATTTTAGAAATTTTTTAAGCTACCCTTGAGGCCCTTCTTCTACGCCATCTACTAAGTTTATAATTTCTCTTTTTTATTTTTAAGTTTTTGGGTCGATCAGGAAGAAAGTCGTTTTTTATTTTTGATTGACTATTTGCTTTGATTTTTTTTAGTTTGAATAATTTACCATTTGAATTTTTGTCCCTAGTGATATTTGGTAATTCATCTAGAAATTTACCTGTCGCAGTTTCTGTTGAGGCAACAAATTCAGGAGTCCCTTCACAAATTATTTGACCTCCCTTTTCTCCAGCTTCTGGCCCTAACTCTATTATCCAATCTGAATTTTTTATCATATCTAAATGATGTTCTATTACAACTACAGAATTACCATTTTCAACTAATGCATGAAGAACATGTAATAATTTAGAACAATCTTCAAATGAGAGCCCTGTCGTTGGCTCATCTAAAATATAAAATGTGTTTCCTGTTGATCTTTTAGATAGTTCAGTTGCTAGTTTTATCCTCTGAGCTTCTCCTCCGGAGAGGGTTGTTGCCGGTTGCCCTAATTTTATATACCCAAGTCCAACATTATTTAATGTTTCTAGTTTTTTCTTTACAATTGGGATATTTTCAAATATTTCTATGGAATCTTCTACTGTCTTGTTTAATATATCAGCTATCGATTCACCTTTAAATTTAATTTCTAAAGCATCGTTGTTATATCTCTTCCCATTGCAAACTTCGCAAGGAATAGTAACGTCTGGTAAAAATTGCATTTCTATTTCCTTGTATCCCGCTCCTGAGCAGTCTTCACATCTTCCTCCCTTTACATTAAAGGAAAATCTTCCAGCTTTATATCCTCTGCTCATAGCTTCTGGCATTTTTGCAAAAAGCTCTCTAATTGGGGTAAATAGTCCGGTGTAAGTAGCAGGATTGGACCTTGGTGTCCTTCCTATAGGAGATTGATCAATGACAATTATTTTATCAATATTTTCAATTCCTTTAATTTCTGAATATTTTCCTTCTTTTACAGATTTTTTTGTAATTTTTTTGAGTAATGCTTTAGATAAAATATCATTTATTAAGGTGCTTTTTCCTGATCCAGAGACACCTGCTACACAAACAAAATTATTTAAGGGAATCTTAACATCTATATTTTTTAAGTTATTTTCTGATGCCCCTTTTATCTCAATATAATTATTGCTTTTTTTTCTTTTTTTTGGAACTGAAATTTCTTTTTTACCAGACAAATACATTCCTGTTAGGGAGTTTTTATTTTTCATTATTTCAGCAGGAGTTCCTTGAGCAACAACATTTCCTCCATATGTACCTGCACCTGGGCCCATATCAATTATTTGATCAGCTGATTTCATTACATATTCATCATGCTCAACCACTATTACAGTATTTCCTATTTCTTTTAGATTAATTAATGTTTTAATTAGTTTTTCATTATCAATAGGATGCAATCCTATTGATGGCTCGTCACAAACATACATTACACCTGTAAGACCTGCCCCTATCTGAGTTGCTAATCTTATTCTTTGTCCTTCACCCCCTGATAAAGTTGCTGACATTCTATCTAAGCTTATATAACCTAACCCAACTTCTAAAAGAAACGATAATCTTGAATTGATCTCCTTAAATATTTCCTCTGAAATCTTTTTCTCACTTTCAGATAGTAGCTTTTTATTTACATCAGCTTTCTTGATCCATTTGAAGCATTCATAAATAGACAAATTTGTTGCTTCCATTATATTTTTACCAAGAACAGTTACTGCTAATGATTCTGGTTTTAATCTATCTCCTTTACAATTAGAACATGGGCTTTCTGACATAAATTTTAATATTTCTTCTTTTATTTTTTCCGAATCAGAATTTAAATATCTTTTTTCAATCGAAGGAATTATGCCATCAAAATATCTTAATAGAAACTCAAGATCATCTAAATTTTCTTTTTTTGGAAACTCTGAATCAATCACTCCGTACAATAGTAAATTTAGTATAGATTTATTGATTTTTTTTATTGGTACGTTTTTATCAATATTTAATTCTTCAAGAATAGAATAAAAATTATTTTTCTGCCAACTTAAAACAACCCTAGCATCTTCAATGATATCCATTCCCTTTTCATTAATTGATAGATTGGGGTCTCTTATTATTAAGTTAGGATCGACCTCTAAAGAAAATCCAAGCCCAGTACATTTTGTACATGCACCAAATGGAGTATTGAAAGAAAAGCTTCTAGGCTCTAATTCTGATAGTGATATATTACAATCTGTACATGCTAAAAGTTCAGAATAAACAATCTCTTCATCATTGATTTTATCGACAAATATTACGCCATTCCCATATTTTAAACCAGTTTCTACTGAGGAAGATATTCTGTTTTTATCAATATTAGAATTAATTATTAGTCTGTCTATAACGATTTCAATATTATGCCATTTATTTTTTTCTAAATTTATTTCATCGTCTAATTCATAAATTTCACCATCAACTCTTACTCGAGAAAATCCCTCAGATTTAATTTTTTCAAGCACACTGAGATGCTGACCTTTCATATGTCTGATAACAGGAGAAAGAACCATAAATCTTGTTTCTTTTTCATAATTAAAGATGTCTTCCACAATTTTTTGTACATCTTGTTTTTCTACTAGTTTTCCACAGTTGTAACAGTGAGGAATTCCAATTCTAGAAAATAAGAGTCTAAAATAATCATATATTTCAGTAACAGTCCCTACTGTAGATCGAGGATTTTTGGAAACCCCTTTTTGGTCAATTGAAATAGATGGCGATAAGCCATCAATTTGATCAACATCCGGCTTTTCCATTCTTCCTAAAAATTGTCTTGCATAAGCGGATAAAGATTCTACATATCTTCTTTGTCCTTCAGCATAAAGAGTATCGAAAGCAAGGCTACTTTTTCCCGAGCCTGAAACTCCAGTTATTACTACAAACTTTTCTCTTGGAATATCAAGATCTACATTATTAAGATTGTGCTCACGAGCACCTTTTATTATTATTTTGCTAGATTTCGCCAAATTTTTATTCTTTTATTTAATTCTATATATTTATTTAAGGTATTTCGATAATCAAATTAAAAGAATTTGATGATTAGAATATAATAACTGTATAAAGATTTAATAATCAAATTACGTATCTTACTTTTATGGCAAAAAAATCAAAAATTTTAACTAGCGATCTATTGTATGAAATAGACAAATTAGTTGAAGACATTCAAATAAAATCAGTTTTAGACCAGAAGAAAAAAATAGATACAATTTTTAGTGAAAAAATTATCCCATTATTATTTGAAATAAAAACGACAATCGAAGTAGAGTATTTTTCTCAACAAGATCTTCGTGAAAAAATCAATTTTTGCCTGGCCTCAACTTCTGATATAGTAGACATGGATTCAGAATATGCACCTTTTTATTCTAGAATAAGGGTCTTACGTGAAAATATTTTACAAAAGATAATTTAGTGATAGATTCTAAATCCAACAACAATATATTTGTTTCATGTGACTCTTCTAATTCTTGGCAAGAATATTTTGATCTAATAATAAACTCTATTGAGCAAACAAAGAAATTTGAGAATATTAAGAACTTTTATACATTTAATGTATACCTTGTAAGCAATGAAGAAATAAAAAAACTTAATGCTGAATTTTTAAATAATCATTATGAAACAGATGTTTTATCATTCAATTTTTACGAAGGCTGGAAAGAAGGAGTGCTTCTAAATGAGAATTCTCTTTTTCCTGGTGAGGATTCAATCAATGATATTGGTGAAATTTATATCTCTATACCCAAAATTCAAAGCCAGTCTTTAGAAAATGGTATAAGTTTTTCAAAAGAATTATCTACAATGGCTATTCATGGAGCTCTTCATCTTTTAGGATATAACCATGAAGACATTTTAGAAGAAAAAATAATGTTTTCAAAAACAGATGAAATTTTAAAAAATATTATTTTAGATTAGATTATGAGTTTAAAAAGGGAAGTTTTATATCAAAAATGGAGACCTAAATTATTTTCTGACGTTATGGGTCAAGATCATATAACGGTAACTTTGAAAAATTCCTTATTAAGAAATAGATATGCTCATGCCTATCTATTTACAGGTCCCAGGGGGGTAGGAAAAACCTCAACTGCAAGAATTTTGGCAAAAGCATTAAATCTTGAAATAGATGAACACGGGGAGCCAAAAATAGATTCAAAAATTTCTGAAGAGATAGATAAAGGGAAATTTCTTGATCTTATAGAAATAGATGCAGCTTCAAATAGAAGAATTGATGATATTAGATCTTTATTAGATAATGTTCAATTTATGCCGTCTTCGGGTAAGTATAAAGTTTATATTATTGATGAGGTTCATATGCTGACTAATGAGGCATTCAATGCTCTTTTAAAAACGCTAGAAGAACCCCCTCCTCAAGTAATAATGATTTTAGCAACAACTGAATATCAAAAACTACCAGAGACGATTGTTTCGAGGTGTCAAAGGTTTGATTTTAGAAATGTTTCAAATTCAGAAGTAGTTAAGAGGCTCAAAGTAATTGCTGAGCATGAGAAAATTCAATGTAAAGAAGAAATTTTATGGTTTATTGCTGAAAATTCTTCTGGCTCTCTCAGAGATGCTTGCAATCTCTTAGAGCAGCTTTCTATTGCTTTTGACGAAATTACAATAAGTAAAGCAAGAGAACTATTTGGGATCATAGATGAAAATATATCTCTAAAAATATATAAAATGATCATAGAAAATAATATTAGTGAATTAATTGAAACTCTTCAAGATTTAAGGCTTAGGGGCATAGACTTTAAATCTCTTTCTAATTCCTTAATAGATGTTTTAAGACTAGGGATATTCACAGTGAATGGAGCTACTGAAATACAGGGCTATTCTTCAGATTTCATAAAAAATACATCTTTAGTTTTTTCAGGAAACGATTCAAGAAAATTAATTACAATACTTGAAAAATTTATTGAAATGATTTCGATAAGAACAGAACATTTCGACCCTCTTTTAGATTCTGCAATAATCCACCTAACATATATGTTCGAAAACAAAAGAATCTTAAGAGAAGAGCTAAATCAAACTCAAGAAAAAGAAATTAAAAGCCCTCTAAATATTGATATACAGAATCAAAATAAAAATATAGAAATAAGCGAAAATAATATCAAAGAGTCTAAGATAAATGACACTCAGTCTCATGAAAAAGGCTTAGAGGTAAATCAAATTTCTAAGCCCAAGCTGGACTCAAATGAAAAACAAGACTGGGAAAAAGTCCTTTTTGATTTAAGGAGAGCAAAATTTGGGAAAATGGTTCTTGGGGCATTACTTAGAAATGTGGAAATTCCAAAAAAACTTGATGAAAAATTAGTATTGAAATTTAAAAGTAAGTCTTTGCATGATCACTTCAAGGTAGAATGGCAATTAGAATTGGCAAGGGAAGCTGTAAAAAAAGCAGTGACTAAAGTGTATGGAAATGGAATAAAGCTAGTATTAGAAGAACCTGATGAAGAACAAAAAAATAATACAAAGGCTAATTTGTTAGAAAGTGACATAGTTAAATCCGCTCTAGCAATGGGTGCCAAAGTTGAGGAAGAAAAGGAAGGTTAAATTATGTTTAATATGGACAAGTTAAAACAAGCTGGAAGCTTAATGAAGAAAATGAATGGCTTGAAAAAAAAGATTGATAAATTAGAAACAATTGCAGAGTCAAAAGATGGAAATATTAGAGTTGTAGTTCAGGGTACATCCAATATAAAATCTATAAAAATTGATGAAGATTTTTTACCTCAAGTTTCTGCTAAAGATTTAGAAAAAAACTTAATAAAGGCCTTAAATGAAGCGATGAAAGAAGCCGAAAAATCTTCAAAAAAAATAATGTCAGAGGTTACTGGTGGTTTAAATATTCCAGGTTTATAATATGTCACCCTTAAATAAGTCTCCTTTTATTCCAGAAGCCTTGAGTGATTTAATAGAATCATTTAGATTATTGCCTTCTATTGGGCCTAAAACTGCACAAAGATTAGCATTTGCAACATTAAAAATGCCTGCTGATCAAATTAAAAGTATCGCAAGCGCTCTTTCTGAAATAAGAGAAAAAATTATCTTTTGTATAATATGTCAAAATATTTCTCAAGAACCTAAATGCGATATATGTACAAATGAATCTAGGGATAGTTCAATTATTTGTGTTGTTGAAGAAGCAATGGATGTTTATGTGTTAGAAAAATCAGGTGTATATTCTGGGCTTTTTCATGTCTTGCATGGTTCCTTGTCACCAGCTAATGGAATTGGGCCAGAAGAAATTAGGATAAATGAATTGATTAATAGAATAAAAAATGATGATAGGGTCAAAGAAATTGTTGTTGCAACAAACTTAAATCTTGAAGGAGAAGCAACTGCGATGTATATTAATCAAGTTATTAGCGAAAGTGATGGGAATATAAAAGTAACTAGATTAGCCAGAGGTATGCCTTCTGGTTCTGACATTGAATATGCTGACGAAACAACAATTTCTCACGCCTTGGGATCAAGGATCAAAATTGATGAAAGCTTATAAAAAAAGAAAGAGATTTATCCAGACAGAGGCAATAGCTTTGAAAGTATATGATTTTGGTGATGCTGATAGAATTTTTGTTTTTCTAACTCCTGATCAAGGATTAATTAAAATTGTGGCTAAGGGTATTAGAAAGCCTAAGTCAAAAATGGGGGGACATGTTGATGTTCTATCAAAAGTTAATGCTTATATATCTCTAAATGATAATCTAAGCAATTTATCTCAAGTTGAAATTATTGAAAATTACAAAGCAATAAAAGATGATCTTTCACTTATTTCAATAGGTTTTTATCTTCTTGAACTAGCAGAAAAATTTTCAGTTGAAAATGATCCTAATAATGATATTTATTATCATCTTGCTTTTACATTAGATCAGCTACAAAAGAACATTAATAATGATCTCTTAATGAGGTGGTTCGAATTAAATTTACTTTCATTGTCAGGCTTTTTACCTGATCTTTACAGTTGCCAAATAAGTGGGAATACATTGCTTGAAGGAGACCATTTATTTTCTTCAGTCAATGGAGGATTGGTTGAAAAAAAATTTTCTACTAATACTGACAACTATGTACATGTTGATAAAAATTCTATTAAAGCAATGAGATTTCTTATAAATAATGGATGGGATGATATAAGAACTATGAAATTTCAGAATAAGAATCTAAAAAAAATAAAAGAAGTTACAAAAAAATATATTCAAACCATTACTCAGTCACCACTCAATTCAGAAAAATTTTTATCTAGCGTTAATTAACTTTTTTCATTGGTAAAAAAGTACATAATAATATTCCTGACACCGCAATAACTCCTGCAAATATTGAGATTCCTTCAAAATTATATTTTGCGTAAATTATCCCTGATATAACAGGAGACATAAATCCAATTAGAGACATCCCTATAAAATTTAGAGCTGTTCCGCTTCCTTCACTTCCCTTAGGGACCCTATCCATCGTTGCAGCAGTTACAATTGGCATTACAGAGAAAAAAAACATTCCTAATAAACCTATTAGAATGACCAATCCTATTCCTTCATCAAAAATTAAGAATAAAAATAAATATATAGCCATCAATGACATAGAAATTTGTATTACAGGTTTGCGGCCAAATTTATCAGAAAGAATTCCCATGATTGGTGTAGATATAATTCCTGCTGCTGTTATAAGAGCTATATGCCAACCTATAATCCAAGCAGAATAATCTAATTCTTCTTTAAGATATACTGCAAGCCATAGTTGAAAAGAAGTATGAATACTTGCTCTCATAGCTCCAAGTATAATTAATCCTAATATAATCTTATCTTCAATTAAAGTTTTTGTTCTTTCCCAATATTCTTGAAAAGACCAATTAGAATCAGACTCAATCCCTGCAGATTTAAAAAAAACTAAAACTAAAACACCTGTTAATATCATTGGTACTACCAACAACATAGAAACAGTTTCCCATCCGAATCCCGAAAACTTAATAAATGATCCTAACGTAATTCCTGAAATCAATCCTCCGATTATAGGTGGTCCAAGAGTATTTCCAATCTGTGCTCCAGTTAAATGCATTGATAAAGCAAACCCTTTTTTTTGAGGATATCTTGCAGCTAAAGTTCCAAAAGCTGGAGCATGCCAAAAACTGGTTCCAAATCCAATTAGTATTACGCCAACTAGTATCAAAATATAAATTTTTGTTAATCCAATAAGTAAATATCCAAAAGATATGGTAAACATAGAAATTGCTAGTAGCCAAGCTATTTTCCTTCTATACATATCAGATAAAATACCTGCAGGTATATTTGATAATCCACTAGATACATTCATCGAAGAAAAAATCAATGCATATGACACTTCTGACAAACTTAAAGATGCCTTTAATAAAGGTCCTATAACAGTCAATGCTCCTTGGCCAAAATGTTTTATTCCGTGACCTAAAGATAAGCCAATTACTAATGATAAGCCTGAGAATGAATTATTTTTTTTTTTCATATTTGTATTTTACGATGATATATTTATATATTATTTAAGAAATATTTACTTATAAAAAAATGTTAAATTTTAGAAAACTGCCAAAGACTGTCTTTATATCATCATTAATCTTTTCAATCTTAGGTTTCCTTATTTCTACAATATACTCTGTATTTAGTTTGATTTTTATATGCTCTACGAATGTTAAGTGTCCTGGTAATCCTATACCAGTATTAATACTTATCGCTTTAATTACTCTGATTTTTTTTATTTTTGGGATACTTTTTGGGGTCATAATATTAAAGCTTTATAACCTGTTTAGAGTAGAATGATGTAATATATAAATATTTTTAGGAAGATGGAAGTATGTCAGAGAAAAGTTTTGATGTAATTGTTATTGGTGCTGGACCAGGTGGATATCATGCTGCTATAAGGGCTTCACAATTAGGTCTGACAGTAGGATTAGTAGAAAAAGATGATGGTACGGGCATTGGAGGGCTAGGAGGGGTTTGCTTAAATTGGGGATGCATTCCATCAAAGTCTTTACTTAAAAATGCTGAGTTGTTAAATGAAATGAGAAATCCAGAAGAATGGGGTTTTTCATTCAAGGAATTCAAGGCAGATATTTCCAAAGCTATAGATCGTTCTAGAGCGGTGTCTTCTAAGTTAACGCAGGGTATTGCTTATTTAATTAAGAAAAATAAGATAGAACTTTTTATGGGTACTGCAAAGTTTCTTTCTTCTACAAAAATAGAAGTAGGGAATGAAATATTAACAGGGGGTAATATAATTATTGCTACTGGAGCAAGGCCAAGATCTTTGCCAAATTTAGAAATCGATAAAAAGCTTATTATTACCTCTAGAGAAGCATTAGAATTGAGATCTAAACCAAATTCCATTGCAATAATTGGAGCATCTGCAATTGGATGTGAATTTGCATATTTTTTTAACGCTTATGGAGTAGATGTTTCTTTGTTCGAAATTATGGATAGATTGGTTCCAAAAGAAGATGGAGAAATATCAAAAGAGCTTGAGCGGCAATTTAAGAAACAGGGTATAAATGCCTTTACCTCATCAAACATAAAAAATGTCACTAAGAATAAAAACTCAGTCACTCTAGAATATGACTTAAAAGGAGAGTCTTTTTCTAAAGAATTCGATAAAGTTATGTTGGGAGTAGGAATTCAGCCAAATACTGATGAACTATCTTTAGATAATGCTGGAATTCAACTAGACGAAAATGGTTTTATTATTGTTGATGAATATATGAAAACTAATGTTAATGGAGTCTTTGCAATAGGTGATGTAACAGGTAAATTACCTTTAGCACATGTTGCTTTTGATCAAGGAATACTAGCATCTGAGGTTATTGCAGGTAAAGAAGTGCAAGGAATTTCAAATTATATTGATATGCCTAGATGTACTTATTGTTCCCCTCAAATTGCTAGTATAGGAATTACAGAAGAGCAAGCTATAGAGAATAAACTTAATTATTCTATTGGTAAAGTTCCCTTTCAAGTTGCAGGAAAGTCTATTGCAATAAATGATTCTAACGGCTTTGCTAAGGTAATTTCAGACTCTGTTACAGGAGAAATTCTAGGGGCTCATATTATAGGTGCTGAGGCTACAGAGATGATCGGTGAAATAGGTATGTTAAAGTATCTTGAAGGAACAAATGAAGAGCTTCATAGATTAACTCATGCGCACCCAACGCTATCAGAAGTAATAAAAGAAGCAGCTGCTAATACTAACAATGAAGCAATTCACTTTTAGTTACCATTCAAGCTTAATTTCTAATTCTGATGTAATTGATTCAAACCATTCGATTACTTCCGGATGATACGGAATACCATTTTTGCTTCTTTCTAGTCTAGATTCATATTCTGCCAACCCTGGGTATAAAACTCTTTTATGACCAGGAGCAGGAGGAGTATCCTTAAGTCCTTTAAGAAAGTCATCCATATTTTGTTTGAATAAATTGATATCACTAAATGAATCTATATTATAAGCAGCAAAGTAATGTCCGCTTCCCCCTAGAAACCCTGCCTGTGCACCTCCAAGCATAGAGCACATAATATCTACAATTGCTGCAAACCCGTAACCCTTGTGTGAACCATTTTCTCTATCTCCTCCAAGAGGAAGCATGTGTAAATCTTTCATTCTTCCATCTTCATGAAAATTTTCTTTGATTAATAATTTTTCTTCATCAATAGGAGACCCATCTTGATTTGCAATCCAATTTGCAGCTACAGGGGTTTCTAATCTTTCTAAAAGTTTTATTTTATTTCCAGCAACTTGAGTCATAGCTGCATCAAACATGAAATAAGCCTCCTTATTAGCGGGGGCTGCCCATGCAATAGGTTGAGTGCCAAATCTAGGCTCTGAACCAAAAGTAGGTAACATTGCAAATCCTCCTCCTCCACTCATGCAAACACCAATCATATCAGCATCAACAGCTAGCTTTGCATGAAATCCAGCAGCTCCTAAATGTCCAGCATTGTTTAGAGTTACAATTCCAACTCCACTTTTTTTTGCTTTTTCTATAGCCATTTTCATTGCAAAAGGCGCCGTATGCAGTCCCAATCCCATATCTCCATCTAAAGCTGCAGTAGAAATTGATTCTTTGACTACTTTTATGCTTGGCCTTGGATTAGCTTTATCTAGCTGATACATTCTTACATAAGATCTGAGCATATTAGAAACACCATGCGTGTCTACACCATTAAGGTCTGCATAAATTAATACATCCGCTGAAAGTTCTGCATCATCATTGGAAAGACCCATTTTTGAAAAAATTTGCTTTGTCACTGAGTGCATTTTTTCATGATTTATTCTTATTGCATCCTCATCTGAGACATGAAATCTTTCAAGCATTTTTACTCCTTTATTTGCTATTTGAATATACTTTAGTATTTTCTATAAAAGTACTGTTCATATGATTTAATGTTGATTTTATTTTAGAGTCTAGTATTTTCAATGTAGAAATAACTCTTAATCTTCTATATTCAGGAATTTCTTCTTCTTTTACGGAGTCTAGCTCTATTGAGAAATGAAGAATTTTTTCTTCTATAGACAAATTTTTGATTTCTTCTTTCACTGTTTCTAACTCATTTTTTCTAGTTGGTTTTATATCTTTTCCATTAATGACTGAATTAAGAATTTTTTCTAAAGGAGTCTTTGGATTCTTTTTGATATTTCCAATTATTTTCTCTACATAAACGCTAGAAATTTCTCCAGAAATAAAAGGTTCTGCAATTTCATTTTGTAATTCGAAGTTATCAATATCTGCTATACATCTAGCTTCTTTAAATGTTAACTTTCCATCATCTAGAGATCTCAATAAAGTAGGACTTAATTTTTTTATCAAAGACTCATAATGATGTATAGTACCTGGTGTAATACCTGTTCTCCTACTTAGCTCTTGTTGTGATATGTTATTTGTTTTTCTAAACTTTATGAAATCTTTAGCAATTTTTGTAGGAGTTTTTAATCCTGAAAAATATATTTCTGAAAGATTTATTGATTGAATATCTTTTATATTTTCCTTTATATTGCAGTCTATTTTAGATTTATTTTTATTTTTGGCATTTCTATAAATTTTTTCTCCGCTATATAGCAAATAATAATTTTTATGTTTTAAGACTATCGGCTTTTGCTGAGAAGAATTTCTTTTATTCAATAAATTCTTTATTGGTTTGTACTTAAATATTGGATGTTCCGGTTGTATTTTTATTTCATTTAATTCAATTTTCATAACTGCCCCCAGTTTATTCTTTTATACTTTAATTTTCTAGATTCCAAATTCTAATTTCAAAAATTGTCCTTGCTGGGAAATTATGATTCTTAAAACACTTTTTGTTTGGAATTTTTTTCATATAATGTCTTATATAGCAATGAATTGAACTCATATAAATGAAAATACAAAAAAATAATATTCCCCCATATGTTGCATTCAAGACATTCCAAACTTTTTTGGAATTTTTATCCGAAGATATGCCTAGCAGAATAGATAGAAGTGTTTGGGTAAATAGATTTTCAGGATCAAATGGGACTCAGTTAATGACTGCAATAAAATTTTTTGAATTAGTTGATTTGGATGGAATCCCTTCAGATGATTTTCAGAATCTAATATCGAAAGATATTAATATTCAAAAAAAAACATTGAGAAAAATTTTATATAAATTTTATGACCATATATTTAAATTAGATTTAGCAAGTGCTACTAAATATCAGTTTAGAGAAGCTTTTAGAAAGTTTGGAACCAAAGAAGGTGTTTTAGTAAAATGCGAATCCTTTTTTATTCAAGCTGCAAAGTTTTCTCAAATAGACCTATCAAGCCATATCTTAGCAAGAAGGCATAATAATAATGAGAAATTAAAATCTCAAACAAACTCAAATTCTCAATCTGTATCATACAAAAAAAATTCTTTCGAAAAAAATACGAATATAGTAAAGATTATATTAGATAAATATCCAGAATTTGATCCATCTTGGACTCCTGAAGTTCAAAAAGCTTGGATTGAATCTTTAACAAAATTATATGAAAGTTTGAATAATTAAAAAAAAAGAGCTACAAAAAAGTAGCTCTTTTTTTAATTTATAGATCTAATAATCTACATTCCCATGTCCATACCACCCATACCTCCTCCAGGCATTCCACCTGGCATAGGAGCATCTGGTTCTGGTATATCTGTAATCAATGCTTCAGTTGTTAATATCATACCTGCAACTGATGCAGCATTTTCTACTGCAGCTCTTGTAACTTTGGCAGGATCAACTATTCCCATTGTAATCATGTTGCCATATTTATCACTTTGAGCATCAAAACCATAATTTTCTTCTTTACTAGTAGTTACTTTTTCCAAAATAACCGCGCCTTCAAAACCTGAGTTTTCTGCTATTACTCTTATTGGCTCAAGCAATGCTTTCTTAAGAATTTCAACTCCAGTTTGCTCATCAGCGTCTTTGAGTTTTAATGATCCAAGGGCAGTTGAAGCTTTTATGAGGACAGTTCCTCCTCCAGGTACTATTCCAGATTCAACAGCAGCTCGAGTTGCAGATAATGCATCTTCTACTCTTTGTTTCTTTTCTTTCATTTCTATCTCAGTAGCAGCACCAACTCTTAAAATAGCCACTCCACCTGATAATTTAGCAAGTCTTTCTTGAAGTTTTTCTCTATCATAGTCTGAAGAGGTTTCTTCTATTTGACTTCCAATTTCTTTCATTCTTCCTTCTATTTCAGCTTTTGAACCTTCTCCATCAACAAAAGTTGTATCATCTTTTTTTACTACTACTCTTGCACATTTTCCAAGGTCTTCTAATGTTGCAGAATCTAATTTTCTACCAACTTCTTCTGAAACAACATTACCACCAGTTAAAATAGCAATATCTTGTAACATAGCTTTTCTTCTATCTCCAAATCCAGGAGCTTTCACAGCAGCAACATTTATAGTGCCTCTTAGCTTGTTTACTACTAATGTAGCAAGGGCTTCACCTTCAACATCTTCTGCTATCACAAGCATTGGTTTTTTTGCTTGTAGTACTTTTTCTAGAACAGGAACTAGATCAGAAACTGCTGAAATTTTCCCGTCAGTAATAAGTATGTATGGATTTTCTAGAACTGCTTCTTGAGTATCTGCAGACGTTACAAAATAAGGAGACAAGAAACCTCTATCAATTTGCATTCCTTCTACAAAATCTGTTTCATAATCTAAAGTTTTAGATTCATCTACAGTTATAACTCCATCTTTTCCAACTTTATCCATAACATCCGCAATCAATGTTCCCATCTCGTCATCATGTGAAGAAAGAGTAGCAACGCTAGCAATTTGATCTTTTCCTGAAACAGGAGTTGATTGACCTGCGATAGAGTCTCTTACGCTTTGGATAGCTTTATCAATTCCTCTTTTAATAGCCATTGGATCAGCACCTGCCGCAACAACCTTAAATCCTTCAGCTATTATAGCTTGTGCTAAAACAGTACTTGTTGTTGTGCCGTCTCCAGCATCATCATTAGTATTTTTTGATGCTTCTTTTAGTAGTTGTGCTCCCATATTTTCAAAGGAATCTTCTAAGTCTATTTCCTTTGCAATTGTAACTCCATCTGAGTTTACTTGAGGAGGACCAAATTTTTTATCTACAATAATATTTCTCCCCCTTGGTCCCAAGGTTACTTTTACTGTATCTGCAAGAATATCAATTCCGCTTTTTAGTCTAGATCTTGCATCTGCTCCAAATTTTAAATCTTTTGCTGGCATATTTTTTCTCCGTTAACTTTTTTTCAAATTTTAGATATTTTACTAGCTATCCAACAATAGCTAAAATATCACTTTCTCTTACTATTAGGTACTCTTTTCCGTTTTCAGAGTACTCAGTCCCTGCATACTTTGAGTAGATTACTTCGTCTCCATTTTTGACAGTCAAAGCAATTGTCTTTCCATCGTCGTTTATTCTACCAGCTCCTGCTGCAACTACTTTACCTTTTTGAGGTTTTTCTTTAGCAGTGTCAGGAATAATAATCCCCCCAGAGCTTTTAGAATCATCTTCCTCTGTTGGTTCGATGATTATTCTATCTCCTAATGGTTTTAATTTAAGTGCCACTTAATAATTCCTTCCTATTTTAATATAATCAGATTTCTATAATATCTTAATTAATTACTAACTTCAGAAACCTTTGTTTAATAATTACACATTTTCTATTTTAAAATATTTTGAGAGGCTGTCAAATGAACCGGAGTAAACTTGATAAAGGTTTTGGTAATTTTAGTAATAAATATTTCAAATTACCTTGCAGTTATAGACCCACCATTTATATTTATTGCTTGGCCCGTAATAAATCTTGCTTTATCTGATGATAGGAAAGCTATAAGATCTGCTACTTCTTCGTCTGTTCCAACTCGTCCCATCGGTATAATTTCAGCTTTACTATTCCAAAGAGCACCTCTTCCTAAGGGATCTAAACGTGACGTTTCAGTTTGACCAGGGCAAACACAATTTACTGTTATTTGATGTGATGCTAATTCCTTTGCTAAAGATTGAGAAAAACCTTCTAATCCAAAATTAGCTGCGTTATAAGCAGCCATTCTAGCATTGCCTTCCTTGCCTGCAGAAGAAGAAAGATTTATTATTCTACCGCCTTGTCCTTGATCTATCATTATCTTAGCAGCAGCTTTTGAGCATAAGTAGGATCCATAAACTTTAACAAAAATAACTTTTTTAAACACTTCATTGTCTACTTCAACAACCGGAACTCTATCTTCTCCATAGGGTGGAGCAGCATTGTTTACCAAAATATCTATTCTTCCAAATTCATTAATAGTCTCTTTTATCATATTGTCTACATCTTCTTCTTTAGATATGTCCATAACGATGGATTTAGCTTTAGAACCTTTTTCTCTTATTTGCTCTGCAGTAGATTCTATATCTTTCCACCCAATAGCCCTTTCATCTTCAGGATAACTTTCAGGATCCCTTCCTGTTCCAGTAACAACAACATTGGCTCCCATTTCGGCTAATGCAACTGCAGAAGCTCTCCCTATTCCTCTAAGTCTTCCAGCTCCAGTTATTATTGCTACTTTTCCTTCTAATTCTTTTGACATAAATTTCCTCTATTTCTAGCTCTAATGTTCCATTACAGATCCACCATTTTGGTTTATAGATTGACCATGAATCCATGATGCTGCTTCAGTGCATAAATAAGCACAAAAGTCACCAACTTCTTTATCTGAACCATTTCTTCCAATGGGAGTAGCTGCAGCCATTTTATCCCAATCATCTCTAACTACGTCCATTCTTGATGTATCTACCGCACCTGGACAAACCGCGTTTACATTTATATTGTATTCACCCAGTTCTCTAGCCATAGATTGAGTCATACCGACAACTCCAAAGTTTCCAGCATTATATGCTAGAAAATTAGCTGAGCCTTTTTTTCCAGCAGTAGAAGAGATATTAACAATCTTTCCACCTTCTCCTTGCTTAATCATATGTTCAACAGCTCCCTTAGTGCACAAAAAAGTTCCTGTTAACTTTATATCTACAACTTTTTGAAAAACATTTTCATCTAAATCAAGAATTGGAACCCTGTCTTCAGCTCTTGCATAGGCTGCATTGTTGATTAATATATCTATTCTTCCAAATTCTTCAATTGTTTTAGATATCATGTTTTTTACATGATCTTCATTTGTAACATCTGCTACTAAAGCTAATGCCTTGCTTCCTTCAGCTCGAATTAATTCGGCAACACTTTCTATATCTTTCCAACCAATTGCTTTTTCATCTTCTGGATAATTTTCTGGCTTTCTGCCTGTCCCTGTGACAACTACATCAGCCCCTAATTTCGCTAGAGCAATAGCAGCAGCTCTTCCTATCCCTCTAAGTCTTCCGGCACCAGTTACTATCGCAACTTTTCCTTTTAATTCCTTTTCCATAAATTACCCCTCACTTATTTAGATTGTTAGAACATTCTAATCGATTAATTTGTTAATTTTAACAATTGTGTTTTCAATATCATTAGTAAAAATAGTTACATGTCCCATTTTTCGCCCTATTTTTGCTTCTTCTTTATGGTACATTTTTACAAAATGATCAGGAGCATCAGATATTTCAGAAATTACGTTTTTGTAATTTTTATTTATAAAAAAATCTCCCAAAATATTTTTCATGATTGCATTTTTTTCTACTCTCGGTTTTTGAATTTTTTCCTCAACTAAAATTTTTCCAAGCATTTCAAATTGAGAAATAGAATGAGATTCTCTTGTTAAGTGTCCTGAATTATGTGGTCTAGGGGCTATTTCGTTAAACAATATATTATTTTTTTTATCTAGAAACATTTCAATTGTTAATATTCCTATAAGATTATTTTTTTCTACAAATTTTGTTGCTAAATTTATTGATTTATTCTTTATAGATTCACTTATTCTAGAAGGAGAAATAGATATATCTAAAATTCCATTTTTGTGAATATTTTCTATAGGTTCAAAGCAATAAATTTCTTTATTATGGTTTCTTCCGATAATAACTGAAAACTCTTTTATAAAATCAATTTTTTCTTCAACGATATATTCTATATTCTTATCTAAAAGATTTATTTTTTTAATAATTTCATCTTTCGATTTAATATGGTATTGGCCTTTCCCGTCATAACCTAGTGTATTAGTTTTAATTATTACTGGAAGTTTTATATTTGTTTTTTCTAGCTCTCGTTCAAAGTTTGTATCTTTATCAAACTTGAAAAAGGAAGGAGTTTTTATTCCACACTTCATAAAATTACTTTTTTCATTTAGTCTATTTTGAGAAATTGATAGAATGTATTTACTTGGAAAGATATCAATTTTTTTATCTAGATAATCAAGAGACTCCATCGGTATGTTTTCGAATTCATACGTGATTACGTCACATTCAGATATCAATATGTCTAGGGCCTTGAAGTCATCATATTTTTTTTGAATATGTATAGCTTTTGTATGTTTTGCAGGAGGGTCTGAAGAAGGGTCTATAAAATATACATTTTTTCCTGCTTCAGTAAGATATTCCGCCAGCATTTGACAGAGTTGCCCTCCGCCAAGTATACCTATGCAATTTTTTTTCATAATGAATTATTTTGGCCAGGTGCCTATTTCGCTGTCTTTTATTATAGATTTAGTAGTTTTTAAGATTTTGTCTTTAAGGTTTTTTTCGATTTGTTTATCATGTAGAGCTAAAATTTTTGCAGCTATTAGAGCAGAATTTTCTGCGCCATTATCTCCAATTGCAACAGTAGCTACAGGAACACCTTTGGGCATTTGAACGATAGAAAGTAATGAGTCTATACCATTCAATGCTGAAGATTTTATTGGAACTCCTATAACTGGAAGCTCTGTTATTGATGCCACCATTCCCGGAAGATGCGCTGCTCCGCCGGCTCCAGCTATAATGACTTCTATTCCTCTTGATTTTGCCTTTTTTGCAAAATCATACATTAAATCTGGAGTTCTATGAGCCGAAATTATTTTTGTTTCATGGCTAATATCAAGTTCCCTCAATACTTCAGAAGCTAATCGCATGGTATCAAGATCACTTTTGCTTCCCATTATTATTGATACTTTAGGTTTAATGTTTATCTCCTGTCTTGTAAAAAATTAATTATAACATCCATTGAATACCTGGGTTCATCAAATGTATTTTTATGGTTTACATTTTTAAGTGTATATAAAATTTTTGGATCAATGTCACTTAATATTGATTTAGTAAGATTGTAATTATCATCTTTTTCACCCATTATAATTAGATGTTTTTTTCGGTTCCATTTTATAGAATCTACTGCTCCATTCCAACTCAATGCGCTCTTAAAAATTTCACTGTAGGTTAGATATTTTTTATCACCAGTCTTATCTCCAAGTTTTTTCATTGCATTAGAACGTTTTATGAATCTTTTTTCTTCTAATTGAGGCGCTCCAGGATGCATCCCTAAAGATATTATTTTATCCAATTTATTGCTACTTGCTGCTACTTCAAACCCTGCTCTAGCACCCATTGAAAACCCTATATAATCAAATTTTGCACACTTAATTTCATTGCAAATTTCTATTATGTTATTTGACATGTCTTTTACAGAAAAATTCTTAGTTTTTATATTAGCTTTGTCTCCATGTCCAGAAAAATCAAATATATGCACAGTCCTAATTTTTGAAAGCTCTTCGATCCATCCATTTTCGACCCATAAATTCTTATTTTGAGCCATCCCATGTCCAAGAATTAAATGAGGCCCATCTCCAAAAGTTAAATATGATACCATTAGCTATATTTTTAATTTTTTATATATTTATCATTATATTGTAAGTAAATTTTATGGAGGTTCATATGAATGAAAATCTTGATAAAACAGCTATGGTAGTTACAGCTCACCCAGATGATGCTGAGTGGGGTTGCTCTGCTTCTGTGGCTAAGTGGACAAGGCTTGGATGGGATGTTGTTTATGTTCTTTGTACGGATGGCTCAAAAGGAACAGAAGATAGATCTATTCCAAGTAAAGAATTAGCAAATATTAGAGAACAAGAGCAAAAAGATGCAGGTAAGATCTTAGGATTAAAAGCTATAGAATTTTTAGGTTATCCTGATGGGTACCTAGTACCATCATTAGATTTACGAAGAGATATTTCTAGGGAAATAAGAAAATATAAACCATCAATTCTAATAACCACAAATCCTAATAGAGATTTACTTAATTCATCTTATTTAGGGCATCCAGATCATTTTGCTGCTGGAGAGGCGGCGTTGTCTGCAGTCTTTCCAAGTGCAAGAGATCACCTAACATTTCCTGAATTACTTGAAGAAGGACTTGAGCCTCACAAGGTAATGCAAGTATGGATAAATATGTTTAATGTGGACTCTGGAAGTAATAAAAATTGGTTTTTTAATCCAATAGAAAAAAGCGATTTAGATGTTGCAATAAAAGCTCTTCAAGCTCACACTAGCCAAATTCCAGACCCTGAGAGGGCAAAGGAATTTATGACAAAAAGAAGAGAAGATGTAGGCAAAATATGCAATGCATCTTATGCAGAAGCATTTGCAAAATTTGAATTAAGTTAGTTTATATAGCTTCACTTTCAGAATCTTCTATTTTTTCTTGTCGAATTGCATTGAATTCTCTTTCAATTGATTGAGTAATCATTCCTCCATCTGAACTATGAAGTACAAATCTAGCTCCTAATTCCATTGTTTTTAATGTTCTTTCTGGTGTGAATCCATGTACCATTACTGGAATATTGTGAGACTCAGAAATATTGATTATTTTGGTTAAGGCTTCGATGTAATCGTCATTTTCTAGTTCATCGGGAATTCCCATAGAGGTAGATAGATCATTGGGGCCCACAAACACACCATCGATAGGCCCTTTTTGAATAAGATTATCAAGGTCATTTACAGCGGTTATGCTCTCTATTCCAGCAATAAATATTTTATGCCCATTTTTTTTGTTAAGATATTCTTTAGTTTTTTCGCTAGGAAATTTTCCAGACTTTAAGACATCTTCAAAAGCTTTGCCTTTCAATGGATGCAAATAGGTCTTCCAAGCACATCTTTGAATAGTTTCAGCATCCTCACAGTATGGCACTAAAACGCCGTCTGCTTTCGCATCTAAAGCTATCGCCACTAACGTAGGATCAGGGTCGGCAACTCTAACAATTACAGTTAATCCTGCACCTTGCCCAGCAGAAACCATTCTAGCTATTTCACCTCTTGAATAAGATCCATGTTCTGCATCAATTATCACATAATCTAGAGCTTTTGAAGAAAATGCTTGAGCCCATCTTACTCCTTCAATAAAATTAATCATTGTTCCAAATACCTGACCACCTTTTTGGAGTTTATTTTTTATATCTTGAGGTTTCATATGTCCAACTTTCTATATATCTAATTCTTTAATATTTTCAATTATATAATTTGGGGGATCTAAAGCTTCTGGATATTTTCTCCCCATACTTATCCAAATGGTTTTCATACCTATAGATTGCGCACCAATTATATCTGTATAAGGATTGTCGCCTATAAATACTACATTTTCAACTTCTTTTACTGTTAAATTTAGAAGTCTCAAAGTTTCTAGGAAAATTTCTTTCTTAGGCTTAGAGTGGCCAAAAATTTCAGAAGCAATTACAAAATTATGCTTATTTTCTAAGCCCGTATTTTTTATTTTTTGGTATTGATAATGGCTTCCGTTTGTGACTATGCCAAAATTTATTTTTTTTTCTATTAATTTATCTAGTAGATGCGAAGCTCCTTCATATGCCTCAACTATTTCTGACATATTTTTATAGTAATAATCATAAAACTCTTGATAACTTAGTCCAAAATTATGAAAATCTTTATTTATTTGTTGGAGAGAACTTTTAATGTTGAAATCATTGAATGAGTTAAGTCCCCAGAAATATTTTAATGCCTCTTTTTTGGAAAAATGATTAAAACAATCAAAATCTTCAGAAAGTTTTATACATAATTTATCAAAAGCTTTTTTTCTGTCTATTAGTGTATCGTCAAGGTCAAAGGCTATTCCTTTGAATTTAGATAAATTGATTTTCATGCTGTCCTGACAGATCCTCTTATCAGGGACCCTTCTTCAGAGCACATAAAATAAATAATTTTAGCAACGCCTTCAGGGTTAGCTAAGATGTTCTTAATATTCGTATATTCTTTTTCATTTCCTGTGATATCTCTAGTGGTCTCAATTTGAGCATTTTTTAATGGTGTATCTACAGATCCTGGAAGAATGTCATGAACCCTAATTCCATACTTGGATAATTTGTCTTCTAAAACTAAAGATAGTCCATGAACTCCGCCTTTTGAAGAGCCATATGCAAACGATGAAGAACTGCCTAAAACTCCTGCTCCAGAACTAGTTAGAATTATAGTTCCACTTTTTTGTTTTTGCATTACAGATGCAACATGTTTACTCATTAAGTAGCTTCCTGTAAGATTTATGCTTATAACTGATTCCCATACATCATCAGGGAACTCATCTATTTCTAGAGATGCTCCTTGGAGCACTCCAGCTAAATTGATTAGTATATCTATCCCTTCAAGCCATTGAGTTGCTGCTAAAACACCTCCAGAGACTTGGTTTGAATCTCTTACATCTACATTCCAGTATCTAATATCTAGATTTTTTTTATTCAGCTCATTTGTTAATTTCATTCCTTCTTCATTATTAACATCAAAAATGGCAACTTTTGCCTGGTTTTCTGAGAAAATTTTTACAACTTCTTTTCCTATACCTGTAGAACCTCCAGTTATAATTACTTTTTTCCCTTTCATATTTATATTCATATTAATTCCCCTGATATTGATTTTTTATAAAAATATATTAATCTGCAAAAAACTTTGCAACATTTCTTCTCTGAATTTTTCCAGTTGCTGTTCTTGGCAATTTTTCAGCAAAGTATATTTTTTCTGGAACTTTGAATTTAGCTAGTGATTTAGAGCAAAATTCTTGAATTTCCTTATCGGAAACTTCAGAATTAACCACTAATGCGGCATGAACTACTTCTCCATATTTTTCATCTGGTGACGCAAAGCAAACTGCTTCATTTACACTTGGATGATTTATGAGTATTGCATCAACTTCTAAAGGAGAAATTTTTTCTCCTCCTCTATTTATTAGCTCTTTTATTCTACCTGTTAAGTTTAAGTATCCGTCATCATCTAAAAATCCTTGATCTCCTGTCCTAAACCATCCATCAATGTAAGCATCTCTATTAGCATCTTCATTATTATGATATCCACTTGTTACATTTTCACCTTGAATTACAACTTCTCCTACTTGATTTTCACTAAGCATATGCCCAATTTTTTCCATTGACATAATATTTATTTTTACCCCAGTAGGCTTACCCACACTTCCTGCTTTTCTTTGCTCTGGAGGCATTGGATTAGAGCTCATCTGATGAGATGCTTCGGTCATACCGTAGGCTTCAAGAACCGGCGCTCCAAATCTTTTTTCCAAATCTTTTAATACTGACGGAGCCAATGCAGCAGAACATGATCTAATAAATCTAAAAGATTTTTTTGGAGCATTGTCTTCCTCCGATCTTATCAGCAAAATTTGATGAATCGTTGGAACCGCTGAGTACCAAGTTGCATTATGTTTTTTTTGTAGTTTCCAAAATGCTCCTGCTGAGAATTTTTCTGGAATAATTATTTCTCCCCCACTTGAGAGAGTGGCCAAAGCAACGCCAATTAGTCCATGGACATGAAATAGTGGCATAACAACCATAGCAATATCATTGTTATCAAGTTCATAAGTATCAACAATATTCTTTAGTGATTTTAATAAATTTTTGTGTTTTAGAGGGACTCCTTTAGGCCTACTTGTTGTTCCTGAGGTATGAAGAAAAAGGCATGAATTTTTTTCATTAGGTTTATTCAAATCTTTTTTTTCTGATTCTTCAGAATCAAAATCCATTTTCAATGAACCATTTTTAAATGAAATTACTGACGTAGGAATTTTTTTTGCCTTAGCTTGTTTGATTACTGAATGACCTTCAGATGTAATAACCATTGACGGATTAATATCATCTAGGTAAAAATTAAACTCTTCATCTGTAAATTCAGGATTTAGAGGTGCAGCTACTGCGCTTGTATTCGTTACTCCCAAAAAACTTATAATAAATTCTGCATTATTTCTAAGAACGATAACGATTGGTCTTTCACTTTGAATTCCAAAAGAATATAATTTTTCAGATATTTCACTTACAAGGTTTTTAAGTTCTAAATAATTTATTTTTTCTTTATCGGGAATTGTTATGGCTGTATCTTTCTCTTTTCCAGAGTTTAATATTTCAGGGAGTATAGTATTCATATTTATTCAGCCTTTGTGTATTTTTCTTTATTTTATAAAAAAACCTATAATCTAACAGTCTTTTCTGCCTAAATCTGGAGATTCTTTTACAATTTCGACAGGAGTGTTCCTAGCTACAATTAATTTCAAGTCACCTTTTCCTGTGTTTACAGGCTGATGGAGGGCCCCATCTGGAACAAAAATAAAATCACCTTCGGAAATTTCTTCTTCCAACTCTAGATTATCTCCGTGTAGAAAAATTCCTTTTCCAGACAAAACATAAATAGCCGACTCACAATTAGTATGAAAATGAGTTGTAGAGCATCTATCTTTTGGAATATTTGCTACTGCCATATGTATATTTTCAGCATTGCTTAATTTTTTTGACACACCAGCCATTCTTTTCATTGCACCCGAATTTATTTCTTCCTCTAAATTATTCTTTTTTGTTATTATTATCTTTTTCATCTACTTTTAAAATCTTTCTTGAATATGTATTATAAATATTATCTTAGCTCAAAAAGGATGAATAATGTACGGAACTATTTTTAATTTAAAAGTCAAAGACGGACATGAGAAATTACTCTTAGAAGAGATGAATACGCAGGAAGAAAATCCTGAAGGTATGATTGCATGGTTCTTAATGACACCTGACGATACATCAAAAGATTGGATTGGTGTGGCAGTTTTTAAGTCTAAAGAAGATCATATCAACAATGCGAATAGGCCTCAACAGGCTCAATCTTTTCAAAAAATGATGGAGCATTTGGAAGAAGAGCCAAAATGGACAGACGGTGAGTATCCTATTTCAGAAATAATTTGATTATGGGTCCGAGCAATCTCTTTTATATCCACAGTTATTGCAAATAATCTTACAGTGTAGTTTCAAGGTTTCTGTTTCACAGATTTCGCATAAATCCAGTACTTCACTTTTGTTTTTACTATCCATATATGAATATTTAAATTAAGTTAAATATAAATGTCAATAATTAAAAATATTTTTAAATAGATATTTTTAGCACTAGAATAACTTAATGGATAATCAACAATCTCCTTGTATAAATATCTGTAGATATAATTCAACTAACTTTGAAAACGTAGAAGTTATATATTGCGTTGGCTGTTATCGTTTATATGATGAAATTTCAAACTGGCCCTCATATAGTGATTCTGAAAAGCAATTAATAAAAACAAACCTTGAAATAAGAAAAGTAAAATTTAATTTATGAATTATTCATTGGTTTTTCCTGATCAGCTATTTCACAAAAATCCATCAATCTTGAGAGGTCGGAAAGTATTAATATTAAAGCATCCATATTTTTTCTCTCGATTCAGATATAACAAAAAGAAAATTTTAATGCACTTAATGTCTATTGAGTACTATAAAAGATCATTGGAATCTGATTCCTTCGAAGTTGAAATCATCGAACTTAAGGATTTTCAGTCACTTTTTCTATCTGGGATATCTCAAAATCATTTAATTCATACATGTGAAATATCTAATCTTGAGCTGTCGTCTTTTCTTAATGAGTTATCCTCAAAAAATATTCAAGTTAAGTACCATAAATCGCCTATGTTTTATGAATCGGTAGAAGACTTAAAAAAATATTTTGGGGATAAAAAAAAATATATACAGTTGGGATTTTATAAGAAATTAAGAATAAAACACAAAATTTTACTTTCAGAAAATAAATCTCCATTAGGAGGAAAATGGAGCTTTGATTCTCAAAATAGAAAAAAAATACCTGAAAAAAAATTACCTTCCGAGAAAATTACTTTTTCTTATGACAAAGAAATATTAAATTATTCAAAATCAATTATCTCTAATTTATATATAAATAATTATGGAAATTTAATGAATTTTAATTTTCCAGTAAATAGAACACAAGCATTAGATAATTTAGATTTTTTTCTAGAGAAAAAATTTGAAAATTTTGGTATTTACCAAGATGCTATTTTTTCATCAGAAACGCTTCTTTATCATAGCAATTTATCATCATCCTTAAATATTGGATTGCTTACTCCTAAAGAAGTGATAGAAAAGGCAATTGAATTTTGCAATCACAAGAATATTCCAATAAATTCTCTTGAAGGTTTTATAAGGCAGATCCTAGGATGGAGGGAATTTATCAGAGGTATTTACTTGAATAAATTTAAATATCAATACTCAAGTAATTTTTGGGATTCTAAAAATAAATTTCCAGATTTATTTTATGAATCTAAAACAGGAATTCTACCTCTAGATGATTCACTCAACAAAAGTATAAATGATTCTTATGCTCATCATATTGAAAGATTGATGATTCAAGGTAATCTTATGCTTCTTTTGGAGATTACACCTAAGGAGGTTTATAAATGGTTTATGGAAATTTTTATAGATTCATCAGACTGGGTTATGGGACCTAATGTTTTTGGTATGAGTCTATATTCAGACGGGGGATTAATGTCTTCTAAGCCGTACATAAGCTCGAGTAACTATATCTTAGGAATGAGTAATTATAAAAAAGAAAAATGGTCATCAATTTGGGATGCTTTATTTTGGAGCTTCATTCATAAACATAAAGAGAAAATCAAAGGAATTAATAGAATGGCTTTTATGCTAAATTTATTAGATAAAAAAAGTAGAGAAGATATTTATAATTTTGAAAAAACCTCAGATAATTTTAAAAATTCTTTATTTTAGAGCTTTAGCTAGTAAGAATTTATCTATTTTTTAATTTCCAATCTTTATATTTAGTTCTTCTTTTTTCCATATATTTTTTGTAATCTTCAATAACTTTTTGCCTAAAAGGATCAATCAATTCGTTTTTAGGGTTGCCTAAATAATCTAGACCCTTTGGCCAAACATATACATTATTGAGCGTTTCTGGAACAGGAGTAGGTCCTTTCCAGTCATCTTCACCAATAAATGAAGAAAACCATGAATGGAAAACCACAAGAGATATTAATCCTGCTGCTAAAACTATAATTGGTATTCTAATATCTTCTTTCCTAATCAAAAAATTTAAAAAAATTATTTACCAGGTAATATTGCCTTTATTAAAATTTTCAAGGGTAGCAATATTAATTTTACCGGCAATAGCAATATATTAAAAATAAACATATTTTTTCCTTATTTAAGTCTTTTAACATTATATACTCAAATCATTATATCCAGGCACTAAATATTAAAAGATATCTCGTATCATAAAATTAGTACCAAATACATCTTGACAAGTTGCTGTTAAACAAATAATTTTAAATAAACGATTTATTAAATGATATGAAATATCAATTATGCGGAGGTGCATTTATGAAACTGACAGCTTATAGCGTGAAATTAAAAAAAGTAGTAGATATCGCTCAACCTAAAATAGTTACAATGAAGAATGGCAGAAAAGCTGTTTCTGGTGTAGCTGCTGAAGATCCAACTTCTAAAGTATTTAGAATATTGAGTGACAAAGACGTTGCTGAAGTGGAAAAAATGATAGGATAGTCCACTTTATTTATCGTATTTTTTAGCTCTTAAATTTTGCAATACGCTTCCGTAGAATTATGGCTATAAAATACATGGGGCTGAGAGAAAAGCTTTAAATGGTATTAATGGTTTTCTCAGCCCCTTTTTAATATATGTCTAATCTCTAACCATTAAACCATGATTCGTTATTATAAGATGCTTCCCAAAACAAATATTCATATCTCAGAGCTGTTTGAAATAAATACTCTGCTCTTTTTTCACTAATTTTAGATTTGCTGTTCAAGTGATCTTCAAGCCAATTGACTAATTCTCCTAAAACATTTGGGCCGTGCAAATCTATCCATTCTTTATATACAGCATTATTAGGATTAGCTTTTTCAATCAGCAGTCGATTTCCCCAATCAAGATATGTCCCCTCTGTTACATATAAAATCACAGAAAACCAAAGTCAATTTATAGCCTCCTAAATTTTTTAATTTAAAGTTTATATAAAGATATGGTGGAGCTGAGGGGGATCGAACCCCTGACCTCATCGCTGCCAGCGATGCGCTCTCCCAGCTGAGCTACAGCCCCAAATTAATAAACTAATAATAAATAAATTATAAATGATTTCAAGTTTTTCTTCTTATATATAAAATATAAAAGCACCAATTTCTTCAGATCAAATCATGTACAAAATCATATATAATTTATTCAATAAATATTAAAAGGAAGGTTCTTATTATGGCAATATTAGACTTGAATACAGCTGAAAAAATTTTTCAGGGAGCCCAATCTAAATCAAATGAATTATCAGCAAACTTTTGTGTTAGTATTGTTGATCCTAGAGGGGACTTAATCGCATTTTTTAGAGAAGATAATGCACCATGGAGAAGTATATATATTAGCCAAGGTAAGGCAGCAGCATCAGCTGCATTTATGCAACCAAGCGGTAAACTTGCTGAGGGCGGCCCAAATCCTATTCACCAAGGCTTAATGGCGATGTTGGGAGGTAGGATGATTCCTGGTCAAGGAGGATTGCCTGTCTATGATGGAGATTCTATTATAGGTGCAGTAGGAGTTAGTGGCGGAACACCTCAGGAAGATGAAGAGGTGGCTTTAGCAGGAATTTCTCATGCTGGCTTAGAAACTTCAGCATAATATTATTAATTTAGATCAACCTAACGCTTCTTCTAAAAATCCAGCAAATGAGAAAAATTGCTGTCGAAGAAAGTGCCATTGCAGGGCCTGATGGTAAATTAATATAATAGGAAAAATATAAACCAGCCACAGAAGCTATTACCCCAAAAATACAGCTAATATAAATGCTATGATAGAAGTTTTTCATTATTAACTTCGCTGCCGCTGCAGGAGTTATTAGCATGCTAAGAACAAGTATAATTCCTACTGATTGTAATGCTCCGATCACAGCTAAAGATAAGACGATCAAGAAAACACTATCAAATAATTTTGTATTCAAACCTGTTACCTGTGCTCCTATAGGGTCAAAGCTAAGATATAAAATTTGTTTATAAAAAATTATAATTGTAAAAATAGTAATTAATGACAACGCTAATGTACTTATCACATCCCCATTAGAAACACCTAATATTTGGCCAAATAAAATATCTTCTATGTTCAAAGTTGTTGCTAGGTTGTAGCGCTTTAATAAAATGATTCCAATCGCAAAAAAAGTAGAAAAAATAATTCCTATTGCAGTATCTTCACCAACTGTAGATTTACTAATAATATAACCAAGTACTAGGGCTATAATAATAGCAGCTGGGATGGCTGATAAAAAAATACTTACACCCAAAACTGAACCTATTACTAATATTGGCAAGCTAGCGTGTGCAATAGCATCCCCCATAAAGCCTAAGTTTCTGTTTATAACAAATGAACCAATTAATGGCAGGGTTATTCCTACTAAAATTGAAATCATCATAGATCGAACCATGAATTGATATGAAAATGGCTCAATTATAAAATCAATGTCCATCTTTTTTTCCGTGATTTCCTATTTCATGGGTTTCAAACATTGAAGAGTGGGTACCATATAATTCAGAAAGAACCTCTTGGGTGAAGACTTTTAAGGGATCTCCATAAGCACAACAGTGCCTATTTAGACATAAGACTTCATCAAATCTGTCTGCAACATTATTTATGTCATGAGTTGCTATCATGATAGTTTTACCAGAATCTTTCAATTTTCTTAATACTTCTATCAGACTTATTTGAGATCCAACATCTACTCCACTAAAAGCTTCATCTAGTAATAATATATTTGCACCTTGTGCCAATATTTTTGCTAATAAAACTCTTTGTCTTTGACCTCCTGACATATTATCGACACGATCATCAATTTTGTCATATAGTCCAACATCGTTTAAGCATTCTTCTATTAAGTTATTACTCTTCTGTATAAATGGAATACTTGGAAGATTTTTTGTATTTCCTAAACCTACAACCTGCCTAGCAGTTAATGGAAAGTTCCAGTTTAAGGTTTCATTTTGTGAAACATAACCTATGTTCCCGCTTCCTTTTTTTGCGTCCTCTCCATTTATTGTTATTTTTCCATTCGTAATGGGAACCAGCCCAGTAATAGCATTAAATAAAGTAGTCTTCCCTCCTCCATTGGGACCTACTACTGCTATTAGGCTACTTTTATTAATGGAAAAACTGACATCATCTAAAACTAAGCTGTTGCCAAGTTCTACACAACAGGAATCTGAAACTATTGTATTCTCTACCAATTTTATTCTCTTTCGGGTTTGTGGTTCTCATGGAGAGTTAAGAACCACAAATTTTATTTACTAATTTATCAAATTATAACTTTTTTTTATTATTTGAAGTATTTTACTTTATAAAAGTCAAAAGTCTTTTTTAAATTATAGTATGTATTCTCTGCAACAAATTCTTTGACTACATCTAAGTAAGTACCTGCAAAGTACTTTCCATGATGATCAGCATTTTTTCCGTTGTAATTTATTACGTGAGACATTTCATGGGCAACAAATAGCATTGTTCTAGTAATAG
>CENZ01002892.1_pt1 | contig 35532 bp, 32 predicted proteins | sample 361341 | NCBI WGS metagenome assembly CENZ01 (sample SAMEA2619782, study PRJEB7988) | marine metagenome | biome: marine biome (ENVO:00000447); feature: deep chlorophyll maximum layer (ENVO:xxxxxxxx); material: "saline water (ENVO:00002010), including plankton (ENVO:xxxxxxxx)" | depth 50 m
ACGTGCAAACATAAGTATATCTCTCACGTCCGGATTATGTTCTCCCGGGTCTTTTTTATTTTTTGATTTTGTAGGAACGATAGGGAATTGCTCTCCAATTCTGTCTCTATTCCTAGCTGTATTCTTTAACGTACCGTTATCTAGCCACTTGCCCCCTTTCAATGGGATATGAGCATTCGATGGTGTCAACAGTAGTATTTCTCTGTTTAATGTTTCCAAAATAGACTCGTGGAATATACGTTCTACTGTACCCAGGTGCATACCGAATACCATTTCTACCGCACCGAACCCTTCATTACTTAATAACACTTCTGCCTCCTTATATCTATATAAGAACAACTTCTCGGCATTTTTTTGCATTTCTACATTAAAGTTCCAATTGTCAGTAGTAAACTCAACATACGTGTGGAATAACCACAAATTTCTACATGGTGGACATTTAGAAACCGTTGGATGCTTATTATAATATCTTCCAAGACCCATGTTTTCGGTCCTTCCCACTTTATACATTCGTCCCGGGGCAATTACACCGTCTTCAGTCATCAGCTTTCCCGGACAATAATCAGGATACTGTTCAAACCAAGCTTTCCATTCGAGAGATGCACGAGCAAGGCGGCTAGGAACAATGAAATCCAAACATGTCAATATATAACAAGCATTACTAGCAGGTGTATATGCACCACGTTCCTCGTCGTATGTTTCTATTTTCTTGTTCGCGATGACAGTCTCTATTAACTCTTTTATCTGAGCTGGCGAATTAGGAGTCTCAGCTTCTATAGAAGCCATATAATACAAAATACATAGTATACTTTATAGTTCAATTAAACTCTCATCAAACTCTGTGGTAGTAGAACCTTTAAGCGTTCTATCTCCTCTCTTGTCTACCAATGCGTCAAGCGTTTTCAACTTCTCAATCAGATTGTTGTACACGCGGTCATCCAGTGTATTCTTTCCCAACAAGTGATAGACATCCACCGGGTTCTGCTGGCTGATACGATGTACCCTATCCTCAGCCTGTATCATAATACCAGGCACATGCCAGAGCTCACCGAAGACCACCGTTGACGCATGTGTCAGTGTAATACCTGTACCGGCAGCCATTATGGAAAGAATAGCTACCTTACAACGCCCCGCTTGGAAATCACGTACATTGCGCTGTCTTTTTTCTGCCGGCGTTGAACCGTCGATGCGCATGTACGGAATGGTACCCATTATGGACTCAATTTCATCAAGTGTACGCATGTGATATCCGAAAAATAGAAATGAGGTTTCCGTCTCAAGCATGTGTTGCGTCCATCTCTTCACTGCCTCAATCTTTGCCTCTCCTGTGAGTCGAAACAGTTCGGATATCAACGCTTTACGGTCGTGATTCATCTTCTGGCGAATTGCATCGTCCTTCACGTGTATAATCTCACGGTTTATCTTCTTCCACCTAGCAAACCCGTCATTGATATCCGTTAGCAACGATTCATTAATCTCAAGCATAACAGTATGTCTGGTTTTCTTGGGTAAGCTGGTCAACACGTCACGTTTGATGCGTCTTACCATGTATACTTTCTTCAGTAGCCAGTGTAGCTCTTCATCGCAGCTGTGGCCTCTGTCGTCCATACCATAGTCTGTCATGGTAGCATTACAGTATCTCTTGGCAAAGTGTGTGTAATACTTGGCAAAGGCAGGGCGAATCATATGCATCTGCGCAAACAATTCAATAGGCCTGTTGAGTGCTGGTGTTCCAGTCATGAAAATACAACGCTGAGCCTTCTTGGTTAACTTAACTACCGCTTCTGTCCTCTTAGCTTTACGATTCTTCACGTAGTGGGACTCATCGCACATCACCATGTTGTAGTCTGCTTTGCGAACCTTACACCCTTCGCGTGGTAGCATATCATAGCTAACGATGACGTACTTACACACAGAAGGTTCATCGGTCTTCATAACTACCTGTACGTCTCGAGCAGATACTTTACCGTGCCTGATGAGGGCATCTTCCCAGTGAAATCGTAGGTAGCTAGGGCATACGATGAGGCATCTACCTTCGTGCGCGTAGTAGAGAGCGAGGGCAACGCCCTGGTGAGTTTTACCCAGTCCCATATCATCACAGAGCATTGCTCTACCCTTGTAGTATTGTATAATTTGAAGAACACCCAATTGTTGATGTTGATGTAGTTCTTTCCATAATTCAGTGAAGAGAGGTTTGGGTGGGTTATCCGTTTCGAACTTGTCGAGCTTACGCGTCAATAGAGCATCTTTGAGCTGTAGGATGATGAGAGGAATGCCTTCATATGTCCACTCGTTATCCATGCAAAGTTTCTGGAGTGGGAGCGCTCTGGTCATAGAGATTTGATATTTCTGTCGTTTCTTGGGTTCATCCAGAGCGTTTTGAATGAGCAGTTTATGCTCTTGTTTCATGCGTCTGGGGAAGACTTCGACACGATTATCATCGAGAAGGTGTACTTGAACAGTAGGAGGTAGTTTTCTACGTTTACGCCACATGTTTTAAAATAGAAATATAGTTATAACTTATATAGAATATTCTTAACTAATTCTTATTACACGACTACTCACTGTGTTTTAATAAATTTTCTTAATTTCTTCGTTGCTTTGTGTGACACCTTTCGTAACTCTTGCTTGAGAGATTTCGGATTCGCGCCGACATACAACATAGCATTTGAGGCCCAGACGTCCAAATCCAGCGCATCATTGCCCTGTGCTGTATTATACATTCTTTTAAAATATTCCGGCACATTCTCTGCCAGTGGATTGTCGCCGTAGCGTTCCTTTAAGTATGCATACTGGTACGCAATTCTCTGGTCCACTGTCCCAACGTTCTTACAATATACAATCACTGAAGCGATGGTGAGTATTGTCTCTCTTTCGTACCAAGTTTGCGGGTAGTAGTTTGACATGATGAGAGGTAAGTTGTTTGTTGTTATTATATGATGAGTGTAATTAATATACTCGCATATTCTTAGCGGGTACGCCTCTTTTTCTTACATCGGTTGGCATAGTGACCAGGCTTTCCACAGTTGTAGCATATCTTTTCGTACGAGCGACAGTTGGAACCGCCACGAACATAGGCTCCGTGTTTGCGTTTCATATTCATGTATTGTTTCTGCTCTGCTTTACGAGCTGCTGTTCTGCTAGGGTATCGTTTCACGGAAGCAATGCCCGTCGGTCTATATTTTTTGGTCCACTTGGCTCCTCCCGATAGTTTACCGCTGTGCTGTGCATATCGACGATTAACGTTGTTTGTCATGCCAACATATTTACGACCCTTGGCACAGTTTAGTGTGTATACATAAGTAGGTTGAGGCTTTCGCCCACGTTTCTTTGGTGTTGCTAGTATATTACCCATTTGTTTTAAAGATATTATCATATTGCCTATAGATTATGCTTAGAATATTCTCGTACTTCTCTCTTTGTATTTCTTCTTCTTTGGCAATAAATTCTGTTTAATTGCCCTTTCCTCCTTTTCCTTGTCCGACATCTTGTATGCCGTGTAACTGAGAATACCTATTACGAGAACACCCGCGGCGAGTGCGCCATAGTATGCGGAAGGTCCCCATTCGTATTTTTCTATTATGGTAGTACCATTCAAACTCGCCCCAGACGGTCCCGCTGGTCCCGCTGGTCCTGCTGGTCCTTGTGGCCCAGTAGCACCGACAGCGCCTGCTGGTCCTTGTGGCCCTGCTGGTCCTGGTACAGCTTCTTGTATAACATTACTGATATTGTTTGTGATTTGTTCCGTTACGTTTTGATGAACAGTGGTGTGGTGTGTTATATTGGTGACATTTTGCACTACGGTAGTTATATTGAGTAGGGTTGTGTCTGACACTGGTAATACAGTGTCCCATTCGTCACACGTGGTGATGGTTGGTACTTGTCCGTTTAGATAGCATACATCTAGTGGGAATTCTTTGACACATCCACCGTAAGAGCATATACAATTAATATCACTGAATAGTGAAACATGATATACACGGTAAGACTGGTCGCACCATCTGTTCCTGACGGAAGCTTCTTCCACACCGTCCGCAGGGTTAATATCCAGATTGGTACATTGTTCTACACCATCGGCCTCTGCTACAAGCATAGGGTCACTCGTAAACGCTACTCCACCAGAACATGTAGGGTCTGACGTAGAGTACGTTTTTTGTATGACACGAGCCGAAAAGACCATACTGCTTAGTAAGAACAAAAGCAAAACTCTCAAGTTCATTATAGTGGTAGCTTGGGTTCATTTATACTCATTAATCAATCAAAGAGTATTCGTCCGTATATTCCTCGCCAAACCTTAAGAAGTTACTGGGCTCGTCTTCCTTATCAGCGTCGCACCAATGGTGTACACCCATTGCTATACACGCATACAGTAGTAAAACCCCTACCGTCATGAGTATTGCTCCCAGCATTACTATATAGGTATAGTTAATTTATAGGTAAATGAAGCGAACCAGAACACTCTCCGACCAAGGATGTCAGCTATTCCTGGATGGTATGTTCTGCCCACCACCATTACATAAGAAGACACTACGAAATTTTTTATTTAGTTGTTTCCATTCGGATTGGGATGACAAAATTGAACAGGTAGTATCCTCTTGCCGGTTATCAACGATGGCACTGTATGGTGAGATATGGGAAGCCGGCGGAGCGGATAACATCCCCAAACGTTTGAATGCTGGTATTACGAACACGGTAAAACTGATACTAAGCAATGATGATAAAAAAGTTACCAAAAAGACATTGATGAGTAATTATCGATTCTTTCTCACGGTGATGCGTAAAGCGCACGAGAATAATGACCATCAGACTGCCATGATGATGTGGTTGGCATTGACGCACATGTCTGTCGAGCGTTTGAAATTTAAGAGGCCTAAGAAGCATAAAGCCCTGATGGAGTTGATGGAAGAGACATATGGTGCTTCCAACACGTGTTACAACAAGCATTTAATTAGTATGTTGGATAAAGATGTCATGGGTCTCAACGGCGGTGTGACGTATCTTCCTAGTCTTATAGCGTGTTCGATGTTTTTAAACAACGGTCAACGATTCTCCAAAGCCTTCAAGGTCTTGGGACACCGTTTGGACAACCATTCGGTTAACGCGATAAAGGGTATGTTGGAAGTTATATCTGTCCTCTGCTACGGTAACCGCGGTGCCAAAGCTCACCTGTACGAGATAGAGCCGACCGCACCAGTTGATTTGTTCGAAATGTCGTGCGCTATTAAAGAGAAAAGAAGCCCTAAGAATAAACTCAAACGCACCAAGACTGCTAAACCATTACAGTGGGAAGGTACCATGCCATCACCAGTAGCGAAGAAGATGGGCAGGAAGTCCGTATATGTGGTGAATATGCGATAGTCTAATTAACTTTATTCATATAGTAAATAAAAATGAATTGTACATTTAAAGACCCAAATCTAATTAAAAAAATTGTGGATGCGTTGGCATCAGGTGTAGAAATCCTTAATCTATACGTATCTGCGGCAGGAATAAATGTCACCGCAACCAATACTACGAACACGGACTTGCGTCAGTTGGTGTTACAGCCAACATGGTTCGAGACTTTCAATTGTACTCACGACTGTGTGTTGGGTGTGAACATGCCATTGCTTCAGAAGTTTATGGGTACCGCTGGTCCGAAAGATAAGATAACTTGGTTCCATAAGGAAGGCAGTCGCTTTTTTAACATCACAATTGAAGGTGCTGGCGAGTCAAAGAGCATTAAGGATTGGACCCTTTTTCTCGTTGACTTTGACGAGGATGCGTTGGCCCCTCCACCCAATCCTACCTTCAATGTGTCGTTTCGTGTATCTACTGTTCTAGTATCCGAATGGATAAAGGATTGTAAGATTATCATGGGCAACATCGATTTCGGTATTGAAAAAGATAAGCACATAACTATCAAGAGTGAGAGTGACATTGGCGTATTCGAGCACAAGCATGCTATTCCGTCTGTGATGGCCACTGTGTATCAATCAGAGCCCGACTTTACAAGAGAAAAGCAGCGCATATCCAATAAGGAGGCGGACCATCTCAACACGATGATAAAGTGTGCGCCTGGTGTGGACATGTCAATCCACCCACAGATGCCTCTCTGTGCTACGTCTTACCTAGACGCGGAGCAAAACTCATTTATTCGGTTATGGATTGCTCCAATGGCCGACGACGATGATTTGAGCGATGAGGATTAGTATATAAGGCTATCGGTAATGATAAATGTTACGTACGAATGTTGCCGTAAGAGCATCTGATGACGATGAAGAAGCACCAATGTTGCGTAATAATAAGAAAGCTGGTAAAATGCATGGCATGGCAAACTACGATTTAATGCGTTTGAGAGATATGGAACGTTTTATCTTTAAATTTTATTGGATGGTAATATTAATGTTTATAGCTATAGGCATTGTAATAGTGACTGTCCTATCTGAGCGTAGTTTCGAGGAAATATTCATGGCGGAAAGTATACTCAGTACAGTAGGTATAACAGCCTACTGTGTACTTGTCCTACTATTGTTGATGTGCCATTCACATAAAGAGATGCGAATTGTTATTCTGTTGATGTTATGTTGGTTCGTTGGGATGGTAGCTGGATTTCTGCTAGCACTCCACTTGCTTAACATTACCATAGATATAAAACATAACGGCGTTGTCTCAAACGCTACTGGATTTTAAACTACGAATATTATATATAACTTAGTTAGATAAACTTTATTATTATGTACGACGAACCTCTTACAACTCTGTTAGTTCTTCTTTCCTGGACGGGCTCGATATGCGATGTGACGTCATCTCTGCCTCAAGTGTGGAAATGTCGTCGTCGGATGACGACACATAATTTGGCTGTTGGGATGATTCTACTACGTCTTCTAGGAGCTGGATGTTGGAGCGTTTGGGGGTATTATCATCAAGATGTGACATATCTGATTCTAGCAGGTGCTCTGACGGCTTTTTCTGTTGAGCTGATTCTTCTAGCGTTTTTTCTGCGAGACGTATTATGGCCTCAAGATGGTTTGGAGTGCAATGATGTGTGGCTAGAGGCAAAAGAAAGCCCATGCGAACCAAACAAAGCGCAGCAAACTCAGAACAAAAATATGAGGGTCGAGCTGTGACATCATTTACTCCCCATGTTGGAACCCATGAGAACAGAGCTGCTGAACTGTTGTATGGTTTAGTCAACTCTCCCAAAGCCCATAACAGAGTATCTTTCTCCTTTTCGGCTTTAATACTTTTACATTCCAACCATTCAATATCGTTGAATGATTTTTCAGGCGTTGAAAACCATGGGTCTTCTATGTTCATTAGAAACCTGACACGCAATTGGTCGCCCCATATCAACGAGAAAGAGACATAAACCTTTTTTCCTAACTGTAATAATGTTTTATTATCTTTGTTCTCAAAGAATACCGATTCTAATTCGGCACATAATGTTTTATTATCTTCACTCGAACCTCTTAAATTTGTATACAACTGTCTCACACAGCCCATTAATATCTGCGGCTCTACGTGCCAAACTATTTCACAGTGACAGAACTTCCCTGCTGTCCACCAAGCAGCCAGTTTATTGAAACTACCTTCAAATATGCCCATAGGTTTAAAAAACGAAACCCATATCATTATATATTAAATACCGACCGGCCTATAAATAGTGTGATACTCAATTCATAATGATAAGACGCTTCATGGATTGCGTGAAACCACCAGTCACTGTAGACCTTGAAGAAGCTATTTTACGTTTAAAGGAAGTAGGTGGTCTACTGAGGCAGCAAATTTCGAAATACGATGGAGATTTAAATCTAGCAATAAAGACATGTAAGTTGTCTATTGCTAGGAAAGAATCTAAAACGAATCAAATATATTATCTTAAGAGAAAAAAATTAATTGAACATCATATGGCTAGCGCAACTAAACGTCTATTGGCTATAGACCAGCAAATACTAACGCTAGAAGGTATCAAGATGTCTGCGCTCCACCTCGAAACCGTACGATTCACTACACTAACCATGAAGAAATACATGAAGCAGCAGGACATATCCAAAGTGGAAGATTTGATGGAAAGCCTTGGCGAATACATTGCGGACGCTACCGACATTTCCAATATCATTTCTGAAGATATAAACCCACAGGACTTGGATTACGATGATGAGTCTCTTGAAAAGGAATTGGAGGAACTTGGTCGGAGTGAAACTTCTTGGCCTGAGGTTCCTGCTCATAGGCCAGAGCAATCGTCTGACGAAGATGTTGATGATACCAACCCTTTATTGCCTCTAGAGACGTGAGTTCAGAGACGCCACAATTTCTAATGTACAAGTCAAGGGCTACAGGCCGCGGCATCCATATACTATTCCATCCGAATATCCACGGGAACATGATACCTACCTTTACATATTTTACCAGGCGTTGTCTTAACTTCAGAAATGGTAAAGGTGGGCTCATAAAGGTATCATATTCACCTTTTACCCAAACGCTAATAACATTAATTTTTAAATCGTTTATTATTTTCAAGTAACCCCATCGGGGCTGTATGTACAATTTGCGTTCGCACGTCGCTATCAATTCCTCTACACCTCCTATGTACAGTATGACACTATGACCTTCATTCAAAGCCTTTCGTATCATGAAATCGGTGGCAGGAATCAATCCCCACGAACGAGCAAGCCATCCAAATACAGGAACATAAAACAAGACGGGTGCTACCGCCATCACCGTATGCTTGTTCTCAAAATGATATATCAACATTCCACAGCATAGAATACCATGTGGGTGAGCTACTATCAACGAATTCTTAGGAATAAAGCTATCTCCCTTCCAATGAACCTTATAACTCTTAAACCAAGTACGAAGCTTTAGACACGCTACCATGTCACGCCATATACTTTCTACAATGATATCATCCTGGTGATGCCATTGGACCCAGGAGCTGAATGTGATACAGCCGACCGCCATTGCCGACCCTACCGGTAACCAAAATATACTCGTTAGAAACAGTAACGGTAAAGAGAATACCCATATGAATATGGTGACAAACATAACCAGTGCAACTTTAAACATTTATGTCCACTCCGGAGTAATTTAAATATTCACCAACTGTTAACATGGGAGATTTTCCGGGCTCGTTTAGGGATTTAACCAACTGCCATCTCCGTTTGAATTTCTCATCACAGGGCAGCGAGACATAGTATTTGTTGAACTCTGTCTCTCTCCAGAGAGTCTGCTGGTTTATTATCTGTTCGTCAGCAACATCCCACGCAGAAGCGGTCGCTGAGCATTTGAATTCCAACTCCATCTTGAAGAAATCATCGTGCTCTGGCCGGATTAGTTCAGCCTTAGCAACGCGGTTGGAGCCGTTGTACATGTAGATTGTTTTATATGTTTTGAAGTCGGCGGTTTCTTGAAGAGAGAAGCGGTAGACCAAATGTTTAAACCGGCCAAAACACTCTTTCTCGCTTTCGTATAATGGTTCTTTGTTCCATCCATCGCTTGTTAAGTCCCTTGAATAGATGTAGTAATTTTGCGTTGAGTAATAACCACCCATAATAGCTAGCGAAAATGCCACTTTATACCCTGGCATTTCCGTTGACGAGATACTATAAATAGCAGTCGTGTCGTCTACTAAATGTTGATTATCCTGCTACTATTGCTATTAGGCATTTGCAACGCTGGACCGACATACAGAGAATGCACGCAGTGCAACTATGTCGAACAACCAAAACCGTTTTCGGCCGATGTGAATGCCATTTCAGACCAGTCTTTCGACCGTGACTGCGTTGGAGCCGGCTACACGGACTTTAATTATTGTCTTAAAAAAGCATGTAATCGAGACGGGGACAACAGCTGGAATAATTTTTTACACTATCCCTGTGAAAAATATCTACCCAGCGTTTGTCCAGATTGCGGAGAGCATGGTAGGTGTATAAATGTGACCAAGATGATGTTTGCGAACGGTTACTGTACCAAAGGTCTTAATGGTCCAATTGATGTTCGAAACGCGGACGAGTGCGCGGAACGATTTCAATATTTTGTACTGGACAAAGACCACAATGAATGCTACGACATGAGCGATATGCATCGGTGCGACCGTGGCGGGTCCAATTGGATAACCGACCACAACTACGACAGCTACGTACATACACACACCTGTACATGTGACGATGGCTGGTCCGGAATAGAATGCAAAGAAAATGACCAATGCTGTGAAGCATATTCTGCTGAATGTCTCAGTTGTAAAGCAGGGTTGGAACCGTGGGAATTTTGCTCCAATCTACTCAATGTACCTCCTTACAACGTTCATCAAGCATCGGAATTGGGATGCGATAAAATATTAGAATCGAAAGCTGGTATCACTGGATTACAATACAAACACCTTAGCTTTGTGTGCGATGGACCTTCAGACGATGCTTCAGCCTCTTGGAAAGTAGACGGGGAAACATGCGCCGATTTTGGACGCAAAATTAAAGGCACTGACATATGGCGATGTGCTGCTTCAGGTCACATGGACTTTAGCAACCACCAATTACCAGTTCCCAACGATGTATGCTGCGTATGCGGCTACAGAATACCAACAGCTGCCGTGGACTGTGTAGGTCAATGGACAGACAAAGGGGACAAAGGAGAAGACTGTGGTACCTACATAGTAACCACACCAGTAGAAGGTGAAGGATTAGACTGTCCTATCGTCGCTGGAACCGTTGTAGATTGTAGCCAGCCCAAGAAAGATTGCATCGGTGTATGGACACAAGAGGGACCAAAAGGTGACCAATGTGGTAAATTTATCGTCACGCAACTATCACAAGGCGGTGGACAACCTTGTTTAGCAGAGAACGGAGCAGAAAGAGAATGTAGTAAAGGGGATAAATGCCGTCTAACCGGTGGAGAACAAGTGAAAGATGGGTGGTCCGGATTAGATACCGGTGATAACTATTGTAACACTTGTAGCTGTAATGATGGCGTGCTATTATGCACCTTGATTTATTGTGACGGTGCTAAACCCTGTACACTAACAGGTGGCGGTAATGTAGCTCCGGGATGGGTAGGTCAAGATACAGGTGATAACTACTGTAATACTTGCCAGTGTAAAGATGGTAACTTGCTATGTACCAAAATAGCATGTCCATCCCGTTGTCCTATACCAGGATGTATACCACCGCCAGAGGATTGTGTATACGCAGACAACGAAGAAGTTGACGAAGATGGATGTCCCAAATTCCCATGTGGAGTGTTGGAATGCGACTCCCACCACCATGGTTCAGTTGATAGAATGTACATGACTAGAGACCAAACCATGCTCACCATCTATTACAGTGGTGCCAAACCTAATAGTGTACTTGGTGTAGTTACTGGTTTACAATATTCAAGACCAGAAGATATCCCACTTACCAGTAGACATATAGTATCCAAGAAGTCTGTACCTCAAGCAACAGGACATGTTAGCTTGGCAATAGGAGGAGTGGCAGGACCATACTTTGCCACTATGTGGAATGCGAACGGAACAGAGGTAGCAGACCGTGTACTCTTTGATAAATTCTCACCAGAGTTTTTAGCGAAACACTGTCCTAAATCAGGAGAAGCGGATAGACAATACCCATGGAATGATGCATTGTCTATGTCTGGTGGACATTCACACACCTGCGCAGACTATGCTACGTACAGCTCAGAAGACCAGGATTGGATGTGTAACCTACGCCTTGCTGGTTGGGATTCTGACCGCGACTTTAGCACCGCTGTAAACACCTGCTGTGCCTGTGATGGTACGGGGACTCTGTACCATAAATGGGCCAATGAGAACGGTGTGAACCCATACAGCTGTGACATTCAATGTCCATTCCATGAGCATTTTCATTCCATCATGGCTACCTTTCGTTACATGCAAACTACCGACACTGGGTGCGATACCGTTCACATGAGGTCTTGTGGTGGCGAAACTGTTTGGGCTGCTTGTGCTGGGCCCACTAAGTGTAGATATACACCTGCTTCTCCTTCAGCTACGGAGGTGGCAATGATAGATATGGCTACCAAATTGTTTGAGATAGACTTAAACATCTTTACACCGGACCAGTGGGAGTACATCTGGGCACTTCAAAACGAGACGGCTTCCAACAAAGCACAGTTGGAACACTTGAGAATCATGCATGACAAGATAGATAAAATGGCTGAGATAAGAGAACAATTGACAGAAATAGAAATACCAGTTTGTCCAGAGTCCAACAATCAGAGCTGTTCCTGGCTTCAACAGTTGGTAGATAAAGCAGGAGACGGTTTACTATATCGTGACTTGACCACGTACCCGCGTTTAATTGAGCGATTACACGAGATTGGTAAGCTTATTGAGTCTGGAGACCCCAACGCTGCCCTTGAAATTCGTCACGCGATGCGATACGACTTGACTATACTCATTGAGGATGTCAATGAGATGGAGCAGAATCAGGCTATTATAAACGAAAAAATAGCCAACCGAACGGTGTCGCTGGAGCTTAAGCAAGAAGACATTATACAACAGTTGTGGGAGTTGGAACAGTCGCATATTGGTCTCTCTACCATGGTTCAATCTGAAATAAAATATATCCGTTCCGAACTGGTCAATCAGTCTACTACGGACGAACAAATCTTTTCCCGGTTAGCAGAGTTGTCTCTCATCGCTGCTTTACACGAAGAACAGATTTACAATCAGTCTCTTGTCGATGAAAACCATACAGCAGGTATAGAAGCTCTCATACGTGAGACAGCACTTATTCACCGTTTAAGTGCGGAGAACATGACTCGCATTCAGAAGGATTTGGATAGGATAGATATGGACATAGACCGTGTAGAATGGAAGATAGACGACCAAGTAGAATCTATCGCCTACCAAATACATATTATAAAGCAAGATGTGGAAGAAGTGTCCGATGATACCTCTTCACGTTTAAAGATAATGGAAAATGCATACGCAGACACAGCTGAACAGTTGGGACTTACCGTTGCGTTTTTAGATGACCGTATCAACCAGATATACAATGCGGTTCTCACCAAAGCAGACGCGGGCGACCTCAACGCACTGGAATTGTTGTTGTACGAGACAGAGATACAGCTAAGAGATTATGCGGACGCTCAAGGAGAGATGGCTCTCAACCAGTCCTTGGCTGTAACAGCGGCTTTAGAACAGATAATGTACGACAAGTTTAACGAGTTGGCTGATGTTCCTACACTGGCAGAGATTCAATTGATGATTAAACAGTCCTACGACGAAGGGTTGTTAGCCGCACAGCAATACGCGGATACGGTAGCAGCCGAAGCAAAGTCAGCTGCCAATCAGTACGTCGAATGGATGGCGCAACAAACATTAAGCGAGGCAGCCAATTATACCCGTGGTTACGCTGACCAACAGGCGGAAACAGCTCGCCAGGCAGCAATGACATTTGCACAGTCCAAGATAACCGAAGCCATACAGGCGTTGACGGATACGATGCATCATGAATTATCAATGAAAACTACAGCTGCCGACGTTAGAGACATTGTAGTAGATACGCTATGGCCAATATTCCACGACGATATTACGGTGCAAATAGAACGGGTAGCAAAGCGGGAACGTGATGCCATGTTCTTCAACTTGGAAGAAAGAGCACAAGAGTTGGAATACTATGCTTCAGTTGTGGCAGAAGCTGCTGCTACACAGGCACGTATCAATGCCACCAACACCGCAGTCTTTATGGTATCCGAACTAAGGAATGATTTAAACAGTCTCAACACTTCCATGCAAGCAGAGTTTGCTGAGATACATGTCGAAATACCCAACATTAAAGAGATGATACACCATCTTAATTGTGAAATAGATATTGTCCATAACATGATAGGTGTGGTAGAGCAAGATATAATAGCCAACAACGCATCTATCCAGGGTAATGAGCAAGAGGTAGCATTGGTAAAACAACGTGTGGAAGCGTTAGAAGAAGAAGTTGCTACCTTTCGAGACGATGTACTTGATAATTACGTGAAGGCCGACACCTTTGACAGTTTGAGAATAGCGTTCGAAATAGAACGTGAGAAGCGTGAACGCCAGTACAACGAGTCTTCTATGAAGTTTGCACAGATAGAAGCCACAGTAACTAGTCTAGAAACTCAAACCTCCATGTTGTTTGTGACACAAGAACAGAAAATACTATTCATTCAAGAAGAGTTAGACTGTTTAAAGTTGTTACACCAGGAAGATATGGACTCGCTACAGGCACAGTTATCCGTTCTCAACAAGATACAAGAGGATTATCCTTCTGTAGACCTTAGTAATCAAATCTCTCAGCTCCATGCGGAGGTTAGTATCGCTGGGAATCAGATACTAGATAACGAACAGCGATTGTTATGGGCGCTGGCCAACATATCCGACACTGCGGAATTGTTGGAAACACTATCGGGTGACGTAGACCAGCAGAGGGCGTCATTGGTAGAGCTGGAGTCGAGTGTTCTTTACGGGGATGTTAACTCTAGCTATATCTACACAGCCATTACAGATTTACAGCAGCAGATTGAAGAGAAGATAGACCGCAACGAGTTGGAAGCTGCCAAAGCAGAAGCTCAATTTCAGAAGCAGCAGTTGGATGAACTAGAGTTGAAGTTGGATGATTTAACGGTTGGTACTCACAGTGCTGGAATGCCTCTTCATACGTATGTAGCTGTACAACAGTTAGAAAATCAAATACATGCTCTACAACAATCACAATTGATATGTGGGTATGGAAACATCTCTTACAACTGTCGTTCTCTTATCGACAATATGTTGGAACAGATGAGCAATATCACCTTTAACAATACCGACAATGAAATACGGTTACAAGAGATATGGGATGTTGTCAATTCACAAGGTAACGAGATGTCTGAGCTCAGAAGTGAGTTGGAAACCATGGGTGCAATGCCCGGTTCGACTGTTTCGAGTCAAACTATCTTGGAAATTCAAGACAAGATACTCGAACATCAATCCTACATCGACCAGTTTATTGTAAAGAACAACCACTACGACGAACGTATGTCATACGTGTACCAAGAGCTGAACAAGTTTGGTTCCGTTACCATGAGTAATAAGAAAGACTACGATGAGTTGAGGAAAGAGATAGAATACTTTAGAGAACACAAAGAAGATTTACCACAGGTGATGACATTGGTAGAAGAGTTACACGAACGTGTATCCAGGTTAACCAACACTACCATAAGCAATATCAATATCAATAGGGCTTTAATCAATGGGTTGGAACAGAAGGTGGGCATCTTGGAACCTCAATTAAATGTATTGGGTGCTACCGCAGAAGCCCTTCGCCTTGAACTAACACAGGAGTTGGCTGCGCTGCGTAATGCTTTCCTCGACTTGCCAGACTCCCCATTCATACAAGAGTTAGTGGATGAGTTTACAGAACATATTCAAAATTTAAATGTAGAAGTGGCACAAACCAAGGTAGAGCAGCAGCACTTTATGTACCAGATGAATAAGCTGGACACCATGCGGCTGGAAATAGACCAGTTAAAGAACCAAACCGCTCAACTGTTCGAGACCACGCTCAACGCTACGCACGCACTCATCACCAACTCCAGTCTTCTGGACCCAAACATTGATGCTACTCTTGCCCCGTTGGTACGTCGTATAGATGTCCTCGAGAACGTTGTAAATGCTCACCATTCTATGAATTTTAGCGTGCAAATAGATTCTCTATACGAGACTATCAACGAGAAGACGGAGGAAATTGTACAATTGTTGAATGAGATGCGTGGCGCTGTTGAACTTACCGAATCTCAGCTAGATGATATAGCAAAGCGGGTAGCTAATTTAAACCCAACGCAAGAAGTGTTGGCAATACGTGATGAGTTGAATCGGTTGACAGAGTTGGAGAAGAATCACCCGCTGGTCAACCTGAGCACGGAGATAACTTCTCTCAATCAACGAGTGTCGGCATTCGAGACGATGCTGCCTCCTGAAACGTTGGAAGCTATATTGGAAGACATAGCTTTACTCAAAGAAGAGATACGTTGTAACCCGTCCTGTCCTTCACACGGTGAGATTCTCATCATTCAAGACCGGATAAAAGACTTGATGGATGCTGCCGCGAACCATTCGGATGCTATCGAAGGCTTGGAAACTCTAGCAGAATTGCTAGAGAATAGTGCATCGGATAGGGATACCAAGCTGGCAGAGATAGAAATAGAGTTGGATACGTTGGAACATGCTATACAGACTGTTATAAACAATGGTAATATCTTGAATCTGGGAATACCAACGGTTGTATCGGAGCTGGAAGAAGACAATCGTGAGACGAGGGCGTTGGTGGAGTCGTTGGCAGCCAAGGTGGACGAGCTCAAGGCTAGGTTAAAATATTACTCTACTTGTTTACATTCGAGAGATTGTCGTCCTGGTCAACGATGTGATAAGCATTCAGAGTGTCAATGGTCACCTGGTTCTATAGTATGTGCGTGGGAAAAGCTACATTGCGCGGACAAATGCCATGCTTCAGGCGACTGCCACATGATGAAGCATGTATGGAAGAAAGAGTTTACGGATGAATGTCAGTCTGGTCTTAAATGTAATGATTATGTTCTAGACAATGATGACCTCAACATCACATTGATAGGTGAGCCATTCGTGGAATTGATACTAGGACAGAATGTATCGACTTACAAAGACCCCGGTGCTCTATGCTCTGATGCTAGATGGAGATACGATATTAAAACATCTGTAGACCCACCATTCAATACCAAAACGGCAAGAGATTATAACTGGACATACGATTGCCATGGTCAGATAACAAATAGGATAGTGCGAGTTAGGTATCCTGTATGTGACCCAAGCTATTACATCACTTGTCCGGACGGGTCAAGAGCTTTCCAGCGTAAAGAATTTCTATGTACAGTAGCATGTCCATCAAGTGGGTACGACTGTCATAAGGATAGGTATGCCGGTCCTGCGTGTAAGTGTTCACCTATTACAGGTGGGTGTATGAATTTCTATGGTGACATAGAAGCTACATGGGATGGAGAGAACTGTGGTTGTAAGTGTAGAACTGGTTTAAAATTAATAAATAATAATTGTGTTTAAGTATAAAAATCTCTTTTTTTACGGTCTTGCTCATAGCGGTTATACCCCATATCAGTACGAATCACGTGCCGTGTCTGTACTCGTGGTCTGTGGCAATTGGTTTGTCTGGCTAAACAGACGAAGAGGAGGAGAACAATGACGGCTATAAATAATATGAGAACATTGGTTTCTCCATCAATTGCCAGTGACACGCTTTCTCTAGCATGTTGAAAGTAACTATCTATCTGATGAGTATGTGTATGTTCTATGTCAGACATTTAAAAATATATCTATCTTTTATATAGTGATTACCACGTCCTCACAAGTGCCCGATTCTGTGCGACCAATCTTCTTATTGGTGGTCTTGTTTTACGACACAAGGCATAAAGAAAGCAAAGTGACATCAAGAATAGTATTCCCATCCCCAACACTAAAATATTCGTCCCACCAGAAATAGACAATGAAACTTGTTCCGCACCCTCTCTCAAATGTGTATGGCCATGTTCATGATGATGTCCAGGGTCAGTAGGATGGTCAATTGGTGTGATATCGTGCTCATGTGAATCTGGGTGTTCTGGGTCCCAATCCGCTTCGGACCCCAAACGTACACCAACTTTAGCTTGTTCGCGTACCGTATTAACCGGTGTAGTCGGGTGGCTAAGATGATAAATACTTAGCAAACGACGACGACTGTCGGTTCTACAATACCCTATGGACGCTTCAATGTCGAATACGATGGTCACTACTGTTGAATAAAAATTAGGATTGTGTTCTAACAATTCCTCAACGAAATCATTCAATGATATTCCCATCCACACATCAACCCTAGAACTGTATTCTATATCATTAAAGCTACAGTTGCCACATATCGAATCTTTTCCACAGCGCTCGCCAATAGATAAACTGTTGCGATACATTACATCCTCTACCGTTACAATATCACCAGATGGTAATCCTTCTTGTAGCGACCAATGAATATTCTCAATAGATAGACCAGACTCGTGCATCGGTTGATTCAAGGTCAATGTCAGCGCTACTTCATCGTCTCTATCTAGTGTATCACATTCATCACCCTCGCACTGTACGTAAGATTCTTCGTCATCGTCATAGTAGAATACAGCAGGTGTAGCTTCTGTATGAACGTTGATAACGTTCATGGCTTGGGCAGAACCACTGATACAGTTTACTTGTAATGATTTGGTAACACTTTCGGTTCCTACTAAGACCGGTTCGGCCTGGCCTTCCAACAATTGATAGACACTGATTTGAAATGTCTGGTCTCTAGCAATAGAACCTTCTACATATGTTTCTTTTGATTCTACACGTATGGTTTCATTCGGACCAAACAAACAAGGTGGAGAGTCACACACGTAATCGGATATGGCATCACTATTCTCCGTGTCAAAGGCCCACAGGAGATTGGGTGATAGTTCTTCTGTGTGTAGCTCACCAGCATACTTGTATTCCATGTTGTCCGCATTTACTACTGGACACTCTGTCTGTTCCACTGTTCCACCAGAGTACATGGTAATCACAATATTAACGTCTGGCGTATTGGATATTCCCAGCTTGGCTTGAGCTTCCACGTGTGTTTCTAATGATACAGCGAATCGTTTCATCTGCTGGTTGAGCGTATCTACACAACCTTCTCGTTCCAATTGAAAATAGTATTCTATATTCTCTTCGGAAACGGACTTACATGCGTCTGGTAGGGCTTCCAAATCTACACGCATAACATACTTGTCGGTTTCAGTATAACCCCAGTCGTGTACGATGGTAGCAGTAACATCCTCAACCGCTGCGCTTGCTCCAGTAGAGTCTATCCCGTTACATGAAGCTACGAAAGCATTAGGCCCTACGTCAGAGTAATTACCGTGTTGTACTGCTATTTCTACCAACACATGCTCACCATTCCCGTCATAATCATCTAGTTGGCAATGAAGCTCTTCCACGTTTCTAAGTTTACCCTTGGACAATTTATTATTGGGAGCAAATGGTTTACCGAAGCCAATCTTCTTTTTGGGTTTTGGGATGGACGCTAGGTTGAAGTAGTTCTCACCTTGATATCCACCGTCATCTGCCTCACAGGCAGAGCTCGATACCATACTATTCGCGTCAGCATCCGCACAGTTGGAAGGATTGACTTCTAAATAACGAATGTGGCATTGGCCGCTGTGACAACCTCTAGCGTCGCATATGTTAGCGGTAGTACATTCCGGTGTAGGCCTCAACGCTCCATGAATATGATTCAGCTCTGCGGCGGTCGGAGGTGTTCCCAGGTTGTTCATGTATTCATCTATCCAGATATAGCTACCTGATAGAGTTGCTTTGATAGCTTCCAACGCTGTCTTTTCTGTGTAGTCGGCATCAAATATTCCTGGTGCGTGTGCGGTCCAAGGGTTGCGTCTGTCGGCAAACATCGGTTCAAAGCTTTCGCAGTAAGGATTTACTAAGCATGATTTGAGTAGTGTAGCGTATACAGCAGCTTGTCCATTGCGTGAGTAACTGGTGGTGATAAGGTGGGTATCATCCGATACGTCTTGTCCGTGTACAACAACACCTTCAGGCGCCAAGTGTGTTTTAACTCCCAACATGCCCAAGTTATTGATACCAATAAAGGTTGAAAACAGTGCGTCCCATCCTACCCATAGTTGGTCTGTCATGGTAACGTAGTCTGGTTTAATAGGGTCTGTTCTGTCTACCATCGTCTGTATCATTTCCCTAACGTAACTAAACTTAAGAGATTGGTTTGTTAGGCCGTAGTCTACGTATCCTAGCTTAGCGTTTGGAGCATAGGTTCGAGCGGCGTAGAATGCTTGTAGTATATAATCTGGCACGTTGAGGGCGTTGTACTGTAGTTCGGAATACCATAGCTGGTCGGAAGACCGGTACTTGATGGTATCGGTGGTTTCCCATATGGCATCTTCTACCACGTCGATGAATTCCGCATCGTTGTAGTTGGTCACGACTGTCTGAATATAGTTGTTAAGCCGTGCTCTGGCTGTCAATTCGGAGTCTGCCGATTCTACCCAATCTGGTAATTGAAATATAGACACCAACGGGCCTAATTTAAATGATTTATTTTGGCACGAAGCAAAGTCTGATATTGCGGTACATGCATCAAAGTGGTACGGGGCATTTACTTGACTACCATTTTTATGATGATATGCAGTTGGTCCGGGGTAAGTAGCTGGACCACATCCGTCGGGATAGTGTGCAAAGCGGCATTGTCTCCATTCGCTATGATAAGAGAAACCCGCACAGTCATCATCACAATACTGTTTACATTCCTCGGATGAATCGACGTTCTCTTGCTTCGTGTAGTTGAAATGACAAACTTGTCCATCAGTGGTCACATAGTCATCCACAAGAGCATTTGAAGGTTGTATAGTAGCCCAACTACAATCGTAGTCTGCGGAGTAGGTGTTAAAGGTAGCCACTGCTTCTTCTGTGTATTTCTCACTCTCCCAAGCATAGAGTTGAATATCTGGGTTGTATCTAGATGTTCCAGAGTCTGGATACAGCATAGATGCTTCAATGTTTGTACCAAAGCGAAGCGCGCCTATCGCTTCTGTAGCGTCATAAACGCTAGGCTCTGGTGCTGCTGCTACGCTTTCTGCGCTATCGCACTGTTGTAAAGGCCGGGCTGGGCAAGGGAAAAAGTCACAGAAGTTTCTATTGTTTCTTCCTACGTATGAGCCATCTGGACATTGAAACACTTCTTGTGTGCATACGTATGGTGCACATTCCGACGCTTCTGTTGGGCTTAACTTCATATCTGAAAACGAAACGATGGAATCAACACAGTTGGTATGATTATTTTTTAGTTTGTTACTATGAAGCCCTGTGTGCCTTTGGTGTTTTAGACACCGCATCCCGGACCATCCCGTATAGCATTTGCACCGGTGGTTGATACCGCAATCATCTCCAGGCCCGTACAAATCTCTTGAACAGTCACTGTCTTGAGTGCACGGAGTTCCTACATAATAGTGGGCTTGTGCAAATCCCAACAAGGTAAATAGAAGTAGGTATCTAAACATTTGTAAAGTTATACAACGCATATATACTAGAATAAATTATAATAATCAGTGTGATATCGCAGTCTTGGGTGAAGCTTATGTCGTTGTATTCGGTTGGCGGGGACCCAAGAATAGTAGTGGTCCATGGTCCAACCATCGGTTTTTTCCTTGAGACCAAACCTCTTGTTCGACATATCTTTGTATTTGCTATCAAATTCCACCTTTAACAAAATATATTTCCCCTTGGGACAATAGTGGATTCCTAACTCTTCCTCTCTCAATTTGTTGTCCAAAAATGAATATGCTTGTGAGTAATCGTGCACGGACGAGAATAAGTGGTTATTCGTTTCTTCCGTGACCTCACGCACTACTACGGATATAATATCCGCATCTACCTCGTCTGTCTTGCCACCTATATCGGACCATCGTCCTTTCTTTTCACTGCGTAATAAATAATAGCGTTGTGTCCCTACCGTGCAATACACCAATAGACCTGCCGCACGGACTGGTTTGTTGTTGTATTTAAACGTTGGACGTTTGTCATCTTTCTTCTTTGTAATAGTTTTCATTGAAGCTTGGTGAGTATTGTACCTTAGTTATAGGTTCGTCCACTACTTTCCAGCTAGGGTTTTCGGATTTAGTTATAATGCGCAATGGGATGTCTCCGAATATAGCAGGTCCTCTTCGTTGGCGGGTTACTTTATGTTTGCCTGGTTGACAGGTGATGGTAACTTCATTAAAGTTAGAATCCCATTCGTATACTCCTGGAGTATGCCGGGTCCATGCGGTCCGAACATCGTTGAAGCCCATTGTCAAGCTAGTGTTACCTTTACCACTCATCAGTATCTCGTAGCTAGTCCATGGGTCGATACAATAGTCAACTTGTTGATAGAGAGGACCGTTCTTAAGAATATGTATCCATTCTGTAAAATATTCTTTTAAAGGAGGTGACTTGTCCAGTTGTTTAGTGAGGTGAGGTGGGTGTACTAGTAGTCGTATACGACCATGTAGGGTAATATTAGTCTCAAATGGGGTTTCGTTTATAAAACGTAACATATAATTTATTTAAACTCAATTAAATACTCTCGTCCACAACGCAATTACATGTTGCGCAATACTTGGAAGGTTTTGATATCCAATGGTGTTACCGTGTCGCGCCCTGCTTGGTGTGCCAAGATATTCGCTCCTTGAAACATAGTTGTAATCTCGTCTTCTGCTGCCGTTTGCAATGCTTTAATACTTTGTCCGTTGAATCTAATGCCATCGCCGACCGTTTCTTTCGTCGTTGATGCCACCAAACGTCTAAAGGTTGCTTGAGGTAGGAATTGATGCGAACTCTCTTGGAAGTTCTTGATTTCACGTGCCATGCGGCGTTCTTTAAGTGTCATTTTAACTTTAGGTGCTTCTTGGGTTTGGGTACTCATGTTTTGTTGTCAAGAAAGAGCCCGTGTATATACTGTAAATTTAATGATTCATGGATTCCGGTACTTCGCATCTAGAAGGGCATGAGATAATCCATCCATCCGGCTTGGTCTTTTGCCTTGTCGAAGAAGGGGTTCACTTTAGTCAAGTCGAGAGGTTCCAATGACATTTCCAGACCGTTTATAGCGCGGTCGAGGATTTTTCTAAAACTGGTTATATTACGCCGATTGCATTCGATGTGACGCAACATCCATCCATCTCTCCTTCTTCTGGCTATCCATTTGTTGATATCCCATATCTGTACATTTCTTTGGTCTTGTAAGTCCGTCTTATTTCCTACCAATATAATACGAAATTCACTTTGATTGGGCTTTATTATGGTTAATATTTCATCTGCTTCTTCAAGTGTTTCTGGTCTGGTAATATCATAGAACAGGAATACAATGTCGGTATCTTTAATATATTCTGGTATCCAACACCACCAGTGACGAGCTCCACCCATGTCATAGAATCGCACCGGTGTAGGCTTACGGCGCTGGCCAGAGTTGTCCAACACGGCACCACTCGTTACCGAAATACCTACAGTCGGGGATTCATAAGTCATTCTCTGATTGTACACATCGAGAATGCTCGTTTTGCCACTCTGAGCAGACCCCAACAGTAGAATCTTTAACTTGCCAAATATCATTGATAATGAAGCGGTTGGATTTATAGTCTAGTATATTCAATCAACATCTTGACTATATATTGGATTTCACTGTGATAAATGGACAGCGATATTGAAGAAGCCCAAGGACTGGTCAATCCGACTAATTGCGAGACAGGAGACCCGTTGCGAGTGTTTATATTTTTCCCTCTCAAGTTCCCTAAGAACATACCATTGACTCTCTTCAACTGGAAGAAATTTATGATTGTCGCTTGGGGAATTCAACTCATGTTCTTCGTTTCACTTGCTGGACTAATAAAGCCACTATGGACATTCTACACCAAAGTGGCGATTATAACGGCCGCAGTAGCCCCATTGGTGGGCTATTGTATGGTGTTGCTTAACATGTTCAACGGTGGATGGGGCCGTGAGAATTCAAGGTTCTGGTGCCACATGCGTATCATGTACATGGCAGGGTACAACTCCATACGGTGGGGAATATCAAGCGTAGTAGACCCTTGTATTACTATAGCTGCCTGTCTTGTCACAGGTGATAACGTTACCAATTCCATACGAGCGGGTATATGTGTAGTGTATTGCTATTACATACTGGCAGAGAAAGAAAGGCAGAAATCACAAGCAATAGAATGGGACAAGTTCAAGAATGATTTCGATGTTGATTTGGAAAATGTAAACGATGTACAACAAAGAAACTTACAGAACGTTCCGATAGAACCAATCATATTCTGTATTACCTTCAATATTATACCGTGGGTAGTAGCAGGGTCGAACATAGGGTTCTTCATCATGATATATGGATTAGCCATATGTACCAATGCATACCGCTACTGTAGCAGCAGCCAAACATTTGTTGTAACCGATACACAATACGACATCATACAATGTATCTTTAGGACGGGCATACTATGGTCTTTCATTTGGCTCGTATAATCTACGAATATGCGAATAGAGTAATGATGTTGTATACATAGAGTAACCTATTTAACCTTACAAGTTTAAAATGTCAACAAACGAAACACCTCCACTTAACGACCCAGGCCTATGGTGGCCATCTCCACCTGAAATCATGATGTACCTGTGTCTAACAGCCTTCCTTGGTAAAAAATTAAACCTACAATTCTATATGAGTTGGTTCTTAGACATCGTACTACACACGTCTCTGCCCTTCATTTTGATTGGTATCATGGTAATGCTCACCATGTTAGCCGGTAGCCTTTGGTACGCGGTACGCGTCGGCTTCATCTTCAACTTGTTGGAAGGGCCAATCTGGTGCTTGGCAAACCTCGTATGCTTCATGACCGTTGACCCGGCAGTATTTCAAGGCGCTATGGATTTAATACACGAATTAGTATCCGACCTGCCAGAGAAACACGAGGAATATGTACATTACTACAGACAAGCATGCCGCAGAATTCAAAGAGGCGAGTATCCTCAATGAATAAGCGAATGTATTAAAGACGGTATATAATATTACAAAATGACACTATGATTACGAGTGCATTCTGGGCTTGTATATACATAATAGGCTGTGTAGGAACTTGCTATTGTATAGCATTCTGTTCTGAATGGATGTTTTTTTGTATAAGAAAGTATTCGCCTGACGATGGCGTACCGTTACCAACGCAAATAGTACCGCTATACGCACGGCCCATGGCTCCACCGCTTCAAATCAAGAAGACAAAGGTCCAACCAGAGAGAAAATACGTAGTCATTTTAAATCCGGGTGATGTACAGAGTTTAGGGAGTCATATAGTCTGAGAATAATCGTATTTATTAATAGTATTATATAATAATCAATGTCTAGAGCAGCTGCTCAATCTCTACTACCTGCCGACGTGGAAGCGGAGATACATAAACGTTTCCTAGGCCAACTCTATGCTTATAAAGTAAAACATGTCGCTACCTGGGCGAAGTCGCTTGGCATCGTACCAACGTTAGAGCACGTGGGTTGGGATGATAATATGTGGCGCATGGGCTCTGACATAGGTAACAAATGGGAACATGCACGCGTTTCTCTCAAACCTAAAGAGGCCCAAACCATCCAGTTTGATAAACCTACCCTTATCCAATGTCCAGCTTGTCGCGTCCATATGGTACACATCATAAAGATGGAACAGAAGAGAGGATGCGACGAACCGGCCACAGTCTACTGTATGTGCCAGAATCCAAAGTGTAAAGAGAAGTTGGGCCACTGGAAGAGATTCAGAACAGAGGGCTAGGGTATATAAGTGTACCTCCGATTCATAAGATGAAGATTCCACTACCACAATTCTTAGCCAGATTACGCGTCGTAAACCGTATCGGGGAAGATATTATGCGCACACATCGTCATTTAGGCGAGCTCAACAACAATCCGACATCAAAGATAAAGCATGTCGAGGGGTTACAACGTATTCAAGAAGACCGTATCAAGGATTTCACAGATACATTGGACCATGCTCTCAACGACTGGGATGCCGAGGACCTCAACCGTTATTGGACTGGTATGAGCTAAGAATATGCGAGGCTTGTTATGAGTTTAGTAAAAAACGTAAATTAAAATGAAGTGTCTTTTTATATTAACCTTATTTATTGTAAGCGCAAACGCTGCTATACCGTGGGTAGATTGTGAGAATCACAAGTGTTTGGTATGGAATAACACTACTACTAACTGTGAAGTTAAAGACTGTTGGAAATACGATGAAACAGCAGGCTGTGAGAGAGCTGGTGCCGCCTTTATCCCTGCTCTTGTACTACAATGCATACCGTTTACAGGGTTCTTTGGCTCTGGGTTCGGTAACATGGGACGCTGGGACATATTCAACTGGTATATATTGGCCGACTTTCTCCTACCAACAATATTCCTCTGTACTGTATGCTGCTGTTGGTGCTGGCTCTGTAAACCACCTGAGCCAGGTCAACAACCTTTATTGGGAGGGACAAGTGACCAGTCGGCTGGGTTCACTATCTTAGCAGGGGCTTGTGGGTGTGTTTGGTCTGTTCTACTGGTTAGCATGTGGATATGGGGGATTGTACAGATAGCTGGGAAACAAGTGGAAGCACCATGGACATCTTACAACGGGGACAAAATCATGTGTCCATTGGTAGGATGAGCTGCGAATAATCGAAAGGTTTAATAACATCTACCATTTCATAAATGAACCCACAAGCGAAACAACACGAAGAAAAAATGGATTGGCAACTAACTGAAGATGAGAGGAGACAGCGAGAAGTCAAGATTCGACTAGCTGTTTTACAATTGGAGCGTGTGGAACATCATATACCACCTAGAAAAGGAGAACACTGTTACTTCAATTCCAGACGTCGTTTCGGAACAATTAGTGGTATGACTCCAGCAGCGAGATACATTTGTGTAACGAGCACCAGTCAGTCCTGTGGTGTGGACTTTAGCGTGGAAGAACCAGTGGACACGTATTGGTCACACTATCACTACCATGGCAAGCTTGAGTCTATCACACACGACAATGGTATAGGAGAGTTGTGGAGACAACGAATAAGCTAAGAATATTCTGATACTATAATATTATTATATTTATATTAAACAATGAATTATATCGAGTATTACCCTCAAACCCTCGCCCTCTTGGGCCCATACCTCCACTTGAAGGACCGTACCAAACTAAGAACCTTGGTGTCGAAAGATGTTACTATAGATGCGGAAGATTACGACACGCGGTACGAAAAAGATTTGTCCGGAATGACTTGCATACTACAGATTATAAAATGCGATGGATGTACTAATTATGTTAAATATAGATGGGCACGTCATACAGAATGTAATATTTGTTGTAAGTTATTATGTTATAATTGTGCGAAGAAAGTGTACGTCGGCGAGTGTCCCGGGTGTGCTAAGCACGCTTAAGATGTGGTAAAGCATCTAAACGATTCTCACAATTCTGAATGTGTGGGTAGATGACTTTACCGTCTTTTTTCTCAAATTGCCAACCGGGGCGTACTATTGGGTCACCATACTTTGCCATGTGGGGTATCATTGCCGCTATCTGATGAACAGGCATTCCGATGTTCATTATTTTAAAATCAAATAATATATTTGCTCTGCTGTCTATCCTTCTGTTTAATATTTTAATTGGCATACTCATGTCATCTGTATTCCAATCACAAAAACTACCTATCGTCATCTTATACTTGGCTTCAGACCAACCCAATTCCACTGGTGTGATACGACCTCTATCTACATCTTGTAAGTCTACACTCTTATCGAAATATACTTGTGCTACAATTCTTTCCTTACCCATGTAAACAACTGTATCATTCACCTTGTGACCTCCTTCTGGTGCGAAACTATATACATCGGTTGGACTGAGAAGTGGAAATCCCAACCGTACACCGTCGTCTAATATGTGTATAGCTTCGGTGTGGTCGCATCGTACACAGCCAGGTACGTCTCGTTCTGTGGGAAATTTATCCACGCACGGTCTTGTAGACCTTATATTGTTCCATACTATTTCGCTATCATTACGTCTCGCAGTGTTTGGTGGTTTTAAACAACACTGCCAATATCGATAATCTCTCTTGGTGATGCCCCACTGGTCCTTGACTCTTTTACATCCAATCGGTCCAAGGTGTTGTTTACATTCCCAAGAACCAAAAGATTGAAGCCAGTTGAACGCATGACCACACTTGGCACAAACGCGCAACTTGGCCCATTCTTCCCAAGCGTCCGCTATCTCCTTTTCAGAGGCGTATAATTTGGCTTCCGGCAACTGTCCGTTGTCGGTCATAATATTGCTAATAAACTATCTTATATAGTATAAAGGTGACACCGCTACTGACAATGACCACCCGACATCCTTATCTTATCATAAATGGAGAAGCCGAAATGGAATGGATTATGGGAGAAAACGCAGCTACTAAAGGAGTACAACAAATAACACCATTTTTTAAAGGGGACGTGGGCTTGGATACTGGTGAAGTTGTCGTAGATTTTGTACGCTACAATCGAAATTATTTTGCTTTCTATACTAGCATGGGTAAGACTTACGAGTACGGAGATAGTAATTTGCTTGAGATTGCTTTGCCATCTGAATTAACCCCGTGTTATCATGCTGGATGGTACATTGGTTATGGAGAATCTAGACTGACCTTTGTCAATCGTAAAAAGCCAGACGTCTATCTTTCTTACTTTACTACAAGGACAGTGAATGCGTTGTTCCGCCTACCGTACACAGACACTCTTCTCCTTGACGATGGTACGAATTGGTCCAGATATAAAATAGAAATAGACGAGGATAATAGCGATGGACATCCTATTGATTTATCGCGTAAAAAATCCTTCTGCGACACAGGGCTCTTACGCATGGATGGAGATGGCTGCGTAGTGGCAATAGCTCACAACGGGGGTAAGATAACCATTGTATGGACTACCAGTTGGAAAACACACCACACGTTGCGTGCTCCGGACATGTGCGAGATGGTGGTCTCTAAGAAATGTTTGGTTGGTATCACCACAGATAGAAACCATGTATACTACTGGGACCTGGCTTCTGGGGATGTGGAGCTGGTGCTTACCAGTTCCTGGCACCGACCATCCTACATCGGCTTCCATGAAGATATACCGGGCCTTGGTATCACTACAATAGACAAAGATTCAAAGACTCTGGCTGTATGGGAAATGAATGGCCCTACACCACGTTGGAAAGAATGGGAACCGTTTAAAATATCCAACCGTGTCCATCTCGTAGCCGTTGTACCGTTCAGCTGGGAAATATCATCTGTCACGTCCTGGTCGAATAAGATTCTGCTCAACGCTGACGGATTGATGTTAAAGTTGGGAATGAATCTAAACGGTCGTCAATTTTGCTGGCCAAAGCAGCTGGTGAAATGGATAGATGACCCAAGCGAGGATTTATATCTCGAACCTCTTATCGAGTTGGACGGTTCACTGCCCACTATCATTCAGGATGCTTGTATTTTGAATATGCCCCATATCGTGGTTAAAATTTTGGAAAATGTAATGACCGGACATAAGAGCTGCCGATGGTCGTTACACAAGATTTTAAAGAATGAAGGAATAGAACAAGCATTTATCATTTCTCTCGAGTATTCTATTGTTAAAATGTATACCGATGAACTATTCAAAGACCGTGAAATGTGTACTCAGTTGGCAGTGTGGTGCCGTACCATGGACTTGAACATAGAAAACCTGTTTGAGATACTACCACTCCCATGTACGACGAGCGACTTCATATTCTATCTCACCATGGTAAGCACGTTAACGACTAGGTTTGAAAAGAATATAGCGAATCGTCCAGGGTTACTGGAAAAGACTTGGGAATATTTTAAACAAGGTAGCATGAGCGCACGTCAACTATTGTACAAACTACACATATACATTAAGAATTGGTCCGACTATTTGGAAGACACTAGATGCTTTGAATTTATTTTGCCTCCAGTGGTGTATCACTCGTGTAAATCTGGATACACGAACGAGTGGATTGCGCTCTTCCAAAAAATAGAACGGTCAAAGCCCAATCGCAACGTTAAAGCTTGCTGGGATGAGTTGGTTCGGTATGTATGCAATAGAGATATTCTAAGAACGCACGAATACCCTAACCCAAATGATGGAAAGTGGGTAAAGAAAGAGATGACAGATATACCTCCCCATTCGTGGATATTGATAGACGATGTTGTACAGCAGTTAAAAATATCAGAAGACAACGAATTGACTGGCGAAGTTCAATGCTGGATACCCAACCATAAAGGAGCCAATGCCATCGAACGCGCGTTGACCTTATTAGATATAGAACTATGGCAGCATAAACCTGAGTGGAGAACAGCAGACGACAACACGCTTAGAGATTTATGCACGGGTACAGAGCTTCGGCTGAGTACCGGCGTTGGACACTTGATTGAATGGCCTATATTGGTTATGGAAAGTGGTGTAATCTGTTCAGTCAAACCCGAACAAAAAGTAGAATATCGAATACCTAGTTTGGATTTGAGCGTACCGTTGGCAATCGTTATGGAGGTGGAGGAATACATAAAGAAAGAGTTAGTGGCTGGTAATCTTCCACGCATACCGGCCCGGTTCAAACCGGTTGTATTTGATATGTTAAGTCCATCCCCGATAAAGTCTATTACGCCTATTAATATAGATGATGATAAAGAAGGCACACCAGTGACTTCGGTTTGTTGTGCGGGAAGATATAACGTTTGGTTTGGAACCTTTAACGGGCATATCATTATCATACCAACTGATGGACTAACGAAACAACCCTGCGACCGAAAAACCATTATTATGTTTGATACATTCGATGATGCTATCACTGGCTTAACGTACCGTGCAATGAAGGTAGCGGGTGTATCTGCCGCTGGTCATATAAAGATATGGGATTGTCAAACGTATAAGTGCCTTGTAGGGTTGGAAGGCAAAGAAGTCTGTGCCGCACGCTTTGTTGGTGTTGATACGTTGTGGTATCTATCGCCCAAGGGACTGTATAGGTGGAATTTTGTATTGGACACTGAGCCTATACTGGTGTGGACATGTCCGAACAGAGCTCCCGCATTGTCTCATTATTCGTTGGCTTCCTATGAACATTACGCAGCCTGTACATCTGGTCGGTTAACGCATTGGTTCACACCTTATCCTCAATCCTTGTCGCATAAAGCTCACACCATAGGACCCGGTGTTCTGTGTATGATATCTGAACAAGATTTTCTATGGGGAGACAATACAGGTAAGGTCAAGTTAGTCTCAGCAGAAGAAGGTGAATTCGAAGATGAGGTATGGGAACATAAACATGGTAGTCCTATCACTGCGTTGTACAATATAGAAGATTCGGTCAAGTATGTATGTGCTATAGGGTGTGAAGATGGTACATTCGTTCTCCAACCCTTGTCTGAAGCTGTAGATACTTATCCTCCACTCTTTGAATGGAAAGCAAACGAAGCGGTCATTCATATCGCCTATAGCAAACCCAGGTTGACAATAGTAACGGCGGACTATTGTGTGTATGTATTGGTCTATGCGGACCAGCAGGTGACACTGGCGTCGAAAGCTATTGTACAGCTGGCGAAACAACCAGATTGGAAGGCATTTTTACAACGCCCTGAACATAGTCCCAAGATACAAGAGATAGTAGCGGCGGGGGCTATAAGAGGAAGACAAATAGACCATTTTTGGAAGGTATTTGAAGTTGTCACTGGCAATGAGGATGCTCTACGACTGTGGTGCGTGCCGGAAGTATCGACCACCTTGGACATCTGTAAGAATAAATCTTCTGTTCCGGAAGCCTACAAGAAGGTTGCGCAGCGTTTGTTTTGTTACTCTGGGAAGAGATTTACATGTATGTTATGTTTAGGTTCCAGTAGTTCGCCAAAGCGGTTTCCTATATCTGCGTTGAAAACGTGTATGCATCGATTTCATACCAAATGTATACAAGAGCATATATCCAAAACGAGGGAATGGGACGACGAATGCCAGCAAAACTGGGCACTTCGCGTGACGCTTAAGTGTCCTATATGTAGGGAGCCTTACAACCGAAGCGATGTAGTAGACGATAAGTTCACAGCAGATTTATGTAAGTACATAAGCGACGATGAAGAATCTGAACTATAAGAGTACAAATATGCTCAGCATAATGGAAATGTTGGAAAAAGATATTGAAACAGAATGTTATATTTGTACAGAACCTACTGAAGAAAAATCGCCCTGTGTATGTGGGGCGCATGTACATATGAAATGTCTTGTTGAATGGATAGAAAAGAATGACAATAAGCGTTACACTTGTTCTATCTGTCACAGCGAACTAGAGGGGATACGTCCTGCCAAATCCAAATCCTCTATTGTATATAAAAGCACTTACAGGCCCGGGCTCATAGATGGTGGGCATATGTGCGTACTTATTCTAAAAATGATTTATTGGTTGGTGATGGGATTCATCGGGAAATATTTCTTTGCTATGTTAAATAACCCATCGTGGATATACCTACCGAACTACTGGTCACCGTTCGACCTTCTATTTTTTGCGTGTGCTTGTTTTACCACCATGGTAAGTGTAACTATTATAGCAACAACGATGAAACTATGGAACTATTTAAGAAGGGCCAACGATAATAACTATGAAGAGTTTGATAACGATTCTGATGATGATTATGCTGTTTAGCGCCCAAGCATGCCCAAGCATGAAACAAGTGTGGATTTGTGCCAACGGTGGCGAAAGACATCACCGTGGATGTCTTACGGCGTCGGACATACATCGGGCCGTACGTAAGCACACCTCTTTATTCAGTCAACCGTTTATATTACACAAAGAAGGCCCGCGATTCCACAAGTTGTTCCGCGACTGTGACACGGACAACGACGGTTGTATACACCCGGCAGAAGCAGAGAAGGCCCCAAAATGCAAGAGAGATTGTGAGTGGAAAGATATATGGATTAAAACTTTTTGTCCTGCCTAACTATATAAAATATATTATTAATTATAATGTCAACTAAATTGTTAATAGCATTGGCTGTACAACGTACCATATACAATGTACTAGTACATAGAGCAGGTGTAGAGCGTTACTCTGCTCCTCTTGTTCTACTTATGATAGATTCTATACATCTTTTCGTCTCTGTTATTATGGTGTCATTGACCGGGTGGACACGTGTCCCCTCCAATTGGAGAGCAATGATATTACCCGCTCTTCTAGCTCTTGTAAAGAACAATAGTCTATTCTGGGGTATGATGTACTTAGACCCATCACTCCACCAATTTGTATATCAAATCAACATCATATTCGCATCGTTGATAACACCTATACGCCTATCTACACGTCAAAAAATATCTATCTGTTTTCTATTCGTTGGTATCTGTATCATATTGTACAACCGTGACGACGCGGTACATCTTCCACAGCACCACCATTTGGCTGGTATTTTCTTCACCATTATAGGAGCTGGAGCCTCCGCGGCGAGTCACCAGGCATTTGAAGATATCATAAAGAAAGAAACTGGGTCAGTGTGGGTCAGGCAGTTACAGTTGTCGGCTTTAGGAGTGGTAGGAGCGATACTCAGTTGTCTACAAGAGTATGAATATATTATCAAGTCGGACCCTATATCGGACCTCATGATGGGGTTGGTACTGGTCAAGTGTACAGGAGATATTATCATACCGTTCGTGCTCAAGTACACATCGAACGTAGTGAAGGGTTTCAGCGACACCTTGGCCGTTATGATGGCTATGATATTGACACAGGTGCTATACCACTGGCATCCGCATCTTAATTTTTGGATAGGAGCTGTTCTTATATTCACAGCAGCATTTATGTTTAATCATGAGAAAGAAAATAAAGAAATAAAAATATTAACCGTTTAAGTTGTTGACTTTTTACCGCTATACCATACCAACCGCGCCATCCATACCTTAGGATGCAACATCGAAAAAAAATTTTGTTACACATCTGGGTTTTGTTCCATTTCCCCGTTTAGGTCTCTTCGAAAGTTCTCTTTGGTATATGAACGCCGACATTTTTAGGAGAGTTAAACGGGTAAATGAAAAAAAAGTCGTGTGTGCAACATCTTCGCGTGTCAAAGTTTATCCCGTTGCAAGTATGTCCTGTATGACCTATGAATCTCGACATTCGAAAACGGTCTCAACGCTTCGACTACTCGAGGTCGTCACAAGTGAGATTTATTTTTCTCAAGAGTTTATCTTCGTAAGAATTGTTGTAACATGTGATGATAGGGGAACCATCCACACGGTTGAGCAACGATTCAACTACACCATCATATGATTCATTCTTACCAGATACAATATGAGCCGATACAGTAGGGCATAGTGAATGCAACCTTTTCTCCGTTTCAGGGTAGAGTATTATATCCTTGGATTGAATTATAGTGACGATATGATAGCAATTTAAACGGTATGAGTTAACAACAACCGCTAATAATATAAATAGGATAATATGAAGCATTTTATTACAAACAAAACGTGTATAAATAGTGCTCGTATGCAAGCAAGATGCTCTTTAGGATTTATGTAACTCTTGCTTTGATTTATATTCTTTACCTTTTAACGGTTCACATAAGCGATTTGAAATATTTAACCACATGGACGATAGTGACTCAAGGTCTTTATTTCGCTTCGGAACACCATTGGAACATAAAGATTCCAAACTTTTTTCAGAATTTAACATGGACATTATCTATATTCTTGATTGTATACTGGCCACTGAAATATTATTTCCATTGGGATACTCCAAGTACAAAGTCCTATTGGATACACGATTTGATGATACATGGGCTAAATATCATATTAGTTATCATCGCAGTGATGGTAAAACCTCGTTTAGAGTATCGTCTGTTCTATATCCCCATGTTGGCAGGTGGAGCTTACCTCATCTTTGCTATAATATACACAGCACAAGGACATAACATATACCCTACCAATTTCTTTAAGATTGACTATAGATTGATATACGATGCTATAGCAGTGTTAATAGTTGGACCAGTCATCCATTGTATGGGCGTCTGGTTAACAAAGCAGAAAGATAAATTGGATGCGTACAATATACTGCCTACCGCCAAAAAAGGCTGGTGGCAAAAAACATTTACTGAAGACAAATGATTAAAATTTAAGATTTAAGTTATTTAACATCTCTTGACCCGTATCCATTCTATTGCTACTAGAACTACCACCATCTCTCTCTTCTCTTTTCGCTCTAACTTTTCCATCGCCACCCCGGTTTGGAGGACCACCCCCGATTGGAGGAGGACCACCCCCGATTGGAGGAGGACTACCCCCGATTGTAAATGGTTTTGATGTGTTAAAATGCTTTCTAATCGATGGAGAACGACTACTAGACGACTTTTTCTTAACTGCCGTTTGTCCTGCTCGTCTGCTCGGCGGGCGACTTTCTCCTTTTCCACTGATATTGGGGTCCGGTATGAACGGGAGCATTGATTGTTTTGGGTCTGTATTAACTTTGAGATTACCTCTTTTTTTTAGATTCGCTTTCTTCGGTGGTTTTTGGGGGTATTCTTGTTCTTGTCCTTCATCTTTTCCTTTTCCTTTTCTTTTGCTGGATGGTGCTCTTTTGACGGTGTCTGGGACTTGTGCGAAACCTTCTTTCTGAGGTGTGTGAAATAGGACACCTTCTTCTAGTTCAACATCATCATCGTTAACATTCTTCATCTGAGGACTGCTTGGAGAGATTATCTCTTTATATCTTGCTGCGTCGTCAGCGCTGACTTGTAATATTTCATCCGGGTTTTGATAAGTATTTCCTAACCGGTCCGTTAATATTGTATATGCTATATTTTTGAGACTAGTGGTGTTCAAACCCTGTGTGCGTTGGACGAATGATGCTTGGTTTCTAAATATTAAATCATCAATGAAATCTGGTGCGTGTAGTAGGTATTTGGACATACCCCAAACAACATATCGAATCAGTGA
>CENZ01195642.1_pt1 | contig 35529 bp, 26 predicted proteins | sample 361341 | NCBI WGS metagenome assembly CENZ01 (sample SAMEA2619782, study PRJEB7988) | marine metagenome | biome: marine biome (ENVO:00000447); feature: deep chlorophyll maximum layer (ENVO:xxxxxxxx); material: "saline water (ENVO:00002010), including plankton (ENVO:xxxxxxxx)" | depth 50 m
TTCCTTGATTTTTTTTACAAGCTCCGACAACAAGAGCGGTGGATAATAGATTGCTGCATTACCGCAAACCTCGCGATGAATATATGTATCGGATGCTATAACAGGTAAACCCATGCTCATTGCTTCAGCAAGAGGGTGTCCAAATGTCTCAGATATAGACGGAAAAACAAATATATCGTGTTCGGAATAAATAAGTGGAAGGTCCTCATAAGACACAGAACCCAATAAAGTTAGTTGATTGCGTTCAATACCTTTTTTTAATAAGAGATAATCTTTTTCATTACCAGCAGTATTTTTTAACTGATCCATGCTCATGGTCAGTGTAAGGTGAGTTTTAATGCCATCAGCATTTAATTTTGCAACAGCCTCAGAGACTAAACCAGGCATTTTATGGGGGTAATAAACTGAAACATAAAGAAGTCTGAGAGTCTTATCTTTTTTCCACTTATTTTGGTATGAGGAAGAGTTAAATTGATCCAACTTAGTTCCATACGGATTTACAATAATACGGCCCTCCAAATTTTGATCTGCGGAAACAATAAGTGTCTTTGTTGATTCAGAGGGAGTCATTACAACACTTGAGGCACGTGCTGATGCTAAAATCAGTCTACGGCGACCAATTCTCTCAAATAGTTTAATCAAGTTAGCTGAGGGCCCAACATACCGTAAGTAAAATGGATCAAATAACCCACCCTCGCGCATCAACAAAACTTGGGGCGTCCGAGTTTTTAATAAACCAAAGTTTGCCGACGAAAATAGAACATCTGGTTTATAATAATTTACTATTTTCCTCCAATAAGTTTGTTCCCAAAGAACGCGTTTAAAATTAGACATCCTGTTAGCTGGTAACCTAACCACCGAAATATCTTTATCTAATTCGAATTCATTAGAAACAGCAAAACTAGCTTCTAATCCACGCTCGCGGAAAGAACGAGAAATATTTCTAGTATAAGTCGCAATACCTCCTGATTTAGCGGACATTGCATTAACTAAAATTCTCATGGTCCCAGATCCTAGTAATTTGAAAAAGCAGTGTTGATTATACGAATAATATTTATCTCATGAGTTAAGCCAAGTTCTATTGTTCTTTTTCTTCCAGCTTCTCCAATAAGTAAACGTTTTTGATCACGCTTTATCCAATAAGAACACATTTCAAAAAGCTCCTCATCACTAGAAAAATATGTGGCTTCCCTATTCTCACGGTATAATGCTGTAATTTCACTATTACGTTGATGCAACATAAACCCAGAACAAGAGGGTATTTCAATGGATCGACAAGTTTGTAGATCCCGATTTGATCTGCGCAAGAAACATAAATTAATCGAGCTCGCAACTATAGCTTTTACGTAATCAGTATTATATATTGGGGTATTTTCAACCAACAAGTTGGGGCTCCTATCAACCCACTCATTCCAACCATTTCCCCATACTCGCACATTTAATCCCCTTTTAGCTAAATATAATAGGCTGTTAGCCCGCGGGCTCTCGAAAGAGCCAATAAAGGTTATAGCGCCGCCGAAGAGTATTTTTTCCTTCTTATTAACTCGAATGTATCGGTGCAACTGGGGATCGCAACTATTGTTTACAAAAAGAACATTCTTTGCGCCTAGAGAGGGTATTTCATCAGGTTGCGAATTAAATGATTTTGTTGTTACCCACAAATCAAATAAAGGCAAAGAGCGATCAATTTGCCGAGTCCTTAGCCTAGCATTCATCATATCATCCTCGCCGTACCATATAACCACTAACCTAGGGTTAAGTTCTTTGGCTCGATGTATTGTTGAAGATTTAATCATATCTGCTGCATCTAGCCATAATATTTCTGCACCCCGCTTGACCTCACTGATAATTCTCGAATTTGCCCTGGCTGGATCAGCCGGAATTCGTAAACGATACCGTATTCTTTTGGAAAGACTAGGACGTGTCTCGTAATTAGAATTAGGAAGAACAGAAGATACGCATGTTACCGAGAACCCTAAGGACTGCATAGTTTTAGCTCTTTGAACTGTCCGAGACTCCTTAAACGTTTGGCCAACCAGAATAATTCGTATAGGTAATTTAACTTTAAGTTTTACCGGCATCTATAGACCCCATATACCTTATAGCCCCTTTTAAACCAGTAATATCCTCTGAAAATCCCCAATTTATTATTATTTCTTTCGAAACTTTTCCCATTGAATCTGAATTTTCTAAGCAATGAATAATACTACTAGACAACATCCCAACGTCACCAGAGGGGAAAACCCTGCCACAAGTATCATTTATTAAATCAGTCGCACAGCCAACCTGATCACTGACAATAACAGCAGTCCCACATGCCATTGCTTCGTTAACCACCAAACCCCAAGGCTCACGCCTGGATGGAAGAACCATTACATCAGCAATAGAATAAATTGCAGGTAACTCGCTTTGATTTTTAAAGCCTAAAAAAATAGCGTCTGGTGCTAAGTCACGAAGTTTCCCCTTCATTTCACCGTCACCAACGAATAATAATGCGGGCCTAGTATTTCCCCCCCAATCAATCCTATTATAAGCTTTAATCAAGAGATGTGGGCATTTGCGAGGTATAAATTTTCCAACGAAAAGAATAACTTTTTGTTCTGCACCTATTCCTAATTGGGACTTAAACTTTTTGCGCATTGGTTCAACAGTTTTAGCTCCCGATATGAACTTTTCATTATCAATAGCGTAAGGAGTTTTAAAAATTTGATTGGATGATACTCCCCTATTAAGGTAGTATTTCTGATTATTGGACCCGATCGCAAGAAACGCAGAACAGTAGCTCAAAATACGGTTTATGTAATAACGTTTTAGCCAGCCCCTTAACCCATATCCATCAGGCATAGCGATATCACAATTCTCTGCTCTCATTAATACTGGAATTCTTAAACGTTTTGCGATTCTTAGCGCTCTTCGCAAAGTCCGACTACCCCAACCATGAAGCCATAGTATATCGGCATCATTTATTTCTTCTTCTAAGTTTGTATTTATTAAATATTCGTTGTTATATCCATCCGTTAACGGTAAATCCCACTCAACCTTTCGCTTAAAACCTGAATCATAATAAGCTAAATTCTCTGGATTATTTTCAAAGACCACTCTCAATTCAATAGTCGGCTCTTTAGAGATGAGACGTAATAAAGGTGCTTGATATTGAATAGGGTGAGAAACAATATATGTGAGTTTAATAGTTACGGTTTATCTCCCCAGATTTTATACCACACTTTTTCAAGGGTTTGCTCAAACTGTTTATGACTATAATTCTCTTCAACAAATTTTCGCGCATTTTTACCCATTTTTATTCTTTTTTCTCTATCTTCAGTAATACTTAATATAGCGGACGCCATTTCCTTGGCATCGAAAGAAACTAAAGAACCAGTTACATCATTAATAACATAATCCTCTGGCCCTCCACAACGGGTTGAAACCACTGGAACTGCACAGGCCATAGCCTGAAGGCCGGAAAGATTCAGGCCTTCTTGAATTGAAGGTATGACAAAAATATCTAATTTTTGATAAAAGTTCTTTAGATTATTGTCTTCCAACCATCCAGTCCAAGAAACCTTATTCAAAATACCCAATCTTTCAATTAGCGGTTTGAACGTTAGCTCAACATCACCGGTTAAAAGTAATTTAAAATTACTATTAAATTCATTCAAATATTTTAATGTAAGAAACAATAGATTGAGATTTTTTCTTGGATCACCTCCGCGACCAGCAAAGCCAATTACCCGTGGTTTAGGGGCATCCGAAGGAGGTATAAAAAATTCTAAATTCACGGGGATGGGAAGGCTCGAAATTTTTTCAGGGTGACCTCCCGCAGATATCAGGGTTCGTCGTGTATAAGAGCTAACAGCCATTAAGTGGCCATTTCCCCTTAATATTTTCTGCTCCATAAAATGCTGGACGGGACATACAATAAATCGATCAACTATTTTTCTTATCAATGGCATTGACCGCTGACGTTCCAGGCGATCTTCCATCATAGTACTTGCACACCAAACAAGATGTGGTAAACCAAGGTAAGAAAGAAAATAAGAGGTAAGAACAGTTCCCCCGACGACAATGTGACGTTGATAGTTATTTATAACAGTACTCCAAGCCTTTGAAGGCAGATAGTACGTAAATTCAAGTTCGGGAAGTCTGCAGCCTACTGAAATACAGTTTAAATCATCAAAACATTTTCCGTAAGAGATCTTAGGTTGCTTGCCCCGAAGCAACTGCCATAACGTGACAACTAAATTAGGATAATCTGTATAAGTTGCATAATGCGATACAGTCACTTGGTATCCCAACTTCCTGAGATGATGACAGAGTATTTTTGCCTTATCTGGCACACCACCCGTTAATGGGGGAATTGTAATTATTAAGACCGAGTCGATCATCTAATCTTACATTTAACATTTTGATTTTTATTAGCTGCATCCATAAGAATGCTGAAAGTTTGTTTAACGGTTTTCTCCCATCTAAAATGGGCAGCCCTATCAGAAGCCTTTTGGGCCAATTCAATACTTAATTCTTCATTATCAAGTAAAGTTTCAACTTTATCAGCAATATCAAACTCATCGTCTGGATCAAAAAAAACACCACAGTCGCCTAGAACCTCTGGCATAGCAGCAGATTTGGAACATGCAATAGGAACTCCAACTATCATAGCCTCGAGTAGGGTATTACCAAATGTCTCAACCAATGACGGAAAAACAAAAACTCTGCAATTTTTGTAGCATTCCATTACTTCTAAAGTATTAACTTTACCTTTGAATACAACTTGTTCTTCAATTCCTAATTTTTCTATTAAATTATCGAGTTTTTTCGCATAACTCTGATCAATTCTCTCACCGATAATTATTAATCTAAGTCCCGACCTTTTTTCTACAATTTTCGCAAAAGATTGAATAAGCTTATAATAATTTTTCTGAACATAAATATCTGACACTGCTAATAAATCAGTGCCCAGACAACCATTCTGTTTCTCGGAAATACTAATTTGTTTAACACCGTGGTGGACTACTTCACATTTTTTAGTAAATATTTTGGGTAATTTAAAGCTCATTAGTTTCTGGGCGTAATTGGACACCGCAATTACTCTCTTGGCTGAGAGAAATGATACCAACGTTGCTAGGGCCATACCCATCCAATAAATTATTTGTCTAGGATTTTGCGCAATTGCTATAACTGAGATTGCATTTCGGAGCAATATAACATGATTACGAGCCAGTATGGGTCCATAATTTGCTGGAGAGAATAAAACTGAACAACCCATCGCCCAAGCTTTCAATGGAATAGCTATTTGTTCCCATAACAAAGTATTAAAAATATTGGGATTAAACGAGAGAAGTGTAACGTTTATTCTTTCGTCTATCGGATAGAAGAGATCAAACTGGTTTTTATGGATAAAAAGATGTATGTCAGTGTCTCGGAATTTAGCGAGAATGGGCAATATATGTCGAAGATACGTTACACCACCTCCACTTTTCGCATGAATACCATTTATTACAATGCAAAAATCAGGCTTATTCTCTAACTCGGAGTTTTTAGCATATGTTGTACAAAATTTATCCACTAAATAATTTTCACATATTTGAGTTCGTTTTAAAGAACGACATCTGTTTAAATTTTAAGATGATCTTTATAATTTTTAACAGAGAAGCTCGCACCAGACAAGAAATATTGGCCTATCTTTATCAGTTTTTCCTCTCGCAAAACCTTAATAAATTCTTAAACCTCATAATATTTTGGTTTTTTTCAGCCAAACCTGTAATTATGATTAGCGGTAGAATTATGAGAAAAAACTTAACCAAATTAGCAACATAAAGAACAAAATTTTGATCCATATCGATTAACCATGGTGAGAGTGCCACAACTGAAAGCGTTGATAATCCAAGTGGTTGTCGGGTTAACAATGTAATCCCAGCTAACCCAAAAATAAGAAGGCCAATATTTAAAAAAAGGCCTATATTCCCACCTATTATAAATGGTTGACCTAATAGCGTTATTGAGGAGTTGTGATGGGAATAAGTTGGCTGCCCACAATATTTTTGTGTGTACAACTGACCTCCAGACAATTTAGGCTTCTCACTCCATAAAATACGCGGCACTAGACCCTTTATCCAAAAAAATTGATCAGACAGGGTAAAAGGAGCATCCGAGCCGTAATCTAATACTTTTTTAAAACAGTAAACAGTAGCGCTCTGGCGATACAATATTTTCAATAAAGGCGCTCTAAGAACCCGTGGAATATTGCCATGAGCCAATTCTGTAGTTGGTGATCCAGTAAAAAACGTTTTGATGGACCCTTCTGGAGACCTCATAACTGATGTTAGCTGTAACCCAGCCAACCCTATTATTAATGTTATAAGCAAACAAAGAGAAGTTTTACCTAAGGTTATTTTAGTCAATCTTAGCCAATAGAATAATGCAGCAATACCAATGAATATTGGGATTTTTCCTTCATGTACGGCGAACATTCCAACGAAAAAAATACAAAAGGAGAATACAGTCAATAACGTCAACTTTTTCCCGCTAATAAAAGTCCGGCGTATTAAAAAAAATATCATAAAAGCTTGAAGAGGCGGCAACAAATGTCGAAGACTAATATTCAAAGTTGCCGTTAAATCAGAGGCAGTATAAAAAAAATAAACATTAAAAAGTGTCAATATACTTATAAAAAAAATAAATAGCCTGAAAACAACTTCATTCTTTTGAATATATTTTATTTCCACCGACTGTAACTTAATATTGGTGACAAGTAAGACTAACATATGAGTGGCAAGAGTTATCAAAGCGAAAGCAGCTATATATCTCTCCGCATCGCTACCAGCAGCTATCATAACTCTTTGATAGTATATTGGTTCGTGTAAATTTAGGGTTATTCCCAGTAGGAAAGAAAAAAAAACTAATGACAGAGAAGACAGTATGAACAATGGTGATGTTAAAAAAAATTTGTTTTTGGTAATAATCTCAAAACATATTTGTAATAATAAAATAGAAATAGAGATGTATCTAAGAACTTCAATAGCAAGCCAGTCAAATATAAAACTAGCTGAGATTATTAACGAAAACAGAATCATAGCTATATTTATAGGTATCTGATATGATAAAATATTATTTTTATTAATACACATTTACTTCTCAATTAAAAAAAAGAAAAATACAGAAGCTAATATCATGATAAAACTATTAGGAAATTTATGATACTGCATTTTTATTAAATGGCTATAAATTCTGTTAAACTCAAATCAAAGTTATTTAACTTATTATATTTCTTCTCTCGCACACCTTTAGCCTCGATAATTCCGAGTTACTCCAAAAATAAACTGATCCAAAGTAATAAATCTATACAATTAACCAATTGTATTTTTGACTAAATTAATACATAAGAGTGCAGTAAATAATTTTTTTCTGGTTTATTAACATATTATTTGAACCGTAACATTTTTAGTTGTAAAAACTCGGTTATGAAGCCCCTCTGGCGGAATTGGTAGACGCGCGGGATTCAAAATCCCGTTCTCGCAAGAGAGTGCCAGTTCGATTCTGGCGGGGGGCACCAACTTTATTGGATGATATTTTTTACGATGTGCTGTGCTTATAAAGTTCTATAAAAATTTTGAGACAAAATAAATATTTTCAATGGCAATAGCATTTAAAATTGGGTTTTCGAAGGAGGATCACCGTTCAGTTTTGGTAAGAGAAGCCAAGTAAAAAATAAGGCTTCTCAGTTAGAAATATAGTAAAAATATTCCAACATGGATTATGAAATAGTAAAATTTAATTTTAAAGGTGATTTTAGGGTATATATTGCAAATTTATGTAATTACATCAAAAGTTTTTATATTTTTTATCAATATAGAAATATTAAATAAAAATTTAAATCTTCCATACGAGAAACGGCGTTAGGAGTTAAAATTCAAATGACTAATCAATCAATCAACAAACCCGATATAATATATACAAAAGTTGATGAGGCACCTGAATTAGCGAGCGGTTCGTTTCTCCCAATTATCCAGTCATTTACAAAAGTTGCGGATATCACTGTAAATCCCAGAGATATATCATTAGCCGGAAGAATTTTAGCAAATTTTCCCGAGAACCTTGATGATTCGCAAAGGCAAACCGACGACCTATCAATTCTTGGTCAAATTGTTCAAGACCCGAATGCAAATATAATTAAACTCCCTAATATAAGCGCCTCTATTCCGCAACTAAACGCAGCCATTAGTGAACTGCAAGGTCAAGGGTTCAACATTCCATCTTACCCAGATAACCCCAAAACGGAAAAAGAAAAAAATATAAAAGAAGTCTATGGAAAAATACTAGGTAGTGCTGTGAATCCAATTCTTCGAGAAGGTAATTCTGATAGGCGAGCGCCAAAAGCGGTCAAAAAATTTGCAATGAATAATCCTCACAGTATGGGGCAATGGTCGTCAGACTCAAAAACCCACGTATCAACAATGGAAAATGGGGATTTTTATTCAAATGAGAAATCCATAACTATTTCCAAAGAAAATCGAGGAATGGCGAATATTGAGTATTTAGATGACTATAAAAACATAACTATACTTAAATCTGATCATATGTTGGATGAAGGCGACGTCATTGATGCTACAATGATGAGTATAACAGCTCTCAGATTATTTTTAAAAAATGAAATGAAAAATGCTAAAGAACAGGGCGTCCTATTTTCACTTCACATCAAAGCTACTATGATGAAGATTTCAGATCCAATTATTTTTGGTCATGCTGTATCCGTTTATCTTGAGGAAGTGTTTGAAAAACATTCAGTTACACTTAAAAATATCCTGGTGAACCCAGATTTGGGGATTGGTGATCTCCTTACAAAAATCTCTGCTCTCCCGATTGAAAAAAAATCGGAAATAATGAGTGATATTGAAACATGCATTGATAAGCAACCGGATCTTTACATGGTCAATTCTGATCGAGGTATCTCAAACCTTCATGTTTCAAGTGACGTTATTATAGATGCGTCACTTCCCGCTCTTATTCGGGCAGGCGGCAAATCATGGGGACCAGATGGAGAAGAACGAGATACGAAGTGTGTAATTCCTGATAGCAGTTACGCTGGAATATATGACGAAACAATCGAATTTTGTAAAAAACATGGAGCTTTCAATCCAGCAAAAATGGGTAGCGTCTCAAATGTGGGATTAATGGCAAAAAAAGCTGAAGAGTACGGCTCTCATCCACAAACTTTTAAAGCACCTGGTGACGGTAAAATAAGGATAGTGGACTCAAAAGGAAGAATACTAGTTGAACACCGTGTTTTTGAAAATGATATCTGGCGGATGTGTCAGACTAAAGATTCACCAATCCAGAATTGGATTAAATTAGGCGTTGATCGTGCTAGAGAAACGAGTACTCCCGCCATTATTTGGCTTAACAAAAACCGTGCACATGATGCTCAATTAATTAAAAAAATTAATCAATACCTCCCGGAATATAATACTGAAGGTCTAGATATTCGAATTATGTCTCCTGTCGAAGCAACTCGTTTTTCACTAAAACGTGTCAAAGATGGTTTGAATACAATCTCGGTCACTGGCAATGTGCTTAGGGATTATCTGACTGACCTCTTTCCCATATTGGAAGTTGGAACCAGTGCTAAAATGTTATCAATTGTCCCACTCTTAAATGGCGGTGGTTTATTTGAAACTGGAGCGGGTGGATCTGCCCCAAAGCACGTTCAACAATTGGTCGAAGAAGGGCATTTACGTTGGGACTCTTTGGGAGAATTCTGCGCTCTAAGCGCCTCTTTAGAATTTCTAGGTAATAAAAAGAATAATCCAAAAGCGCATATACTTGCAAAAACTTTAGACCAAGCTGTAGAATTATTATTAGATAACGATAACTCGCCTAGCCGAATAGTTGGCGAAATTGATAATCGAGGTAGCCATTTTTATATAGCCAAATACTGGTCACAGGCCCTTGCAGATCAGAACGAAGATGAAGATTTAAAGTCCCATTTCGAAAAAATGGCTGAGCAACTTACCTTACACGAGTCCAAAATCATTAATGAATTACTCTCTATTCAGGGCAGAAGTGTTGAACTTGGCGGTTACTATCATACGGATCAAAGTAAAGTTATTGCAGCAATGCGACCGAGCCCAACTTTAAACAGTATTATTGATTAAGTTGTATTTTTTTTCCTAATGATTTTTTTATCATTAGAAAAAAGATAGGTGATTGTAACCTACCCGCTTATACAATTTTTAATAAAGAATTTAACAAATTTTTTTGAATATATACTTCTTTGATCACAAAATTTATGGTAAAGAACCAAAAAGTACTCGCAAAAACAGTTGCTATAATGTATACTTTGACAGGTAATAATAATGATGAATTCTAAAAACATTGTTTGATTACAGTAACTAAACCAAGGAATACGAAATTATCATAGTTGGTATGCAATTTTTGCATATAAAGATATGGGTTTAATGCAGTAAGAACACATTTATGGTCTCAAATTACTATTTTGGTAAAAAAAATTTCATAAACAGCTGTTGAAATTTGCTTATTAATATTTTTAGTGATTGGGAAGGTAAATAATAAGCCGCTGCGTGCGGGTAGAAACTTAATAATGGAGAGAAATCCATGGCTTCTCGTTCTGAAATGAACAAAAAACCGCAATCAGATAAGTTGATCGCAAAACGTCGAAAATGTCTTATGTGTATGGACGAGTTCCAATCCAGTCATATTGGCGAGCGCGTGTGCCCTGATTGCAAAGGAACATCAACCTGGCGCCAGACAGGAATAGCGATTTAATATATATTTACATATTAGAATCGATAAAAAGCCGAAAAAAGTTAAATATTTTTTCGGTTTTTTATTGCCGCCAACCTAGAATTTCATACGTGATGACGTAAAATAATAAAAAATATATAATTAAAAATACGGTAACAAATTAAATAAGGTATTCGAGACACACATGCTCAATACTACTTATAATCTGATACGAATTTTCTAATGACTAATTATGGTTATTTTTTTCAAATGTTATTAACCTTTCCATTAATTTTCCCTTTTGAATTATTCCCTTATCGTGCGGAAATGGAACAGGCTTAGCATTTGGTAAGGTATCCCACATTTGTTGCTGTTTTTCTATAATTGCCTGATCCTCTGAAAAAGCGAATTTATTGCCTTCATAAAGAAACTTGGTCATATCTTCATCGTCTAGAGAAAAGCAACGAACTAAATTCCAAAAATAATTGGTCGTGGTTGATGTTTCTGGGGTTAAAGCATTTAGAATTCTAATCTCAGCGCTTTTATTTTCACTGGAATCTGAATTAGAAATAACTGTTGTGTTAATTGAAATATAGCAAGGAGGAGTAAAAATAATATGTTGATGATGATCAACAGGCTCCGTAAAATTACCTGCGCGAGTAAATAATGGTGAGGCCTTTATGCCTCGCATCATTCGTTCCACGATAATTGTTTCGTTTTCTTCTTTGATTGTTAGTGGAAATTCAGTCACATCATTTGTAGCAAGCGTTGTCTTATGAACAAATTTAGCGTGAGTTAAATCAAGTAAATTTTCCACAACTAAGTTGTAATTACTCTTTAAATTTAGCGTTTCACCATGACCTGTCCACGCTGGATCTTGCAAATAATGAAAATCAGGTATTTTTGTATCATCAACCTTCTCTGCGTCACCCATCCATACCCAAATCCACCCCCATTTCTCCACAACCGGGTATCCGTTTACTCCTATCTTCTTTGGCTTTTTTTCTACACCGGGTATAGAAACACACGCACCACTCGGAGAGTATGTAAATCCGTGATATCCACACACTATATTATCACCATCCAGCCAACCTGCAGATAATGGGGCAAACCGATGGCAACAACGGTCATCTAGAACTATTGGCTCACCAGTTTCTCTCCGGTAGAAAACAAGAGGTTTATCAAGTATAAATCTCTGAAAAGGTTGTCTATTTACTTCATTTGACCAAGCCCCTACGTACCAAGCATTATTTAAATACATAAAATATCCTCCTCAGCGAAAATACATATCTTAGTTTTTATGTAAGTTCAAATTTAGCAAGAGTTTTATCAAAAGATATACTTAAAGTTTCATTAGTTGAAATTTTATCTAATTTAAGCTAGCAATTGGATTTAGCGATGTCACTCTCCGCATTAAAACTTGGAACATGATGAAGACTTTAGATCGATCAAAATATAAAACGATAAGGGCCTTGGAACGAGGGTTGCACGTCATGCAAATATTACAACAAAAACGTGCAGCAACTCTAAATCAAGTATATCAAGCTACAGACCTTCCACGCCCAACAATATTACGTATTTTAAGAACTTTAGAGGGTGCGGGATGGGTTCGTAGAGGCCTTGGTGATGGCCTATATAGAAATAGTTTCAAAATTAAAGGAATGTTGAAAGGCTTAGACGATAGCGATCGTTTAGCTGAGATAGCGGCACCTTTCCTTGACATATTATGTAGAGAAGCTTCTTGGCCATCTGACTTAGCTGTGATTCATCATGAAAAAGTTTATATGGAATTAATTGAAACTAGCCGTACCAAAACCCCTTTCTTATTAAAAAGAGATGAAATTGGGCATATGATTAATATTCCACTGTCGGCGATGGGAAGAGCTTATCTGGCGTTTTGTGATCAATCAGAAAGAGATGATATAATTAATAATCTTAAAGAAACAAAAAGTGCCGCAAATCAAATTGTAAAGAATAAAAAGATATTTTTAAACGATTTAGAGAAAATCAAAATAAATGGTTATGCAACCAGAGAACCTTCCTTTGGGGGGGGCGAGCGACCTTTAAAATCGAGTTATGATGATGGATTACAAGCAATTGCTGTTCCTATTAGAATTGAGGGCAAAGTAATTGGTTGTATCTCTTTGGTGTGGGTTAGGCAGGCGGCTACTATTGAAGAAATAGTTGAAAAATTTCTTATAAATTTGAAAGAAACCGCCAACAAAATAGAAATTACTTACGGAGGTTAAACCATCATTAATTATTTACTTGCTAATTAAAGCAAGAATTTTAAAAATATTCTTTTAAGTGATTATTAAAAAAATTTAATAACTGCCTTGAGTTAAATATAAACACGAAATGAATCTAAAGCATGATAAGCTTCTAAAAAAAGCTCTAAAATTTCACTCAACTGGTGATATCATTAGAGCACAGAATTTATATTCTGAAATATTAATTTTAGAACCAAATAATTTAATTGCGCTAGTTAACCAAGGGGCAATTTTTATAGATTTAATGTTTTTAAACCGTGCGATAAGAAATTTACAAATAGCATTATCTATATCGCCAATGGATGTTGATGCACTTAACAACTATGGTAATGCACTTGAAAAATTAGGTAAAACCGAAAAAGCATTCGATTACCTGAATCAAGCACTGCGATTAGATAAGAACAACACGACCGTAGTAAAAAATTTAATAATGATAATGCTTCGACAGTCAGATTATAGTTTAGCATTGGAGAAACTTAATCAACATATAAAACTCAATCCTCAAAATAGAATATTTAAGTTATTAAAAGCGTTATCTTTACCCATTATTCCCGAGTCAAATAATATTCTATATAAGGCGCGAAAACGTCAAAAAAAAGCGATTAATGACCTGAGTAAAATAGATGCTAAATTGTTAGACCCATTAACAGACATTGGTATTACTAATTTCTTTTCAGCCTATCAAAATAGAAATGACAAAAATCATCAAGTTCAATTGGCAAAAATATTTCGGGAGTTCTACCCAAGCCTAACATACTCAGCACCCCATTTGGGTAAAAATCAAATTTCAAAAAAAATACGGATTGGATTTATCTCAACGTTTTTTGGAAAACACACAATAACCAAGTTAAATCAAGTTCTTATAAAAGGACTAAATAAAAATAAATTTGAAGTATTTATGTTTTGTCCAGGAGCGAGTGAAAAAAACAAAAAATATATAATTAATGAATTTAAACCGCATATTGAAGAAATATATTTTCCAATACCTACCCTTAATGAAACAAAAACTCTCATAAAAGACAAAACGCTAGATATTTTATATTATACAGATATTGGCATGGAACCCCTTACATACTTCCTAGCTTTCTATAAACTAGCAACTAATCAATGTGTAACTTGGGGACACCCAATAACTTCGGGTATTTCAACAGTTGATTATTTTATCTCAAGTGAACTCTCTGAGCCTGAGAATGCGCAAGAACATTACTCAGAGAAGCTTGTTCAGTTCCCGTGTTTTTCTGTGGACTACCGGCCAGCTATTACAAACATAAAAGATGTAAAATTTAGCTTTCAAAAAGAACCTAATAACAATATTTACTTCTGTCCCCAAAGTTTATTTAAAATCCATCCAGACTTTGATGAAATTATGGCAGAAATTTTGCGCGAAGATAAAAATGGTATTATTATTCTAATATCCGGCCAAAATCCAAAATGGACAGACAAACTTATCAATAGATTTAATATTAACATACCCGATGTCAGATCACGGATACACTTTCTACCGCGATTATCGCAAGAGGAATATTTTGCTGTGTTATCAGAATCGGATATTATTTTAGATACAATTTATTTTGGTGGCGGAAATACAAGTTATGAAGCTTTTGCTATGGGTAAAATAGTTATAACCCTTCCCGGTAAATTTCTAAGAGGAAGATTAACTTTGGGACTTTATAGGAAAATGTCCATAATTGAGCCTGTAGCAGATACAAAGTCGCAATTTGTTAAATTGGCATCTTACTTTGGAAAAAATAAAAAAGCTCGCCAAGGACTTGAAGAAAAAATTAAAAATAAAAATAGTATATTATTCAACTCAAATGATGCTTTAACCACACACGAAGAATTTTTCCTAAAAATATGCGCAGAATATAAAAAACTATAACCCCATAAAATAATATTATGGCTCATGAAATTCCAATAAATTCTTGCTTACTCATATACTACATTAAGAGACTATGGCTGGGCCTAGGAATTGTTATGAGCCATCATATCCATGCAACGGCTTCCCAATCGGACCTAACTTTTGGCGATGATGTATACTGGCTTACGTCTTATTTCCTAGTTTTTGCTTATATCGGAAAGAAAATCTATTTAATTTTAAAAATAAAAGAACAATTTATTTGAATGGGAATATGAATAATTGCCGCCAGTGCATTGCCAATGATATCTGTGAACCATACTAAAACAATTAACGCATCGATCGTAAATGCTGGGCAAGCTGTAACCACAGTCCTAATCTCATGGCTGGTTTTTAAAGAAAAGTGATATTAATACTAAAGTTTTAGCTAAACAATGAATATTATATTTTTAAATAAACAACTTAGATTTTTTCATATTATTACAGTAGCATCAATTCTTGTTAGAATTTTATTTACCATAATATATCAATTCAAAAATTCTTTTTGTCTCAAAGATTTAGAAACACGCTCAATAACGTCGACCCAGTCACCTGCTTTCTTCTGTCTAAATAATCTCATATTTGGATACCAATCAGTATGCTCTTGTTTATACGACCATCTCCAATCTGGAGAACTTGGCAACAATAACCATGTTTTTACGCCCAGAGCACCAGCCAGATGGGCAATTGCTGTATCCACGGAAATTATCAAATCTAGATTAAGCATTATTGCGGCAGTGTCGATAAAAGCCGACCTAGAGTCAACTTTATGATTTGTAATATTTTCCAACGTCTTTATACGCTTAGGATCCACTAATTCACTCTTTTGTTGTAAAGAAATAAATTCAAACCCATCTAATTCTATAAGAATTTTTAGGTCAACAGACGGGATTGACCTTTGATAATTAAGTTCCTGTTTAGGGTTACCTTGCCAAAAAATTCCTATTCTTGGTTTTACTAGATGGCCTAAAACTACTTTCCATTTTTTAACCAAACCATCCTCTGCAAATAAATATGGTAAGTGATTTGGAATTTTTTGAGATCGTAAAAGATAGGGTAAACTCATTAACGGTACATTATATGTAGCATTTGGAAAGGGGCCATCGTCACTAATAATATTGATCGAGAAAGAAGACTTTGAGAGCAACCTAATTAATCTTTCAGGACAGGCTAGAATGATTTCAGCATTTTTGTCCATAAGGGGTCCTATATAGCGAACAAACTGCAGCATATCTCCAAGTCCTTGTTCGCACCACACGATGATTCTATTATTATTTATAGGTTGTCCTGTCCATGGTTTACCCGGAAACCGGCATCGTTTTGCCAAGATTTCTGGATCTTCAAGCCGAACCTCATATTCACTCCAACCCTCATCCATATTGCCAGACAATAACAGAGTTTGAGCGATATTCAGCCGTATATCCCGATTATCTGGATCTAACTTTAAAGCGCTTTTATATATTTCTAAAGCTTTGAAAAAATACCCCTGATAATGGAATATGAGAGCCTTATTTGAAAGTATTATTGGATCGTTCTTTTTAAGAGAATCTGCCAACTTAATATCGAGAAGGGCATCATTATATAAACCCAAATCTCGTTTTACGTTTGCACGACAAACAATCGCTCTACAAAAGTCATTTAGGGTATCACGCGATAACTCAACTAATTCATTTACCAACTTAAGAGCATCTTGTAATAAGTTCTGCTTTTGTCTGCATATAATTAAATTATAAATTACCAGTTTATTTTTAGGTTGAAGTTCAAGTGATTTTGAATAATAAGTGCCAGCTAATTTATAATCTAATTCAGCTAGATAGACATTACCAAGGTTATAATAAGCATCTGAATATTGTGGTTCTATCGCTATAGCGGATAGAAATGCTATCTTAGCGAGACTAAAATTATTCATTTGGGTTTCTGTTATACCTAAATTATTTTGAATAGCCGGATTCTTTTCATTTAGGTTTAAAATTTTCTGAAAACAAAATCTTGATTTTTCCAACGATTTTAGTCTTCTATAAGTTATTCCCAGAAAATTTAACGCGTCAATACTGTTTGGGTTAAGTAGAAGCACTTGCTCAAAATTTTGTTTAGCCTGGGACCAATTCTCTCTGGTAAATTCAATCTCACCCAGACGCAACCAACTCTCTGTCTTTTTTGAATCTAAAGAGATTGTTAATCGTAATATCTCGGAAGCCTTATCCAGAAACCCTAAACCTTGGAGGGCAACGGAATAATTGTGCAAAAGAGCTGGCTTTTGTCCGATGACTTTAAGCGAACTCTCAAAAAAAATAACTGCCTGGCGAAATTTTCCAATATTATTGCATAAAATACCCAGTAAATGCAGTGCGTCCCCATCATGGGGGTTATCAACTAAAATATCCTGACAGATTTGACTTGCCTCAGAAAAATAGCCGTCTTCTTCTAACTGAAATGCCTGACGAACTAAATTCTTATTCTTAACCATAATTATTTATTTCCATTATCTTATCTTAGTCGTTATTAGGACCAAATAACTGCGAATGATAATGATCGTAATCTTTCATAAAATTATTATTCACAAAAATTATCAATAATAATAATTTAAAATACTCTTGACCCTAGTGCAATGTGCATGCAATTTTCCGTCATAATGCGCATTTTCAAAGACTATAAATACTTAACAGATACATATCGAAATAGTTCAATAGCTATAGGGAATTTTGATGGTCTTCATTTGGGACATCGCGAAGTAATCAGAAGAGCTGGCATCTTCGCTCGAGAGAGAGGCGTCCCATGGGGCGTTCTTACCTTTGAGCCTCATCCAAGAACCTTATTTAACAAAACCCAAACCCCTTTTAGGTTATCTTCAGCCAATAATAAGGAACAAAACATTAAAAAAATGGGTGTGGATTTTTTAGTGGTAATAAATTTTGATGAAGAATTTTCAAAAGTCACTGGACAACAATTTGTAGAAGAAATCCTTGTTCAAAGTTTTGAAGCATCATATGTAGTGTCAGGAGATGACTTTGCTTTTGGACATAAACGATCGGGCAATATAAACTTTCTCCATAAAATGGGAAAACTCTATGGTTTTGGAACAGTTGGCATAAAGCATATAGTCGATAAAGATAACAAAATAATTTCTTCAACCAGAATACGGGATTTTATCAGAAAAGGAGACATTAAAGCTGCGAGAAACCTATTGGGCAAATGCCATGAAATCGAGGGCGAAGTAATAAAAGGTGATCAACGGGGGAGAAAAATAGGCTTCCCAACAGCTAATATCAAATTGGGAGATAGTTTAAATCCCGCGAAAGGGGTCTATGCAGTAAGAGTTAGAATTTCCAATGAGGTTGGTTCGATTTGGCATAATGGAATAGCCAATTTTGGGGTTCGGCCAACGTTTAATGGTGACACACCTTTATTGGAGGTCCATATATTTGATTATACTGGAGATCTCTATGCAACAAGTATACGTGTTACATTAATCGATTATATTCGTCCCGAGAAAGCTTTTAATGAGATAAGTGATTTAATTCTTCAAATAAAAAAAGATTGTGTCAAAGCCAGATCTATTCTAGTCCGAGAAATAACTTAGAGAGAAAATTTAATGACTTTAGATTACAAAGAAACTGTATACCTGCCAAAGACCGAATTTTCAATGAAGGCTGGTTTAAATAAGCTTGAACCACGATTATTGGATCGTTGGAAAAATATTAATCTTTATGAAAAGCTTAGAGAACAATCAAAAGGCCGAGAAAAATTTATACTTCATGATGGCCCACCCTATGCAAATGGGAATCTTCATATAGGCCATGCACTAAATAAAATTCTTAAAGACGTTATAGTAAGATCACAACAAATGTTAGGCAAAGACTCAAACTATGTTCCGGGATGGGACTGTCACGGGCTACCCATAGAATGGAAAATTGAGGAGGAATACCGTAAGAAAGGCGGTAACAAAGATGATGTATCAATTATAGAATTTCGCAATCAATGTCGAGAATTCGCAAAAGGTTGGATAGAAATTCAACGAGAGGAATTTAAACGCCTCGGCATCGAGGGTGATTGGAATAATCCATATACAACTATGACGAATGCAGCAGAGGCCCAGATTGTAAAAGAACTAGGAAAATTTTTGATGAATGATAGCCTCTATCGAGGGGCTAAACCAGTAATGTGGTCAGTTGTGGAAAAAACAGCATTAGCAGAAGCGGAAATTGAGTATCATGATCATACATCAAATACAATTTTCGTTCGTTTCAAAATAAGAAAAACAAAACACTTAAACGGAATCATCGACACTAATATTATAATCTGGACTACTACCCCATGGACAATTCCTGGCAATCGAGCAATAGCATTTAGCCCCAAAGATAATTATGCCTTACTTGAAATTACCAGTGCTGGTGAAACTTCTTTAGCAAACGTTGGTGAAAAAATAATAGTTGCGGAGCCCTTAATAAAAAAAGTTACTGAAGAGTCAGAAATAAATACCTATAAAATAATTGCCACATTTGAGGGTACTAAACTAGAGGAAACTGTATGCGATCACCCTTTTTATGGTCAAGGATATGATTTTGAGGTGCCCCTCCTTCCAGCAAATTTTGTTGAAATGGATACTGGCTCTGGATTTGTTCATATAGCTCCAGGCCATGGGCCAGACGATTGGGAGTTGGCGATAGAAAATAATATTTCTGTTCCAGATACAATCGGCGGAGATGGGTTATACTACCCAGATGTTCCACTATTTGCGGGGAATCATGTTTTCAAAGCCGATCAAATAGTCATAGAAGAATTATCAAAAGTTAAAAGCCTACTCTCAAAAGATACAATAAATCACTCATATCCACACTCATGGCGCTCTAAAGCACCCCTCATTTTTAGGAATACGGCCCAATGGTTTATTTCAATGAATACAAATGAACTCAGGAATACAGCCCTAAAAGCTATAGACAAAACTCAATTTTATCCCTCTTCTGGCCGTACTAGATTAAAAGGTATGATAGAAACAAGACCTGATTGGTGCATTTCTCGTCAACGAACTTGGGGGGTACCGATAACGGTATTCTTCAATAGAGTAACGGGCGAGGTATTACGCGATCAATCAGTAATGAATCGCATTATTACAATAATCGAAGACGAGGGTTCTGATGCATGGTTCAATTCAGAACCATCGCGTTTTCTAGGAGAAAAATACAACTCAGATGATTTTGAACAAGTGAAAGATATACTTGACGTCTGGTTTGATTCTGGCTCAACACACGCCTTTGTTCTTGAACAACGAGAAGATTTAGATTGGCCAGCCTCGTTATATCTCGAAGGCTCTGACCAGCACCGAGGTTGGTTTCATTCATCATTATTAGAGAGTTGTGGTACTCGGGGAAGAGCTCCTTATGATGCGGTTCTAACTCATGGTTTTGTTATGGCGCAAGATGGCCAAAAAATGTCCAAATCATCAGGTAATATTACATCTCCGCAAGAGATTATAGATAGCCATGGTGCTGATATTTTGCGTTTATGGGTTGTTGGGTCAGATTACTCTGATGATCTTAGAATTGGTAAAGATATTATAAAACATCATAGTGATATTTACCGAAGATTAAGAAACACACTACGTTTCCTGCTTGGTAATTTGAATAATTTTGACATCTCAGAAACTACCCAATTAGATGAAATGCCCGAACTTGAGCTTTGGGTCTTACACCGCCTTCATGAACTAGATACCAGGATTCGCAATTCGTGCACAACGTTCGAGTTTCATTCATTATTCTTAGAGTTACATAATTTTTGTACTGTCGACTTATCTGCATTCTATTTTGATATCCGAAAAGATACCCTTTATTGTGATAGATTAGACTCCATAACCAGAAGAGCAACGCGAACGGTTTTAGACCATTTATTTACTAGCCTAACAGCTTGGTTTGCTCCGTTCATAGCATTTACAGCCGAGGAAGCATGGCTGGCCCGTTATCCAGAAACAAACGGAAGTATTCATCTAAATTTATTCCCAAATATTCCTGAGGGCTGGAATAACGAAAAATTGGCTGCTAAATGGAAAAAGATTAGAGAACTGCGTCGTGTAGTAACAGGAGCATTAGAAGTTGAAAGATCTGAAAAAAGAATTGGTTCAAGCCTTGAATCTTCGCCTGTAATCTATGCTTCTCCAGATTATATTAAAGCTATATCAGGACTTGATTTATCAGAAATTACAATAACATCAGGAGCCTCAGTCAAAAACGCTACAGTACCAGATCATGCTTTTAAATTAGAAGAAGTGCCAGGAATAGGCGTACTTGCCGAAATGGCGAAGGGCGCCAAATGTGTGCGTTGCTATAAAATTACGCCCAAAGCCAGCAGCTCAAGTAATCAAGATCACATATGCTTAAGATGTGCTGACGCTGCCGCATTTTTCAAAAACAAATAACCGTGATTACATTAAGCCAAACAGGATTCTGCATTGATTAAAACATTAACTATTAAAAAATTTGCTATCCCGTTCATTTTAATAATAATTTTTCTGGATCAAGTATCAAAATGGTGGGTTGTCAATTACATTATGCAACCAATAAAAATACTTTCAATCACACCTTTCTTTAACATCGTATTAACTTGGAATAGTGGGATAAGCTTTGGAATATTTAGTAATCAAGGTGGATTTAGTGTCATAATTTTATCTACTTTAGCTATCTTAATTGTTTTCTTTTTAGCCGTTTGGCTAGTAAAAGCGGAAAATAGGAAATTAATAATAGGACTAATATTTATTATTGGAGGAGCGATTGGCAATATAATCGACAGAGTTTATCACGGAGCAGTTATCGATTTTTTAGATTTCCATATAAACAATTATCATTGGCCTGCATTTAATCTAGCAGATAGCTGTATTTTTATAGGAGCTGCACTAATAATTTTAGATTCTCTATTTCCCGATAAGAAAGAACAGGCTAAAATAAAGAGTATATAAGTTATGACTAATGAGTAAAAAAATGAAAAAAATATTTTTGACTATACTCATACTCCCAGTTCTTGGCTTACTTGGAGGATGTGAAGAAACAAAACGAGCATTAGGACAAGCAAAAGAAGGTCCTGATGAATTTGCGGTATATCCTAGACCCCCCCTAACGCTACCTCCGCAATTTGGATTAAAACCACCTTTACCGGGACGTAAAAGGCCTCAAGAAATATCTACGCGAGATCGTACTAGACAAACTTTAAATGCTAATACAAAACCTCAAAGTAAGGTTAATCAAAAGAATATTTTCATCAACTCTGAGCTTAGCCAAGGAGAAAGATCTGTTCTTGAATTAACGGACTCAATTAATGCTGATCCTGCAATAAGACAAAAAGTCGAAACAGAAACGCGCATAATGGCTATAGAAAGCAAAACTGTTACCGATAAAATTGCTTTTTGGAGGAAAAAAGAGGCTTTTGGAACGATTTTAGATCCTACTAAAGAAGCTAAGAGAATTAGGGAAACACAAGCTTTGGGGCAACCTTTAAATACTAATAATGTTCCAATTATTAAGCGCAAAGGTAAGGCTATCTTTGAGGGTGTTTTTAAATAAGATACCCCATCATTTACATCTTAGTTTCGGTGCGTTAATCTCTAAATGAAAGAATGCCTCTTCGCGAAAAATCAAATATATAGGGAAAGTCGGTTGGACAAAAATCTATATACCCAAGAAATTCATATTAGCGGTGATTGGACTAGTAATCAAAATTATAAGAATTTTTATAACCTAATTAGCAAAGCTTTAGCATCTCTAAAAGTACAGCTTAGTGAAGGTTCATTAGGATTGCTACAACTGCCGGATTTATTTGAAGACCTTGAGGCTTTAGAGTCCGTCGCAGAATATTTTATTGAGAATTTTGATGACGTAATAGTGCTGGGCACTGGTGGATCGAGCCTTGGTGGAAAAGCTATTAATCAATTGGCCGACAGTTCAAATATTAATGGTCCAAATTTACATTTTATCGATAGTATAGACCCTAGGACATTTGTTTCACTGTTAAATAAGATAATACCAGAAAAAACTGGTTTTATAGTTATATCAAAATCAGGACAAACAACGGAAACAATAGCCCAGTTTCTGCTGTGTTTAGATATTTATCAGGTTAACTTAGATCAACAAACAATTCATAATCATTTTTTAATTATTACAGAATTTTCTGATAATCCCCTAAGAAGATTAGCAAATAATTTAAAACTTAAAATAGCAAAGCATAACCCTGATATTGGGGGTCGCTATTCTGCTCTATCGATAGTTGGTTTATTTCCAGCCTTAGTAGCCGGCATAGACGCCTACGCTATACGAGAGGGAGCCAAAATTTTACTGGTACAATTAAAAAATGCTAAATCTCCAGAACATTTCCCCCCCGCAATGGGGGCTCTATTTAATACTGCACTAAATATTGAATTAGGTATTAATTCAACTGTTCTTATGCCATATTTAGATCAACTTGATTTATTTTCAAGTTGGTTCCAGCAACTTTGGGCAGAAAGTTTAGGCAAGAACGGCCTTGGAACAACTCCGATAAAAGCTTTAGGAACAGTAGATCAACATAGTCAGTTGCAATTATATCTAGATGGTCCCAAGGATAAAATCTTTACCCTAATTTTGGGCCAATTAAAAAATCAGGGTGGGCTTATCTCCCATGATTATTCGTACGATCCAGATCTAAAATTTATAGCAGGAAAGCGCATCGGGGATTTAATGGATGCCCATCAAGAAGCCACAGCAAAAACTTTGATCAACCAGGAGTGTCCTACGAGACTAATTAGAATTAAAACCCTAGACGAACAGACTTTAGGGGCATTACTCATGCATTTCATGCTCGAGACAATTTTAACAGCTAGTGTTTTAAATTTGAATGCTTTTGACCAACCAGCTGTTGAGGAAAGTAAAACTCTTGCGAAAAGTTATCTTTTAGGCTGATATCAAAATGAATATACGGCTTTTATCACCAACTACAATAAACCGTATTGCCGCTGGAGAGGTAGTAGAACGTCCAGCTTCAGCTATCAAAGAATTAGTCGAGAATAGCATTGATGCGCAAGCAAAAACTATTGAACTAACAATAAGCAACGGCGGTTTAACCTTTTTTTCTGTAATAGACGACGGTATTGGAATGAAATCTAACGAACTGTCGCTAGCTGTAGAACGACATGCGACTTCAAAACTACCAAATGATAGTCTTGAAAATATATCTACTTTGGGCTTTAGGGGAGAAGCTTTACCATCTATTGGATCTGTAAGTCGAATGAAAATATATAGTCGTTCAAAACAATCAAATGATGCGTGGATGATTAAAATAGAGGGGGGCATAAAGTCCGAAGCGTCACCGTGCGCATTGGGCCAAGGAACAAGCATAGAAGTAAGCGACCTTTTTTTTGCTACACCCGCACGATTAAAATTCTTAAAAACTGCAAAAACAGAAAATTCTCATTGCATAGATGCTGTAAAACGCTTGGCGATGGCCCATCCAGAAATATCATTTACTGTTCATGGTGATGATAGAACTCTCTTAAAACTCCCCAAGTCAACGGGAAATTTATTCTCCGCCCGACTTCAGCGCTTAGATTTAATAATGGGTAACCAATTTGCTGATAATGCACTGCTAATCGATTCAGAGCGAGAAAATATTAAACTTACCGGGCACATTAGCTTGCCAACCTTAAATCGCGGTAATTCGACTTTACAATTTTTATTCGTAAATGGCCGACCAGTTAAGGATAAAATTCTTTATGGAGCTGTGCGGGGTGCCTATCGTGACTTTCTTGCGCATGATCGACATCCACTTCTAGCATTATTTTTGGAGATACCATCTGATCAATTAGATATAAATGTACATCCAGCAAAAACAGAGGTTAGATTTGAGAATCCAAGTATTATTCGAGGATTAATTGTAAGCGCATTAAAGCATGCTTTGGCTGAGGCTGGACATCGAGCCTCAACAAGTACTAGTAAATATGCTCTTGGCGCAATACAAACTGAATATGAAAAAACACCATATAACAATTCTCAATATAATTTCTCACAACCATTAAAACAGTTTTCAACTGACTCGAAACTTTTAAATCGACTAGACTTATCGCCATCTGCAAAAAATATAGATGAGAAAGGCTTTGGGGATAGTCATTCTGAATACCCACTTGGCGTAGCTCGAGCACAATTACATAAAACTTATATAGTTTCACAAACAAGAAATAGTATTGTAATAGTCGACCAGCATGCAGCCCATGAGAGATTAGTCTACGAGACTATGAAAAAAGTCTCAAAAAAGGAAGGAATTAAAAGGCAAGGTCTATTAATTCCTGAAATTATTGAACTTGAAACTGCAGCTGCTGAATTAATTTTACATTGGGCAGAACAGCTAGCTGAGCTTGGTCTAATTGTTGAGCCTTTTGGCAAGGACACAATTATTGTTAGGGAAACGCCGGCTTTATTGGGCGAAGTTGATATAAAAGGTCTGATTAATAATTTAGCTGATGATCTTGCCGATGTTGAAGAGGCTGCGACACTGCACGAAAAACTATCTCATGTTTCGGCAACTATGGCATGCCATTCAAGCGTGCGGGCAGGTAGAAGCCTTAATGGTGAGGAAATGAATGCTTTATTAAGACAAATGGAAAATACTCCTCACTCAGGACAATGTAACCACGGTAGGCCAACTTACGTAGAACTTAAACTATCTGACATTGAAAAACTATTTGGTCGTCGGTGAAACTATTCCTCAAATTGCAGCAAATATATTTTAGTTTTTCCATATTGTTTACTATCAAGTTTACAGAAATTAATCGGCCAACCCACTTTATCTTTTATCGAAGCCTCTATCACACATAAGGCACCCCCAAGCAACCATTGATTCAGAACCAATGAAGATAGGGCAGGTTCAACGAGAGACAAATGATAAGGAGGATCAATAAAAGCGATTGAGGCCTGATTTAATCCGGCCGGTGGTTTGGGTAAGTTTAACGCATCACATTTTAATATAGTTAAAATTTTATCTGCATTCAATATTGTCATATTACTTCTCAAAAGATCAATTGATGATTGATCTTTATCCACCGATATTGCCTGAGCTGCTCCTCTGGATAATGCCTCAAATGCGAAAGCGCCAGATCCTGAGAATAAATCAATAACTGTTAAACCAGAAAAACCAAAATCAAGACGCGCATCCAATATATTAAAAATAGCCTCTCTCACTCTATTACTAGTAGGCCGTATTTTACCATTTTCCGGAGTAATTATGTTTTGACCTTTATTAGCACCCCCAATAATACGCAATTTAATTAAGCCTATTCCAATTATTTTATTTGAAAGAATTAGCTTTAACCTTATAATTCTCTTAAGCTTTTAGCACACGTTTTTTTGAACGGTTTAACTTTATAGATTTTAAAGCCTTCTTCTTATCAGTTTCTTTACTCATATACACATTATTTCTTTTTATTGTTTTCTTTGCAAAACCAGTTTTATCTAAACCACTAAGCTGATCTCTTAAAACATTGCCCCTTATCTCTTCCACGTCACCCTTTGCAAGATTACCAAGTTGGAATGGCCCAAAAGATATTCTAATTAAGCGACTCACAGAGAACCCAATGTGCTCCATAATACGGCGAATTTCTCTATTCTTTCCTTCAATTAGAGATACGGTCAGCCAAGCATTAGCACCTTGTTGTCTATCAATGCTAACATCTATTGATTTATAATGGACACCATCGACAGTTATACCGCTTGAGAAACCATTAAACGATTTTTCATTTGGGCGACCGTAAACCCTAACTCTATAACGACGCTGCCATTTATTATTAGGCAATTCCAACTCCCGGGCTAGATCACCGTCATTTGTTAATAAGAGTAGCCCCTCAGAATTTAAATCTAAACGACCTATTGATATTACACGCGGCATATTTCTTGGTAAGGTATCAAATAAGTTAGGTCGACCTTCCGGGTCATTGTGAGTTGTAAGAAGTCCCGCTGGTTTATTATAACGCCAAATTCGTTGTTTTTCAGCATTCTGAATTTCACTACCATCAACAACAATCTTGTCGGTTTTGTTGATTGTAATAGCTGGTGTATCTAGAACGACTCCGTTAACTTGAACTCTTCCATTTAATATCCAACGCTCTGCCTCTCTTCTAGAGCATAAGCCGGCCCGAGCCATCACTTTAGCAATACGTTCGGGCTTAACACCCCCAAACTTCTTTTTATTACCGTGCAGCATTTATAAGCGCAGAGAAAATTAATGTATCACCAGGATCAATCTCAAATTCAGGATGCCATTGAACACCAAGACAAAATTTATACTTTGGTGACTCTATACCTTCAATGATTCCATCAGTAGCATTTGCATTAATTATTACTGAACTTGATACATGTCTTACAGCTTGATGATGTGCTGAATTAACATGCATTTGATCAACGCCAACTATCTTGTGTAATAACGTATCTTTTTCAATCATTATTATGTGACTAGGCTCATTTCTTGGATTTTCCTGCTCATGTTGAATAATAGTATCTACCGCATCTGGAATATGCTGTATGAGAGAACCACCTAGCACCACATTCAACAATTGTTGTCCCCCACAGATTCCTAGAACGGGCAAATTTCTCTCTAAACTTTCTGAAGTTATTCCAATTTCAAAATTAGTCCGTTCCAATTTAAGATTAATATTTTTATACCTACTTTGATCGCCGTACAATTCGGGATCAATATCGAAATTACCACCAGTAACAATTAGTCCATCTATAATTTTAGAGTACTCTCCAATAAGTGATATTTCATGCGGTAATATTATTGGTATTCCTCCGGCCTTAATGACAGCGTTAACATAATTCAACCTAAGCGCATACCAAGGATATTTTGAGTAACCTGTTTCTGATTGCTCCTCTTTATCCAACGTTATACCAATACGTGGCGATTTAAGATTAGATATCTTTCGCATATTTTAATGTAGATGGGAAACTTAACTCAAGCAACAACTTGATTTAATATTAAACAATGTATGCTTGATATATATTTGATTCTATTACATTTTAAAAAAGATGAAAACTAATTTCAAAAATTTTATGTCACTAGCATTGGATGAAGCAAAATTATCAGCGATTAGGGGGGAGGTTCCTGTAGGTGCAATAATAGTTAACTCACAAGATAATATGGTTATTGCTCGATCCGGTAATAAGGTAGAAGAATTAAAAGATCCAACGGCTCATGCTGAAATATTAGTGATTAGAGAAGCCACACGATTATTGGGCACTAGAATTCAAAGTTGTGATTTATACGTTACTCTTGAACCTTGCTCAATGTGTGCATCAGCTGCATCATTGGCGCGCATACGCCGATTATATTATGGAGCCTATGATATCAAAAGTGGCGGTGTAGATCATGGAGCACGAATTTTTAATCATAGTAATTGTCATCATAAACCTGAGGTTTATGGCGGAATTAAAGAAGAAACCAGCAGGCAATTATTAAAAAAATTTTTTGCTAATCGGAGATAGTTCTTCAAAAAATCTAAACTAGGGGTTTATTGGATAAAACCTTTCTTATCAATTCACATGTCTCCTCTATCCCATATAAAACAATAAATGATCCCATACGTGGACCGTTAGATTGTCCCAATAACACCTGATAAAGACACTTAAACCAAGATTTTAAATCTTCAAAATCATGCCTTTTTCCAACCTCATATAATTGTTTCTGAATATACGAACTATCAGAGTTCTCAGGAATCCCATCCAAAGATTGTAATAGGTCATCAAGAGCGAGCCTTTCAATCTTGTTAGGTTGCTTATATTTTTTATTTGGCCTGACAAAATCTTCAAAGTAATTAATGGCATAATTTGTTAATTGATCAAGTATAGGCGCTTTTTCTGGGGTTAAGCCTGGGACATATCGGGAAATAAAATACCATAATGCTGCTTTATCTCCAGAATTTATTACAGACACTAAATTTAGCAGAATAGAATATGAAATTAATGAATTTTCTTTTGGAGGATTAGCATTGAAGATATGAAAACACGGATTAACCAACTGCTCTTTCTCATCCTGTGAATAATAACTTGATAAATTTTGAAGATATTCATCAACATTCTTTGGAATTACATCAAAAAATAAACGTTTGGCTTGATTTGGTTTTTGATACATAAATTGGCTAAGTGAATTTGGTGGACCATACCTCATCCATTCCTCCATTGATATGCCATTACCAATTGACTTGGAAATTTTACGGCCCTCCTCATCTAAAAATAACTCATAGGTAAAGTTTTGGGGTGGCGAAAATCCAAGGACTTTAGTAATTGCAGATGATAGTTTAACTGAGTCTATCAAATCTTTTCCAGACATTTCATAATCAACGTCAAAGGATATCCAGCGCATAGCCCAATCAACTTTCCACTGCATTTTACATGAACCACCTGTCACCGGTATGGTTATTTCATCATTTTTATCATCAATATAGGTGATTGTTTGCATCTCTACGTTATAAGAAACAATTGGAACTTGAAGCACCCTTCCTGTTCGCGCGCAAATAGGGAGAAATGGTGAATAAGTTAAACGACGCTCTTCACCGAGCGTAGGAAGTATTATATTCTTTACCCGGTCGTAATTACGTAAAATTAGTGATAATGTATCATCAAACTCACCACTTTGATATGTTTCAGTGGCAGATTTAAACTCATATTCAAAGCCAAATTTATCTAAAAATTCTTTTAATCTCGCGTTATTATACTCGCCAAAACTATTATATTCGCCGAACGGGTCTGGAACTCTAGTAAGGGGTACTCCGATATAGTCGTTTAATAATTCTTTTTGGGGAACATTATCAGGAACCTTGCGAAATCCATCCATATCATCAGAAAAAGCTATTAGTTTTGTAGGTATATCGCATAGCAATTTAAAAGCATTGCGAACCATTGTGGTTCGAGCTACTTCGCCAAAAGTGCCAATATGTGGAAGACCAGATGGGCCATATCCGGTTTCAAATAAAACGTATCCTTTTTCTGGACACTTATTTTTTATTCTTTTCAAAATAGCTCTAGCTTCTTGAAAAGGCCAAGATTTTGAATCAAATGCTAACTGTTTCTGTGAGTCACTAATTTGCATAACAAATAACTATAAAATGATAAGAGTGGCGAAAGTTAAGTTGCTTATCAACTAAGGTCAACGAAATTATGAATAAATTGGAACTTTGTTGGCACCTTTAATAATCACAGCTAAAGTAAATGTATGAAATTTAAAAATAGTAACTTCCAGAATATTAAGTCACCTAATATTCCTATATTAGTCGCGGATAATTCTGGCGCATCGCAAATCACAATTCATGGAGAAATTATAAGGCTCGATAGAGATGCGGCAATAAAAGAAATTAATGCACAGCCCCACATACTTTGTAATAAACAAATTACACGTAAATTTCTACAAACCGATATTTTATATTGTTTAGATATTCTAGAACTTTTTATTTTTATTCATCCAACAAGGTTTATAGTTCCAACACACCGAGGACTAGCCACGGCATTTAATTTAGAAAAACCTAATAGCACAGAAGAGGCTGCCGAAACACTTTTAGAAGTCACCCAGTTACTTCTTTCTGACCTTCTAGCAGAATCTTCAGATTTATATCAATTAGCCTATATCATGGAGCAAGCTGGATGGGCTTGGGGCCTCATAGTTTTAAATAATTTACAAAGTACAAAGCCAAACAAAAAGAAAATCAAAAATATAAAAGACTTTAAAGTTTGGGAAATGCTCTCAGAGTGGGAAGAAGAAGATATGCCCATCAATTGCAATAAAGTTGATATAAAAAAAACTGAGGTATTGAAGAAATTAGAAGATATTTTAGGCAAAGATTCAGAAAAACGTCCGGAACAAGAAGAATTCGCAATTTCAGCAAACAAAATGTTTTCATCTATTAAAACGAGCGCTGGCCCATCAGCGGTTATAGCTGAAGCAGGAACTGGGATAGGAAAAACATTAGCATATATAGCTCCTGCATTACTATGGGCAGAGCGTAATAATGGAACAGTATGGATCTCTACTTATACAAAAAATCTCCAGCGTCAATTAGATAAGGAATTAGATCGCCTATATAAAGACCCTAATGACAAGTCTAAAAATATTGTTGTTAGAAAAGGAAGAGAAAATTATTTATGCCTTCTTAATTTAGAAGAAGCTATTAACAAAGTGAAACTGCGAAAAGATCAAACTACCATTAATAGCGCGATAATTACACTTAGCCTAATTAGTCGCTGGGTAATGATAAGTAGAAATGGTGATATCAAAGGTGGTGATTTTCCTAGCTGGCTATTTGACATTTTAGGACAACAACCTGAAAACAGTTTAACAGACACTCAAGGAGAGTGCATATATTCTGCATGTAAACATTATAATAAATGCTTTATCGAAAAATCAGCTCGAAGAGCATCAGCGGCGAAACTAGTGATTGCCAACCATGCTCTAGTTATAAGTCAATCATTGGTCACAACTGATAACTTACCGAATCCAACGCACTATATTTTTGATGAGGGACATCATCTATTTGGAGTAGCAGATAACTTATTTTCTATTCGATTAACAGGAAATCAGACATCCAATCTTCGATACTGGCTATTAGGAGCGCAATCCAATCAAAATTCACGTGCCCGTGGCCTAAAAATACGTATGCAGGACTTAGTTGAAGATAATGCTTCTGGTAAAAAAGCCCTATCGCAAATTCTTAATGGTGCTCAGATATTACCTTCAACCGGATGGCAAGAACGTGTTGCGAGAGAGTTACCACAAGGACCATTTGAGAAAATTTTTATGCTAATTAGGCGGAACCTCAAATTATCTAATAAAATCACTAGAGCTAACCATGCAATTGAGATTTCTAATGAAATGGCAGATATCAATTTGATTGAAGAGTCAAAAAAACTCTTACCCAAACTAAATAAAATCTTGGAACCGTCAATAGCACTGATTGAAATCTTTAAGCAAAAATTAGCTAATGAGGATGATCCAACTAATCTATATTCGAGACAAAGAATTGATGCAATAATGCGCACATTAGAGCGTCAATGCGTTTACCAAATTTCAATTTGGAAAGATATGCTAGAGTGTATTGGTAAAAAACCTAAACACGGTTTTATTGACCTAATTGCGCTGAATCGTATCCAAAGTTGGGATTTTGATATTGGCTTAATAAGACATTTAACAGACCCAACAAAACAATTTTGTAAAAGTATACTCGACTCTTCTGATGGTATTTTAATTACTTCTGCCACATTACTCGATGGTCAAGATTGGAATATGGCAACAATGCGAACTGGTTTGAACCATATTAAAACAATTCCAACTAAAATAGCACTTGCGTCTCCGTTTAACTATAAGAAGCAAACCCGTGTTTATATTATATCTGATATCGATAAAAATAATACTTTAGAGGTAGCTAAAGCATACAAAGATTTGATGATAGCTAGTGGGGGCGGTGGGCTAGGCTTATTTACTTCAATAGCCAAACTGAAAAGAGTGTATAAAGAATTACTTGGAATGCCACAATTAAATAAATTAAATATCTTTGCTCAGCATGCAGACAATATAGACGTGGGCACTTTACTGGATATATTTCGAGAAGACAAAAACTCTTGTTTGCTCGGCACAGATGCAGTTAGAGATGGCATTGACGTTCCTGGTAGATCGCTTCGACTGCTAATTTATGATAAAGTTCCATGGCCTCGTCCAAACATTCTTCATAAAGCCAGAAAAGTCGAATTTAAAAACTTTAATGGAGGCCATAATTATGATGACGTATTGGTGCGTCTTAAACTAAAACAAGCCTTTGGTCGGCTCATTAGAAAAAATAACGATTACGGTGTATTTGTTATGCTAGACAAAGCAATGCCATCCAGATTAGAATCAGCTTTTCCAAAAGATGTTGATATCCAAAGATTAACTTTATCAGAAACTATTAGTGAAACTAGAAACTTTCTATTTAAACAAATAGAATAATAATATTAGAGATTTTAATGTTTATTAAACCATCGGATCAACTCCTAAAATCAATAGCAACTGGTAGCAATCGTATTCCTCGTATTTATTTTGATAGCAATCCTATTATGTCACATGTTTTTTGGATGCGCTTAAAGTGGCTAAGTTTGAGATTAAAAAAATATTCTAAGAAAAAAAATAAGTGCCTTGATTTTGGAGGTGGGGGGGGTGTTTTTTTACCAACGTTGTCAAAGCTATTCTCAAATGTTGTATCTATTGACCTAGAAATTAGCGAGGCTGAGAAAATATGTTCAGCTTTTAATTTAATGAATGTAGATCTTATTCATGCTGATATTCTCTCTAAGGAACTTTCAGACTCAACATTTGACGCCATTATAGCTGCAGATGTTTTAGAACATTTTAAAGATTTGAAACCAGCAGTAAAAAAAATAAATGGGTGGTTAAAAACAGATGGTGTATTAGTCACTTCTCTGCCAACAGAAAATTGGGTGTACGTATTGCTTCGCTTGATATTTGGTGTCAAAAAGCCATTCGATCATTATCATTCCGGTTACGAGGTCGAGTGTTTTCTAAAGAACAATGGTTTTGAAAGGGTTCATAGATCAAATGTACCACTTTATTTTGGTATATTGCCCCTTTATCTTATAAGTGTTTGGCGAAAAAGTTAGTTTTTATAATTATCTGGCTTTTCCCACTCTTTAACAACGACCCACTTTGAGCCAAATTTCTGAAATAAATATGATTTTTGATTAAATAATTTTTTACCAAAAACCTCAGATAATCCGGGCATAAGTGAATGTACAAGAACATAGGCTTGATCTTCTTCACTCTTAAGTGTTGTAGATATTTTCGATATTGTCGGAGCTGTAAAAGCAGCTACATAATCCGGACGATGAAATTCTAAATAATAGTTGGTAATCTTATAGGACTCTCCTGTCCCTTTTGGGTCAATTACAAAAATATTACCATTCTTGGGGAAAAAACTATTTATGTCTCGTGCGACAGAGGTAAAGTGTGGTTTTGGCAACTCTAAATCAAAACGTATTTTATGACTAAAAAGCAGAGGCATAATTAAAACAAAAATTATCGGTAACCAGCGATATCCAGTATTCCGACGCTCAAAAAACCCATAATAGTTAAGTACAATGATTCCACCAATACCTATAAAAGCAAGTGCAGCCATCCCGTTATGGATTGTATATCTCCAAAAAGAAACTACCGTTATAGCTTGGACATGATTGAAATAAGCTACGTACATCAAAAATAAGAAAGACGTATATGCAATAAAGCTTATCGCGATTAAGGTACTAATTTTATGGAATGGGCTTTTAAACTTTAAAAAACCATATATTCCGAAACAACATGCGATTAACATTGGAGTGAAAAATGCAATTTTTTTAAAAGCCACATAAGCCATTTGTTTAAGGATTTGAGGAATCTCGTCTATGTTCCACATGTCAAAAGGGCGCAATGAAGCCTCAACTTCAGAGATTTTACCTAGTCCATTTATTACATGATAACGCCAACTTAAATACACAATTAATGTGGGTACTAAAATTATAACAAAGTTCTTAAAATAGAGCCTAAAACGTATACTAGGATCCCTTATCGCGAGTAAAGTAACAGCAAATAAAATGATTACCACAAAAACGAGATTTGTTTGCCTAATATTAACGAGTAGCGCTAATAAAAGTCCTAAGTACCATGCATCAGCGCTAATATTTCTTGGATTTCCTTTAGTAAAATTATTTATAAAGTAAAATCCCATTAACAGAGAAAACCCAACTATCACCGAGGTGCTTGCGTCAGAGTACGCGGTAAATATAATTTTTTGAATGAATGTGGGATTAAAAATAGTTGATACAAGAATTACAACTGATGCGAATAACCAAGATATTTTTGACTCTAGTTCTCTGCCAATTAGTCGTAGGCCGGTTCTTAGAGCAAACACTGAAAAGGTCATTATCAAAAAAAAGTTAAAAATTCCAGGAATATTATCAATAAACTTACCTGATACAAGGCTACCTAAATAAATTAAAAATGGCCAACCATACGGGTAGCCAGGAAACATACTAGAGCCTAAATCAGGAATGTCGTTATTTGGAAAACCGTGGTATTTAAACAAATATTTGGAAGCTGGGAGCCAATGGGAGAACTCATCCCACTGCGAAGGTTGCATTGCACTTACAATCAATAAGATTGGGATGGCTAGAATCATAATGCGCCATGTGCCGGGTACAAATATATTTTTTCTATATTTTATAGCCCTGTATAAACCAAATAATGATAGTATTAAAAACAAACTTGATAATATGTAGAAAGGTTGGTTTATGAAAATACCTGTAATCGTAAAAACAGCAGACACAATAGCCCAACCAATGACAACATTAAGCTCTGAGAATTCTTCTTTATTATTAAATAATCTACCTATAGCGGATAAAAGTACCCACAGAATTACAGCAGAAAAAATAGTTACAGGTTGATCAAAATCAACAAATATTAATGAAAAGTAGTCATACATAAAACAAAAAACCAAAAAGCCCCATTTCAATTAAAAACTGAAATAGGGCTTTTCTGAAATAGTTAACTAATAAGTTAAGGGCCGAGAGACTTTACATCATTCCGCCCATGCCGCCCATGCCGCCCATACCGCCCATA
>CENZ01038440.1_pt1 | contig 35211 bp, 35 predicted proteins | sample 361341 | NCBI WGS metagenome assembly CENZ01 (sample SAMEA2619782, study PRJEB7988) | marine metagenome | biome: marine biome (ENVO:00000447); feature: deep chlorophyll maximum layer (ENVO:xxxxxxxx); material: "saline water (ENVO:00002010), including plankton (ENVO:xxxxxxxx)" | depth 50 m
AATATCGGTTCACTGACTATGACACCAAGTGATAGAAAGATTAGGTTTTGAGAATGGTTGTTCAGAACTCATTGGTGGGCATTAATGCTCTTTCTAGAAGATCTTTTCTTCTTGGCGTCAGTAGCTCAGCATTTGCAATCGCGTGCTCGTCACAAGTTGACTCTTCTTACAATGCGCCGATTGAGGAGTTAAATTATCTCCGGCCAGGCTTTGCAGATGGCTTTGTCACTCCATCAACGCTTATTGTTGGAGCTTCCCAAAGAGCACCCTTTTTCTTATATGGTTCAAATGGAATTCCAATAGTTAATCAATTGCCTGATGTCATATCTGGTGAACTTACTTTTCCTTCTGGAGCTAATACTCTTATCGCCCTTGACAAATATGGAACCGGAATTCCTACTCCATATTTTCTTCTTGAATTTCTAACGAGCGAAGTAGGGCTGCACAAATTATCAGTTGAGATTAATAAAGAAACCCAATCAATTTCTTTTTTTGTGGTTGATAGGAGTGAGGTGAATCTTGTCCAAACAGGTGATGAAATGAGAGTCGCTGAGATACCTACATTTAACAGTAGAAGCGGATTTAATCCTCTTTGTACCCGATTTGACCCATGCCCATTTCACGACATTACATTAGAAGATGCTCTATTAAATAAGAGACCTACTGTGTTGTTAATTTCAACTCCCGGTTTTTGCCAATCAAGTATCTGCGGACCTTCGCTTGAACTTCTTATAACTGCTGTCGAAGAGAAACCGTCAAAAATGAACGTGCTGCACGCTGAAGTCTATACTGAGCCTCAAAAAATTAGTGAAACAAGTAATCTTCAGAATTTGTTATCACCCGTAATTCTTGAATACGGAATGGATTTCGAACCAAGTTTAGTAATTGCTGATGAAAACGGAATTGTTGTATCGAGACTCGACTACACGTTTGACAAAATTGAATTAGATAATGCTTTATCGTTAATTAGCTAAAACTTTGTCCGCAGCCACAAGTTTTCTGTGCATTTGGGTTATCTATGCTAAATCCCGATTGATCCAGACCATCTTTATAATCCAGCGTTGCACCCTGCAATAACATTGAACTAGATGGGTCAACTACGACTCTGATTGATCCGAAGTCAGCAGTTTCATCATCCTCAGCGATATCGGAATCAAAGTACATTTCATAGCTAAAGCCGGAGCAACCTCCAGGGCGGACTGCCACACGAAGTGCGAGACCTTCTTCGCCTTCGTCGTTTACTAATTCATCTACTTTGCTTGTTGCGGATTCTGTAAGCGTTATCACTTCACTACTCCCATATAATTTTTCTTTTTTCATTTTACTAGAAAGTCGGGCATAGAGAAAAGGGTTAGGCAAAATATTTTGTATGATTTTTATATGGGGTCTTTAAATTCCAATGATAAAACACACGAAAAGATAATAAACCAGCTTCGTGGTGTCGTTGACCCTGAACTTGGTTCAGACATTGTTGACTTAGGAATGGTGAAAGATGTTTCTTTAAGCGAAGAAGGGCATTTGAATATAACGATTGCTTTAACGACTGCCGGTTGCCCTCTTAAAGCCCAAATTCAAAAGGATATTCGTACACGATTACAGGCCATTGTAGAGGTAAGACGTATCACGATTAGTTGGACGGAACTTACTGAGGAGGAACGGGCCAACACAATGGATAGAGCAAGATTTAATCTTTCTCAAGAGGATGTAGCCACACAAATTTCTAAATCTACAAAGTCAATTATGATTGCCTCTGGTAAAGGTGGAGTGGGTAAATCGTCGGTAACTGCAAATATTGCTACTGGTTTAGCTATGAGGGGATTAACGGTCGGTGTTCTTGATGCAGACATTTGGGGGTTTTCTATTCCGCAGATGCTAGGTGTTGAAGGCCGATTAGCTGGTAACGAAGATACTAAAAGAATTGTTCCATTAGAAAAGAAAATGGGGAATGGAATTCTAAAGATTGTGTCTATGGGCTTTCTTGTTGATGAAAATAAATCATCCCTTAATTGGAGGGGATTAATCCTGAATAGGGCTGTAAGGCATTTCTTAGAAGATGTTGAATGGGGAGAATTAGATTACCTGGTAATTGATATGCCTCCAGGAACTGGAGATGTTCAAATGGGTTTGGCTAAAATGCTCCCACGATCTGACATGATAGTTGTAACAACTCCCTCCAAAACAGTCCAAACCGTTGCCTCTCGAGTAGCGAGCATGGCACAAAGCTACTACCTACGAATAGCCGGAGTTATTGAAAACATGTCTTCCTTTATTAATGAGGAAGGTAAACAGTATGATATTTTCGGTTCAGGCGGAGGGATGCAACTAGCTCAGGATCTTGGTGTCCCGTTATTAGGGTCAATTCCTATTGATCCTATTGTTAGCGAGGGTTCTGATAATGGTTCACCTGTAATTCTAAAAGAAGGTTACGCTGCTGATGCATTAAACGAGATTGTTGACGAAATCATGGTTTCAGCAGTACCGAGAATTAATCCACTTGATTGCACTGCCCATAACACTATAGAAACATCAGTTTCGATTAATAGTGACTAACGGATTTTCCAACCTGATTTCAACTGCTTAACAGACTTATCATTAGCTAATTTTGTTAAATGCACTTCTATGGATTTTGCAATCTCTGCAGCCTGTTCTGGATCACTTACCTTTGAATGATTTGCAGTTACTACTTCCTCAGGTGAAGTAGCTCCCTTTTTAATTGCTTTTAGAATTTCTTCGTCAACTTTATTAAAATTCTCAATAGTGCTTGCAACTGCCCCCTTCGGGTCTTCAATAACATGACCAAATGCTGGTGCGAATCGCTTTAAACGCATTTTCATTATTTTTTGGAAACTAGCATGGTACTGAATTAAGTCAGAATCTTCTGAAATTAAAGGAATTGATAAATCTTCACTTATTAATTTTCCTGATATTAGAGTTCTCTCTTCTTCAAGCAAGAAGGATTTATGGTTAGTTACAGGCCCTCCCATATCGTGAGCCGTGATTCTGAACTCTGTTCCGAGAATGGTATCGCCATCGACAAGTTCTAACTTTTCAGCACCAGTCCGGTCAATAAGTTCATTGATTGCGCCTGAGTGATCTGGATGAGAACAAGTGCTTGTGACCCAGCGAATCCTATCCCCACCACAACCAATAACAGAATCTAAATGGACGCTGCTTTCAGGGCCTGGGTCAATAACAACAATTTCATCAATACCTATTAAATATGTGTTCGTTCCGAAGGAAGTTAATGGTCCAGGGTTAAGTGCCAGGATTCTCCTCACGAGCGGACTTAAAGCGCGAGCGACCCCAGGAACTATTGGTTCTGGTCCTGTATCTTGCTCTTCTTCCATGATTTAACCTTACGACCTTTCTTCAATCGTCTTCTATTATTGGTGTATCACCGAAATTTTGATTATCGGGGATGTCAATAATTTCTGAATTTCTATTTTGGAAATAAATGAATGAATTTTTTCTATGACCTTTTCCCGTTCTATTATTTTTTGAGGACCCGTAACTGAGCGGGTTTTTTTTCACTTTTCTAATAATCAAAGTCCGAAATATTGGTCTAGTTACAGGAAATAACAAAAGTAAGCCGAAAGCATCTGTAAGAAAACCAGGAGTAAGCATGAGTGCTCCTGCTAGTAGAATTAATCCCCCGTCAACGATCTCTTTATTTGGCATTTCAGCATTCATTAGTTGCTGTCTAATCTTTTTAAGAACTCCAGTGCCTTCAGCTTTCACTAGCCAAGCCCCAATTAAACTCACCAGAATAAGGAGAGCAATTGAATTAAACACTCCAGTTGTTTGAGCAACTTGAACAATAATGTATAACTCAATGATTGGGATAACGATGAAGAGAATGAATAGAAAAAACATCTATTTCATTCTATTAGCGGTTTCTATCGGTTTGACTTTCTATGGAGATTGATGAGAATTTTTTGATTTCCTTAAAATCTTTTATGAAAAAAGGCGAGTATCGGTTCTAGAGTCAATGTATGACTTCTTATCCGCCTTCTGTAAATGAACTTGCTGAATTTTTTTCAGATTCTGGACTACCGCATCCTATTCTCGTTAAAGAAATCAGAAACGCCATTGATGAAGGGGATTGGGAAAATCTAGACGCCCGTATCAAATACATAAAGACGTTGCCGTTACAAACTGTTATCAACGCTACTGGGGTCTTATTGCATACAAATCTTGGTAGGGCTCCATGGCCATATTCGAGTTCTGGATACGCAACTAATCTTGAACTTGATTTGAGTAGTGGTTCCAGAGGCTCAAGGCAGAAACACATCGGAGAGCTTATTGCAACACTGTGCGGTACTGAATCAGCAATGGTTGTAAATAACTGTTCTTCAGCTGTACTTCTCATTCTTTCAGCCTTAGCTTCTAAAAAAGGCGTAGCGATTTCTCGAAGTGAAATGGTTGAGATTGGAGGTAATTTCCGCGTACCCGATGTTCTTGAACTTAGCGGCGCGTATCTCGTGGAAGTTGGTACAACGAATCGAACCCGAAAGGGAGATTACGAGCGAGCGATTTCTGCCAATCGAGACGTTGGAATGATAATGAAAATCCATCAATCAAATTATAAAATACTTGGTTTTACTGAGGCTGCGGAAATAAACGAGTTATCAGATTTAGGTGTTCCTTTAGTAGCTGATATTGGCTCGGGTCTACTTGATGAAGGCTGTCCTTGGCTTGAAAAAAATCCTCCGAAATGGTTATCAAATGAACCAGCAGCAAAGCAAACTCTTTCTCAAGGAGCTAATTTAGTAACATTTTCTGGGGACAAGCTACTAGGTGGGCCTCAGGCCGGCATCATTGCAGGCGATGCTGACCTCATTGAAAAAATTATGAAACATCCCTTAGCTAGGGCTGTACGCCCTGGAGGAATGATACTTTCTTCCCTACAAGAACTAGCCATGAAATACTTAAACCGAGATTGGGAAGCAATTCCGTTCTGGAAGATGGCAATGACTTCTGTGGAAGAACTTAAAGATAGAGCACAGGCAATAGGAATAGGCGACCCTGTAGCTATGAATGCTGTCCCAGGAGGAGGCACACTTCCCCAAGTAGTTATCCCATCCTTTGGTCTTCAGATCAATAAAGACATAGCGCAACCATTACGTCTAGGAGTTGGTGATGCTCCCCCAATAGTTTCCCGCGTGGAAGACGGGCGTACTTTTCTTGACCTTCGTACTGTAGACCCAACCTTTGATAAGTATGTAGCTTCTGCTCTACATGCGCTTACATAACATTGTGCGAAACCATATTATTTGCACTGCGGGACATGTTGATCACGGAAAGTCATCGCTTGTTCAAGCATTAACTGGAATTGATCCTGACCGTTGGGACGAGGAAAAACGTAGAGGTTTAACTATTGATCTAGGCTTTGCTAAAACTTCTTTCAAAAATGGCAATAGCGTCTCTTTCATTGATGTTCCAGGACATGAAAGATTCATCAAAAATATGCTTGCCGGTATTGGATCTGTCGATGCGTGCCTATTCGTTGTTGCTGCGACTGAAGGTTGGAAACCACAATCAGAAGAACATCTTCGGATTCTCGAATTGATGGGAGTGCAGCGGGGAATTGTCGCTTTAACTAAAATATCTAATGCAGATCCCGAGTTATGTGAATTAGCAACTTTTGAATTAGACGAAAAGTTTAAAGGAACATTTCTAGAACATGCACCAATTATTTTAGTTGACAGCATAACTGGCGAAGGTCTTCAAAATTTTTCCAAAGCATTAGAATCCTTACTTGATGAAACCCCAGTTGCTCGTGATCAGGAAAGGCCCCGTCTATGGATAGATCGTGTTTTCTCAATAAAAGGTTCCGGAACCATAATTACAGGGACATTGACGGGTGGTGTTTTATCAGTTAACGATGAGATCCTCATAAGTCCCGATAAAGGCCTCTCACGAATAAGAAGTCTTCACATACACAATAAAGAGGTTACTTTTGCCGCTCCAGGCTCCCGAGTTGCTATCAATTTAAGCGGCATAGAGCATCAGCTTCTATCTAGAGGGCATGTAGTCACTAAGCCAGATCAGTGGTTTTTGACATCTGTAATCGATGTCCAACTTCAAGTACTTCCTAATATCGGTTATGAAGTTTCGCGACGAGGTGCGTATGTCGTTTATATAGGAACAAGCGAACATTACGCAAAAGTCCGCGTTCTGGGGGCGTCCCCTATTCCAGCTGGGCATACAGGCTATGTTCGCATTTTTTTGGATACGAAGATCCCTCTTATGCTCGGTGATAAATTTATTCTTCGTGAGAGTGGAAGAAATGAAACCGTCGGTGGTGGAAAGGTACTGGACCCTGAGCCAATCCTCAAAGCTTCGAAAGCACAGCCTGATGATTCAATTGACAGAATAGTTAGAGAGAGAGGGTGGATTACTTCTTCACATTTAGAAGCTTTAACAGGAGTAAGTAAAAATGAAACCGTTCCAGGTTGGATTGTAGACCCTCCAATTTTAGAAGAAACTATTAAAGAACTCAATGGGAAAATTGAGAATGCCGGCCCGTTAGGTGCGGAGATGTCTGCATTAAATGACTACGAAAGAGCTGCTCTTTTACTTATTGATGATGTTGAGATAGAAGGAAATTATGTACAAAAGCAAGGGAGATCAAATCTTCTGGATCACCCTTTTTTGAATGATTTACAGAGCTCACTATTCCAACCACCAGACCCTGATTCGATTACTCGAAAGGAATTACGAGAACTTGTTCGTAAAGGGTACGTTATTGACCAAAACGGCATCTTCTTTTCTGCTGCAGCGATAACTGAAGCAACAAAAATTATTTCCTCACTTTTAATTGAAAAGCCAGAAGGAGTAACCGTAGCTGAGATTCGGATTGCTTTAAATACTTCTAGAAAATATGCGTTACCTCTTCTAAACCACCTAGACGAGATAGGTGTAACCATTCGTAGAGACAGTGTTCGAATCGCTGGGAAAAGGCTTAATGAGAACATTTAATATACATTGGAAAAGCAAGGTAAGTTTATAACGTAAACAGTTCATCTGATCTATAAGGAGTTTTATGGAAAATGGACCGACACCTCATTTAGAAGGAATACGTGGAGATTATGCTCCAACTGTTTTAGTCCCTGGTGATCCTAAAAGAGCGAAATTTATTGCAGATAATTATTTAAATAATGCACGACAGGTGAATTCTGTTCGAGGCGCTGACGGTTTTACTGGATCTATAGATGGGGTTCCCGTTTCTGTTCAAGCAGTTGGAATGGGCATTCCGTCTGCTCTAATTTACTACACAGAATTAATTAGATTTTATGGCGTTAAACGTCTTATTCGAGTTGGAAGTTGTGGTGGTTTAAACGAGTCAGTAGGACTTGGCGATTTAATCTGCGCTTCGACTGCAGGAACAGACTCTGCTGCAATCACTCAATTAAATCGTGGGCTCTCTCTTCCTTCTGCTGCTCATTGGGAACTTTTATCCAAAGCTGCTCAAACTGCTGTTGATTGTGATATTCCTATGACCGTTGGACCAGTTTTCACCTCTGATTTATTTTACGGACCTGATGAAAGTCTTTTTGATAATTTAAGAGAACTTGGGATCCTTGGCGTCGAAATGGAAATTGCTGGTCTATATACCATCGCTGCAGTTGAAGGAATTGAAGCACTTGCACTTGTAACAGTTAGCGATGATATTATTCGACAAGAAGTTATGACATCTGCTGAACGAGAAAATACCTTTGACTCGATGATTAGAATAGCTCTTCAAGTAGCAAAAACTTAACTAAATCGTTTGAGAGTACTCGACAGTACTGATTGGCAATAGCTCAGTGCGTTCATTTGAATTTAAACCGCCCCAAATACCGTGTTGCTCTCTGATTTTTAATGCATAATTCAAACATTCTTCGCGCACTGAACATGTCTTACAAATTAATTTTGCTCGACGTTCTCTTTCTCTCTTATCAGTCTTTCTTTCAAAGTGAGAAGGAGGGAAAAATACCCTTATCTGTGGTCCGCGACAAGCTGCTCGTACTTGCCATCCTTGATCATCCAAAACCGCGCTCATGATCCCCCTTACACAAGGAACCTAGTCACCGTTTATTCAAGGATCAAGAAAAATTCGTATTATTTTAACCTTTGTCAGAAAAACCTATGTAGAAGCGGTGCTAAATTAATTTCTCGGGATCGTTCTTCAGCAAAATTACTGCTTACGTTCTATTTCTGTTGTTGCAAATCTTCCCCTAATCATAATTGGCATTCCCCGAGCCATTAAGACCAGCATCCCGATAATTCCAACTGACATTGGGATCCAAGACATTTGTACGTTCGCCGCTGGATAAAGAAATATTGTTCCAAGAGTAAAACTAATTTGGCCAATCAATGTCCATACTCGGGGGACTACAGTTTGGATATCTATGGCATAAGCGAACATGGAAAAAATTATTAAAACTAATGCCCAGGTTCTAAAAGGAAGAATAGCTAAGCCATATGTGCTTAAAGAAAAAGAAATAGCACCTATCACCCCGGCTATACCGATACCAATAGAGAAAAATTCAAACAGAATAAGGGCTAAACCTGAGATAAGTAATAAGTATGCAACAGGTGGGCTAGCTACCGTATGCATTAGTTGATCAATTAGGTTTAAACGATTTATTTTTGTCTTTGTCAAAGGAGACAATCTAGGCCCCCCGTCTGTTTCTATCACTTCTGAAATAAAGCTTTCACGATTAACTAGAAAATCACCTAAAGTTGGATTTGCACATCTTGCTAATTGTTCTTTCTCTGTTAATGATTTCCCTAGTTCATCAATAAGCACTCGATCACATTCAACAAGATTTGACTCTATTGCTTGATCCCATTCAAGGATTGTGTTTGTAAGAAGATTATTCTTTTGCTCCCAATCAAAGCCAAATTGTTCTGAAGTAAATATTTGCTGACCAGTTTTCCCAACTGATGAACCAATCGAGACTCCAAGTGAATCAGCAATAAGCACAAGTTGGGCTACTTTACCTTGTGCAGTTGATCCAGAAGGTCCAACCCACACATCTACGGGAATATTAGCTGACTGGATTTGATTGGCTATTTCAATCAATCTTGCATTTGGTATCACAGCTTGCTTTGAATTTACTTGCAGAATCAGTCCATTAGCTCCATTTCTCTGAGCATCATGAATTGCATTCTCTAACGCATCTGCTAGCACGTCATCTAGAAGTCCACTCACCTCAAAAACTTCTACATAGCCCGGATCTTCATTAGTTTCATTCTCTTCAGACAGTGCCATTCCAGAAAAGATTAAAAGAAAAATACCGCTAAGAATTAACGTGATCGTCAGTTTTTTGGGGGCTGCAAAATTAACTTTCATTGGGGATTTAATTCTATACAGTTTTTATTGTTCTTCGGTCTTACCTAATGCAACGAGAGCTTCGGAAGTTGATTCAGTTACCGTAACTATTTGATCAAACCCAGTGGTCTTTAAAAGTTGAAGAAGGGATTCTCTTCCGCAGGATACGACGATCTCTCCATTATTTTCACCAGCTTTTCTTATACTTCCGATTAATGCACCTAGACCAGCTGAGTCCATAAAAGGAACGTCGCTAAGGTCAATAAGTAGTTTCGAAACGGTAGCTAGCGAATTAAGTGCTTGTCGAAAATCATCAACCGAATATGCATCAATCTCTCCTGACGGGCGACAAATAGAAAAATCATTATCTCCTTCAATATTGACTTCTAACACTTATACCTCGCAATTTCAGTTTGAAGACACAAAAGGTCCTTGCGCGGATCTTACAGCGTCATACACTAATTTTCACTAAATCTTTAAGGAAAAATCTGCTTTATTTTCTCTTTACTTTCAATAAATAGAGATAAGGCTATTTGGAGAGTAGAGTTCGCATATGACTAAGGTTCTTCTTGCAACAGATTCTGACGAAATAGCAGAAGAAACTTTTGCAGCTTTAGTTTCAAAGGAAACAACTGTAAGTCGAGTCAAGCGTGGCGAAGACGTTCGTGAAATTGCTCAACAGCTTGAGCCAGATCTTGTTATTTTAGATTTACAAATTGGCAATATGGGTGGCGTTGCGACAAGTCTAGATCTCCGGCATGAAATTTCGGCTGGACGCTTAAAACCAACAAAAATACTAATGCTTCTTGATAGGGAGGCTGACTTATGGATTGCATCAGAAGCGAAAGTCGATGAGCAGTTAGTTAAACCTTTGAATGCTTTACAACTTCGAAAAAAAGCCGAATCTATTCTCTAACTGTTGGCTCTGTCGGGTAAGCGGGATTTGAACCCACGACCTCCTCGTCCCGAACGAGGCGCGCTACCAACCTGCGCCACTACCCGTGTGTAGGCAGAGCGTACCCTCAAGAATTTCAAACGTAACTGATTAGCATTTAATATCTCAGAAATACCCACTATTCAATTTATGTAAGCCTAGTGTTCTATTAATCGAGATTACGAATGGAGAGATTCGTGGAAGTATCAGCATTTCAGAAACATATTGGGCATGTGTATGGAGAAAAAGACAAAGAGAGAGGTATTTCTGCCTCTGTCGCCTGGCTTGCTGAAGAGGTCGGCGAATTAGCACAAGCTATTCGTAAAGGGACCCAAGAACAGAAAATTCACGAGTTTGGGGATGTACTTGCTTGGACGTTTTCATTAGCTAATCAAGTTGGCGTTGATTTAGAACAAGCTTTAGAAAGGTACGTAACTGATCCGCCGTAATTTCTAATACCTAGTTCTTCAGTAGTGTTTCAGCAATCTGAACCGCGTTTAGAGCTGCACCTTTTCTTAAGTTATCTCCTGCTAAGAATAGATTTATGCCGTTCCTTAGAACGGTATCTGGCCGTATTCTTCCTACGTATGTTGGGTCTACGCCTGCAGATTTTAGTGGTGTAGGAACCTCATCGAGGATTACAGAAGGTATATCTTTAAGAATATTGCGAACTCTTTCAGCACTAATTGGGTTTGTAAAGCCAGCTGTTATAGCTAATGAATGACCTGTATATACAGGTACTCGTACACATGTCGCAGAAACAGCTAAATTTGGAATTTCAAGAATTTTTCTACTCTCGTCTCTAAGTTTTCGTTCTTCGTTTGTCTCTTCAAGTTCATCGTCTATCAATGAACCGCAGAATGGAACGACATTAAAAGCTATTGGTTCAATAAAGCTATTTCCATCGGAAAATTCTATTGCTGAACCATTATGCGTGAGATTTATAGCTGAATCGCCTGCCTCAAGTATTTGACTACTAAGTTCTTCAACTCCAGATAATCCAGCCCCAGAAGTTGCTTGATAGGTTGACACTATTAGATTTTCTAATCCAGCCTCTTCGTGTAAGGGTTTTAGTACTGGCATTGCAACCATGGTCGTGCAGTTAGGGTTAGCAACAATTCCTTTAGGGATACTTTTCAAAGCATGCGCATTAACTTCTGGAACTACAAGTGGAACGCCTTCATCCATTCTCCATGCTGATGAATTGTCGATTACAATAGCGCCTGCAGATGCAACAATAGGAGCCAATTCTTTAGATAGAGTTCCTCCTGCTGAAAAGAGAACAATATCTAAACCACCCCAATCTGATTTCATTGCATCCTCAACAATGATTTCATCCCCTTGGAATTCAATTCTTTTTCCTGCACTTCTTTCAGATGCAAAAAATCGAACTGAATCCATAGCGAATTCTCGTTCAATGAGAATTCGCCTGATTACAGAACCGACCTGACCTGTTGCTCCAACTATTCCTATATGCATACCTTGAGGGTACTCATTACAAGAGGCGAATGTGGAGTATTTAGCAGTCTAGAAACATCATCTTTTAATTTTTTAATACAAATTCAGTAATAGTTTCTATCGCATCAGTGAACACGTTCCCGATATTGAAACCATCAAATTTGATTTCTGTTTGTTCTTCTTCCATGGAGTTAGTTTTATTAATCCTTGTCAAAGTGAAACTATCTTTGTTTTTCTGAGAAAATGAAAAAAAATCAATCATTTCTTCATCTAAAAGTACTGGATCATTATTTTTTGAATCTGATATTGTAATGAATCTTCCGGGAAGATTTTTTCGGAGATTTCGAATTGTTGTTTTCTTTTCTGACTCGTTTAGTGATTGTTCATCTTCCTTAGTTTTTTTGGCCGCCACCTTGTTATCGCCAATCCCCCTCCACTTAAGCAACGCATTGTGGTCCTCATCAACTTCCTTAACGAGTTGCAGAAAAGCAGCTATTTCATGCCTACAAGGACTAGCCCATTCGGGGCAAATATGATGAACATTTATTTCACCTACTTTTGGAACCGCATCTTGAATATCACCTGAATGGACAGCTCGTCTTACATTCTCAGAGGGGGGCGAAACATGGATTTCAACGTCAAATGCTCTGTCGCGTCCGTCATAGACTTCAAAGGAAACGGTTCCTGATTCAACAAAGAAATCTTTCACGGCACCCTTTCTTTGGATGGCTACGCCCGGCCCAAGTGGGTCTTTGTAATTTGTGTATGCAACGAGAAGTTGCATCATTGCTTCTCCTACTGCATTAGTTGGGCGAATCATCCTTGGACTGCCTTTGACATGTTGAGAGAAAACATTTCTTTCAATTCATCTGTGTCCATATTAGTGAACCAGTCATCACCAGTGCCGACACTCTGAGAAGCTAACTCTCGTTTTTCTATTAGAAGAGTATTTATTTTTTCTTCTAAAGTTCCTTGGCAAACGAGCTTGTGAACAAAAACGGTTCGCTGCTGCCCAATCCGCCATGCTCGATCCGTAGCTTGATCCTCAACCGCTGGGTTCCACCACCTATCAAAATGGATGACACGATTTGCTGCAGTGAGATTCAACCCTGTTCCTCCTGCTTTAAGCGAGATTAATAGCACAGGGGAGCTATTTTCTGATTGAAATTGATCTATCATCTTTTGTCTTTTCCCCCTACTGACTCCTCCATGAAGAAAATCAGGTTTTCCTCCAATTAAGTTCGTAAGGTGTTCAGCTAATAAATCCCCCATAACCCTATATTGGGTGAAAACTAGGACTCGCTGGTTTGTCTCTACAATTTCTTCGATTAGCTCATCTAGTCTGGCAACCTTTCCAGACCGGTCAGCAAGATTATTTCCATCATTCAGAAAGTGAGCGGGATGATTACAAATTTGCTTAAGTTTGGTCAGTGTTGCAAGAATTAGTCCTTTTCTTTTCATGCCTTCGGTTTGTTCAGCTTCCAACAAAAATTCATTAAGCACAGCTTTATAGAGACCTGCTTGTTCATGTGTAAGTTGCGACCAAACTATTTGTTCTATTTTTTCAGGGAGATCAGGAACTAGAGACTTATCATCTTTAGTTCGTCGAAGAATAAACGGGTCAGTTAAGCGGCGCATGCCATTTAAAGCGTCATTATCTTTTCTTTGTTCGATGGGTGTTGCAAACTTTTCTTTAAACCACGTTATCCCTCCGAGCATTCCTGGGTTTATAGCGTCCAAAATTGACCAGAGTTCTGCAAGTCGATTCTCAACAGGAGTTCCGGTTAGCGCGATTTTTTGGTTTGCATTAAGTTCTCTAAAAGCGGATGCTGCATGCGTGTGATGATTTTTAATAAATTGTGCCTCGTCACATATCACTAAGTCCCAGTTAACTTTCCTTAAAAAGTCAATATCACGTGTTACGGTTCCATATGTGGTTATAACAATATCTACAGAAGAAGCTTGTTTAACGAGATCTTCACCACTAGGCCTATTGGGGCCATGAGCAACTAGGATTTTTAAGTTAGGGGTGAAAACTTGTGCCTCTGACTCCCAATTGTGAACAACCGAAAGAGGGCAAACGACGAGGTTGGGAAGTTGAGATGACTTGGATTGGATATGAGCAAGTGTTGTAGGGGTTTTCCCTAATCCCATGTCATCAGCCAAGCACCCTCCTAGTCCTAAACGTCCTAAAAACTGTAGCCAACTCAGGGCTCGCCTTTGGTATGGGCGAAGTTCACCTTGAAATTCTTCTGGTTCAATTTCTTCAACCAATCTGTCATCTGGTAACCCTTCCAAAAGCTGAGATAACCAGTTATCAGCAGAAATAAGATCTTGGGTAAAAGGAACTGTTTCCAAATCTTCGTTATCAATTTCAGCAGTTATTCTTAAGAGATCAGTTGGGGTTAAATAGCTTTCATCTTCTTTTCTTCTTTCCAATTCTTGCAAAGCAGTTTCTGCTTGTTGATTATCAATATTTACCCATTCACCTTTAATTTGAATAAGGTTACTTTTGGAATTTGCTAGAAGTTGTAAATCTTCTTCTGATAAAGTTTGATCTCCTAAAGCTATTGACCAATCAACATCAATCATAGCTTTCCCAAGATTTGAAGAAACCCCTCCAGTTTCTGTAGGGGTAGCTTTTGCTGCGAGTCGTAATCTTTGACGTATTAGTCCTTTCGGAACAAGAACTGGAACTCCGATTGTTTCACATAGTTGCAGTCCATCCATAAGTAAAAGTGACACATCTTGGATAGTTAGTTCCATTCTGCCTTGATTAGATTCGCTAAATAACTGATCTAAACCTGGAACACTTGCTGAAATAGTTTCAGCGGTTTCTTTAAGAAATCTTGCTATTGCATTGTGATTATTTTGTTGAGTGATTGGGGAATCATCGTGACTTTTTGATTGCAATTCATTCCATCTGACCACCAGTTCAGGTTTTTCTTTGAGGAATACTTCGAAAGTAATGTCCCAGTTCTGATCAGGCCCTTGAGGCTCTAGACGTGCTTGGCATAACAGATCTAGCCCTGTCTCCTCTTTGCATCTTGCTGTTCTTAGTTGATTACTAAGCTCTAGTAAAGAATGATCAACTGCTGAAGTATCTGTTACGAAATACCCGAAGGGGTCGGATAACGCTGAACATGTATTCCTTAACGATCGAGTAGAGGTTTTCCTATTTCGGGGGAGTTGAGGTTTCCAATTCGAATGCCGTAATGCTTGCCGACAAGATACATCTACTAATTCTTCATGAAGTTCTCTAACTTCATCAATTGCTTTGATTCCGACGACATCAGGAATTTGTAAATAAAGGTCTTTTAGTTGCTTATCTATTTCTTGATTCTGGGTAACTAACCATGAAGCTCGCCATCGCAAACCGTCATGTTGTAGCGAAGGAAATACATAACCATTTGATATGGCATCTACTGCCCCAGTAACTAACGCATGCAACCATTGAAGTGATGGTGACCAGCGTGATGTTGGATGTTTCCTAGCAAAAAGTCGCATTATGTCTTCTGGGTGGGCATGAAGACCAGTTATTGAGGTTGAGTTAATTAAAGGGGTATCAATCTCAATCATTTCTAGAGTAGCTTCCCGCGTTGCCCATTTATTGCCAAGAAATGCCGAAGCTAACCTTCTTAAGTCATTTCCTTGAAGAGGGTGGTCTACTTCCCATCCCCAGAACATAACTCCAGAAGATATTCTCGTTGCATGAAGGGATGATTTAGTTTCTTTCCAGTCGATTTTTGCTCACCCTTTATCTAATTCAAATGCATCATGCAGGACAACTGTCGCTTTCTCGACATCTGATTTAGCTACTACACAAGAGACGCGAATAGCTGAAGTTGAAATCATTCCGATATTTATTCCTTCATTTGAAAGAGTTTCAAAAATAGTTGCTGCAACACCTGGGTTGCTGGCCATTCCAGCACCAACGACTGAAACTCGCCCTATTGTATCGTCTGTACTTACACCAGCAGCTCCAATAAGTTGAGCAGCTTCACTCATGATTTTTGTTCCGATATCTAATTGTTCTGTAGGAAGTGTAAACGAGATATCTGTTACTCCTTCATCGGACGTGTTCTGAACAATCATGTCTACATTTACATCTTGATCTGCTAGCGGCCTAAAAATAGCTGCAGCGATACCGGGATTATCCGGAACTCCGGATATTGTCACCTTTGATTGTGATGTGTCTGGGACGACTGCTGAAATAATTGGTTTCTCCATTGTATTTTTCTCCTTACTTACCCAGGTTCCTGTTTCCCATGTAAATGCTGATCGAACGTGAAGTCGAACTCCATATGAACGTGCTACCTCGACAGACCTCATCGCCGGTTTTGGACAACCGACTGCTGTCATCTCTAGCAACTCGTCAAAACTGATTGAGGATAACTTTCTAGCTTGGTCGCTAACTCGCGGATCTGTCGTAAATACACCAGGAACATCTGTATAAAGTTCACAAGCATCTGCATCCAAACCGTGCGCTAAGGCTACAGCTGTTGTATCTGAACCTCCGCGACCCAAAAATGTCACATTATTATCAGTTGAAATTCCCTGAGAACCAGCGACGACAGCGACTCTTCCAGCTTCAATTGTTTCTTTTACACGTTCAGGATTAATTGTGAGAATCTTCGCATTCTGATGATTTGTGTCAGTTAAAAAACCAGCTTGGCTTCCGGTAAATGAGTCAGCAGGTACACCCATGTCATGAAGAGCCATACACATTAAAGCAATGGCTTTACGTTCCCCTGCAGTTATTAGCATATCCATCTCTCTTGCAGGTCTAGTTCCTGAAACTTCTTCAGCTAATCGAAGAAGGTGGTCTGTTTCTTTGCCCATTGCACTCACAACTAAAACCACGTCATCCCCATGATCTCGAGTTCTTTTAACGTGATCAGCTACTTCACGCATACGCTCCGGATCCGCAACTGACGTTCCGCCGAATTTTTGAACGATAAGACTCACGACTTTAAACGCTACTCGGATTGTTGCCGTTTAGCGTGATATTTTGCACTACAAATGCTCATCATTGGATCTTTTTACTCTTGCTGTTCCGAATACATATCTAGGGGCACGTTTATATTTTCCAATTGCAAAGCGCTCGCAACGAATCACTGACCATTGCGATTGCCATAATGATCCAGTTATATCATTTTTGGCAGATCCTTTCCTTATATCCGGAACTATTGTCCGGTCACAGAAATAAAGTAGCGAATCTCTATTTGCGTAATGCTGAAGTTGAGATAGAAAATCAATCAAATTTTCAGAAATTGCTAATTGCCCGATTGAAATTATTGAATTAAAGACTTCATGCTTTGTAATTTGTGGCCATTCGGTAATTGAAGTGACTTCAGATGGTAAATGAGTGCGTAAATTTTCCTTTGGTGTCAGAAGTAAACAATCTCCGTGAAGTTTGGAGATGAGTGAAGACACACGTTCTTCATATTGTTCCTTACTAATATGCACAATCTGACAGTATCTGCTTCTGATGATAGAAGAAAACGTATTACATAATTTTGGTTAGTTCTTCCAACCTCTATTTGTTGATCTTGGATTTGACTGATCAGCCCACCATCGACCACTAAATCGCCACCGTGATGAAAACTCTACTTTTTTATCTTCTGGCCATAACTGAGTAAATGCTTTGAGAATAACTTCTCTTTCATCATGAGTAGGTTCTGGAGTAATTAAAACAAATTCTGGTTCTAGATTCATAACTTTTATAAGGGGATGACGCCGTGTTTACGTTGCGGTAAATCTTCTCGTTTTGTTCTTAGAGCTGAAAAACCTGCAATGATTTTCCGTCGTGTTTGAGCAGGGTCAATTACATCGTCAATGTATCCCCTTTCGGCGGCTATATACGGGTTAGCGAATCTTTCGGTGTAATCATCAACAAGTTCAGTCTTCTTTGCATCTGGATCGGCAGCTGACTGCAGTTCCCGTCGATGAAGTATTTCTACTGCACCTTGTGGCCCCATCACTGCAAGTTCAGCTGTTGGCCAAGCAAAAGAAAGATCCGAACCGACAGATTTTGAGTCCATAACGACATAGGCTCCACCATACGCTTTTCTTGTAATTACTTGTATTCGTGGGACTGTCGCTTCGCAATAGGCGTATAGTAATTTAGCGCCATGCCTGATTATCCCGCCGTATTCCTGATCGACACCTGGGAGAAAACCTGGGACATCTACAAGCGTAAGTAGCGGGATATTAAATGCATCGCATGTCCTAACAAATCGAGCTGCTTTAGATGAGGATTCGATATCTAGGACTCCAGCGAGGATAAGAGGCTGGTTACCAACGATGCCAACTACATGACCATCTAAATGCCCAAATCCACAAACGATACTTTGCGCCCACGATGAAAAATATTCCATAAATTCCCCATCATCAACTAACGAAGTGATGACTTCTCTCATGTCATATGGAAGATTAGGGCTTTCTGGCATGATGTCAGCAAGTTCGGGACACAGTCGCTCTGGATCATCAGTTGCCTCGATTCCTGGAGGTTCTTCCATGTTGTTTGAAGGAAGGAAAGTAAGAAGAGTTTTAACAGCATCAAGCACATCTTCTTCGCTCTCGCTGACAAATGTGGCCACGCCTGATTTGCTCGCATGGCTTGCGGCCCCACCAAGTTCTTCTAGGGTAACTTCTTCTCCCGTAACTGTTTTGACTACATCTGGCCCGGTAATGAACATATGTGACTTCTCTCGAACCATAAAAATAAAATCAGTCATCGCTGGACTATAAACAGCTCCTCCAGCGCAAGGACCTAAGATGACGCTAATTTGCGGTATGACTCCGGAAGATTGAACATTTCTATGGAAAATACCGCCGTAACTATCTAGGCTTACGACACCTTCTTGAATTCGAGCTCCAGCACCATCATTCAGACCAATCATTGGAGCTCCGGTCGATAATGCAAGATCCATGACCTTGTGAATCTTTTCAGCAAAGACTTCACCTAATGCACCTCCCATGACTGTGAAGTCTTGACTAAAAACAAATACTTTTCTGCCATCAACTGTTCCCCATCCAGTTATGACGCCATCAGTATATGGTCTTGTTTCAAGTCCGGCTTCGTGTGCTCGATGCCGAGCAAGCATGTCAAGTTCGTGAAATGAGCCTGGATCAAGAAGGTAGTCTATACGTTCCCGGGCAAGGAGTTTTCCCTTTTCGTGTTGGCGTTCTATTGATCGTTCTGTACCAGCATGCAAAGCTTCATGCTTACGCCGCTCAAGTTCTTCGATTCTTTGTTCCATTGTGTAATCAGCCATCTTGGTGGTAAGGGTACTGTGTTTCAGCTATAGATCGATAACTATTCGGCTTGAAGACAAAAAAAGTTAGGCCTCAGTCTCTTGACCTGCGGAAACGCAGTTTTTATTTAACAGAAATTCATGAAAAATTTTATGTACTGTATGTTTTCGTTATGGGTAGACAGCAGAGTCTTGACGAACTTCTCTATAGTGCAGAACATTATGCTGACCCGTATCCTCTTTGGGAACGGATGCGTCACGAGTCTCCTGTTTTCTATGATAAAAAATTGAATGCGTGGCTACTGACCCGATATGAAGATTGCGTAGAGGCTTTCTCAAATCATACCGATTTTTCTAACCAGCTATATTCAAAAACGTTAGGTGTAGTTTTTGGCCCAACAATGCTTGATAAAGATGGGCATGAACATATCGTTCAGAGAAAAATCGTTGCTCCGGAGTTTGTTGGTAAACGTTTCGAACCATATTACGAAGCTATCGAACGAAACGCTCGGAACTTAATAAAAGGATTTCCTGATCGTGGCGTGGTGGATCTAGTTAATTCATTTACGACTCGCCTTCCTGTAAATGTGATTGTTGACATGCTGGGCATGGATCAAAAAGATCATGATCGTTTTCATGATTGGTACACAACGATGATGGCTGGCTTATCTGTAAAAGACCTTCTTGAGAGTCAATTCAGTTCAGAAAATCAAAATCTTGGAGTCCTAGCCCACCAGGAATTAGCTGATTATGTCGCCCCAATTATTGAAGATAGGAAAGCATGCCCCGTTAATGATTTGATTTCAAAAATTGTTCATGCCGAGGCAGAAGGGCAAAAACTTACCCTAACTGAAATCCAAGCATTTATTTCTTTACTTCTTGTCGCTGGAGGAGAAACGACAGACAAAGGAATAGCAAATATGTGGACTCAACTTCTCTTAAACCCTGAGCAACTTAATGCCGTATTGGACGACCATAATCTATTTGATGCAGCTTTTTCAGAAATGATGAGGCACTCACCTCCCGTTCCAGGGCAGTTAAGGTATTCAGTGAACGAAGTTACTTTCAGTGGAGTTACTATCCCTGCCAATCAAGCTGTCTACATACAGTTAGCCTCAGCAAATAACGATGAGACTATATTTTCGGACCCACGTTGCTTCAGGATTGATCGTGATGACTTACATCTCAGTAAAGAACGAAAGATGGGTCATCATGGTAGTGAAGGACGTTATGGACATCTTGGGTTTGGATTGGGAAAACATTTTTGTCTAGGGTACGAAATGGCAAGAGTTGAAGCCGTTATGGGTTCAAAGTTGTTGTGCGAAAAGATGAAAAATCCTCGTTTAGCTCCAGGTGCAGACACTACATTTATTCTAAAAAGTGGAACTCGTTCCCCGAAAGAAGTACTCATTGAGTATGACTGAACATAAACTTACCGTTAAAGATTTTGAAAGGTTCTGTTTATGGAAGTAGGAGTTATAGGCGCTGGAGTTACTGGTTTAGCAACTGCTTTGGAACTTTCCAAAGCCGGGCATCACGTGACGGTAATTGAGCGCGATAACACTCCCATGCCTCCAACATGTGAAGAAGCATTTTTTTGGGATCGTAGCGGTGCCCCGCAAGTGAGGCATTCCCACGCGTTATTAGGAAGATTACATAATCTTCTTCGTGATAGTCATCCTGAGGTACTTGAAATGCTTCTTGATGTCGGCGCTACCGAAATCTGTTTGACTGACCATATGCCAGACACACTCGATGATTTTAACCTTGTCGATGATGATAAAAACCTTCGCATGCTTGCTGCTCGAAGGACAACGTTTGAATGGGTTCTCAGAAATATTGTCAACCAAAACCCTGATGTTGATATACAAACTGGAATTGGTGTTTCTGGTCTGGCAATAGAGAAGAACTCTATACCTAAAGTCAACGGTGTTTACTTTGAAAATAATTTACGACAAGATTTTGATTGTGTTGTCGCAGCTAATGGAAGACGATCATCAGCCCCTAATTGGTTAACTGAAGCTGGTATTGATTTTCCCACAGAAGAAGTTGAAGATACGGGGATTATTTATTATTCACGGTTTTACAAACTTCCTGAAGGTCAAAAATTACCTGTAGGTGATCGTCTTGTAGCGGGTGACCTTGGTTATCTTAAATACGGCGTTTTTTGGGGTGACAATAATACTTTTTCCATCACTTTCGCCACATCAGATACGGATAAAACTTTTTGGGGCATCAAAGATCCCGATATGTTTGAGGATGTAACCCGCTTAATCCCAGCTGCAGCAGAATGGTTAGAATTAGAAGCCAAACCAATTACTAGCGTCCATTCAATGGCTGGATTGTTAAATAGAAAAAGAACTCTTTGTGGGCCGAACGGAATTGTCGTAGACAGTTTTCATCTTGTTGGTGATGCATTAATCTGCACAAATCCCTTATATGGGAGAGGATGTTCAACTGGATTTTGGCAAGCTCATCTTTTAGCACAATCGATACAAAGCAACAATAATGATTCAATAGCCCAAGGTGAACGGTTCGCTCAAAATATTGAAGAGAATATTTTGCCTTGGTATAGCGCTTCAGTGGAGTCAGATAAAGGTAATCGTGCATCATCAGAAAATGATGAAGATGAACTTAGCGTAATGAAAAAATCAATTCTGAAAGAGGGTTTAATTCCCGCAACTCGAACCTCAGCAAAAGTTTGGAGAGCATTTATGAAAATGATGAATTTGCTCGCAGAACCAAAGATACTTTCCGAACCAGATGTATCTTTAGAAATCATGAGGGTTTGGGAACAACGGGGATTCAGAAAACCTGATCCTCCGTTAGGTCCGTCGCGTCAAGAAATGATTGAACATCTCCAACTTGCAGAAAATGTTTAACTGCCAAACTAGTTTAAAGCTGCATCAATTATTCTTTTCATTATTATTCCTGGCTTTATTTCTAACTGGCTGTGTTAACTCAACAGAATCAAGCTTGAGTAATGCGCTTACGAATTCAACTGATACGGACGCTGTTTCTGATCAATCAAGTGAAATGTATGACGGTAGTTCTTCGGCAACTTATTTTGAGTGGAGTTCGTGTTATCAGGTTTACGAATGTGGAATGCTCTCAGTTCCACTAGATTATGAAAATCCTGGTGGAGAATTAATTGAGATTTCCTTAATACGTATAGCTGCATCAACCAACAGCTCCTTAGGTCCTTTATTAGTTAATTTTGGCGGACCTGGTGTTTCCGGAACCGAAATGGTTAAATTGTATGGTTCACTATGGGAATTTGCATTTCCGGAATTTGACGTCATTGGTTTTGACCCACGTGGAGTCGGTCTAAGTACTCAAGTGAACTGTCCTAATGACCTAGATGATGATAAAGACTGGACATTTGAGGACGGAGAGGATGTAAGTAATTTGTTCAAGGAAGCACGACTACACGTTAAAGAGTGTCTTGATATGAGTGGAGATCTTGCTTTACATGTAGGGACGAATAACGTCGCTCGTGACATGGACCAAATACGTTTAGCTTTAGGAGAAGAGCAAATCACGTATCTTGGCTATTCCTATGGAACAAGAATAGGAGCTGTTTACGCTTCTCTTTTCCCGGACCATGTCCGAGCAATGATTCTAGACGGCGCTGTTGCTCCTAGCGATCAAGTAAGTGCGTTCAGTCCAGTTCAGGGATTGGGGTTTGAAACCGCTTGGAACAGATTCTCTAAGAATTGTGATGAGGACACAAATTGCGCTCTTAACGAGTTTGGAGGAGCAGAAAACGCTTTTTCTATCGCAGATGAGTTACTTTCTGTTTCGAATCTAAAAGCTCTGGATGGGCGTGAACTTACACGTGGTGAATTTCATTTTGGAACAGCCTCGGCTCTCTACTCTCCCTATAGTTGGCCTGATTTAGTTAACGGTTTGTACGCAATTATAAGTGACGCTGATGGTTCAATCCACCAAAATTTAGCGGATCAATTATCTGGTCGACGTGCGGATGGAACCTACGATAATTCTCAATCCGTCCTTTTTCTCGTTAATTGCGCTGATGACCCTCTACGCCCTTCAGATGAGGAAATCACTTCCGCTACAGATGCTGTAGCTGATCAACTCCCGCATTTTGGACCAAGTTTTCGCGGACAGACTGGATGCGCCGGATTAGATGAAGCATTAGATCCATTACACATTGGTCAGGCAGATTTGGATGTTCCTGCACTTGTAATCTCAATGGAAGGAGATCCCGCTACACCTCTAGAATGGGGACCAGAGCTTGTGGAATCCATGGGCAACGCGGTATTGATTACTTCCGATGGGGATGGTCACGGAGCATTTCTTACGAATAGTGAATGCGTAACAGACGTCGTATTTGACTACTTAATTAACTTTAGAGTTCCCGAAAATGGGTGGAATTGCCAGGAGCCTTGACTAATTTTTAGCGAATAGTTTTGAAAAAAGTTCGTAGGTCATTAACGAAAAGTTCAGGTTGTTCAAATGCTCCGAAATGACCACCCTTTGGCATTGTTGTCCAATGAGTGATGTTGTAGCTCTGCTCACACCAGCGACGTGGTGATCGAATGATCTCCTTTGGAAATGATGCAACGCCAGTGGGGATTTCAACTTTGTCCCCTCCTCCAAAACTGCCGAAGCTCTCCCAGTAAAGCCGGGCTGACGATGCCCCTGAAGCTGTAAGCCAATACAACATGACATTATCAAGTAGTTCATCTCGGGTGAGCGCATTCTCTGGATGACCATCACAATCCATCCAACTCCAAAATTTTTCGATAATCCATGCCATTTGACCAACTGGGGAGTCTACGAGACCATAACCTAATGTTTGGGGTCTGGTACTCTGCTGCTTTGAGTAACCGGAGTCCCATTCCTGATAGTACGTGAGTCCTTCTAATGCTGATTTCTCTTCATCTGTAGGGTCTTGGAGTGATTCGGGTGTTGGGCGGCCAATGGGCATGTTGATATGGATTCCATCACAATGGCCGACATTTCGCCCAATCTGGGTAGTTACAGCAGCACCCCAATCGCCTCCTTGGGCTCCATAATTGCCATATCCGAGACGGACCATAAGCTGATCCCACGTCTGGGCAATTTTTTCCACTCCCCAACCTGAAACAGTAGGCTTTCCAGAAAAACCGTATCCAGGAAGCGAGGGGCAGATGATATGGAATGCGTCTTCCGCTTTACCACCATGTTTCGTAGGGTTTACCAGAGGTTGGATAACTTTGTGGAATTCAATAATTGATCCAGGCCAGCCATGCGTAATGACTAGTGGGTAGGCATTTTGGTGAGGTGACTTCTGGTGGATGAAATGGATATCAAGATCATTTATGTTTGTCTGGTAATGGTCAAAGGTATTGAGATACTTTTCACTTTTTCTCCAGTCATATTGGTTCGCCCAATAATCAGCGACTTCTCTTACGTACGTGAGAGGAATACCTTGGCTCCAGTCATTTACGCATTCTTCTTCAACCCATCGCGTATTGTTAATTCTGTTCCGTAAATCAGTAATTTGGTCTTCGGAAATTTTGATTGTGAATGGTGTTATCTCAGACATTTACTTCTTTCTGTATAAATTATTTAGGTTCTATTGGGTCGTAGTCCCAGAGTTGTGTTTCTTCAGGGTCTCCATATAAGAGGTGGGCGGGACTGTGTTTTTCAATATTTCCTGTTAACCCTCGATACATACCAAAACCACATAATTGACGTAGTTCAGGACTGAAAGTTTCAACGATCTCTGGTGGAATTCCAAGATGCTGATTCTCCTGTTGGCGGATAAAGCCAGCGCAATAGTTCATTGCCACACCTATACGGGTTTGGTCTCTTGTTGTATTAGCTCCACCGCCATGCCAAGTACTTCCATGCCATATCAGGACTGATCCCTTCGGCATTTCCGCTGAAATAGTTTCTACATCGCTTTGATCTCCGAAATAATCGGGATTTTGCCAAAGGTGGCTACCCGGAGCGATACGAGTAGCACCATTTTCTTCTGTGAAATCGGTTAGGGCCCACATGGAATTACATACGGTAGCAACATGGGGTTTAGCTATTGGCTGTACTTGGTCATCGGCGTGCAGTACTTGAGCTGTTTCTCCTGGAGCTAGTGAAATTGATGCTAGTGAGGATACAAGGCATTGTTCCCCTATCACTCCTTCTATCAGTTCAAGAACTTGGGTTTGCACTGGAATGTGTTGCCAGATTTCTCCATACGCTAGCAAGTTATATGTCCTTGTTGTTCTATTCCCTTCGAACCTGTTGTTGTCGGGTGAACGTTCGAGCCTTGATTCAAGATGTTTAACTTCTTCAACTAATTCATTTATGAAATCAATTTCGATGAGGTCCTCAATAATTGTGTAGCCATTTTTTGTGAGTTGCTGGTGATGTGGGGTGAGGTCCATTTAGTTAATCTGTCCTACTGCGCTTGTTGGAACAAATCTTATAACTAATCTTTGATCTTTGATCATTGCTTCATTAAATTCGTTCGGATCTGGATGGTCTTTTTTTTGAATAGTATTAAAAATTTTTGCTAATTCTTGGCAAACATTATCAGCAGGCTCTTTCGCTATTTCTGTAACTTCTGAGATGCCATCAAAGGAAACATATGACCATGTTTCAGGTGAAGTAACGTGCAATACTGATCTTTTGTCTTTAAGAAGATTGATAGTTTTTGCCCGTTTTTTTGTCGCTGAAATACAGAATTTTCCTTCTAATACTGCATATACAATATCTGATGACTGTGGTCTCCCATCTTTACGTATGGTGATGAGTACGCCATTATGTGTGTCTCTTGCCCAATCAATCGCAGAATCTATATCCATTGTTTTATTCAAGCAGAGCAGAAGTTGCACAGCAAAAGTTAGTTATCTTTCTGCGAGTCTAGTGACCTTCCCAATAAGTCTTTCAGCGTCTACTTTTTCAAGGATTTTATTGAAATCTTTCTGCGGGCCTTTCCATTCAAGTTCGTCAATATTCTCAAATGTTTGAGCTTCATAGTCAATGGTCGCAATAAGTTTAAAAAGGAGAGCTAAATCGTAGTCATCGTTGAGTGTTTGCGATAGTTTTTGTGAACTACGTACTTGAGGTATCCAATCATTATGGTCATTGGGTATTTGTTCTATGTGTTTATGATGAGCAAGAAGTGCGGATGAAGATTTTGCTCCCCATCCTTTGAGCCCTGGGAAACCATCAGCAGTATCACCAACTAAGCCTAAATAATCTGGAATTGATTCCGGTGGTACTCCAAATTTTTCTATTACGCTCTGATACGTAATTCTTTCTTTCTTTCGTCGATCGTATTGAATTATTTTCTCATCGGCAGTGAGGCATTGTCCTAAATCTTTGTCAGGTGTACAAATAATTACTTCCTCTACATGAGGGTTTTTGATGGCTTTATGCGCTGCTGCCCCTAATCCATCATCTGCTTCATATTTAATCATTGGAAAGATCGTGAATCCTATAGCTTCAAGTACTTCTTCTAAAAGCGAGAACTGTCCAAGAATTACAGGGTCAAGACCTGACCCATCTTTATAGCCGTCATAGAGTTCATTTCTAAACGATGTGATGACATGGTCAGTTGCTATTCCAATATGAGTTGCGCCTTCTTCTACCATAGTAAGCATGCTGTTGGCGACTGCTCTTACTGCTCCGACTTCTTGGCCTTCCTCGGTAATGTGGGAAGGTGCTCCGAAGAAATACCGAAAGAGTTCGTATGTTCCATCAATTAGGTGAATGTTCATGATCGCATTGTCTCATAATTTTTGATGTAGTTTCTTACCTATTCTTGAACTAGTTCAATTAATGTTCCGAATGACCCTTTGGGGTGTATAAAAGCAACAGTAGTTCCTCTCGATCCAGGCCTTGGCTCTTGGTCAATAGGGCGTGCTCCAGCATCAATCATTGCTTGAAGCGCTTCTGCACAATTATTTACCCGATACCCAACATGGTGGAGTCCCTCGCCACGCTTCTCAAGAAATTTTGCAATCGGTGATTCTTCATTTGTCGCTGCTGTTAATTGAATATAGCTGTCAGCTACTTTGAGTAGCGCTTCTTCAACTCCGTCGCTTTCAACAATTTCACGATGATGCACAATAGCGCCGAATGCTTCTTCATAGTAAGCAATGGCTTCTTCTAAATCATTCACAGCTATAGCTATGTGGTCAATTTCCGTAAGTATCATCGTTAGCTCCAAAGTTTTCTGTTCTTTCAGTGTAAATGCGTTATCACCTAGCTAGGTTTATTTTGTTGATTGGAGTAGATATGAACAATGCAGTCATGCTTGCTGGGGCGAGAACCCCTATAGGTAAGTTGTCAGGATCTTTATCTGGATTTTCTGGTTCAGATTTAGGAGGTTTCGCGATCAATGGGGCTTTAGAAAAGTCAGGAATAGATGCTAGCGCAGTCGATTACGTAATCATGGGGCAAGTACTGCAAGCCGGGACCGGTCAGGTCACTGCCAGACAGGCTGCTTGTTCCGCTGGCATACCTATGTCGACTCCAGCTATTACTATTAATAAAGTTTGTTTATCAGGACTAAATGCTATTTATCTTGCTTCACAAATGATCAATGCAGGGGATGCTGAAGTAGTTGTCGCTGGTGGAATGGAGTCAATGACCAATGCGCCGTATCTACTACCTAAAGCAAGGGGAGGATACAGATACGGTAACGCTGAATTATTGGATGTAATTCAAAATGATGGTTTATATTGCGCTTTGGAAAAGGAATTAATGGGAGAAGGAACCGAACGTTATGCGGCAACTGCGGATATCGATCGAAATGCACAGGATTTAGTTGCATCTGAGTCTCACAGACGTGCATCAGAAGGAATTGCATCTGGAGCATTTCGGGACGAAATAATCCCTATTCAAATTCCTCAAAGGCGAGGAGATCCTGTTCTGTTCGAAAACGATGAAGGCGTACGTTCAAGTACCGATTTAGAAAGTTTAGGTAAGTTAAGGCCCGCTTTTACGGAAAGCGGAAATATTACTGCGGGAAATGCTAGTCAAATTTCTGATGGTGGTTCTGCTGTAATTATTGTCTCTAAAGCTTTTGCTGAAAGGAATGGAATTGATCCGTTAGCTGAACTTATTTCATATGGACAAGTAGCAGGCCCTGATACAAGTCTTCTTACCCAGCCTTCAAGAGCAATTCTCAATGCCTTAGAACGTAGTGAGATAGACCTTGATGACATCGACCTGTTTGAGATAAATGAGGCTTTTGCTGCCGTTTCCGTGGCATCGGTTATGGATTTGGGTATTCCTGATGAAATAGTCAATGTTAACGGTGGCGCGATTGCATTGGGTCACCCGATTGGGATGTCTGGAAACCGATTGGCATTGACTCTTTCCTATGAACTTAAAAGACGCGGGGGTGGCATTGGTGCAGCTGCTTTATGTGGAGGTGGCGGGCAAGGCGATGCTCTCATCCTCAGAGTCCCAAAATTGTAGATTTTTCCTATTTAATTTGATTTATTTCAATCAAATAACTCCTATTGTGTGGAGATACAGGGTATTTCGGAGTTTTTCCCTATTTCTATATGAAATTTGACAGCAAAACCGTAAGAATGTAACGTAATTGTAATCTTATGGGCTAGTAACCCACAGTTTAAGGTTTATGCATTTAGCGCACGCATTGGTTTTTTCCATTGGGTGTGGATATCTGCGGTAAAAAAATGGATTTCCCCTCCTCCGTAGGTGGCTGGCGACTTCACCACTCGTCAGCCACCCCGGTTTTTTTAACCTTCAATGACTACTAATATCTCGTCGGCCTTCTATTGCACGGCCCAAAGTAAGCTCATCAGCGTACTCTAAGTCTCCTCCAACAGGTAAGCCACTTGCTATACGGCTTACAGAAACTCCGAGAGGTTCTATAAGTTTAGCTAGATACATAGCAGTGGCCTCACCTTCAATATTCGGATTTGTGCATAAGATAACCTCCTCGATGGAACCTTCTTGAAGACGCTTCAGCAATTCACGTATCCTTAACTCATCGGGACCTATTCCATCAATCGGGTTAATCGCACCTTGAAGCACATGATAATAGCCTTTGAACTCATGTGTCTTTTCAACAGCAACGATATCTCTTGGTTCTTCAACGACACAGATTAGGGATGCGTCCCTTCGATGGTCATTGCAGATTTCACATAATTGATCATCAGCCATATTAAAACAACTTGAACAAAAACGGACTTTTTCCTTTGCTTCAGTTATTGCACTAGCCAAACGAAGTGCGTCTTGTTCAGGGAGTTTAACTAAATGGAAAGCAATTCTCTGAGCTGACTTTGGGCCCACACCTGGAAGTTTCCCTAACTCATCTATTAAGAGTTGCACCGCTGGGGTATAGACGCTCATTACACATGTTCCGGATCTTTAATAAAGATTATTTTTTTCACTTATTATCCTCATCAATAATTTGAGCTCCTGGGAAACTTTGGCTGATGAGCGATATTTCATCACCAGATTCTATTGGTGCATCTTCTAAAGCATCTAGATTTGAGAGATCTACCTCTTCATCCTCATAAGTAGCTGGCTTTAGGACTTCAGGGTTTTCTTTCCTGATAGCGGGCCCTCCGGATACAAGAATTTTCAAAGTCATTTTTTTGCCCATTTTTTGACTTAGGGCACCTGAAGTTTCATCTATCCGTTCTTGGCACTTTTGACGGTGTGTCTCATTTGGTGCAGTTAAATAGACTATTCCATCTTCATCAACATGTATTGGTAATTCCTTGAAGAGTGCTTTTGTTAATCCTTTGAGAGATTTTTTCGCTTGATCCCAATATTCTTCTATTTGTTGATCATTCTGCTCAGAAATAAAATCTTGGTCTTTAGTGATTTCTGCCTCTGGACCTGTAGGCACTTTAACTTCTTTGTTTAATACCTTAGATTCTTCCTTTTCAATCGGTTTAATATCATTTTTAATATCAAGGTTTGACGTTGTAATTAAAATACCATTTTCTAATTTTTCTATACGCTCAACTAGGGCGCTAATTTCAGTACTCAACTCTGGATGCGTTAACCGTATAAGTGCTACCTCGAGATCAATTCGTGGATCAGGAGACTGACGCATACCAATGAGAGATGATCCAATTGTTTCAAGAGCTCGGGTTAAGGTAGCTAACTTGATCATTTCAGCGAGTTCCTGTGCAAGTTCTCTTTGGCGATCAGAAAAATGTCCTGTTGGGGCGTTAAGCGCAAACAAGAATCCATCTCGTAACCGATCAATTAAAGACTCGCCGATTATCCTTGGGTCTCTTCCTGATTGAATAGCTTGACTAAGGCCATTAACAACGAGTGAGGAGTCAGAATGGGCAATACCTCTAAGTATATTTCCTAAAGAATCATCATCGTTAGGTATACCCCCTGCTGTCACCACCTGTTCTAAAGCAGATAATGTGTCTCTTGCCGAGCCTCCACCTATTCGTAGAACATATTCGATCATTTCGTCGGTTACAGTCAGCTCTGCATCTTCTGCGACCCAGCGAATATGTTTTGCTAATTCATCTCCTGGTAGCAATTCGAACTCATAGTGTTGAGTTCGGCTTCGAATAGTAGGTGCTACTTTATGCGGTTCAGTTGTCGCCAATATAAAAACGACGTGACTAGGTGGTTCCTCAAGGGTTTTAAGTAAAGCATTCTCAGCTCCTGCGGTGAGCATATGGACTTCATCAAGTATGTATATTTTAGTTTTCCCAGGTGATCCTAAAGCGACTTTGGAGATTAGATCACGAACGGCTTCAACACCATTATTCGAAGCTGCGTCGAGTTCTTGCAAGTCGTAGGATGTTCCTTCTTGAAATGAAATACAAGACTCACAAGTACAGCAAGGTTCTCCTCCAGGTTGTAAGTCTATGCAATTCAGGGCTTTGCCGAGAATTCGTGCTGTGCTTGTTTTTCCTGTTCCTCGAGGACCACTAAATAAATAAGCATGCCCGACACGATTTTCGGTAACTGCGTTTTTAAGAGCTGTAACGACATGGGTCTGCCCAACAAGTTCATTAAAAGTTCCAGACCGGTATCTTCGATAAAGAGATTGATATGCCATCGATCAGATACTAGTTGCCCAATGTGCCATAAGGGAAAGTAATCATAATTCTGTAGATAATTTTTAGAACACACCCGCTCTTGGAAGCGACGATTAGGCTATCTGCGGCACAACAGTAGTTCCGCTGAGAGCTGCTGCCTTCCGGCCCTGACTCGGTTCACAGGTACTGATTGCACAGGACCCAATCGCCACATCCAAAAGCGGATGTGTTTACAGCGTATCTGATGAAGCTCAGAAGACCCAGTGAAATAATGACGTTTATTTTAACCACTTGATAGATAGGTTGCATTAGGAATTTTGCTCACTACGCTAAGTATTCGTTTAGTATTGTTGTATCAGCAAGAAGGAGGAGTGCGAGAGCGGCCGAATCGGCACGCTTGGAAAGCGTGTGTGGGGAAACCCACCGTGGGTTCGAATCCCACCTCCTCCGCAGTATTGCCTATTCTATTGATTTGTAAGCTGCTTCTAGAATTCCTAAACCGCGAGTATCTCCCACAACTGTCTGCATCATTTTATTCATCATGTAGCTAATAGTCAGATTTTGATCTACGTCATTAACGATAAGAGATCCACCCCAACCACCCCAAAAGCAAACTTTTCCATTCTGAGGTAGAAAGGGAAATTCTTCATTTGGTAGTCCATAGCCAATTCCAAAACGAAGAGGCATTAGAAGAACTAGATCTGGGCCATTTGATTGTTCTTGGAATATGAGGTCAATTGTTTCTGGCTTAAGGAGTTTTACGCCATTTACTTCTCCACCGTTTGTGATTAGCCCTTGAATCGTTGCAACTGATCGAGCGTTACCATGACCATTCGCAGCGGGAACTTCTGCTTTTCGCCACCAGTCAGTCCAAGCAGAATTATCGTCAGGACTTGGGTTCATGAATGTTTTCATTGCCACTTTGCCACTTATCCGATACTTACTAAGAGATTTAGTAACTTCTTTCAATTGATCTGCTAAGTCTTCGGTTGGGTATATAACATTTGAAACTCGGTGAAAATCTTTTTCCTTTAAACCAATATGAAAGTCTGCTCCTAAAGGTTCAGCTATTTCTTTAGCAAAAAATGTTCCGATTGACTCACCCGTTATCCTGCGGATAACTTCCCCTACGAGGTGGCCTTGATTCAACATGTGGTATCCAGAAGCTGTACCTGGTTTCCACCAAGGTTTTTGCCCAGCGAGAATAGCAGTTGATTTTTCCCAATCGCAGACTTCTTTCATTGTTATTTTTTTACCCCAACCGGAAAGGCCGGAAGTATGCGACATGAGATGCCTGACTTCAATATTTTCTTTTCCTTTGGCGGAAAATTCTGGCCAATAATCAGCTACTGGCTTAAAGAAATCTAGTTCACCTCTATCTGCTAGGACCAGGGCGGAAATTGCTGTCATTGTTTTTGTGGTAGACCAAACATTAGTTATAGTGTCGCTCTCCCATGGCTGTGTTTGCTCTTGATCCGAATGTCCCGCCCAAATGTCAACTACCAATCGACCCTCGTGCATGACTGCAACCGAAGCTCCTACTTCTCCTGGGTCTTCAAAATTCCGTCTTAAGGCGTCTACTACTCCTGAGAATCTTTCGTCAAATGTGCCTTTAACCTCAATCATCTCTACCCCTATTCTTATTCCTTTCAATCTAGAAGAATTTCACTTTATTTGCGAAGTTTGATTCATTCTTTAAGATGCAGATATGAAAGGTATTTGGAAAAGTCAAAAGAATCTATCGCGATTGGAACGCAAGTTAGCTAAACAGAAGACTCGCGTTGAATTAACTTCTGGGCGAATAGCTGAGGAGGTCTATAACCGTTTAATAGAACTTGAAGATATAGAAGCTATAAGAAAATTAAAGGCAGCCTATTGTGATGCTTGCGATAATGACCATGATGGCGATGCTGTGGCCGCACTCTTTGTAAAAAACGGTACTTGGCAGCAAATTGGTGGCACTAAAAATGCAGATGATCGCAAACGAATAGGAAAGGAAGAAATTGCTGATTTCATGTTCGGCCTTCGTGAAGCAGGTTTTATAAAAAGATCAAGCCACATCGTAACTAACCCGGTTATTTCGATTCAGGGGGATCAGGCGAGCGGTCTTTGGAAATTTTTAATGCTTTACACGCACCAGAACGGCACATACTTCAGAATTATCGGTAGGTATGAAGACAATTATGTCAAGCGAAATAACGAATGGTTTTTTAAATCATTAACAGCCCATGTTGAGGAAAATGGACCGTATCAAAATGGAGATTTACGTGACTGATGAAGAGTTGATGGAACTGGCCCTCGCTGAGGCTGAGAAAGCATTAAATCACAATGATATTCCTGTTGGAGCTATCGTAGTTTTTGATGGAGAAATAATAGCTTCAAGACACAATGAGCGCGAACGTTTAAATGATCCGACTGCACATGCTGAAGTCTTAGCAATTCGAGATGCCTGTGCAGAAACTGGATCATCTCGACTTGATGGTGCTGTTTTGGTTACGACTCTTGAACCTTGCCTTATGTGCGCTGGAGCAGCATTAACTGCAAGAATCAGTAAGGTTATTTTTGGAGCTGAAGATCCAAAAGGCGGAGCGTTAGGAAGCCTATACCAAGTTGGGAGTGACCCACGTTTGAACCATCAGTTCGAAGTGGTTTCTAGAGTTTTACAAGAAGAATGTGGAGATTTACTAACAAGTTTCTTTGCTACCAAACGTGACTAATGACATAAAGAAAATTCCATTTTTTTGCATTTTCTCTTAGATCACTAGGCAGGATAAATTTGTGAACCATTTTGATATCGCCATAATTGGAGGAGGGCCAGCAGGTGCAGCGACTGCTATCCAAGCAGCGCGGGGCGGAGCCTCCGTTGCTATTTTTGAAAAAGCTGCTTTCGGAAGAGATAAGGTGTGCGGTGATGGCCTAACGCCTAGAGCTATCGCGGCACTTCAAAAGCTAGATATCGACCTTCACGATGTTCATAAAATTACCGGGCTAAGAATGATTGCTGGGAAAACTCGAAGAGAGTTAGAATGGCCAAGCGGAGGGGCTTTTCCCTCCTATGGCGCTGTTTGGACTCGACGCGAGTTAGATTCTCACCTTCTTGAAACTGCTTCATCTTCTGGGGCTAAAATATTTTATGGGTCGGAAGTTCTTCCAGTCTTTCACGATTCTAAAGTCGTCGGTGTGGAATCAGATTCAGAGCGTTGGAGCGCAGATTTAGTCGTTGCCGCTTCAGGAGCTCCTGGAAAAGTAGCTCGCATGCTTGGCACTGAGCGAAAGGCTGATGAGCCATTTGGATTAGCAATTAGAACCTATGTTGAGAGTCCTCGTCATGATGACCAGTTTCTGGAAGCGTCTCTTGCAATGAGAGATTCAAATGGAACGCCTATTCCTGGGTATGGCTGGATGTTTCCTACGGGAAAAGGAACTGTGAATTTAGGAGTCGGTGCCTTATCAACTATGAAAGGTTTCAAAAAACTTAACCTGAATAAGTTATGTGACCTTTATCGAGATTTAGTTGCAGATGAATGGGAAATTGGACCATACCTTGAAAAACCTCGGGCTTGGAGATTACCTATGACGTCTCAAAAACGACATGGGCCCGGCTGGGCTGCCGTGGGTGATGCCGCTGGATTAATTAATCCTATGAACGGGGAAGGTATCGATTACAGCCTTGAATCTGGCATGCTCATATCAGACTTATTTTTAGATGACCCAGAGTCTGCACCAAAAAAATATGATGAAATCATTGGTGATAAATTTGACAGTTTCCTTCGAACCGGGCGGCGCTTCTCTTATTTGATTGGGCACCCCCTCATTCTGCGATCTGGTTTGAGAGTTGCCGTTGCAAATCAGTTTGCTGCCAATATGACACTACAAGTAATGGGTAACTTAGTAGACAATTCAACACCCGGTGCAGCGGGAAGGGTTCTTCGATTTACGGATAAAGCTCTTGGCGTTGCAGACCCAATTCTTAGAAAGACTCGGGCAAACAAATAGGACTAGCTTGGCGGAAGGTGTGGGATTCGAACCCACGGTGACGCAAGCGCCACAACGGCTTTCGAGGCCGCCCCATTCGTCCGCTCTGGCAACCTTCCGCGTCTGAGGGTACCGAAGATCCTACGAAAAATTTGATTTATTCCTCAAAACCACTAAAAAATTTTAGATACCCTCTACGACTTAGTATCGAAATAGATCTGTTTAAATAGAGCGCTCTTCACTCACTTCATA
>CENZ01141572.1_pt1 | contig 34926 bp, 30 predicted proteins | sample 361341 | NCBI WGS metagenome assembly CENZ01 (sample SAMEA2619782, study PRJEB7988) | marine metagenome | biome: marine biome (ENVO:00000447); feature: deep chlorophyll maximum layer (ENVO:xxxxxxxx); material: "saline water (ENVO:00002010), including plankton (ENVO:xxxxxxxx)" | depth 50 m
AATTGCCAAGAGCCAAATAATCTTGTTACAGAGACAGAAGATGGCGGCACAACTTTCCTCGATTTTGATTTTGATTGATAAATAAGATAACGATAAGTATTATTATTTTTTTTTATAAAAATAAATTAAAATTTCGAGCCTGTTATTAAAGTGTCTGATCTTGACCAGCTATTATTAAACTTTACCTCTGTTTCTTGATATTCTTTATTTTGAGATTTTAATGATTCTTTGAGTCCAAAAAGAGACCAACCATTATTTGGATGATCTAGTAATTCAGCTTTATAAACCATTTCAGCTCTATTAAACATGTTTAGATTATATAAAGCACTCCCTAACCAGTGCCTAGCAGAAAACGGCAAAGCTTCAGGCTCATTAAAGTCTAAACTATCTTCAGCACTAACAGCTTCTTCAAAAGCATTTATAGATTCTTCTATATTACCTTTGCTTAAGAAAATTTCTCCTATTAGGATGTTGTAAAGAGTTGAAGATAGGGCGTTAACAGAGTCAAATCTAAAAAACATTTCTGTAGTATTAACTATATGATTGATTTCTTCAGCATACATTTGAGCTGCGCTTAAGTTACCTAATTTTAAGCTTGAGTAGCCTTTAGAGAATAACCATAAGCTTTCACCCATATCGTCATCTGGTCTATTTTCATTCTTCATAACTTCATCAAATTTACCAAACCTAACTAGAGTTGATACTTCATACATAGAGTTATTAGTTAACTTTGTATAATCTTTACCAGCTCGCAGAGCTATAGCACCTTGACCATCATAGGACGCTGAGTAAAGAAGCATATGCAAATTATGAGATGCCGCATAAGAGAAACCTTCTGTTCGACTAGCTTTTATATCTGAATGAATGGCTTTTATGTTAGCTTTGACTGAGTCTCCCCACATACCAACCTCATTATAAGTATGAGAGGGCATATGCTGTATGTGGCTAGCAATTGGAATCGTGTCACTAAGGTGACTAGCGCATGGCAATGCTAATCCTGGATCCATTGTTGATTCAGTTAAGTGGATATATAAATGACATGCCCCAGGATGTGTTAAATCATCATTTAGAACACTTGATAGAATATTATTAAGGCGAATAATATTTGGATCCTTAAGACTTCTTGTAGCCCTTCTTTCCTCTAAAATAAAAAGTGCTACAGCATAAATTGTTGCAATATCATGGTTACCAGGATATTTTTCATAAAGTTCTTTCATTTCTTGAGCAAATAGCAGGTCACTAGCTCTTCTATTTTCAAATTGATAGTCTTGGGGGTATCTTATTATCGAAGCATTGATTAAATCTTTTTCAAGCTCGTTATTAGAAATTGCTGATAGCTCAGAGGCCTTAAGTATTGCCTCTCTTGCATATACAGAGTTCTCCTCTGTCATATGCCCATTAAGAAATGAGCCTAGAGCAAAAGCTTCGCCCCAATAGCACATAGCACAGTTAGGATCAACTCGCCTAGCTTCCATCATTGAGATAGCAGATTCTGTAACATTATATGCCCATCGAAGCTGTATCCCTTGTTTAAAGAAATTTTGTGCTTCTGGTTTATTAGTTGAAATGATCCAATTGTAGGAGCCTAATGCTTCTTCGATATATGGAATAGTTTGATTTGGATGATATTTAACTGATTGATGAGATTGGTGAGCTATGTTATTAGTTGCAGAACATCCAAAAAGTAAGAATATACATAGAAAAATAGAAAATCTTTGCCAGCTAAATTTTATATACCTACTTAATGCCATAATCCTATTCCTTTTTGCTAAGATGGGTTATTAGGGTTAATAATTATTAATTATAAGCAAATAATAAATATTTTTATATAATGAGTTAGAGGTTTTGAAAAATTTATGGATAACATGGAATATCTTTGGTCTGTAGGCCATTTCTTACTCTGGCTATTTATGGGACGCTTTTTGCTCAAAAATTGGTTTATTTTTATTTTTTTATCTATCTCTTGGGAAATTGCAGAATTCTTCATACCGTTAAATTTTGCTATAGAGACTATATCTAATAAATTTTCAGATTTATTAGTAAATACTGTAGGATTTTATTTAGGTCTTAAATTAAGAAAAAGAGTTACTAATTAATTATAAAGTACTGATATATATCAAATATATTTCATAAAATATGGAGTTTTTTTTGAGTATTGTATTTATTCCAAGCTTTAAGCAATCTTTTCTAACCTTTTTAGCAATTATATTAACAATTGGTATTGGTTTATTTTGGTTGCAGGTAAATCTACATAGCTTAATGCTTATTTGCCTATTAATTGCAGGGATTAATGCCTGGCATTTAAGTAAATCAGGTTTCAAACCAATAAGAGAGGCTATGAATGAAGGTGTAAAAGCAGCCTTGCCTGCAATATATATATTTATCTTAATTGGTGTATTGATAGCAACCTTTATTCAAAGTGGAACTGTTGCAGTGCTTATTTATTATGGTCTTGAGCTTATTTCACCAGTTTTTTTTCTACCTGCAGGCTTGATTCTTTGTAGTTTTATGTCAGTAGCAACTGGGACTAGTTGGGGCACAGTAGGCACTATAGGAGTTGTATTAATGGGCATTGGTGGAGCCATGGAGATTCCTTTGCCTATTATTGCTGGTATGGTTGTATCTGGCGCTTGCTTCGGTGACAAGATGTCTCCAATGTCAGATACTACAAATTTAGCTGCCATGTCATCAAGAACTAATTTATTTAGCCATATTCAGAGCATGCTATTGACTACCGGGCCTTCATATTTAATTGTATTAATTATTTTTACTATCTTAGGCTTTGAGTATAAGAGTAATTATTTGCCTCAAGAGGATTTAGACATAATGCTCGGTGCAATTAGCAATATCTTTTCAATTAATTTTTTTTGCCTTTTACCTTTTTTTCTTATGCTGATAATGAGCTTAAGAAGAGTTAGTGCTGAAGTTGCAATGATATCAGCATCTGTATTTGCAGTCATAATAGCTATATTTACTCAAGGAGCTAATTTTAATGATGTATTAAACTCATTACATAGCGGTGGTAGCTTCAATACAGGCATTGAGACTCTAGATCAGCTTTTTTCACGTGGTGGCATTCTATCAATGATGTGGACTTTATCGTTAGCACTACTAGCTCTTGCTCTTGGTGGAATTCTTAATAGTTTTGGCTTTTTAAAAGTATTACTTGCTGAGATCTTGTGTCGTGTGAAGGGAGCAATAAGTTTAGTTACGAGCACCATACTAGCTTGTTTTTTTGGTAATATGGCTATGGGCGATGCCTACATGTCAATTATTCTTGGAGGACAATTATTTGCTGATGCTTATGATAGGCTTAATATCAATCGTTCCGTTATGTCTCGCTCTCTTGAAGAAGGGGCTACATTGACAACGGTGTTAATTCCATGGACTACAGGCGGCGCTTTTTTTGCGGCGAGTCTAGGAGTTGATGTTCTTAGTTATGCGCCTTGGGCTTTACTTAATTGGCTCAATCCTCTAGTTTCTATTGGGTTAATGTACTGCGGTACTATATTTTTTCAAAATAACCCATTTTGCCCAATATCTGAAGAAGTAAGGATGAGTTCAAATGATTGATGAGCTAGCCCTGAATTCTAATGACCTGCCTAACGGCCTCAATTACTTGCCAAAGGAATTGCAAGCGCAGATAAATAAATTAATTGTCAATCGACAGGGCAGTATTGATAAAGCTTATATGAGAACTGAAAGTTTCCTTGGCTATGTCCAACCAGGAAATACTTATCAGCTTTGTTTAGATGGCTTAATTAAAGCAAGTAATACATCAGAAATAAAGACAAAGATAGAGCCCATTAGGCCAGCTAGTTTAGCGCTTACTGGTAACTGGCAGTCAGAGATAAGCTTAAAGATTGATAACGCAAACATACTTGGTGGTAACGGTAGCTATTTATTGCTTGAAGGCGAGCAGACGCTCAATATTCCTATAGCCCCTGCAACTCCAGAGCATTTGGCTTATTATGATAGTACTCTCGTTCGTATTGATGATTATTTTTCTTTCAATGGCACTGCCAATATGCCAGTTACAATTACCATAATAGGTGACGATTATGTAGATGGATACTTACTTAATCCAAATTTTGGAGGCGGTGCTTATCTCGAGATGCACGATCAACCACACTTTCATATGCCCTTAGATCAAGCTGCTAAAGGATATCTAATAATTGGCAAGAAAAATAGCAAAGATAGAGACGAGATTTCAGCATTTAAAATCCCATATGGTTATGGAGTGTATATGGGACCATGGGCAATTCATTCAGACGCTCACTTAGTTGGTCGATACATGGTAGTTTATTCAGTAACCGATAATTATTCTACAGTAATTATTCGTAGAAAGAATGGTCAAATAGCAAATGTTAGCTTTGGCGAGTACGTTTTCTGATTTTAGAATTTTATTTAATTAAAAATATTAATAATATATTGTAAGACATTGAAATATATCAACTAACAATAAAAATCACATTCAGCTGTATTTCCATCAATTACAATATCAGTAATATTGCCTTTTGGCGTAAGGTCTTTATCTTGGATGCCTGGAAAATCTAATGGGTATCGCATAGGAGACCATCCACCAAGGCTATTAAAATGGACTGGTGTAATTAGTGTTTTGTAAGATTTTTTTGTATATCTATCAATGGGATTGATATATTCCCAAACAACTTCATTGTTTGGCGTGATTTCAATAGTTCTTCCTGGTCTTGCTAATTGAACGATAGTATTTCCATTAGGTAAGCGCTGAACTGCTGACCCATGGTGACTTATAAATCCATCAGTAGTCTGGTAACCATTCACTATTTGATTAGAATATAATCTTGTTGGTCCACCATTAGCGTCTGTTTGATTTCCACCACCACCAATATACGCTCCATTATTTTCAGGCAGTTGGCTAGTTCTGTATCCTGCTATTGGAGGATTAACGTAATTGTCATGAATTTCATAGTTCTCGCCGATATAAGGGTTTAGCTCTATAAATTCAGACTGTGGAGTTGAGTCACCACGAGCTCTTGGAACCCTTAAGCCATTATTTAGAAGTAGTAAATTACCTGCTCCAGGAAGCCCATCTTTAATCCAATGTATATCATGATTACCACCAATTTGAACATTTCCAGAATATTCTAATATAGACCAATCATTTTTAGCATAGTATGGATAACTTCCTTGACCATAAATAGCTGGATTACCCCACCTATAAAGAAAATCTCCTTTCTCACTTGCCGCAAGTTCTAGACTTTCTTCAAGACTATTTGGCACAAAAGTATTATCATGATCAATAATATAGACTTCATTAGTCCTATTACTACTAATTGCTATATGACCTAATTTTGGATTGTAATCAATTGCATTAACATGAACATAGTCTCTGGAGACTCTTCCAAAGTTTATGTCTAGTTTTTCCGGATAGTCAGCAATCACTTTTTTACTTTCTACATAGTTATCTTTAGTAGGATCAATATCTTGAATAAGATGATCTATGAATCTCCATTCCCATATAATCTCACCATTCGATCTGATTTCGGTAATTGTATCTATGGATGTACCATCATAATTATCAACCAAAGATGGATCTCCACCCATTTGTATTACTTCGTCATGAGTTAAGGGAGCATTAGCAACAAATAATAAAGTATTCTCACCTAATGCTTCGTTGAAAATCATCAAGAAATCATGATGAGGATCATATCCGGGTCTATTTTCATCATATTTCCAAAGGATATTACCATCCCAGTCTGCTTGGGCGAATGTATCTGATCCAATTGCACCAATAATTGTCCCATCTTCTAATAAATATACATCTGTAAAATCTTTCCAAAAGTTAATAACTTGACCACTCATATCAATAAGGAAAACCCCTCCAACGGCAAGCGGCTTAATAAAGGTATATCCTGGAGAGGCTTTTATAGGGTCCCAATAGATAAGTTCAGAAGGACCTCTTGATGATTCATATGATAATAGCTGGTTATTGAGCATTAGCAATGAGAATAATAAAATTAAATTTCGCATATATATCCTTTTTTTAAAATACTAACACTATATCTTAAATCTAGGCATCAAATTTTCAGCATTACCTCTTAATATTGAATATTTTTGTTTAGGTGATATATCAATAGATTCGTTTAGAAATGTATTAGAATTATCAACCAAAGAGGGAGGTGAGATTGGTAGGTCGGTACCAAAAACAATTTTAGATGTATCTACAACCTCTAGTAAAGCCTTTAAAGCAGGAGATGAGGCGGCTTGTGCAGTTCCAAAATACAATGATTTTAGATAATGCATGATCCCTCGAGGAGCCTTTTCTGCAACTTCTGCTATTTTTTCACCTTTTTCTACTAGCCTAGCCGCAATATATGGAGCAGTTCCTCCAGCATGAGCTGTTATAAATTTAATATTAGGAAAGCGCTCTAACGTTCCAGTTGATATTAGATTCATTATGGCTCTTGTGGTCTCAAAAACAAATTCCATCATAGGTGCAGGTAGGCTTAAACCTAGTTGATTAAAATAAAATGGACTCGTAGGATGAATTAGAACGATGGCTCTCTGCCTATCTAGAGCTTCCATCAATGGATTTAATTTTGGCGACCCTAAATAAATATTATTAATACTTGGATGTAAAAGCACCCCATCAAGATTAAGATTTACTAGAGAGTAGATAACTTCTTTAGATGCTAGACCTATATCATATTGAGGGATTGAGGCAAATGCACCAAATCGATTAGGATTTTTAGTAATAATCCTAGAGGCATATTCATTTATTTTCTTACAAATATCTGCCGGTGTATTATTTTTAGTATTCGGCATAGATAGTATGCTTGACTCTATATTAAATTGATCCATCATCTCTATAGCTCTATCCTCACTCCAAGAACCACCGGGCCAAGAATCTCCAATACCAGTTACATAAGAAGCTGTATCTAAGGGAGGAGGGTGCCAATGATGATGAATGTCAATCCTTTTTATGGCTGAGGGGCTTGATAGTGAAGCTCTAAGTGATTCTGTAGCTATGGAGCCTATCCCAAGCAAAAAGGCTTGTAGAGCTTCTCTTCGAGATATATTTTTTGGTAATTGACTCATGTTACTTTTATATCATAACAAAGCTAGATTGTGGTAAATTCTAGATAACATAAAAGAAATAACTAAATCTGTTTATGATTGGCTAGATAAATATGGTGATAGTCATCAAAAATATTATAATTCAGTTGATTGACTATTTTAATATCAGATTGAATTCACCTTAAGGAGTCTCCAAAGATACGCTTCATTCCGAGGACTGCTCCAGTTAAGCTCGCCACAAACCCAGCTAATAATAGAACTAACATCAAGATGCTCCGAAAAGGGCCACTGTCTGCAAGACCAGGAATATCAAAACTGTGAAGTCCGTTATATAGCCATCGATAAACTCTGCGGCTACGATCAATAACTGACAGGATTTCTCCAGAGCGGTTATCGATGTGAATCCAGGTTTGGTTATGATCAGACAGCTCAACTCTAATTGAACCTAAGGGTAGGCTCCCCTCTCGCAAGTCTGTGTATGTATCGTTTTTTGGTACCACGCTCCAGTTTCTAACAGAAACTTCGGGGAAGGCTTCACTAACGACCTCTACAACATTACTAGGCTTAAGTACTGGAGCATCAATAATTCCTTTCTCGTCTCTAGCAACTAATAGTGGCTCTCCTCCAAAAGCATGTAACGTCAACTCTTTAGCGCGAGTATACTTAGCTAGATCTGAGATACTTATTGTTGAGCTGACCTCACCGAATAGGCCGCCGTTAAGCGCCCTAACTTGTTCCAGTGTTGGGCTGGGCGTCGAAAATATTCGACCATGATCCATGGATAGCCAACCACTAAAGATCCAACTTATAATAATGAGACCACCAAACAACCCCATAATATGATGCCATTTCATCAAACCACGAAAGGGGCTTATTATTGAGGTAGAACTACTTCGAATTTTCAACCAATGTCTTATCCCTAGGTAAAGTCCTAGCAACGCACAGACGGTAGCGAAAAGTGATAGCCACCAAACAACAACATCCCATAAGGTCCAGTTTTTACGTAATAGGGTTGGATAGATCCAGTGCGGGACAGATCCAATATAATTCCAAAAACGTTGGGAGCTTGTCGTTCGCTGTACGAACTCACCAGTGACTGAAGAAACATATAGGTTCGTTTCGTCAGTATCTGCCAGCTTGATTAGGTACAAGGGTCTATAAGGGTCAAATCTATGATGTACCGTCCACTGGTCGTACTCCACCTGAGTTACACTTTCTATAGGTTCTTGTATATTTTTACCAATCAGAAGCCCAATATCCTCTTCTTGCAAGGTGAGACCACGTGCACCATCATCGGCATAGATAATATTTTCAGCTGGGTATTCAGAATCACAGATATAGGCAGGGCGTGAATTTATTGAGATTAACCGCATCCCTATGACCCGTTCCAAATCACATTCAGCTAGAGCTTCAGTGGGCGATATGGTCAGAGCTTCTATATTGATTTCAGACAGGTATGTAAGCCGTTCGGCCTCAGAAAGAGACGGATACGAGACAAACATCATGACCATCCCACTAAAGAACCACATGGCGAAAAAAAGTCCAAATGCAACGCCTAGCCACCGGTGAATAAAGGTCAATAGTTTCGTCAATAAAAATACCTCAGAATGATGCCGCTATACTAACCTCATAAGTTCTTGGTGATCCAAGTAAGAGTTGATTCGCATATGGCCACGTTGGATCGGTCTGACCAAGGTAGAAAACATCTGACCAAGAGACATACTCTTCATTAAAAACGTTGTTAACTCTGCCACTAACTGTAACATTATTTCGCGTCCAAGAGGCGAACGCATCAATAAGAGAATAAGACTTCAATGTAATATTATTTGCGTTGTCCCCATAACGATCGCTAACTGATCGGAGTGCCGCACCAACCTGCAAAGGAACCGAAGTAAAGTCGAAGCTCGTCCATACGTTAGCAGTGTATTTCGGTACGTTTGGGGGCTTGTTACCAGCAAAATTTTGGAAGTTCGTTGAGCGTGAGAATTTAGCATTTGTTTGGGCCGCGTTCAGTCCAATATTTAGCTGTTCTGTGGCTGCCCAGGTTGCAGTAAATTCAACGCCATTTGATTCTCGTCCTCCAACATTAGCAGCTTTGTCTATTCCAATCTGCTCCAAAACATCATCTCGCTGGATATCAAAATAGGCAATAGTTGTTTCTATGTTAGCTTCGCTGATATTTGCTTTGAGGCCAATTTCCCACTGCTTAGCATCAGTCAGATCCAAATTCTCTCCACCGTTAACAAGAAATATATTGGCATTAATCGGGTCTTTCGCATCACTATATTGAGCATAGGCAGCGATACTTTCGGAGAGCTTTAGAACCGACCCTATCCTCCAACTAGTCCAGTGAAAATCACGTTCAAAACTTGAAGCTTCTTTCACTCCGCTTGAATTAAAATTTAACCTCTCGAGTTCTAACTCCTCATACCGAAATGCAGCAACGATTGATAGTTGATCAGAAACTTGAAGGGCGTTCTCTAAAAATGCCGCTCGGGTTTTGATGTCTGTTGGACTAACACCTCGCAGCTCTTCCGGACCGTAAAGGCCTGCTGTTGGAGCATATGGGTTTACAGAGTCTCCGGCCGCTAATGGCTCAGAGCGACGGAACCCGCGAGTACGTTTAAAATCTAAAGACGTTGTTTCAAGACCTCCCAGTATGCTACTTCTCATTTCGCCAAGATCGAAATTATATTGAGCAGAGAAGCGATTTCCTAATAAATCTTGATCATGGAAAACAAAGAAATAACCGTTGTAGCGTTGCACTTGCCCTGTTTTTTCCGAACAAGCATCACCTATGTCGTCGGTACAGAAGACATAGCCCTCAGCATTTAGCCATTCTCGGTCGGCATCAAATTGATAAATCGTATTTTTGATCGTCAAATTTTCAGACGGTGTCCATGTGATATCACCTCTTAAGAAGAGCTGATTAGATTTTGCACGGCTATCACTAACGTTGTAATTCAGTCCACGCATTGCTTCATCTAGAGTTTCACCAGTTTTTGTCGAAATCACATTATGCATCGGTTTTTTGGCTAAAGTAGTAGGCACTAAAGGCGTACCCCAGTAATCAGCTAATTCGTCATCGAGATGATCAAAACTAAGCTTTACTGAGAATGCGTCACTAGGCCTCCAGAGCATACTGCCAGTTGCGTTAAGTGAGCTCGGATCCATTCGATCGACATAACCGTCAGATTCCCTTTGGCTTAAGTCTAACCGATACCATGCGGAATCGCTCAAACTTCCTCCGGCGCCTAGCCCAAGCTGATAGGTTCCATATCGACCGAAAGATGCAAGAGCATCTAGATTATTAGGCTCACCAACTTCAGCACTTCTAGGTACCACATTGACGGCACCCGCAACTGCTCCTTGGCCGTGAAGTACAGAGCTGGGACCACGCAAAACCTCAATACGATCTAAGTTAAAGGTATTCTGAGGCCTCATAACCATATTCGCTGGACCAACCCAAATTCCGTCTCTCAATATTGTTATCTGGGACCTTGTAAATCCTCGCATTGAGAATGTCGACGGAGCGGCCGGGGACTCTCCCGAGACAACACCTGGTAAGCTTTGGACAGCATCCGTAACCTTTTTATAGCCACGAGCTTGTATCGTTGACCTATCGAGAATCTCCACTGTGGCAGGCGTTTCGAGTAGTGATAAGCCCAGCCTACTGCCGGCATCGGAGGATCCGAGGAGATTCAGCTCACCGATGATCTCGCCAACAACGACTACTTCTTCTAGATCCTGACTTTGCTGACTGTAGGAAGCTTGATTTCCAAGTATTAAAGTAATAAATATTAAAAAGAGGTGTTTTAAAGTGATAAAAGTGATTTTCATTTTTTTGCCAAAGTTAAGGTTATGTGTTTTAAATATGCGAACTAATTTTTTTAGATAGGGATTTAACTATGGGGGGGGTTAAAAACCTTTAATAATTCTCTTAAAATATCAATATCAAATTTAAATATACAGCATAAAGATAAAAATAAAAAGTAAATTTAAAAAACTCTCACCGGTTTGACATCATTCCGGTTATAGCTTTTCGATAACACCCTTCAAAGCGTTGGTTCTACATCAGAACAGTTTCTTTATTCCATTCTGAGAGTATCTCAAGTTGCTGTTGATCATAAATTTCTTTAAAGATTAGGTCTTGATCATAAAGATCTTTAAGTTTTTTTAGCTTATTTTCTATACTGTCCTGTGCCTTATTTGGCGGTTGATGGTGGCCTTGATTTACTTGGTTGACTTGCCTCTCTAACTCATTTCTATGAGCCAAAGCAGCATTTAGAGTCTTATGAAAGCTCCTATGATTTAACCCTAAAGATTTTCTTATAATCTTAAGCTCATAGCGAGTATTACCATGCTTAATGACCTTCCTAGGTCGATTTTTAAATACAATACACATATTAACCTCCTAAAAATTTATAGCTCAATATTATCAAAATAAAAGTAAAAGTCAAAAATAGTACACCAAATAGTACACCAATTTACTATATTAAGATTTTAGACTGATTATAAATTCTAAAAAGCATAAGATATTCATGTACTTAGAAGAATATATTACTTTTATATTGGAACAGAGCTAGTTTGTGTTAAATTCTAGATATGTTTGAAAAGAAAATAACTAAATCTGTTTATGATTGGTTGGATGAATATGGGGATAGTCATCAAAATTATTACAATGAAGTGATACACTGGATTTGCGTCCCTTTGATTATTTTTAGCGTCTTATGCTTGTTATGGATTATTCCAACACCAAAATTATTTGAACATTTTTATGTAACCATTAACTGGTGTATTTTATTTATAACAATAAGTTTAATTTATTATTTATTATTATCAGTCAAGCTTGCGATCGCCATCTCTGCTTTTGCTTTTTTTTTAACTTATTTGATATATCTTATAGAGCAGTCTGATCTCTCACTTTATTTAGTTTCTATTGGCATGTTTGTAGTTGGATGGATTGGCCAGTTTATTGGCCATTTAATAGAAGGCAAAAGACCATCGTTTGCTCAAGATTTGCAATTTTTAATGATAGGTCCAATATGGTTGATCGCATCACTCTATAGAAGGCTAAATATAAGCTTCTAAATTATGGCTTTAGGATTAAATAATCAGGATTAACACCAGTCCTAGGAGTGAACTTCTGTACGCGTCCAGTATTTACTTCTGAAATGTAGAAATTACCTTCTTCATCAACAGTCATTCCATGAACTCCCCACATGCCGCCAGAAAACGTACCCCAAGTTCCCCAAGAGTTAAGGAAATTACCTTCAAGGTCATATTTTAGGAGCTTTGTTGTCCCGGCATCCATAACCCATAATGCACCATTTGATACGATTAAGTATTGGACATCCGATGGGGGATCTCCTACCCGCCACTGGAAAATAAAATTACCATTTTGATCAAATACTTGTATTCTATTATTCATTCGATCACTAACATAGACACGACCTGATTCTGGATCAATATCTATGCCATGCAATGCATTAAAGTATCCTGGACGTGTATCGTCAGGCAGTGTGCCTTCTTGACCCCATTGCAATAGGTAGTTACCCTCAAGATCAAACTTAATTACTCGAGAATTCACGTAACCATCTGCTACGAATATTGCATCTTCTGAAAAAGCCATAAATGTTGGTCTTGCAAAATGTTTTTCATCCTGACCAGGTTCATTTGGCACACCAAGCGTTTGAATAATTTCTTTACCGTCGTTAGTAAACTTATAAATAGCATGGGCAAAGTCATCCACAATCCAAACGTGCTTATCTGGATCATAAGGATTTATGTGGACAGCGTGGGGTTTTACCCACATCGAGTCCCACTGGTTCCATGTTTCAACAATATCACCTTCACGATTAATGACAACTACACAATTTTCCCAAAGGGCATCAACTCCTTTTATGTAACCAGCACTTTGCCAAATGTTCCATCCATGATCATTATTATGGTCAGGACTAGCTTGTGTAGCATCCCGCCATGGCATAGTGTTGTCCCGCCAAGAGTAATTCCTACCAACTGGAAAAAGAAGTCGTGTACCTTGATCTTCAACAAAACGAGTTTCAGGACGATTAATTTTTGGTAATAGGCCTCTCTGAATAACAAAAATTCTATCAGCGCTCTCAGCAAAAACGCCTTGTATGGCACCCCAAGTCCATTTTTCATAACCAGGAATTGTAGATATGTCTTTAGGCCAATCAGGAGAAGGCTGATAAGGGCCAAAAGGTTCCTGACCTGATTTTAAAAAACTATTATTATTATTATATGTTTGCTGAGAGCATGAAGAAATTAATATAACCAATATCCAAAAAAAACTATGATAAATTTTTAACATATAACACCCATTATGATTGGCAAAAAATTACAAGTAAATATATAGTAACACTTTAAATTACACCATTTACAAAAGTGAGATAGATTATGCAGAAATTTTTACTCTTTAGTATTTTTATCCTTCTTTCTAGTTCCCTCTTATCTGATGTTATACAAGGCCCATACTATTTAGATAATGCAAATATAGATAGGGATCCTATAACTGATATTGCCTTACCTACTGGTTTTGAGGCAACTGTTTTTGCTGATGTTGATGGATATGCAAGACATATAGCTGTCCGAGATGATGGTACGGTCTATCTCGCCTTAACAGTTAGAATGGGCAGAGGTAGCAATATGGGTATCGTAGCTATGCAAGATACTGATAATGATGGCACAGCAGATATAATTGAAAGTTTTGCAACTCATATACCGGGAACAGCTTTGCAGTTTTATGATAATTATCTTTATTTTGGTTCCAAGACAGCGATATATAGATTTGAATTTGAAGGTGATAATATCTTGCCAATTGGTGATCCTGAAATAGTAGTTGATGGTTTTCCAGAGCAGGGTAGACATGAGGCAAAAACTTTCGCTATAGATGATCAGGATAATCTTTTTGTAAATGTTGGCACTCCTTCTAACTCTTGTGCTGAAGAATTTAGAACTATAGATTCTCCTGGAATGGATCCTTGCCCCCATCTAGAGATTCAGTCAGGTGTATGGAAGTTTTCTGCCAGTACATTAAATCAAACGCAAGCAGATGATGGTATTAAGTTTGCTACTGGAATTAGAAATGCTGTTGCTATTGAGTGGAGCGATGAGCATAAAAAAATATATTTCCTTAATCATGGAAGAGATGCACTTTTTTTACTTTATCCTGAATTTTACTCAGCGGAAGACAGCGCAGAGCTACCCTCTGAAGAAATGCATATCCTAACAGAAGGTGCAGATTATGGCTGGCCTTATACATATTTTGATCATATGAAAGGACAAAGGATGTTGGCGCCAGAATATGGTGGTAATGGTCAAGTAGTAGCAGATGAAGATAAGTACCAAACTCCTATTGCAAACTTTCCTGGTCACTGGGCACCAAATGATATGATGTTTTACAAAGGAGATCAGTTCCCTGAGTATTTTAAAAATGGAGCTTTTGTTGTTTGGCATGGCTCATGGAATAGAGCACCAATTCAGCAGGCTGGCTATAAAGTAACTTTCTCTCCTTTTATTAATGATATGCCAACTGGAGATTGGCAAGATTTTGCTAATAAGTTTGCTGGACAGCGTGTTTTAGAAAACCCTGCTGATGCTGTTCATAGACCAACCGGAATCGCAGAAGGAATTAATGGAGAGGTTTATGTTTCAAGCACTGTAAGTGGAAGGGTATGGCAAATTAAGTATGTTGGTGAATAGCATGTCTTTCCGATCTAAAATGTTTCTTTTTTTTATAGCTAACTTCTGCTTTAGTCTTACCTCTCTTGCTCAATCTTGGGATATTTCGGATCTGCCCTTTTGGCAAGATAGAAGCCCTTCTCAAGGAATGCTAAATATTGACTCTCAGCTACATCAAGCGTTTATTAATAATGACCGTGATTTTATCAATAATACTCTTCATTCAGAATTTACCTGGATCACTTCTGATGGAATTATGTGGCCAAGAAGAGAGTCTTTAGAAGCTGGTTTATTGCCAATACTAAACCAGGCGGATGATATTGATATTGTTCAACATTTTTACGGAGACGCTACTTTTCTTGAGAGGAGTATAGACGGTACGTATGTTATGTATATTTGGGATCATTCATCTGCTGATCCAAAGTTACTTAATATAACAGAGGTTATTCAGAAGGATCGTGATTATGACCCCGTAATGGCTGATTATGAGATTCCATGTGTTAATCCTTGTGCTTATATACCTTGGGTCGCATTATCAGAAAACCAAAGGCTTGCTTATGAAGCATGGCAAGACCAGGAGCAGGCCTATCTTGATCCAGTATCGGGCACGCTTAATCGTGATGGTTGGATAAGAAGAATTGATAGCGATCAGGACCAGAGACCTGTTAATACATATATGGGTAAGGCTCCTAAAAAGGAAGATAGAGTGAATTATTACATGCCAAGAATTAATGCTGCTTTGGAGTCAAGAGGGACAGGGTTTACGGTTCCTGTTTTATGGTCAAGGTGGTGGGATATTGGTGAAACTGCTGTATTTAATATAATGCTTCAACCTACTCATGGTGATAAGGCTTATTGGGCTAGTAGGATATTTTCTTATAAAGTTGATTCATTAACTGCTGATGAAGGTATTTGGCTTATGTCTGAGAGCTATCATACCTATATTGATACTTCTCCTATTATGACTACAGTGGATCCTAAAATTACTGGTGATGATCGACAAGATTTAAGAAATGTAGATTTATCTCCATAAAATAGTTTGAAAAATATTTTCTTAGTTTTCTTTATATTATTAGTTATAACTGGATGCTTATCAGCTCAGAAGCCATTAACTAATGATCATATAGTTGCTGAAGGGCAGTTGATTTATGAGAGAGAATGTCTTGCTTGTCATATGAGGGACGGAAGAGGAGTTCCAGGAATGATTCCTGGTTTATTGGAAAGTGTTTGGCTACAAGGGCCAAATGATTCTTTAATTGGTTATATTTTAACTGGTGGGTTTGGGCCACAAGTACAGATGGCAAGATTTGATTTTCTATCAAACGAAGAAATTGCTAAAGTATTGACTTACTCTAGGTTAGTATATTTAAATAAAAGATCTATTATAAGTAATGATGAGGTAAGGAAAGTTAGGAATCAAATTGAGTTATTAGAATAGATTATTTGGAGGTAGATTGAAAATGTCTAAAAAAAGTAAAATTACTCGAAGAGGTATTATGAAGTTAGGCGCTCTATCAACAACGTTGCCTTTATTGAATGTTGCGAATATCAATGCACAAAACTTAGGGCCAGGGAATGCTTATGTAGGTGATATTGGAGGTCGAGATGCTGGACGCCTATTTACTGGTGATCATATAGAAGGTGGTGGTCAAATGGAAATTCGTCTGAACCAATCTGTTAATACTAGTGACCCTCATGAGCTCGAAGTAGCAAGGAGGATTAGACCTTTTGATCCTGTCTCATGGTATCAAGAATGGCAAAGAGTAGGTGAGATTAATGAAGGAATTGCTTCAGGATATGACGACGAAAGCTTAAGAGTATCGGCTCATCATTTTTATTTAAGAGCATTTAAATTTTATCGCGCTGCTATTGTTTACCAAGAAGATACTGATGAAACAATGTTGCCTGGGTATTTAAAGATGAAAGAGATGTTTGATAAAGCATGGGAAATGCAGCCACCACCTTTTGAAAGGGTTACTGTTAATGTCGATGGAAATGATTTAGACGGATACTTTAGAAAGCCTAATGGACCAGAAGGCACTAGGTATCCAGCTTTTATAACCTATTTAGGGGCCGACTCAATGGCTGAAAGTACAATAATGGCTATGAGTGGTTATGTTTCAAGAGGCATGGCTTCGCTAGTTGTTGATTTGCCAGGTCAGGGAGCAGCTAAGAGGCTTAAGAACCTCTTCATGAAACCAGATACTGAAAGATATGTGTCTGACTTAGTTAGCTACTTGGAAACTCGTTCTGATGTTGATCCTAATAGAATTGGCCTCAGAGGGCAAAGCATGGGCGGCTATTCAGCACCTAGAGCTGCTGCTAGTGAGTCAAGAATAAAGGCTGTTTGGATGGGTGCCGGCTCCTATGATTTGTATAGGGATCTATTTGATTTTTATCCACCAATAAGAGATCGGGTAAGGTGGATTATTGGAGCTAATGATTTAGGCGATGCAAGGAATAAGATTAAGGAGTATACACAAGAGGATACAGCCAGGAATATTGAATGCCCTATGTTGATTGGTTATGGTGCAACTGATAGGATTATGGATCCTGAGGGTGCATATAGGCTTTATAATGCTGCTATTAACTCAGAAAGACAGATGTGGTCAGATGCTGGGCATCCTCATCATAATGAGAAGTCAGGAGGTCCAAAGTTTTTAAGACTTCCTACAGCTGAAGATTGGGCGGCTAGAGTGTTAGGATCATTATAATTATATTATTCAAAAATTTACAATATAAACTTAAGGATGGATACAATGATTAAAAAAACTTTTTTTATTACTTTATTTAGCTTAATGGTGTCAAGTTTTTCTTTTTCTCAAGAAATGAGTTTTTTCATTACTAGCGCGGGTCCGGGAGATGGCGCTAATCTAGGTGGTTTAAGTGGAGCTGATGCTCATTGCCAACTTCTAGCTGAACAGGCAGGATCTGACAAAAATTGGGGTGCGTACTTAGCTGGTCAGAATCCACCAGTGGAAGCTAGGGATAGGATTGGAACAGGTCCTTGGCATAATGCTAATGGCGTCTTAATAGCTGAAAATCTTACAGAATTGCATTTAAATCCCAATATTAATGGCGATACGGGCTTGGATGAGTCAGGCAATGTTATTAGCGGCAGAGCTCAAGCAAGAGCTGGTACTGGTCCAAATAGGCACGATATTTTAACTGGGACTCCACCAGATGGAACAAGCTTTAATCAATCTGTAGGTGATAGAACTTGCAGTGATTGGACAAATAGTGGTGAAGGAACAGCGTTTGTTGGACATTTTGATAGATATGGTGGAGGTACTACTTCTTGGAACTCTGGTCATCCGACAAGAAATGGTGGGTGTAGCCAAGAAGCACTGCAAAGTACAGGCGGTGATGGCTTATTTTATTGTTTTGCAACGAACTAAGAGTTTATATAGATAGTCTAAAAATAGATATCTCAGTGAGTCATGAAGAGCTTTAGTTTCTCTAACTTGCTGAGATCTCTAATACAATTTTACTCAGCTTTCAGTTCATTTCTGCTGCCAAGGAGATTTTTATTATGGCTTACATTATTCCTTGCCGCTGTATCTTTAGCTTTTATTATCTTTTCTAAGTTATTTTTTAATAATAGTTTTTATGCATTATTAAGTATTTCTATTACTTTGTGGGCCTTTTGGATGTTGGCCTTAACATACCTTTTTAATGACTTACAGATTCGTAGCTTAAAAGAGGGCTCCCTATTGAGCAGGATGACGAACTTTATTCGTAATTTATATATTCATATACTTTCATTGATTATGACATCTTTAGGGTTTCTTGCTATCGTTATGACTCTTCGCGCTTTTAGTATATTGCTATAATAATTTTGAGGTTAGATTCATGCAGATTTTATTGATCTTTTTCATTGCTATCGCTTTACCTATAAGTCTCTCAGCTCAGTCACCCCTAGGCCTTAATCATGAGGAAACCCACGATTTAAGAACCTTAGAGAAAGAATTTGATAGTCATATCGATAGGCAAGATATGCATGTTTGGATGAGAGAGATGAGCTCAAGACCTCATCATATTGGCTCTGAGTGGAATAAACATAATCGTTACTACATAGCTAGTCTACTTGAGTCTTGGGGCTATGAGGTATCACTAGATGAGTTCAATATTCTTTTTCCCTCACCTAATATTATTGAATTAGAGTTGATTAGCCCTTTAAAATACACAGCCTCGTTAACTGAGATGCCAGTTGATGGTGATGTGAGTACTTTTAATACATCAGAACTGATACCTCCTTATAACGCCTTTTCAATTGATGGCGATATAGAGGGAGAGTTAGTTTTTGTTAATTATGGCGTTCCTGAAGATTATGAATTATTAGAGCGATTCGGGATTGAGGTAAAGGGAAAGATAGTTATTGCCAAATATGGTCGTTCTTGGAGGGGCATTAAGCCAAAATTAGCTGCTGAAAAGGGTGCTATTGGAGCAATCATCTATTCTGATCCTGAAGATTATGGTTACACAGTGGGAGATGTTTATCCTGATGGCGCATGGTTAAATGATACAGGCGTCCAAAGAGGCTCAGTTATGGATATGCCTTTATATCCTGGTGATGTACTGACCCCTGGAGTAGGCGCTGTCAAGGGCGAAGAAAGACTAGATATAGATGAGGTTCAAACACTGACAAAAATCCCTGTAATGCCAATCTCTTATTCTGATGCCTTGCCACTTCTAAGCAGTATTGGTAATGAGGTCGCACCGAATGAGTGGCAAGGTTCTTTGCCTATAACCTACCATCTTGGTCCAGGGCCGGCTAAGGTTAGGATGAGGTTAGAATTTAATTGGGATATGATCCCGATTTATAATGTTATTGCTAGACTAGAAGGCTCTATTTATCCAGATGAATGGGTAATGAGAGGCAACCATTTTGATGCATGGAATTTTGGAGCTGCAGATCCTATATCTGGACTAGTTTCAATGCTGGCAGAAGCCAAGGCAATTAGTGAAATGGTCAAAAATGGCTATTCACCAAGTAGAACAATTATTTATGGTGCTTGGGATGCTGAAGAGGAGGGCCTTATTGGCTCAACTGAATGGGTAGAGCATAATGCTGAGACATTAAAAAGAAACTTAGTTTCTTATGTTAATACTGATGGTGGCTCTAAAGGGTTTTTGAATATTGGTGGTAGCCATACTTTAGAAAATTTTTTTAATGATATTATTAAGGATGTTAATGATCCTAGCCTCAACGTTTCATTATTTGATAGAAAGGTAGCAGACTTACTAGTTAATGGAAGTGATGAAGAAAAGGATCACATTAAAAAAGGTAATGACTTAAGGATTAATGCACTAGGATCTGGTTCTGATTATTCCCCTTTTTTACAACACTTAGGAGTTGCATCAGCACATCTAAACTTTTCTGGTGAAGGTGATGGAGGTAGCTACCATACACTCTATGATACCTATGAACATTACACTTCTTGGAGAGATCCAGATTTAGTTTATAGAGAGGTTTTAGCAAAAGTAGCTGGGCGATCTACCTTAAGATTATCTGAATCTCGGATATTACCCTTTAATTTTTCTAATTTCTTAGATACTGTTAATCTATACCTTAGAGAAATTAAGCTACTCTCAGAGAGCTTGCGTTTAGAGACAAGGAATGTAAATTCTTTATTAGATGAAGATATTTATCGGCTAGCATTAGATCCAGCAAAGTCTTTTTCTCCGCCAAGAAAAACCCCTAATGTTCCTTTTTTTAATTTCTCTATTTTAGACAATAACTTAGATATGCTTTCTAATGCTATCTCTATATATGAAAAGGCATACTATGAAAAGGGTATAAGACCTGAAAATATAATTTATCTTAATAAGCTGCTGTATCAAAGTGAAAGGTTATTAACAAGAGACCATGGCTTGCCTAATAGGCCTTGGTATAAGCATCATATATACGCACCAGGTTTTTATACTGGCTATGGAGTTAAAACAATACCTGGTGTAAGAGAAGCAATTGAAGAGAATGACTTTGAGATAGTAGATCAGCAAATAATTATAGTAGCAGACATAATTAAAGATCTAGCTAATAACTTACTTGATGCATCAAATTTATTTTATTGATATATATTATGTAGTTAGTGCCAATGCCCATGCTCTTCTGACCAAACTCTCCCAGGAGCCGCAGATTCAAAAGATGTATCAATTTCACCTAAAGACGTAAGAAAAATAATCATACCGCCCAATAAGAAAACCGAGATAGCAGTAATTGATAGCCTCATACTAAGTGACATCTTATTTTTTTTTAAAGCACAGCATTTTTTATATTTTTTATTACTATCGCATAAAGGACATATTTGATTTCTTCCAATTGATGTAGCCATTTTTTATACATACCTATTAAATTAATTATTATATTAAAACATATTATTTTGATAAAAAATGCCATAATTGATATTTATTTAATTTTATATTCTCTAATCTTTTTCAATGTTCACTAAAAAACTGCTTAATATACTTTTAGTTTTGTTCTTAGCTGTTCTAATTGCAGCTTTAGATATATCTATAATTGGACCGGCCTTACCATCTATCCAAAAGGATTTTGCTATAGATGATAACTACTTAAGCTGGGTTTTTGGAATATATATATTATTTCAGCTATTAGGGGCGCCAATATTAGCAAAGTTTTCAGATAGATACGGTAGAAAAAATATCTTTATATTTTGTGTGTCTTTTTTTGGCATAGCGTCTTTAATAGTAGCCTTTTCAACAGATTTTATAATGTTGCTTTTTGGTAGATTGTTACAAGGGTTCAGTGCTGGAGGTATATTGCCAATATCAACAGCAATTATTGCTGATACTTTCCCGGCTAAACATCGAGGAAAGGCTCTTGGCATGATAGGAGCTATATTTGGTCTAGCTTTTCTCTTAGGTCCATTACTAGGAGCGCTTTTATTAAATTTCAGCTGGAAATGGTTATTTTTAGTCAATATTCCTTTAGTGATCTTTATTTGTCTCAAGTCACAAAAAGTAATACCAAATGAAGCAAAATCAACAAAAATATCAATTGATATAGCAGGATTATTATTTCTTTTTCTGACTCTTGGTACCTTTGCTCTAGCAATAAGCAAAATAGATTCAGCAAATTTCTTAAATAGCCTTATGACAAAACAAATATCATTCTTGATAATAATTTCTATATTGAGCTTTGTTATGTTTTTTCTTTCTGAGAGCAGAGCAAAAGACCCAATAATTAGTTTAGATATTTTATTATCTAGGCAGCTTATTATTATATGGTTTATTGCAATAGTTACAGGTTTGGTTGAAGCAGGGATGATCTTTCTGCCAACTATAGCTATTGACCATTACAATATACTTGATACAACGGCTAGCCTTATGATGCTTCCTTTAGTTATTGCTCTGATAATAGGCTCTTTAGGAGCAGGAGTCCTCTCTGATAATTTATCTACAACATTGATTATCCAAGCTAGCTTACTATTATTAATTTTTTCATTCATATTCATTAGTTACAGTGATTTAAGCTACGTTATTTTTTACTCTTCTGGAGTAATGATTGGGCTAGCCATAGCTGGTCTGATGACATCACTTAGAGTATCTCTGATCTCAAGATCTAATAATGAAAGTGTAGGTTCCAATCAAGGTATACTTGCCCTTTTCTTAAGCATTGGTAGGCTATTAGGAGCATCTTTGGTTGGTGCTATAATGGCTTCAGAGATTAATTCTGTTGTAGGATTTCAAAAAGCTTTACTTTTTTGCTCTGGGCTTATTGGAGTAGCATTAATTATTAGTGCTAATCTTAAATATAGGTAAAATATAAATAAAAAAGGATTATTTAAATGAATAATACATGGATTGCACCTTCTATACTATCAGCTGATTTTGCACGTCTAGGAGATGAAACAAAGAAAGTAGTATCGGCAGGCGCTGATTTGATACATTTTGATGTTATGGATAACCATTATGTTCCTAATCTCACTATAGGCCCAATGGTTTGCCAGTCATTAAGAGATTTTGGTATATCCACCCTAATAGATGTCCATTTAATGGTTAAGCCAGTGGATAGAATAATAGTTGATTTTGCAAAAGCTGGGGCGGACTATATTAGCTTTCATCCCGAGGCTAGTGATCATATTCATAGATCACTTCAAATAGTTAAAGATTCGGGATGTAAATCAGGATTGGTGCTTAATCCAGCTTCCCCTATATCGCTTATTAAACCAGTCATTGATTCATTAGATATGATACTTGTTATGTCAGTTAATCCTGGTTTTGGTGGGCAGAGCTTTATAGAGTCATCATTAGATAAAATCAAATCAATTAGAAAAATGATTGATAAATCTGGTAAAGAAATAAGATTAGAAGTAGATGGTGGAGTTAAAACTGATAACATAGCAAAAATTGCAAAAGCAGGTGCTGATACATTTGTAGCTGGTTCTGCAATATTTAATAGTGATAACTACAAAACTACTATAGACATAATGAGAAAAGAAATAGCTAGTGTTTCCTAGTTAAATTATATTAAAGAGATAATATTGGAATGGACTGTTTATAAATTTGGAGGATCTAGTTTAGCTGATTCAGAGTGCTTTGATATAGTATCAAGTATAATTAAAGATAGTGATTCAAAGAGACTCGCAGTTGTTGTCTCGGCTATAAGCGGAACAACTGATGCCCTTCTTGCAATAACAGATCTTGCTGCTAAAAATAAAAAAATAGATAAACCAATCAGAGCTATAGCTAGTCAATATGAGTCTATTGTTTTGAAATTACTATCAAAGAAAAATGCTAAAGGTTTATTATCTTTATTTAATGATGATCTAGAATCAATTAGAAAAATTTTAAAGGCATCATCTATAGTGAATTCTTCAACGCTCAGAGTGCAAGAAATTGTATCTGGCTTTGGTGAGTTATGGTCCTCAAGATTACTTACAAAGGTTTTACAGGAGAGAATAAGTGACAACAATATCATTTGTGTTGATTCGAGAGATATTCTAGTTGTCGATCATGGCGAAATGGGCGCGATTGTAGATTGGGATTCATCTTTGAATAATAAGGATAAAGTTATTTCTGGCGATACTAATATTGCCGTAATTACTGGTTATATAGCTAGAGATAAGAATAATAATCACACAACATTAGGAAGAAATGGTAGTGACTATTCAGCAGCTATTTTTGGTAATTTGCTAGATGCTGATTCTATTATTATCTGGACAGATGTTGATGGAGTCTTAACAGGAGATCCAAGAAAGATTCCCGAAGCAGATGTTATTGAAGAAATATCTTATAGTGAGGCAATGGAGCTAGCATATTTTGGAGCTAAAGTAATTCATCCTCAAACGCTATCTCCAGCAGTTACAAAGAATATACCAATCTTTATTAGGAGTACTTTTAATTCTAAATATCCGGGCACAAAAATTGTCTCTAAAATTAATTCTGATAGGGTGTTAATTAAGGGAGTTACAGGGATTGATAGTATTACCTTAGTAAATCTTGAAGGCACTGGAATGATAGGTGTCTCTGGGACTGCTGATAGACTTTTTGGAGCCTTAAGGTCTGCAGGTATATCAGTAATATTGATTTCACAAGGAAGCTCTGAACATTCTATTTGTTTTGCAATTGAAGATAAATATAGCAAAGATGTTAAGGAAATTGTTTCAGATGCTTTTTCCTTAGAGCTTGAAGAAGGGCAAATTCAAAAGATTGAAACTCAAGATTCTTGTGCAATTATTGCAATAGTTGGGGATGGGATGACTGGATTACCTGGTGTAGCAGGGCGATTTTTTAGAACCCTAGGTAATTCAGGTATCAACGTAAAGGCTATAGCACAAGGTGCGTCTGAAAGAAATATTTCTGCAGTTATTGAAAGCAAGGATATGGAAAAAGCATTAAGAGCTATTCACGGTAATTTTTATCTATCTGCTAAGACTGTCTCTATAGGCCTAATAGGCCCTGGCTCAGTTGGTAAGGCTCTAGTTTCTCAAATTAATGGTGAAATAGATAATCTAAGAGTTAATTTTAATCTAGATCTTCGAATCAGGGCTATTACCAACTCAAAGAAAATGATTTTAGAGGATAGACGTATAAAGTTAGATAATTGGGTTACACAGCTTAAAGAAAGCAATATAGCTGCTAATATTGATGATTTTATAGATCATCTCAAGACTGATCATTTACCTCATACGGTGATAATCGACTCTACGGCAGAAAAAAGTATAGCCAATTTTTATAAAGATTGGTTGGATATGGGCATCCATATAATCACTCCAAACAAAAGAGCGAATAGTGATAATTTAGATTACTATCACTCACTAAGGCAATCTAGTAGGGACAATAACTCACATTATCTTTATGAGGCTACAGTGGGGGCTGGACTTCCAGTTATACAAACATTAAAACACTTAGTAGCTACTGGAGATGAGATTTACTCCATAAGTGGAATTTTTTCTGGAACTTTAGCTTATCTATTTAATATGTATGATGGCACACAACCCTTTTCTAAGATTGTTATAGATGCTAAAAATAAAGGTTATACAGAACCTGATCCTCGTGATGATCTTTCAGGAATGGATGTTGCTCGTAAAGCGATTATTTTAGCTAGAGAGGTTGGATTAGATATTAATCTTGATCAGATTCTTGTTGAAAGTCTGGTACCTTCATCCTTAAAAGATGCAAGTGTAGAAAAGTTTTTATCAAAATTATCAGATTTTGATCAACCCATGAAAAAGATTTTTGATAAATGTGTAAAAAATGATCAAGTTCTTCGATACACTCTGAATATAGATTTCAAAAAAGCAAAAGTTGAAGTTAGCCTTAAGCCATTTTCAAAGAGCCATCCTTTTAGCAATATACATCTCACGGATAATATCGTTCAGTTTTCTACTAAGAGATATTGTGATAATCCCCTAATAATTAGAGGGCCAGGAGCTGGTCCTGATGTAACTGCGGCTGGAATATTTTCAGATTTATTAAGCTTGTGCAGTATGTTAAGTGCAAGCAATAAATAATGGATTTTTATAGTACATCTGGTAAATATAAAACTAATTTGATTGGTGCTATTTCTGAAGGTTTGGCTCCTGATGGTTGTTTGTACATCCCAGAATTTTTACCTAGATTTAATCCAGATGATATTGAAGGAACTAGTGTTTCAGAGATAGCTAATCAAATACTCTACCCATTTTTTAAAGACAGTGAATTAGACTTAGACTTAGAAAATATATGCCAAGAGTCATTAAATTTTCCAATTCATTATACCGATTTAGATGACTTACGAAATATTTCTGTCTTAGAGCTTTTTCATGGGCCAACGGCGGCATTTAAGGATGTTGGCGCTAGATTTCTTGCATCTACGATGGATAGGTGTTTTGAAAAAAAAGGTATTTTAGATCCAGTTACTATACTAGTAGCAACTTCTGGGGACACTGGAGGGGCTGTTGCAGCCGCGTTTCACAATAAGAAACATATAAGAGTAATGATTTTATTTCCTAAGAATCAAGTTTCGCCAAGACAAAAACATCAATTAACATGCTGGAAAAATAATGTTAAATCATTCGAAGTTGATGGATCTTTTGATGATTGTCAGTTTTTAGTTAAGTCTGCATTTGGCGATAAAGAGCTAAACAAAAGACATACCCTTTCAGCAGCAAATAGTATAAATATTGGAAGGCTTTTACCTCAAGCTGCCTATCATGCAGCCGCCAGTATATGGCATTGGCGTATGAAAAAGGTTCCGGCTAACTTTATTATACCTACTGGCAACCTTGGGAATGCTTTAGGCTGTATTTGGGCTAAATATATGGGCATGCCAATAGGTAAGATTGTGCTAGCTGTAAACTCTAATCAATCTATTCCAGATTACCTATCTACTGGTAACTGGTTACCAAGAAAGAGTATAAATACATTGGCATCGGCAATGGATGTTGGTAACCCAAGCAATATGGAAAGACTTCGTTTCTTGATGCCAGATTTTAATGATTTAAGAGAAGCTATTCAGTCATTTTCAATTAGTGATAAAAAAATAAAAGAACAAATTAAAAAAGAGTTTTCTGAAAATAAAATAATTATATGTCCACATACAGCAACTGCATTTAGTACATACGATCATTTTTTTAATACTAAAGATAGTGAAGATAGATTTATAATTGATGCTACAGCTCATGCTGCAAAGTTTAATAACATAGTAGAACCAATTATTGGTAAGAAAATTGATATCCCTAAAGAATTAAAAAAACTCCTAGAGAGAGATACTAGTTATTTTCCATTAAGTGTTAATTTAAAAGATTTAGTAAATTATATTGATGATTGGGATTGATTAGTAATCTGGAATAGGGCTTTAGTATTTTTGTCTATTTGATTGGATAAATCCTCTTTATCTATTTTTAGCATATCAGATATTCTTTCAAGTATATGAATTAAATATTTTGGTTCGTTTCTTCTATCTTTAGGTTTATTTTTGATATCTTTTGGAAGCAGATAAGGTGCATCAGTTTCAATTAATAACCTATCCGTAGGTATAGTGTGAATTGCTTCTCTTAGTAGATGTCCTCTTTTTGGGTCACAAAGCCACCCTGTTATTCCTATGTACAATCCTAAATCTAATAAAGGAAAAAGCTCTTCCTTGCCACCTGTAAAGCAGTGAGCAACACCTCCAGGAATTTGATCTTGATATGAAGACAAGATATTAAAAAAATCTGAAAATGAATCTCTTTGATGAAGAAATAACGGTAAATTTTTTTTAATAGATAACTCTATTTGCATAGTGAACACGTCTTTTTGCTCTAACTTATTTGAAAAATTCCTAAAGTAATCAAGACCACACTCGCCAATGGCAACAACTAGTTTATTTTCGGTTAGCTTTAGTAACTTTTCATATGAAGAAGGTAGATAATCTTTAGCATTATGTGGGTGAACACCAGCTGTTATATAAAAATTTCCATCTAATTTTTTAGCTAAATTAAAAGCTGTGAGTGAATCATCAACAGATGACCCAGTAATTATAAAACAATTAACACCAGCATCTTTAGCATCTTTGATGACTACCTTTAAATCTTTATTGAAACTAGAGTGAGTTAAATTGGCGCCTATGTCTGTTAAAAATTTCATTATTACGTATACTTAAAATTTATTTTATAGAATAGGAAAATTTACATGGAAAAGGTAAAGAATCATAGGAGTTTTATATTTTTATTGTGTTTGTTCCCATTTTTTGCCGCATCACAAACTCCTGATATCGTATTATATAACGCTAAGATTTTGACTATAGATGAGGATTTTTCTATACACGAGGCAGTGGCTATTGATGATAATAAAATATTATCTGTTGGTAAGAATGAAGCAATTCAAAGCTTATCCTCAAGTGAAACTCTCATGATAGATTTAGAAGGGAAGACAGTTATACCGGGCATTATTGATAGCCATCTTCATTATCTTAGAGGGACTAACTTTGCTTCACATGAGACAAGAATTCATGGCATCACTTCAAAAAGAGAAGCTTTATCAATTATCGCTGATAAAGCTCAGGAACTAAACCCAGGAGAGTGGATCTTTATATTTGGTGGATGGCATGAACAGCAATTTTCTGACAATCCTGGAGGCTTCACTCAGGAAGATTTAGATAGAGCTTCCCCAGAAAATCCTGTATTTATTCAAAAGACTTATTCAGCATTTTATATGAACTCTCTAGCATTAGAAAAAATAGCACCTGCAGTTCCTCATTTGTATAAAGGTGGGTCTGTTATTAGAACTACCAGTCCTCAAGGAAGAGAAGTTATGTACGCTGCATTAAAATATTATCCTTTTGCAACTAGTGATGAGGGCAGAGAAAGAGAAGTTAAGGATTTTAATAACTATCTTAATAGTATGGGTATCACTACTGCTTATGATGTTGGCTATCTAGATGGTTCATATAAATCTGTTAGTGCTTTAGCTGATCGAGAAGAATTAACACTTAGAATTTTTTATGCTCAAAGATATTGGGCGGATTCACCTAGGACAGCAGTAGCCGCAGCCGAATTATTAGAAAGAGAAGCTCCATTTAAGAGAGATCATTTTTTTGGTGAGTATGGAATAGGGGAACATGTTTATGGCCTTCTTCACGATAATCCGAGAATGTCAGAGCCTTTTTCGCAATCTATTTATGATAGTTTTGAGTTAATAGCATTGTCTGCTGCTAAACATGGTTGGCAGCTTAATGAGCACGCGATGCTTGAGTCAACCGTAGACGGTATGCTAGATGTCTTTGAAAGAATTAATCTAGCTGAACCAATTAGTAGTTTAAGGTGGACAATTGGTCATAATGACTTGATATCAATGGCTGCAATTAATAGAGCTAAATCAATGGGATTAGCTTTAACAGTGCATAACCATACTGTAAAGCCAAAAGTTGATGGTATAGCATCACCTCCTATTAAATTAATTCAAGATAGTGGAATTTTATGGGGAATGGGATCAGATGGTACTGTTGTTGCTACTTATAATCCTTTTCATACGATTTGGGAATATACAGCTGGAAAAGTTTTTCCAGATATACAGAAATATAATAAAGATGAGGTCATTACTAGAGAGGAGGCGCTCATAGCTCATACGAGATCTAATGCATATTTGATGTTTATGGAGGATTTAATTGGAACCATTGAGCCAAATAAGTACGCAGATATTGTAGTTTTAGATAAAGATTACATGGATATTCCAATCGATGAAATCTATACTATTAAGCCAGTACTAACGATTTTCTCTGGTAAAATCGTTTATCAAGATGAATTGAGTTTTTGATCTATCTATTATTTGAGGGAAAAGATGAAAATTAATACAGAAAATAGAGAAAGGCTTGCAATTATTGAAAAAAACATTAAGTCCTCTTCTACTTGGCTTAGGATTTTATTTATGTCTCTTTATATTGGTCTTTGGGGAATTTCTAGAGTGGTGATCTTTATAATTATGATTGCACAAACTTTTTTTGTTCTTTTTACTGGGAAGAGGCAACCAAGACTACTAAATTTTAGCTATTCATTAGCAGCATATTCTTATCAAATCATTTGTTATCTTACTTATATTTCTGAAGTTCAGCCATTTCCATTTTCGGAGTGGCCTTTGGAGGAAGATAGGGAAGTTGAATAATCTTCTATATTTCAGTTATTTGAAGTTATTAATAAATTATCTATAAAGGAATAGAATGAAAAAACTTTTTATAAAAATATTTATATTGCAAGCATTAACTCTCTTTCACGGTAATGCACTTACTCACCATTCTTTTGCAGCAACTTTTAGTACCGATGAAAAAAATACTGTAGATGGTATTATTAAAGAATTTAGATTCATCAACCCTCATGTGCTCATTACTTTAGATGTGGCTAATGATGATGGCTCAATAACTGAGTGGGTGGTAGAGGGTAGCTCTGCAACTGGTTGGAGAAGAAATGGATGGTCTCGCGATAGCCTTAATACGGGAGACAAATTGCGAATCAATGGAAGCGCAACCTTAGATGGATCTCCAATGATTTCGATTGATGAAATGTTTGTTTTAAACCCTGAAAATAATGAAGTTCTTGCTAAGCTTTCGCCTCAAGAGGACCCAAAATTATCACTAGGTAACGCAATTGAGTCAGTACCTCCTGATAGTGAAAAGTATTTTTTGCCTCCATATTTAACCAGTGGAGAGCCAAATTTTACTGGAACTACTATGAGCACTCCTACGGGAGGGCCAAGAGGAGGTCCAGACATTACAAATTATGATCCTCCAATGCCATATAACTCCCTAGGCAATCAAGTTAATACAAGTGAGCCTTGGAATATAATCAATGACCCGCAAGTCTTTTGTGACCCACCAGGAGTTGTTAGGCAAGCTGGTTATACACCTTACGGACAAATAATCCGTCAATATCCAGATCATATAACTATCGAATATGAAGAATATGGCTCTAGAAGGGCAATTTTTTTAGGTAATGAACTTCCTAGGCCAGGCGTTAAGAGTCATTTAGGTGATTCAGTTGCTCGTTATGAAGGTGATATGCTAATTATTGAAACTGTTAATTTACTCCCTAATCATAGTGGTCATAGAGGAAGACCACTAAGCGATGAAGCTAGGGTTATAGAGAGATATACTAAACGAGATGATCCGGATAGAGGAACACTATTAATGACAGAAACAACAGTCTATGACCCACTATTTCTTACAGAGCCATGGACAATAAATCGAATTAAATTATATCAACAAGATTATGATTTTATTGAAAATTCCTGTGAACCGCCTTTACGTGAAAGGCCAAAGAATGTCTGGCAAGAGACAGAATGGAATTTTTAACTTATATAATATTTTAACAGGAAAAATTATGATGAGAATCTTATTAAGGAATGTTGTTCTAAAGTTATTAGGACTGTTTATTGTTTTTGGTAATAGCTTATCTCTATATGCTCAGGGAGCAGTTCTAGACCCTAATAGCGAATCAGATAAAATGATTATAACTAGATATATTCAGACTAGGGGAGCTAATTTTTTTAGAGATAATGCTATTTCATATCGTAACGAATTTCAAAATTTAGCTAGTAACGCCAATGACTCTGAGCTTGAGATGTTGTCAGATCCTATAACAATAGCAATTCCTGATAGAAAAGATGTTGTAGAGGTGATTATTTCTGATGGCGATATGGTTGGTGTTCAGTATAGAACAACAGGTACTCACCTAGGTAATTTATTTGGTATTCCAGCTACAGGAAAATCAATAGATATTCAATCAGTTGGATTTTATAAATTAGAAGATGGTTTAATTGTTGAATCTTTTGAAATGGCTGATGAAGCAGCTTTGCTGAAACAACTGGGTAGATGGTTACCAGATAGAGCTGATGGCTTAGTAGTTGTTCCTTCAAACACCTTTCCTGTTAGAGAGGGTAGCCATATTCTGATGGATATTCTTGCAAAACCAGAAGAATCAGACACTTACACTAATAAAGTACGTGTCTCTGCCTATAAATCCCAGATTCGTCCATTTAATCAGATTTTTGACGGTCGTCCATACGAGACATATACTAGAGCTGGGTTTTATCATTTGGGTATAAGTGGAAATCACTATGGAGCAGGAGATCAAGGAATTGGCCCATCATTTCGTCATGATAGAAATGACAAGGTGAGTTTAATTATTGCCGAAGATAATGTAGTGATGATTCTTTTTTTACTTACTGGAACAGACACAAAGGGTTTATTTGGTAATGATCCTTCTAATAACACTGTAGGAGCATGGGAAGCGGGGGTTCATTTATTTGACCAAACTACATGGAAAGAGGGTTGGTGGTTTGGAGATGATATTGGAATGATGCTACAAATTGGTGCACCGCCAGAATTTATGATTTATTAACCATACCATTATTATCTATCTATAGAGTGTGTTAGCACATACCAATGTATTTTATATTATTGATACTTCTGGCTCTTTCTATTTACGTCCTTAATCCTGCCTTTTCAATTTTTCTAGGGTCTTTATTTGCTATTTTATTTAAACCTAACGAAGATTTTCCTATTTTTCAGCTTAAAGCACTACCACTTCAGGTTGGTATAGTATTAATGGGTTTTACAATAAGTATCGACTATCTTATTGATACAAATATACATTATCTACCTTGGGTCTCTTTGTTTGTGGTTACTAGCTTTATCATGGCAATTCTTATTGGCTCTTTATTTGGTGTTAATAGACGACTCAAGTACATGCTAGCATCTGGATTTGCAATATGTGGAGCGTCTGCAATGATTGCTATAGCCCCATTAATCAAAGCCAAACCTTTTGAGTTATTAGCTTGTCTTATGATTTTCTTCGCAATCAATATGATAGCTATTTTAGCTTATCCATTATTAGGCCAGTTTCTTGGAGCTACTAATCAACAGTTTGGCCTTTTTTCAGCACTTGCTATCCAGGACACTTCCTCGGTAATTGGAACTTCTATTATATATAGTCAGGAGTCAGCAATAATTGCAGCTTCTTTAAAGTTAATGCGTACTTTATGGCTTATACCCTTAGTTATTTTTACTAGTGCCATCTTTAAGCATGAAAAGGGTAGTCTGATGAGTACGTTTCCATATTTCGTATTATTTTTCATGATAGCGGTAATTGCTGGGTCTTTATGTTCTTTATCTCAAGGGTTTATTAGTTTTATATCTTACTCGAGCCTAGTCTTTATAAATATTGGTCTTTTTTGTGTTGGCCTTAAGTTTAGGTTAAACAACAATGCTTTTAAGTTAAGTCTTTTATACACATCTATCTTTACTTGGGTCTTTATCCTTTTGTCATCTATTTTATTGATATCTTTTATTCTACAGCCTTCTAGTATTTAAAAGATTTTTCTATTCTCATCTCTTATGCAATTAATAGTTCGCATAATGTATATTATGTTAAATAGAATAAATATTAAGTAGGAGGTCTAGAAGAAAGGTTACAAGACCAAGGCTGCATGTCTCCATTTATAGCAGTGAATCGCTTGGAATAGATAGAAGGTCCAATGAATGACAAAGGGTCGTAAAGAGTTCTGATGTACTCAATAGTATCTTGAGCTTGATTAATAGTATAAGTTTCGACTATCCTGGCATCGATACCTAATGGCGTTCCATTAACAGCAGATAATGGATAGTCTATATTAGTAGTCTCTACATGAAGAGTATTACCCTCCCACCTACCTATAGAATGTCCAAAAAATGAAAGCTCAGGCTCAACTTCGTTAGATGTATTTAGAAGAATATATCTTGTAGTATTAAAATAAGCAAAAGTTTGACGAATGGTATCATCATTTATCAGTTCAAATTCAATACCTAAAGGAGCGTTCATGACTAGAGGAAAGCTAGGCTGTTGACAAGATATAACTGGGTTTCCTATAGGATCGAAGTTTTTTTGTGCTTCCTTAGCATAATCCGTGTAAGTCCACTCTCTATTTTCATATGCCCTACCTGAATTATTCCAGCTTCTAAATATACCTAAATTTTCTGCAAGTGCATTCTTAGGACTATTAGATGAAATATTTCTATCTAGTGCAGATTGCCCGCCTATGAAATTATTTGATAAATAAGACCTACCACGAACATTAAGGATAACTTCTAAGCCATCCTCTAATAAGGCATTAGTAGCTCCAAAGAAATTCTCTCTGTATGTAGATGGCCATCCTAAGAATTTAATGTTATGACCAATAGCAAACATATCAGTTGTAATACCCAATGGCGTTAATGCGAACGGACCAGCCCATGACTCGATAGTCCACAGATCTTCATTACCATCAGTATTTGTAACTGATATTTCAAATTCTGCATGTGGATTTGTCCAGAAAATCTCAGTTATTATCCCCTCTATGATAATGGGGTCATCTGTTAAAACAAATTCAGCTCTAGAGTGATGAGCGTTCGAGAAAAAAGGAGAAATAAGTACTAATATTATTAATAACTTGCATAACAATATTAGAAAATATTTAAATTTATAAAATTTCAGCATAGTGATCAATGCTCCTACTCACTTATTATTAAAAATTACTAATATCATATTCACAATTTAATGGCACGAATGGCTCTCCAAGCGCTAGATAAAGTCGCTCTGATGTTGCCATTCTTGAAAAAGTAGTTTCATCCTGTATTTGAATTTTATACTTAAGCTGTGACTGATCTTCACTTAATGTAAAAGTTTCAAATACTTCAATATTATTACTTTGTGGAGCTCCATAAATATTAAAATAAGGATAATCTATTCTAGAGGTTTTAACAGAAAGAACATTTTCTTCCCAATTGCCAATTGAGAACCCTAGGGGTGAAGGATCTGGTAGTGTTTCAGAAGCTAATGGGTTTAGATATATCTCTCTTTTCAGGCCAAAATACTCAATATCTAGCCCTATCAGACCTTCATCTATCTGGGTGAACTTAAAACCAAGCGGTTGATTCATAGGCATTGGCATTCCAGGAGACTCACATTTTACTATAGGGCTTTCTATAGGATTCCAAACTTCCTGGGCTGTTATTGCCTCCTCTGTAAATGGAAAATCCCGACTTACACCTACTGTATAGCCAGCGATGCTCCAGTTTCTGAATAGGCCTAGATCTTGATCTTGAGTGTTAGGAAGTATGTCAGCAAACCTATCAGACTCCCCTGACCCACCTACAAATGTATCAGACCAAACAGGCTCTAAATTTGAACTTAATATAGCTTCTAAACCATTTTGAAATAAGACATTTGTTCC